>UMJI01074945.1_pt1 | contig 24252 bp, 23 predicted proteins | sample 1965991 | NCBI WGS metagenome assembly UMJI01 (sample SAMEA4836140, study PRJEB28245) | human gut metagenome | biome: gut microbiome; material: fecal sample | place: Denmark | collected 2008
GTGCTTTTTGCTTGTAGGCGATGATTATGCGGTGTTGCCTTAAGTTAGAAGGTTGTAATGAGATTATAAGGTTTCAGGGGCAATTGCAGTTCCCGAGGCAAGCTGGGGATGTTCCCCAGCCTTGCCGAATCATTCTTGACCGCTTTCCCTAAGAATATTATTTCCCAGCGATTACCATCTACAGTTTAGAAATTCCCAGACCGGTCTTCCATCAGCTGAAATGTAATCGTAAACGAAGATTTTTTCCCATTCTCATCATATCGGCAGCAATCCGCAGTAAGAGAGTCGCCAGCCTTGCAGTCAGATAAAACCGCATTCAGCTGGTCATAATCCGCTGTTTCCGTGCCGTTTACCCGTTCAATGACATCGCCAACCTGCAATTCTGTGTTGGAAATATCGCAGTCCTCAGCAATTTCAGAAATCCAAAGCCCAGATACCTGCGTCCGGTCACTTAGCTGGTAAGTTTCGTGGAATTCTTCCTGCACCTCTGTAATATCCAGCGACCGGAACGTAATGCCCATGCGTACCCGACCGGACACATAGCCCTGTGAACTCAATTCTTCCAAAATCGGCATAGCAGCATTGATAGAGATGGCAAACCCTAGCCCCTCATAAGCAGAACCGCTGTAAGCGTTGGTATATTTAGAAGAAGTAATGCCGACAATCTGCCCGTACAGGTTCACCAACGCACCGCCGGAATTTCCCGGACTAATGGCAGCATTGGTTTGAATGCAGTCCATTTCAAAGCCTGTAGAAGCACTTTTGATTTTCCGGTGCAGAGCAGATACAATCCCATTGGTTACCGTTCCATTCAGTCCGGCAGGGTTGCCGATGGCAACGACTTCCTCGCCGACTAATAGGGAATCAGAATCGCCAATGGTTGCAGCTGGCAACCCAGTGCGGTTGATTTTTAAAACAGCTAAATCGGTTTTGGTGTCCATTCCAATGCAGTCTGCTGAAATGGCTTCATCAGAGTCATTCAATGTAACCCAGAACGTATCGCTATTTTGCAGAACATGAGCATTTGTGACAATGTAGCCATCTTCCGACAAGATAATCCCAGAGCCGCTGCTTGTCGGCATGCTGCCGGAAGCAGCCGTAATTTCAACAATCGAGGGAGCGACTGCCTCCGCAACGCCTGCAACCGTGTATGCTCCGTTTTCATCCGGTTGTGTAATGGCATCCGAAACAGGGCGTTCCTGATATTGAATATTCAGAGTAGAAGATTGTGATTGCTGTAAAGTTGGGGTTTGACCATCCATCTCAAAATAGCGGAACAAGTCGCTGGCAATGCAGTACACCAGCAGCAGAAACGCCAGCCAAATGGCAATCCAAGCCAATTTTGTCAAGCGAGCCTGTTCGGGAGAAGGCTTCTGTTTGGTTCGCCGTTTTTTCTGCTTTGGAGCAGGCATCGGCTGCATGGGCTGCATCTGCGGATAGATAGGCTGCTGTGGGGGATAAGGGGAAGCTGGCTGCGGTTGTCCAAAGTTTGGCGGATAAACTGGTGGCGGAACTTGTGCAGCAGGCTGCGGCTGTTCCGGAGTTGGTGATGGTACTGCATAGGAGGAAACCTGTGTATAGGGCGGCGGTGCAGGGGACTGCTGTTGTGGAGCAGGCTGCTGCTGCGGAATCGGAGAAAACGGATGTTCTTCCATCAGAAAACAGACTCCTTTCAAGTCAAAATACAGAACAGGCAGACGATGTAGAAAAATTCCATCGTCTGCCTGTTTTATCGTGCATCTTTTGGCTGCTTTTCGGGATTCTCTGTCGGCGATTCTGCCGGAGCATCCTTTTTCGGCAGACGAATCAGAAATTCGGTATATTCGCCCTCTTCGCTGCTCACAGAAATTTGTGCCTTGTGCAGACGCACAATGTGTTTGGTGATGTCCAGTCCGATGCCCAGCCCCGTTTTGTCGTGGCTTCTGGAGTCATCCGACTTATAAAAGCGTTCAAAAATTTTCGGTAATTCTTCTTTGGAAATGCCCGCACCGGTATTTCGGATGGCAATGCTGGTGTTGTTTGGTTCATCTTTAAAGGTGAACGTAATCGTTCCGCCTGTATTGACGAATTTGGTAGCATTTTCAAAGAGATTATAAATGACCTGTCCGATGAGGTCGGGGTCGCCCCAAACCTGTACGGGTTCAGAATCCAGTCCTTCCAGCGTAATATTTCGCTTTTCCAGACGGCTTTCAAACATCAAAATGGTACGGAAAGCCAAATCTTGAATGGGGAAGAGCTGATAATGAATCTCAATCGTTCCATTGTCGAACTTTGTCAGGTTCAGCATGGAAGAAATCAAAATCTTCAGCCGCTGCATTTCCTGCGAAACAATCGAAAGATACTGCATCCGCTTATTTTTGGGAACAGTGCCGTCCAGCATGCCATCCACATATCCGCTGATAATCGTCATTGGGGTTCGCAGTTCATGGGAAACATTGGAAACGAATTGTTTCCGCTGATTTTCCGCATTTTCTGCGGCATAGGCAAGTTCATTGATGCTGTACGCCATATCCTCATAGGATGGTTCTTCAAAGCTGCCCGGATTCAGGTGTTCTGTGTAGTTGCCCCTTGCACATTGCTGAGCCACCTGCATCATCTGTGCCAGTGGTTTTTGATTGCGGTTCAGGAAGAACACAGTAACTGCAATGAGGGCGGCCGTTAAAACAGCGAAGCACAGCATCCCATAAATCCAAGTAAGAGATGTGAATGAGTCCAGTACAGAAGTATGCGTGTTACTGAACAGATAGTAAGTCGTTTCTGTTCCGTTCGGTTCTGTAAACGTCACCGGAGAACCATTGCTGATCATAGGACGGGGTTCTTTTGGATTCAGCATGGCAAGTGTATCCGAGAAATATTCCCCATTGACCTGAACATCGTTCAGAACATCCAGATTCAATGTAATTTCTGACCGATTGCAGTTGACTTGTCCCGAGCAGATCAGACACGTTCCAGTTTCATCGAATAGAAAATAAAAAGTATGGGAAGTGTCTGTTGTCCAGTCGAACAAATCCTGTACATAGCCGTCCGGAATCCATTCTGCACTGGTTTCTGTCGCTGATTTTTCCCGGTCGTAGTGATGCACCAGATTGGTTGCCATCACCCGGTCATTTTTATCAATGGTAGTAAAAACAGAACCCTTATACCAGACAATGCTGAGAATCGCAGTGATGACTGTCACCAATAGCATTGCCAGAATTTCCGTACAGATTAAACGCAGGGAAAGCGGATGAAAGCGGCGAGATTTTTTCGCACGGTCTTTCATTATTCTTCTTCTTCAGATTCAAACTTGTAGCCAACGCCCCAAACGGTCTTGAGTGCCCACTTGTCAGAAACGCCTTCGAGCTTTTCCCGAAGCCGCTTGATGTGTACGTCAATGGTACGGGAGTCGCCGTAATATTCAAAGCCCCATACTTCATCCAGCAGCTGGTCACGGGTGTAAACACGGTTCGGGTTGGATGCAAGATAGAACAGCAGTTCGAGTTCCTTCGGCGGCGTGTCAACAACCTTGCCATTTACCCGCAGTTCGTAACGAGTCATGTTGACAGAAAGCTTGTCATAACGAACTTCCCGTACTTCGGTTTCAGCCGGAGCAGCACTGACTCTTCTTGCAATTGCCTTGATTCGAGCAACAACTTCCTTGGTGTCAAACGGCTTTACAATGTAGTCATCTGCACCGAGTTCCAGACCGAGCACCTTATCAAAGGTATCGCCCTTTGCAGTGATCATGATAATCGGCACACTGGACTTTTTCCGGATTTCCCGGCAAACCTGCCAGCCGTCCATACTTGGCAGCATGACATCCAGCAGAACGATGTCCGGCTTGAGGGCATTGAACTTCACCAATGCTTCTTCGCCGTCATAGGAGAGAATGACACTGTATCCTTCGTTTTCCAGATACATCATTAAGACGTCGCAAATATTTGGGTCATCATCTACGACCAGTACTTTTTCTAATGCCATAATTCATACAACCTCACAGTTCTTTTGATTTTTGTGGCAAATTTTAAATTGCCTGTTAACAGTATGATAACACAGGATGGAAATTATTTGGTGAAATTTATGTGGTTTTTTTATGTATGAAATGTAAATTATGAAATTTGTAAAAATCTAAAATGTATTTGTTGGCAAATCGGCGAAATTCAAATAGAACTGGAAAAATCGTCACAATTGCTGTAAATACCCAATAAATTTTCAACGATTCTTACTATAAATTTGTGCATCTATACAATTTTCCAAAAAAGACAGCGTTTGGGCTTGATTTTTCCAGAAAAGTTGCTATAATAAGATTAGCACTCAGGAAAAAAGAGTGCTAACACAAACAGCATACAAGTGATAAATGATAAAAGTTTATAGGAGGAAGAGTGTTATGTTGAAACCGTTGGCAGATAGAGTCATCGTAAAGTTTGAAGAGGAAAAGGAAGAAAAGACCGTAGGCGGTCTGATTCTGACAACAAAGGCTGCCTCCAGCAGCTATGCAACTGCAACCGTTGTTGCCTGTGGTGCAGGAAAGGTTGCTTCTACTGGTACATTGATTCCGATGACTGTGAAAGTAGGCGATAAGGTTCTGCTGAGCAAGTCCGCTGGTCAGAAGATTAAGGACAATGATGAAGAACTGACCGTTGTTTATGAAAGCGAAATCATCGCAGTGGTAGAATAAGGGTAACAATCCGTTGATTTGAGAAAAGGAGTGCAAGAATCATGGCAAAAGAAATTAAATACAATGCAGATGCAAGAAATGCAATCGTAGCTGGTATTGATAAGCTGGCAGACACCGTAAAGATCACACTTGGACCGAAGGGCAGAAATGTCGTTCTGGATAAGGAATTCGGTGCTCCGCTGGTTACAAACGATGGCGTGACCATTGCTAAGGACATCGAACTGGAAGACGCATTTGAAAACATGGGTGCACAGCTCGTAAGAGAAGTTGCAACCAAGACCAATGACGCAGCTGGTGACGGTACAACAACTGCAACCGTTCTGGCACAGGCAATCATTCACGAAGGTCTGAAGAATATCGCTGCTGGTGCAAACCCAATGGTACTCCGCAAGGGTATCGCAAAGGCTGTAGATGCAGCAGTTGACACCATCAAGGCAAATTCCAAGAAGGTTTCCGGTTCAGAAGACATCGCAAGAGTTGCAACCATTTCTTCCGCAGATGAAAAGGTTGGTAAGCTGATTGCAGAAGCCATGGAAAAGGTTACAACAGACGGCGTCATTACCATTGAAGAAGGCAAGACCGCAGAAACCTACAGTGAAGTTGTAGAAGGTATGCAGTTCGACCGTGGTTATCTGTCCCCGTACATGATTACAGATCGGGAAAAGATGAAGGTTGTATATGATGATGCACTGGTATTCCTGACCGACAGAACCATCAGCAACATTCAGGAAATCCTGCCGCTGCTGGAACAGATTGTACAGCAGGGTAAGAAGCTGTTAATCATTGCAGAAGACATCGAAGGCGAAGCACTGACCACCATCATTCTGAACAACCTGCGTGGCACATTCAAGTGTGCAGCAGTCAAGGCTCCGGGCTTTGGCGACAGAAGAAAGGAAATGCTCCAAGATATCGCAATCCTGACTGGTGCACAGGTTATCTCCAAGGATTTGGATATGGAACTGAAGGATGCAACACTGGAAATGCTCGGTCATGTTAGCCAGGCAGTTATCGACAAGGAAAACACCATTCTGGTTGGCGGTGCTGGCAAGAAGGAAGACATCGAAGACCGGATTCAGGAAATCAAGAATCAGATTGCTGTTTCTACCTCTGATTTCGACAAGGAAAAGATGCATGAACGGATTGGTAAGCTGTCCGGCGGTGTTGCAGTTATCCATGTTGGTGCAGCAACCGAAGTAGAAATGAAGGAAAAGAAGCTGCGGATTGAAGACGCTCTGTCTGCAACCAAGGCAGCTGTAGAAGAAGGCATCGTAGCTGGCGGCGGTACTGCATTGATCAATGCAATTCCGGCAATTGAAAAGCTTGTTCCGACTCTGAAGGGCGACGAAAAGACCGGTGCAGAAATCATTCTGCGTGCACTGGAAGCACCGCTCCGTCAGATTGCAGCAAATGCTGGTCTGGAAGGCAGCGTTATCATCGACAAGATTCGGAGAAGCCGCAAGGTTGGTTATGGCTTTGATGCTTACACCGAAACTTACTGCGATATGCTGGGCAGCGGTATTGTAGACCCGACAAAGGTTACCAGAAGTGCTTTGCAGAACGCAGCATCGATTGCATCCATGGTACTGACTACAGAAAGTGCAGTTGCAAATATCAAGAAGGATGAACCAGCAGCTCCGGCAATGCCGGCAGGCGGCATGGGCGGCATGTATTAATTTCAACAGGCTGAACCTTTCCCATAATCATACAGAAAAGCGGCAGTGCTTTGAGCACCGCCGCTTTTTGCTGTTTGATACGATTTATTTTTACGCTTCTGATGTGGTCGATTCTGTTTCCAAATCCGGTTCTTCTGCAACAGCTGCTACAGATTCTTCCGAATCCATTTCTTTCACCACAGCGATTTTCGAAATCCCGTAATGCTGCAAAACCGCTGCACTCTGGGCATCAATCCGTTCGCCACTGCATACAATCGGAACAGCTGGCGGGCAGGGAACTTTGACTGCTGCACAGATTCTCCCAATGCTTTCCGCAACGGGAATAACCTCCTGTGCACCAAGTGCAGCTTCTCGCATATTACAAACAACTTCCGGTTGTGGCAGTAAAATTTCCGCCGTTTGTGTTTTCGGATATGATTCGGCGACAATCATATGCAACGTGACTTCCAGAACATCCAGTTCTTCCGGCACATTGTAAGGCGATAATAATAGTACAACCGTTTCCCGGTCTGCATATTCTGGCACGCAGTCCGCCCGTTCCAAGCGAGCTGCCAAGTCCAAACCGTCCAGTTTTGAGGCAGCAGCATCAATGGTCAGGTGCAGTGGGTCGCCATCTACAAAGACATATTTTTCCGAGAGTCGCTTTTTCAGGGCAGCTGCTCGCTTGCAGATGCGTTCCAAGTCGCTCCGGATTTTTCCGGCTAAATAGGCATTGCAAACATCCAGCGAGAGCAGCATTAAATAGGAAGGACTGGTAGAAACGAACATGGACATCGCATCTTTGATGCGTGGAACATCCTCCTCATGGGCAGCGTGTAAATAGGCACAGCCTGTCAGGCAAGGCAATGTCTTGTGGGCAGAGTCACAGCAGAAATCTGCACCATTTTGAATGGGATGCTTGCCATCTTTGAGAAAGGCAAGATGTGCTCCGTGGGCGTTATCAACTAAGAAACGAGCGTTGTATTGCTTGCAGACGGCAGCAATGCCAGCGATGTCAGCGGTTTTTCCGAGGTAGTCCGGTGACGTCACATAGACGCAAGCAGGCTCTTTGGTTTCTGCAAGTACAGCAGCAAACTGTTCTGGGGTATACTGTCCGGAGAGCAGTCCGTTATTGGTTTCCGGATATACCCACTTGACGGTTAAACCCAGCAGAATGCAGGCATTTAAAAAGCTGCGGTGAACATTTCGGGCAGCAATGATGGTGCGGTTTTCCTGTTTCATAAGGGTCAGCATGGTTTGAATGCATCCCGTAGAACCGGCACAGGAATAGACTGTTCCAGCAGAGAAAAACAGAGCAGTTGCAATCTGTTCGCTTTCTGCAATAATGCCATCTGCTTCTAACAGGCTGTCAGCACCGGAGATTTCTGTAATATCGAGGGCATACAGCGGATTCCAAGCAGGAATGGCAGAATGCCCCTTGTGGCCGGGCATATGGAAACGAATGGGCTGACGGTCTGCATATGCTTGCAGGGCATCATAAATCGGGGTCTTCATGGTTGGAAAGCTCCTTTCGGATGGAATTTGGATAGGCATAATGAGAGAGCCGCCGACAGGCACGATTTTTCGTGCGGCAGGCTGTGGATTCGGTAATGCCGAGTTGGTCGGCAATCTCTCGGAGTGTCTGCTTCTCATAATAGTATAGCACAAGAATTTGTTTTTGTCTTGCAGTTAAGCAATTTTCCATCAAAAAATCCAACCATTGGTTCGCTTTCTGTTCCTGTGAATGGGAATCGGTAATCAGTTCCATCGGGAGATGCAAGCGTTTATGGTTCATGCACATTCCCCCTTACATAAGGCTGCATGTCCTGCATATCCCGGAGTAATTCCAAGCGTTCTGTTTGGAGCAGGTGTTTGCGGTGATTCAGGCAATCCACTTCCGTTTGGGAGCAGGTCTGTTGAATTTGCTGCGATAGTTCAGAAATGCGAATGGTCAGCTGGTTGCAGCTGTTGCGATAGGATTCTAACATAGCGTTCATAAGATGGGAATCTCCTTTCATATTTTTCAAAATGAGTAACGTGTGAGTTTTAGTATAATTCATTTTGGAAAGTTTGTCAAGCCCTTTTTGAAAAAAATTACTCATTTTGAAAAAAATTCGGATTTTCACGGACAGACCGCCGCAAACGCCCGTTTCAGACGGACAACATAAAAATTGTGGAAAGCATGGATGGTTCTGGAATCGCCTGTGGAAAAGCGGATGCAGCCACTTTATAAAAAGACGTGGAAAAGCATTGTAAAATCTAACGAAAATATACAAAAAATCAGCAGGAGAAGAAAGGCTTTTTTCACTTTTCACGAAAATCTAAAAAAAGCGGAAAAATGATAAAAGGAAGACTTGCAGTTTTCTGCAACTTGTGCTATAGTAAAGGATAGAACAAAAGCGAAAAAACGAAAAACTGTCCGTAAAATCGGCAGTTTATCCATCATTGAAAGGGGAATGGTTCCGTTATGGAGTCGCTACATAAGATTATTTCTGCATTGCGGGCAAAGATTTGTGCCTGTAATGAACGGCGGAATGAGAACACACTGCGGTTCACGATGACCAATCGCATGTTGCTGTTGTTGTTTCCGATTTTCATTGTCTGCATGGCTGAGCTGAACCAAGATAAATATCTCAGCAAGCTGGTCATTTTCATTGCAGACCATCCGACTATCATGTTATTCAACATTTTGATTGCCGGATTGATTTTCCTAGGGGCATTGCTACTGTTCCGGAAAGGATGGCTCGCCATGCTCTTGCAAAGCGTGTTGTATATGGCACTGAGTATTACAGAGCTATTCAAATACAACACGAACGGCAACCACTTGATTATGACAGATATGAAGCTGTTCCGCAGCGTCAAGAGTTTAACGTCTTTTGCGTACATTAAAATTACGCCTCGTTTGATTATTTTTGTTGGCATTGTATTGGCATATATTGTGGTGTCATTTTGGTTTAATCCGAAGTTTTCGCTGCACACCAAGCGGCTGCGGCGAATGATTACAGGGCTGTCCTGTTTGCTGGCTTGTGCATTGGTGATTTTAGTACCAACCCTGTCCACACCGGTTTACGCTTTTTTCGGTGTGGATGTTTCCAAGGCAGATAATACCTTTATTTTGAATGAAAAATTTGAAAACAACGGCTTTTTGGCATTCTTTATGCAGACGGGTTCGGAGAACATCGCCAACCGACTGGAAGAACCTGTTGCATATGAAGAAAATAAAGATTCTACTGTTGCCCAGTATCTGGACGAAGTGACCGATCAGACCAATTTCAAAGACGGTGTAAAACCGAATGTCATTGAGATCATGTCGGAATCCTATGCCGATTTCCGGGTATTTGACGAACTGGACATTCCGGATGATGTATATGCTGGTTTGGATGAAGTTGCAGCCAAGGGCGTTTCTGGCACTGCGATTGCACCGACCTATGCAAGCTATACGGTTCGGACAGAATTTGAACTGCTGTTTGGTCTGCCCGTAAAGTCACTGAATGACCCGAATATGCCGCAGAGAATGTTGCTCGAACGGCAGCAGCCGACCATTCCATCCTACTATAAGGCACAGGGTTATTCTACCGCTTATGTCCATCCATTCCAAGGCAGTTTCTACAACCGTCGTTCAATTTATAGCCGGTTCTCATTCGATACCATGATTTTTGAAGATGATTTCACTGTACCGGTTGACCTGTATGGAACGTATATTGATGACAATACCGTTTATAATCAGATTGAACAGCTGATTACAGATACTGATGAACCGCTGTATCTGCATGCAACCACAATGCAGAACCACCAGCCATACAATCAGGGAACAGGTGCAACAGAATTTGACAACTATTTGCAGTGGGTAAAGCATTCTTCGGATGGTTTGGCAGATTTCATTGACCGTCTGAGCAAGCTGGACGAACCGACAATTGTGCTGTTTATCGGCGACCATTTCCCATCCTTGCGGGGCGAAGATGGCATTTATGCACAGCTGGGTATCACGAGTGAGAATTGCAGCACCCTCTATGAACAGAAGTATGTCATGTGGAACAACTTCGGTTTGGACATGACAAAGGTACAGCCGCAGGAAGAAGTTTCTGTTTTCTATCTGCCGTATGTGATGATGCAGGAAGTTGGCATGCCGAAGGATTCCTTTACACAGAGCATGATGGATGAAATGCCGGTAACACCGATTTACTCCACCAACTATGCACCGGGACAGGAACGGAACGAAAAGCTGGATACGCTGACCTATGACCGGATTTTAGGCGATATGCTGTCGCCAGATGCGGTGGAGGAAGAAGAACCGGACAGCTCTACAAATACAGACACGGAATAAAGAAAACAACTTGTGTTTTCTGGAAAAATAAGAACAGGAGGCATTTTTATGCAGCCCATTACAATTGGAACAAAGGCATCTGCCAGCGTGCAGGTAACAGAGGCACAGCTTGCCGTGACTGTTGGCAGCGGTTCATTGCGGGTATTCGCAACACCAATGCTGGCAGCACTGATGGAAAAGACAGCGTGTGCAGCTGTTGCAGAATTTCTGGAGGATGGCGAAACCACCGTTGGAACAGCGTTGGATTTGGCACATACCGCAGCCACACCGGAGGGCATGACCGTCACTGCAACCGCAGAAATTACAGCGGTATCCGGTCGAGAAATCACATTTGCCATTACTGCATCCGATGAAGCTGGCGAAGTGGGACATTGCACGCATAAGCGGTTCTTGGTAAAGAGCGAATCCTTTATGAAGAAAGCTGCTGCAAAGAAAGAATCTCTATAAAAGTTGGATTCATTCAAAATGAGTTGAAAAAGACCTGCTCTGTATTTTGTGGAGCAGGTCTTTTTTGTAATAAGAAAACCCCCGGCTAGGTCGGGGGTTCAAAAGAGCTTATAGCATAGCGATGGGTCTTGAAAAAAGAACTCCTTTTGATTATAATAAGATTGCGGCTACCAACTGCAAAAATAATCAAAAGGAGGTCATCACAAAGTGAATGACATATATAGTTTATCACATTCGAAGTGAATTTGCAAGTACCACATTGTATTTGCCCCAAAATATCGTAGAAAGGTGTTCTACGAAACAAAGCTAAATCTTAAGACAATTGTGTAATTGGAACACTAGCTTTCCATCATTCTCATGGAAACAAACATCCGGGACATTGTACAGTGTATCTTTATCAGGACTGGTATTGTAATACCTGCAAACAGTCGGGAACAACCTGCACAACGACATTGGTATGGTGTACCAGTCCAAACATCATAGACGATGTGGAGCAGCCAGCAGAAACGGTATAAAAGTCTAACAATACTGTATTTTATAATCAAGCACACCCCTATAAGAAGATGAAGAAAAAGGATTCTGAAAAACAGCCCGGACAGAGGTTCTGTCTGGGTTTATTTTTGAGCAAAAATATCAGCAGTTTTATCATTTTTGAACAATTGGAATGGTACAATGCACTTGTAAGAAAACAGAAAGCCGGTCGTTTTTTTAAGAAAGAGGTGTGTTGTATGGGCGGCTTGTTCGGATTGATTTTGCTATGTGTGCTTGTTGGCGGTGGAATCAAACTTGGAACAGACATCATTCTCAACCTGTTCCTGAAGTAAGTAGCATCTGCTGACAGAAGAACCGAATCGGGTGCAGCGAATCCAATCGCTGTACCTGATTTTTTTTGTAATTTTCCGATTTTTTTTTTGCAAATGGAATTGCAAACGGTGCAGATTTGTGCTATAATAGGGTTAAATAGCAGAAAGCAGCAGTTTTTCCTCCTGTTTTCTGTTACCATCATGAAAAAAGAGGGATTGTATCATGGAAATCAAGAAAAAGTTAGCGGCAACCTTAAAGGAAAAGCCGCAGGATGAAAGCAAGCTGGGCTTTGGTCATATCTTTACCGACCATATGCTGATTATGCCGTATGATGAAGGTCAGGGCTGGCACGACCCGGAAATTGTTCCGTATGATAACATCAGCCTGAGTCCGGCAGCAATGTGCTTCCATTATGGTCAGACTGTATTTGAAGGCTTGAAGGCTTATCGGACTGCCGATGATAAAATTCAGCTGTTCCGTCCGGAAGAAAACTTTAAGCGTCTGAACCGTTCCAATGAACGTCTGGTTATTCCGGAATTGCCGGTAGAACTGGGCATGCAGTGTCTGATGGAACTGCTGGAAGTGGAAAAGGATTGGGTACCGCATCTGGAAGGTACTTCCCTGTATATTCGTCCGTTTATCATTGCAATTGACCCGTTCTTGGGCGTTCGTCCGGGTGCACAGTATCTGTTTATGATTATTCTTTCTCCGTCTGGTGCATACTATGCATCGGGTCTGAATCCGGTCAACATCTATGTAGAAGACAAGTATGTTCGTACCGTTCGTGGCTGCATGGGTTATGCAAAGACTGGCGGTAACTATGCTGCTTCTCTGCACAGCCAGGATGATGCTCATAAGCAGAACTATTCTCAAGTTCTGTGGCTGGATGGCGTAGAACAGAAGTACATCGAAGAAGTTGGTGCAATGAACATCTTCTTTGTAATTGATGGCGAAATCGTCACACCGTCTTTGGAAACAGGTTCGATTCTGGCTGGTATCACCAGAAAGTCTACCATTGAACTGTGCAAGAGCTGGGGTCTGCCGGTATCCGAACGCCGGATCACCATTCAGGAAATTGCAGATGCTTATGATGCAGGCAAGTTGGATGAAGTGTTTGGTACAGGTACTGCAGCCGTTATTTCTCCGGTTGGTCATCTGAAGTGGGATGATAAGGTGATGGAAATCAACAACAACAAGATTGGTAAGATTTCTCAGAGAATTTACGACACCCTGACTGGTATTCAGTGGGGCAAGTTGCCGGATCCGTTCAACTGGGTTGTACCGCTCGAAAAGTAAGCGAGATTTTTCAGGATTGCAAGTTGAAAAAAGGGGCTTTCTGGATAGAAAGTCCCTTTTTGTATCATGTTCTATTTGGAGCGATGATTGCAATTAAAATTGTTGAATGTTCTTGTCAAATACAAAAGTTTCCACAGTTCATTGTGGAAAGGGCGAAAGGAATTGGATGCAATGTTGAAAAAGATTTTACCCCGAACGACCTGTGCAGCGTGTCAATTGTGCTGTCAGTTTGATGCAAGTGACATCTGGGAATTGCCTGTGTTGCCAGCGGAAACGGTGGCAGCGATTCGGAAATACCGCCCAGAAACAGCGTTTGTTCCTGTTGGAGCAGAACAAACCTTTGCTGCACCGCCGCTCAAAGGCAAGGAATTATATGCCTGTCCAGTGCTGACCGAGCACGGCTGTGGCTTATCAGAGCAGGACAAGCCGTTTGATTGTAAAGTCTGGCCGTTTCGGCTCATGCGAACAGAGAATGGAGCGGTTTGTATTTCCATTTCAGACTTGTGTACAGGCGTGCAGCTGCATGAAGTAGAGCAGTTGCAGGCGTTCCTGCGGGAGGGGCTGGCGGAAACCATGTTCACCTACGCAAAAGCCCATCCAGACCATATTCACGCATGGCACGATGGCTATCGGGTGATTTTGACAGAGCCCGAATAAACAGAAGAACCGCTGATGCAGGTTGTTTTCCCTTGCATCAGCGGTTCTTTTTATAGTTGCAATTCAGATGTTATCGAATACTATCGGAGCAACTGCTATACAAACCGTGGAAATAAAGCAGTTACAGGAAACCATGTTCACCTACGCAAAAACCCATCCAGACCATATTCACGCATGGCACGATGGTTATCGGGTGATTTTAACAGAGTCCGAATAAACAGAAGAACCGCTGATGCAGGTTGTTTTCGCTTGCATCAGCGGTTCTTTTTGTATTTTTATGAAAATTGCAATGTGGAAGTTATCGAATCTTTGCACCGCAAGGCAGGCTCTGATCCGGGAAGACAACACTTGCACTGCCATCCGGAGCATCTGCCGCACAAATCATACCATTGCTCTCTACGCCGCAGAGTTTTGCCGGCTTGAGGTTTGCAACCAGAATGATTTTCTTTCCAATGAGGTCTTCCGGCTTGTACCACTGTGCAATACCAGAAACAACCTGTCTGCCGCCCATGCCATCATCCAGCTGCAATTTCAACAGCTTTTTCGACTTTTTCACCTTTTCGCATGCTACGACCTTTGCAATCCGCAAATCAACCTTTGCGAAATCGTCAATGGTGATTTCCGGAGCAAGTTCTGCAACTGGAGCAGCTTCTTCTTCTGCTGGCTGCTGCGGTTCGTTGTTCTTGATGATGGCGTTCAGTTCTTCGATTTCCTTTTCTACATCAATTCTCGGGAAGAGAATTTCGCCCTTGTGTACCGTGACATTTTTTGGGAGAACACCAAACGATGCAGCGTTTTCATAGGTGTGGTCTGCTTCGTCTGCACCGATCTGTTCCCAAACCTTCGGCATGGTGGTCGGCATAAAGGCAGAGAGCAATGTTGAGATAATCCGAATGGTGTCGAGCAGGTTGTACAGAACGGTTGCCAGACGAGCCTTCTTGCTTTCGTCCTTTGCCAGAACCCAAGGTGCAGTTTCGTCGATGTACTTATTTGCACGGGAAACAACCTTGAAGATTTCAGCCAAAGCATGGTTCAGCTGTGTCTGATCCATAAAGCCGTCTACCTTTTCCCGCAGAGCGGTTGCTGTTGCAATCAAATCATCATCAAATTCGCCAGCTTCTCGGTCTTCCGGCAGTGTGCCATTGAAATACTTGTCCACCATGGCAACCGTACGGGAAACCAAGTTGCCCAGACCGTTTGCAAGGTCGGAATTGATTCTGGTAATCAGAACCTCGTTGGAGAAGGAGCTGTCAGAACCCAGAGCCATTTCCCGGAGGATGTGATACCGGATGGCATCTGCACCATAGCGTTCGCCCAGTACAAACGGGTCTACCACATTGCCCAGTGATTTACTCATCTTCTGACCATTGAACGTAATCCAGCCATGTACTGCCAGATGCTTCGGCAACGGCAAATCCAGAGCCATTAAGATCGCAGGCCAAATGATTGCATGGAATCGCATAATATCCTTTGCAACCATATGCACATCTGCCGGCCAGTAGCGGTCGTAGTCATGGTAAGCATCATTATAGAAGCCCAGTGCAGAGATATAGTTTGACAGAGCGTCAACCCAAACATAGACAATGTGCTTCGGGTCGAAGGTAACCGGAATGCCCCAAGTGAAAGAGGTTCTGGAAACGCAGAGGTCTTCCAGACCCGGCTTGATGAAGTTGTTGACGAGTTCGGTTGCTCTGGTTTTCGGCTGTAAGTAGTCGGTTTCGGTCAACAGGTGGGTGATACGTTCAGCGAACGGGGACATCTTGAAGAAATATGCCTCTTCTTCTGCCTCAATGACTGGTCTGCCGCATTCCGGACACTTGCCGTCTACCAGCTGGGATTCTGTCCAGAAGCTTTCGCATGGTGTACAGTATTTTCCCTGATACTTGCCCTTGTAGATATAACCCTTGTCGTACAGTTCCTTGAAGATTTTCTGTACAGTTTCAACGTGATAATCATCCGTTGTCCGGATATAGCGGTCATAACTGATGTTCATATACGACCAAAGGCTCTTGAATGTTTTTACGATTTCGTCTACATATTCCTTTGGGGTAACGCCTTTTTCAGCGGCTTTCTGTTCGATTTTCAAACCGTGTTCATCGGTACCGGTGAGGAACATGACATCATAGCCCTGCATCCGGCGGTAACGAGCGATGGAGTCGCAAGCAACCGTTGTATAGCAATGTCCGATATGCGGATTGCCGGACGGGTAATAAATCGGGGTTGTGATGTAATATGGTTTTGCTGCCAATGGAAATCCCTCCTAATTTGCTGATTGCAGCCAAGATAGGGCTGCGATTCTCTTTATTATAGCATATTTTCGGTAGAATTACAAGAGAAAAATTGCGAACAAGAAATGCAAGTGCTGCTAACTATAAAAAACCGCTGTCACGAGCGTCACCGTGCAGCGGTTTTCACACTTTGGGGAAGTGCTGGAAGTTCATTCCAGCTTCTAGTATAGCAGAATATACTTAAAGAATTCTGAAAAAAGAGAAAACTTTCTTATTTCTGTACAGAAACAGCAGTCTGCAACGCCAGTTCCATCATATCGGTGAAAGCGGTCTGTCGTTCTTCGGCGGAAGTGGATTCATTCCGCAATGGGCAGTCTGAAATTGTCGTGATACAGAGGGCTTTCTTGCCAGCTTCTGCCGCATTGCAATAGAGGGCAGCCGATTCCATCTCTACCGCTAAAACGCCCATCTTTGCCCATTTCGGCAGGGGGTCATTTTCCGTATAGAAGTGGTCGCTGGAGCACAAATTTCCGACATGGAACGGCTTTTTCAGTGTTCTTGCCGCAGAAACTGCCGCTTCCAGCAGGGAGAAGTCTGCAATCGGGGCAAATGTGCCCGGCAGGTTGTATTGTGCTGCATAGTTGGAATCCGTGCAGATGCCCATTCCCAGCACCAAATCCCGCAGCTTGACAGAATCAGCAACGCCGCCAGCCGTGCCAATGCGGATGATGGCATCTACATCATAGAAGTGGAACAGTTCATAGGAATAAATGCCCATAGACGGCATGCCCATACCGCTGCCCTGTACGGAAATCGGAACGCCCTGATAAGTGCCCGTATAGCCCAACATGTTCCGGACGGTGTTGTAGCAGACGGGATGTTCTAAATAGGTTTCTGCAATGAATTTTGCCCGTAATGGGTCACCGGGCATGAGAACGACTTTTGCAATCTCACCAGGATTTGCTTGATTGTGCGGTGTTGCCATAAAAACACGACCTTTCTATAGAATAATAATTGAATTATATAGATGATGAAACATTTCTCGCCGTAGGCGAACTGCGGTCGAGCTGGCTCAGCTCGGCGGTGGGGAATTGTTAAGGGGAACAAGCTGTCCCCCTTAACAGAGGTATTGATTAGATCGTATGAAAATCTAAGAGAAATCAGTAAATGCTGTTCGCCATTCTAAAAAACAAAAAACTTCAAACAAACTGTAATCTAAGAAATTATTCATAAGCAATTCGGACAACGCAACCCCCGGCGAACAGCACACAGGCAAAGAGCGAAGCGATTTTGCCGAACCGTACGCAATTGGTTTCCCAAAGGCACAGATGCACTACCCCCGTTTCAATACTCTCCGAACTGTAGAAACCAAATCTTTGAAGTTATACAAAACAGTAAATGTCAGCAGAACGCCATCAATCAAATGCCAAGCTGGCGGTGTTTGAATGGTGACAAACGTCATCGCAAACATCAGAATCAAGTTCAGCACAAAACGAGTGTGGTCGATATAGAACGGCACATACCGTTTGGTATCAACAACACGAATCAGATAGCTGACCAGATAGCTGACAAAGGTTGCAAAACCTGCACCGGAAATACCCAATGCACCAATCAACAGCCAGTTCAGAATCAGGTTGACAATCGCAGCAACCAAACTTGTCCAAAACGAGTGGGAGGTATGCTGCGAAGCAGCATAAATACTGCTGAAGAACTGATTCAAACACATCATAAAGACGGAAATAATCAGAATTGGTGTATATCGATAGGCATCCGCATATTCTGTGTAAGTGCTGGTACTAATCAGCAAGTCGGAAAACGGACGGACAAACACAATCAAAACCGAGCTGGCAATGACGAGAAACGACTCATAAGCAGAGAAAACTTGTTTGTAGAAGTGGCCGCGGTTTGCGGAGTCGTTTTCCAAGATGGCGGACATGTTCCACGCCTGATAGAATACTGTGGAAACCGTAGAAATCAGGTTCGGCAATTTGGAGGCAATGCCGTAGATACCAGCGGCAGTATCGCCAACCAAATTCGGAGGCCCATCCATATACCGCAGAAACAGCCGGTCAGAAAATCCTGTTACCAGCCACAGCAGCGTGGTTGGAATCAGCGGAATGGAAAAGCGAATCATCAGCCTTGTCATTTTCGGGCTGATGTATTTTCGATGGAGATATTTCCGAAGGTCTGCAATCCACCATAAGAAGACGGCAGATAAAAAGTCGGAGCAAATGACAGAGAGCAGGAAGCCCGTGATGCCCATATTCAGTAGGGCAATGAAAATGACATTGAAGATAAATAGCGTAATCGTGGCAAGAATGCCATCAAATGCAAATAGCGTGACCATGCCCCTCGCTCGCACAAACTGCGAATGAATGGAACGCAGCGAGGACATAAACACATAGAGCATTAAAAGCCATAGATAGCCGCTTGTATAGGGCAATAGTTGCATGAGCGGCGACAGGGCAAGCATGACACAGACACCCAAACCAAGTACTAGATAAGAGGATGTGAAAATTTTCCCCTTGTCATAATTTCGGGTCAGTCCATATCGTAGAATCGCATCTGTGATGGAAAACGTAACAATTGGAATTAAAAAGTTTGCAGTTTGTTCGAGCAGTTCTTTGGTGCTGATGTCTGCCGGATTGATGTTGGCAGTGTAGAGTTTTGTCAGAAACAGCGTTAAGATTTTAGAGCCGAACGAACCAATTGCAAAAATCATGGTGTTGGCGGCGAGCCGTTTGTATTGATTCATAGCATCTCCTCTTGGTGTGATAAATTTCGTTCTGCAACAGAATAGACAGTGGCAGAACTGAGCAGCGGCTGGGTTGCAGGCACTGCATGCACAATTTTATTATACCATAAAAAAAAGAAAAAGAAAACGCTTTTTTCAAAAACAACCAGATTTTTTTACGGATATTTCTGTGAAAATTGCATAAGAATAGAATTGCTGTTTTGTGCATTCCTACAAAAGCAAAAAAATAAAAAATTTTTTTGCAGATTTTGCAACTTTTCCTGCCGCAAAATTGTATCTATAGTGAAGGGATTTTTTGCGGCAGGTCTTGCCGTGTGAACAAGCAGTATGCGGTTCTGTTGCTCCTCTAAGCCGTGAGAAAGGGCGGTGTGATGGGGGATTGCACTGTGCGGTACGAGGAACCAGTCCGGAAAGGACAGACCATCGGGAAAAATGGTCTGGGGCTGGCAAAACAGAAACATATCACTTGTGTTTTTTGGCAAAAATGATGCGGATTGCAGATTCTCCCCGATGCTGTGTCCGCATTTTTTGTTTTCCTGTAAAAAGACAAATACAGATGAAAAAATCGAAATTCGCTCAATATTTAACATTTTATGAGTTGTTCAAAATTGATTCATATTGTGCTGTAGCAATCAAATGGGAATCGTGGTATAATGAAAGGAGAAATGCAGAGAAAACAAGTCTTGATTGTTCGCAATTGGGACGAGTAGGGAGGGAATGACCATGCAAAGCGTCAACCCGCTGGATGAGGCTGCGTTTACGGAACTCTATGTGCAGCATGTTGACGCTGTTTATCGTATTTGCTACAGCTTTTTAAAAAATCGTACGGATGCTGAAGATGCTGTTCAGGAAACATTCCTGCGGTTGATGCAATCGCAAAAACCATTGGAAAACGATGCTCATTTAAGAGGCTGGTTAGTGGTAACTGCTTCCAACGTCTGCAAAAATATGCGGCACAGCTGGCTATGGCAAAAACGACAGGAAGTAGAAGATTGGGAAGAAGTTTTAAAATCCGACAACCAAACGCCGGAAGAAACTGCAGTTTTGAAAGCCCTCATGCAGCTGCCGGAAAAATATAAAACAGTTCTATATCTCTATTATTATGAAGAGTATTCCTGCAAGGAAATTGCAGAAATGATGCAAAAAAAAGAATCCACAGTGCGTTCGCTCCTCAAGCGAGGCAGAGAAGCACTCCAAAAAAAGATCGGAGGTGACGGATATGCAACAGGACTGGAAAGCCATTTGGGACAATCTCAATCCGGATGAAGCGGCGAAAGAACGGATGAAGCAAGCAATCTTGCAAAAAATACAGGCAGAAACGCCGCAAACAGCATCCAAAAAACCACCGTTCTTCTTACAGCGATGTTCGTTTGGAACATTTGCCCGTGCCGCTGCACTGTGCTGTATGACCGTTACGGTTGCGTTGGCAGGGCTGCACCTCACTGACCGCCGGACGGCAGAATTATTGCCAGAACCATCCGTCAGCGAACAGCCGGCGGAAACCACCACACCGCACACTTTGCCGGCACAGACAACGGCGACGTTACAGACGCAAACTACAACAAAAACAAAAACACAAACTGCCCTGCAAACAACGGCTACAGCCAAGCAGACGGTTACCAGTCTGGTAATGACGGAACAAACAGTTGCATCATCAGCGGCAGCCATAGAAAAACCAGATGCCGGAATCGAAGAACCGTCAAAAGAACCGATTCAGACAGAGCCAATTTGTACCGAACCAGAACCCGTTCTCACAACAACAGCTGCGGAAACAAGTGCAATCGAAGCACCAGAAACCACGACCACCACAATATTCCGTGGAGTTGAAACCTATGGTTCGCTCTTTGATTTTCAGTATGCCCGTTGGAATGGCGTGCATTATCAGACCGACTATAGTGCGGTTTCCTATGAAGATTTGGATGACCTTGCTGGATTTTCGGTTGCGATTCAGTCAGAAAGTGACCGTGTTTATACGATTCTGGTTTATCCGTTAAAGGGGTATTCCATTCAGGATTGTATTGCCGTACAGTACGCCGGCGATTCAGATTATTTCTATTTTTATGCGATTTCCTAAGTATTTCGAATCGACACTGGATAAAATGACATGATTTTTTGCAGAAATCAGGAATAAGAGGTAGGAAAAACGATGAGTACACCAAATTGGATTATGGTGACGGTAAAGACACCGCAGACAGCGGGGGATTCCTATATGGCAAACATCATGAAGAATCACCTGAAAGAACAGAATTGTTCCTTCCATTCAGAAGAACAATCTGCTGCTCTTTGGCTGGTTTGCCGGCAGGTATCACCGCAGCGGTATGATTTTTCAATTTCGGATTCCGATTCGGTTTGGACAAAAGAAGCCGTGATGGAACTTTGCAGCACATTGCTGCAATGTCCGGAAGTCGATAATGTACTAGTTGGGCAAGTGCCCTCTCATCAGCAGGATGTGAAGGTAACAGTTTCTCCAATGGTTACATTTTTGCATACCGTCAAAAATTACTTACAGCCGCAGCGAATCAGTATGGTTCTTCGGCGGCTGCGTTCAAATCGCTAATTGACTATTGGTTCATTGGAAAGAGAGAAGCAGAATCGTGCAAGCGGTTCTGTTTCTCTTTTTTTCAAAAATGACAGATTTTGACGGGTTTTTCATTGTGAGAAGATGGTGAAAATTTCGGAAATGCTTGACACTGTCCCCCTGCTTTGTTATAATAGTGTTGTTATTTTGGAATGACCGACAGGTGGTGAACCCCATATGTGCCAAAAAAAGAAAGCATTTGTGGAAAATCGTGACCAATATCGTGGTGTTTTCTCCTTTTGCTCGATTGGCGTTTTACTGGCAGCCTTGACGGGCTGCTTCGCATTTATTTGGTATCGTTTTTACAGTGATTTTTTGTTGCTGCCGTTTTATCGGCGTGGCAACTGGGTCATGATTTTGTTATATGCCGTCCTAGTATTGTTATTTGGAAAGGCATTTGGTGGGCTGAAAGTGGGCTATTTAAAGCGAAGCGATTCGTTTTATAGTCAGATGCTTTCCATGTTTTGCGTGAATTTGGTGACATATTTGCAAGTCAGCCTCATCAGCCGACATTTTGCAAGGCTCTTGCCGTTTGTGATTTTAATGGGCATCGACTTGATTATCCTGCTGCTGTGGATTTTTTTCTGCAATAAGCTTTATTTTCAACTTTACCCTCCAAGGCGGTTAGTTGTCGTCTATGGCGACCGAGCAGCCGCAGAACTGGTATTGAAAATGAGCCAGCGAGTGGAAAAGTATATGATTTGTGCTTGTGTGGATAGCCATCAGGAAAAATCCGCCATTGTGGAAACGATTGCAAACTATGAAGGCGTGATTCTCTGCGATGTGCCAGGGCAGCTGCGAAACGACCTTTTGAAATACTGTTTCTCTCGGCAGATGCGAACTTACATTGTTCCGAAGATTTCAGATATCATCATCCGAGGCGGCGAAGAGATTCGCTTGTTTGATACGCCGTTGGTGCTCTGTCGAAACAGTGGCTTGCGGCTGGAACAGCGATTTGTAAAACGACTGTTTGATTTGGCATTTTCGCTGATTTTAGCAGTGCCAGTACTGCTGGTGAGTATTGGGGTCTGTATCGCCATTAAACTGGATGATGGTGGACCAGTACTCTATCGGCAGAAACGCTTGACGTATAACGGCAAACCATTCTATGTTTATAAATTTCGCAGCATGGTCTGCAATGCCGAAGAACATGGCCCACAGCTGGCAAAAAGCGAAGATGACCGCATTACCCGTGTGGGCAAAGTGCTCCGAAAATGTCGGCTGGACGAGCTGCCGCAGCTCTGGAACATCTTCAAGGGTGATATGGCAGTCGTTGGGCCAAGACCAGAACGTCCGGAACTGGCAGAAAAATACGAAGAAGAGATGCCGGAATTTGCATTTCGTCTGCGAGTAAAGGCAGGTTTGACGGGATATGCACAAGTTATCGGGCTGTATGATACAACCCCATACGACAAGTTGAAAATGGACTTGATGTATATTGAAAAATATTCCCTGCTGCTGGATTTGCAGATTTTGCTAATGACCATTAAGACGGCACTTTTTCCGGGAGAGTCGAATGAGGAACTGCATGAGCAGACTCACATTCCCGTACAAAAACATGTGGCAGAACCGGAGGCAGCTGCTTCCGAGGAAAAAAAGGAGAACAAATCATCATGAAATTGACTGCTGTTATTATGGCAGGTGGACGAGGCGAACGCTTCTGGCCACGCAGCCGCACGGCAAAACCAAAACAATTCCTTTCCCTGACAACGGACAAGGAAACCATGCTGCAAAAGACGGTCAACCGTCTGAAACCCTTGCTGGAGATGGATGCCATTTATGTAGTCACCAATCAGCGGTATGCTGCCCTTGTGCAGGAACAGCTGCCGGAACTGCCAGCAGAAAACATTCTGCCCGAACCATGCAGCCGCAATACAGCTCCCTGTATTGGACTGGCGGCAGCGGTGATTCAGAAACGCTGCGGGGAAGCCATGATGCTGGTATTGCCGTCTGACCATTTGATTCGTTATGAATCCCTGTATGTAGATACCTTGCGGCAGGCAATCGCCGTTGCAGAGCAGGGCGAGCGGCTCGTTACCATTGGTATTCCGCCAACGTATCCGGAAACGGGTTATGGTTATATTCGCTTTGCGAACCGTTCAGAATCCCATATGCCGGGCGTTTATCCAGTGGAGAAGTTTGTAGAAAAGCCGGATTTGGACACGGCAAAGGAATATTTGGCAGCTCATTGCTACCTCTGGAACAGTGGGATGTTTGTCTGGAAGAGCAGCACCATTCTGCACAATCTGGAGCAGTTCTTGCCGACGGTTTACGCTGGCTCGATGGAGATTGCCGCAGCAGATGGAACAGATGCCTTTTCAGACACCTTGGAACGGGTCTATGAGGGATTCCCGAGCGAATCTGTAGACTATGGCATCATGGAAAAGGCAGACCAGATTTTCACCGTGCCGGGCAGTTTTGGCTGGGATGATGTTGGAAACTGGCTGGCGATGGAACGCATCAATAAGACGAACGATTATGGCAACTATATTGAGGGCGATGTCATCACCGTCAACACGCAGAGAAGTATTATCTGCGGACAGAAAAAACTGATTGCAGCCGTTGGAGTGGAAAATCTGATTGTGATTGATACCGAAGATGCAACCTTGATTTGTGCAAAGGACAGCACGCAAGACGTGAAAAAGGTCATTGAAAACCTGCGAATTTGCAATCGGGACGCATTGTTATAAAGACAACCAAGAATAAATAGATGGTAAAAAGGTAGAAGTAGGAGGAAATAAAAACAATGAGCAAACATGCATTGATTACCGGAATTACGGGACAGGATGGTTCTTATTTAGCAGAATTGCTGCTGGAAAAGGGCTATGAAGTATATGGACTGATGCGGAGAAAG
>UMJI01041520.1_pt1 | contig 24008 bp, 20 predicted proteins | sample 1965991 | NCBI WGS metagenome assembly UMJI01 (sample SAMEA4836140, study PRJEB28245) | human gut metagenome | biome: gut microbiome; material: fecal sample | place: Denmark | collected 2008
TTTCGTGGGCTGGCGAATACCAATAATGTATTCGATTCAGTGAGTTAAGTGAGTGAGTTAAGTGAGAAAGAAGGGATCAATCATGATCTGCAGGAAATGTGGCTGCATGCTGGAATCGGGGACGCGGATCTGTCCCTTCTGCGGCGAGCCCGCGACGCTGGCGGCCAGTCCTGTCTCGGAGGGACTGCCAGAGCTCGTGCTGCTCAAGGATTTGGCGCCGGTGCCGGCGACGCGCAAGGAGACGCTCGTGGAGCTGCGGCGCCTTGCGCCGTATTTTGAGGAGCTTGACGACAAGTACGCGACGCTCGCCGATCTCTGGCTCAAGTCGGCCTGCTGGCAGCAGCCGTCCAAGGTGCGCTGGATTATCGGCGGCTTCCTGCTGGCGCTCTTGCTCTACCTGCTCGTCGGCATCCACCTGCCGGCGATGGCCGCCTGGATCTTCGTCGCGCTCTGGGGCGTGATCTCCTACTTCGGCTACAGCCGTTCCGCCTCGCATTACGCATCGTGTCTCCGGCAGAATGAGCGCGCCATCCGCGATATCGAGAACACGATACGCCGCCACTACAATGAGGCGAAGGACTGCTTCCTGCCGCTCGACTACACGGCCCCCTCTGTGCTGCGCGAGCTCATCGCGGGCCTCGACTCCGGCATGATCGCCTCGTTCGAGGATTACCGCATCAATAATTGAGGCAAAGAAATGCTGCATCATATCCATGATGCAGCATTTCTTATTGCAATTTTGGCCGGTCAGCCGGTGATCCAGGAGACGAAGTAGATGCAGAACGGGATCGTCACGCAGGCGATGCCGATGACATCGATGTAGACGCCCGTGCGGATCATCTTCGTGATGGGGATGTAGCCCGAGGTGTAGACGATGGCGTTCGGGGGCGTCGAGACTGGCAGCATGAAGCCGAGCGATGCCGAGAGCGCGATGGCGACCGAGATGGGGACGGGGTTCATGCCGGCCGAGATGGCGGCCGTGATGGTCAGCGGGCCAATCATGTTCGTCGCGGCCGTATGGCTCGTGAGCTCCGAGAGCAGCAGGGCCATGATGGAGAAGATGGCGACCATGGCGATGGCGGATGGCTCGCCGCCCATCATCGCGATGATGCCGTCGCCGACCCACTTCGAGAGGCCTGTCTTGTACATCATGCCGCCCATCGCGAGGCCGCCGCCGAAGAGAATCAGCGTTCCCCACTCGATGCCGTCACGCGCGTCCTTCCACATCAGCGTGAACTCGCGCTTCCTTGAAGTTGACGGGCAGCAGGAAGAGCATCAGGGCGCCGAGCATGGCGGCGACAGCCTCAGGGAAGAGGCGGTTGTACATCTTGAGCACCGGCGAAGTGCTGCCGAGTGCGATCGAGAGAAAGCCCGGCAGGATCCAGAGTACGACGGAGACGCCAAAGCAGATGACCGTGTTCTTCTGGGCGCGCGTCCAGTGGCCGAGTTCGCGGAGCTTGTCCTGGATGAACTGCTCAGCACCCTCAATCTTCGTGACATCGGCCGGGAACATGCGCGCGAGCATGACGTAGGCGATGATGAAGTAGAGGACCATCGCAATGACGCCCCAGGTCATCCACTCGAAGAAGGAGACGTGGATGTCGCACATCTGGTCGAGGAAGCCGAGCATGATGAGGTTCGGTGGCGTGCCGATCGGCGTCAGGACGCCGCCAATCGAGCAGGCATAGGCCGTCATGAGCATGAGTCCAGTCGCGTACTTGTAGTCGTAGAGGTCGATGTTGCGGCCGCTTGCCGCAAACATCTCCTTGATGGAGGCGAGCAGGCCGAGGCAGATCGGGAACATCATGGCCGCCGTGGCCGTGTTGCTGATCCAGCCGGAGCAGAGCGCCGCGGCGAGACCGATGGCCAGGAAGATGCGGCGCGGATTGGAGCCAACCCAGGATCGCGATAGCAGCCAGTAGGCGAAGCGCTTGTCGATGCCGTGTATCATCATGGCCTTCGCGAGGATGAAGCCGCCCATGAACAGGAAGATCATGGGATTGGCAAAGGCGGCGAATGCCATGCTGACGGGGACGACGCCCGTCATGACGGCGAGCGTCGGGCCGATGAGGGAGGTGACAGGGATGGAGACGGGCTCCGTGATCCACCAGATGGCGACGAGGACCATGATGGAGAGGCGTTTATGCGCTTCGAGCGTCAGCCCGTCGATCGGCGTGAAGAATACGAGCAGGGCCAGCAGCGGGCCGCCGAACAGGCCGACCGTGCGGCGGCAGTCAAAGAGCTGCTCCGCTCGCTTGACGGACAGGGTTTCCTGGTTGATCTTGTTCATGGATGATGCCTCTTGTTCTGTATGTCGTGTTTCATGTTGAGTGGATATCCTGTTGACTGCGCATGTCTTTGTGTTACATATCTTATGATATAGAAATATCTGAACTTTTTCGATAGCATCGTGCGGGAATGGCTTCAGAGCCTCCTCAATCTTCTTGGATGTAGCGCTTGTCGAGCAGATCCTTGACCGTGCGCTGCTTGTTGTTCTCGATGTAGCGGTGGATGAAGATGTTCGGGATGGCGACGCCGATGGCGATGCCGATGATGATCGTGACGGCCTCGACACCATTGCGCATCATGGTGAGCAGGGCAGATGCGGTGATGTCCTGGATGTTGAGCAGGGCGAAGAGCACGCGGTAGAGCAGCACGCCAGGAATCATCGGGATGGCGGACGGGATGGTCAGGATGATGTTCGGTGCGTGGAACCAGTGGATGGCCTTGAGCGCGAGGACGCCGACGACGGCCGCGCCGAGGAAGGAACCGGCTGTCTGCGAGAAGCCGAGCTGCAGGACCATGATGTTGCGCAGCAGGACGGTGATGATGCCGCCGACGGCGACGACGGGCAGCAGCCGTCGCGGGATGTTGAAGATGATGGAGAAGCCCATCGCGGAGATTGCGGCGGCAATGGCCTGCGAGAAGTAGATGTTATCGGGCAGCAGGCTGACCGCCGTGAAGTCGGCGATATTGCCGAGGCGGATGGCAATGACGATGCCGAACGTCATCGCGCCGACAATCAGCAGGGTGTGGATGGCCCGCGTCATGCCCGAGACGATGAAGTTGTTGAGAAAGTCGTCGACGGCGTTGATGAGCGGGATGCCCGGGACGAGGAAGAGCGTGCAGGATATCAGCGGATACCAGTTCATGGATCCCGTCAGGAATTGCGTGGCCCAGGCAAACATCGTCGTCGCGAATGAGGTGATGGCGATGACGGCGTACGTGTTGAACGCATAGCTGGCACAGAGCCTCCTGACGTAGAAGCCGAGGAAGGCGCAGACGGCCGTGAGCACGAAGTCGAGCCAGCTGCCGCCGAAGAGTTTGCAGAAGCCGCCGCAGGCCGCGCCGGCGCCGAAGGCCGTGAGCCAGACCGGATAGTTGCGCGGCTTGTTCTTGATGTGCAAGAGATGGCGCTCGAATTCATGCAGCGAGTAATTCTTCTCGAGTGCGCGCCAGGTCAGCTTGCTGATGGCCGTCAACGTCGTCATGTTGATGCCGTGCGTCGTGCACTTGCGGAACTCCGTGTAAGAGTGCTGCTCGTCGTTGACGTTGAGCATCAGCGTCGTATACATGACATGCTGGTGGATGCGGTCTTTCGGGATGCCCATGTAGGCCGCGGTGCGCATCATGTTGCGCACCGTGCGGTCGCTGTCCGCGCCGTTCTCCATCAACATCTGGCCCGTGTGCAGCAAGAGATGCATCTTCGTGCCGATTTCGGCGAAGGGCTCCTTGAGCACCTTTTCGTCTTTCGTCTCCATGATCCTGCCTCCTTTTTCTGCTGTTCTTCATGAAGCGAGACTATACTAGATAAAATTCCATTAAAATTATACAATGCAGGGCAGGGGCTTTCAAGAAGGCAATAATAATTGACTAAACAAAGTATTCCCATCCGGGCCGCTGTCTGCTATAATCGGGACAGTAGAATAAAGGAGGTGTTTCTCGTTGTATCCTTGGAAGAAGAAATTGCTGGCCGTGCTCGTCTGCGGCGCGCTGAGCTTTTCGGCAGTCGCCCTGCCGGCGGGGCGGGCGGAGGCCGTTGATGCCTGGGCCGTTGCCGCGCAGTCGCTCGGCATCTTTGCGGCCTACAAGTCTAGCCTTGCGAGTATCCTCGCGCTCGGCAATGATGTCAGCGCGCAGGTGCAGAGTGCGCGTCAGGACCTGCGTGAGAACGGGGAGGACGACAACCATCACGATGTCGAGGTTGTCAACCGGGTCATGAAGCAGCTCATCGACAAGGGCGACTACGTGCTCAAGGTCAACTCGCTGCCGTTCGTCTGGGGCGTCAACAACAGCAACGATTTCAATGCAGCCTGCTTCCCGACAGACTACATCAGCATCAACAGGGCGCTCGTGCGCGGCCTCGAGTGCGATGAAGATGAGCTCGCCGCCGTCTTCGCCCACGAGATGACGCATGGCATCGAGCAGCACAGCGCCAAGAATTACGCCAAGGCTGTCGCGCAGTACTACGGCATGAGCTTCCTCAACATGGACGCCGGACTCATGGACTGGAACAAGCTCAATGCGCTGGCCAATTACTCCATCGCCAAGAACGTCACGCTGCCGACGGAGTACGAGGCTGATGCAGGCGGCTTCTACATCATGACGAGCGCTGGCTTCAACCCGGGCGGCCCTGCGGCGGCCATGTACCGCATGGCCTATTATCTGACGTATGAGACGCGCAATGTGCTCGAATACCAGGACCTCGACGAAAAGGCGAAGGGGCAGGAGACGTTCTCCGATCACCCGGAGACGGAGCTGCGCGAGAAGCGCCTGGCGCAGATGATGACGGATTACGGCTGCGGTCATGTGACGGTCAAGGATCGCAAGACTGTCTATATTGACGGGCAGGAACTCCTGACGGCGGACTGGACGCGCGATGACTACGACAATACAGTCGAGAATGCCTACTATGTTGCGGGCGGCCTCTCTAAGGCCTTCCATGACTATGACTCGCTTGCAGGCTGGGACTTCCGCCCGGACGGCGAGGGCGGTGTCACCTTCCTGACGGATGACCGCGTCTACGGGCCGCTGCGCCATTTCGTGGCCGCGGGCAATCTCGGCGGCCGCTTGCAGCAGCTTGTAGCAGAGGCGTATGCGAACGAGGCCGTCTCCGGCGCGCGGGCAAAGATGAAAGCAGCAGAAGCGGCGCGCCGCCAAGAACATTCTGAGGCGCTTCAGAGTGTCTATGAGGCCGATGCAAAGGCGGTCAAGAAGATGCGTGAGAACGGCGATGCCTACAGCGATTACGCCATGGGCAAGCAGGCGCTCTGGGAATTTGCGCGCGTGCTTTCGGCCAAGAACCTGGATGATGAGGCGGCGAGCCTCGTCATGTGTGGCCGCGCCAAGGCCGTCGAAGGCGACTATGCGGGCGCTCTCGACTACGCTAACCGCGGTGTCGCGCAGGACAGCAAGAACGCCTACAACTTCCTCAATCGCGCCGACATCTACCGCATGGTCGGCAATCGAGAGGCGGCGCTCGCTGACTGCGCCGCGGCCAAGGAGGTCGATGCAGAGAATCCCCACAGCTATCTCATGAGCGCGCAGATCGAGGATGAGATGGAGAGAAAAGAGGCAGCGCTGGCCGACTACAAGGAGTTCCATCGCCTGCGCCCTGCTGCCTTCCGCCACATCCCGCTGGAATATCTCGAGAAGATCTCGGCGAAGGATTACAGGACCTACCAGAAGGAGAAGGCCGCAAAGGACAAGGCGCGCGAGGAGGCCTGGAAGAAGAAGCAGAAAGAGAAGCAGGCTGCCAGAGTGGATGCGAAAGACAGCACCGGCAAGGCGGTGAAAGCGGAGCAGCCAGCAAGAAATCCGCGCAATAAAAAAGAGATGCCATGAGGCATCTCTTTTTTATTGCCACTCAGCGGCAGTAGGCATAGCGCGCGCCGCCGCAGCCGCGAGCCGGTGCGCAGCCGTACGAGTCATCCTGGCAATAGGACCGGCCGTTCCGGCAATACGCTCCGTTGTTGCAGGAGGTATTGTTCTGCCAGCAGCTCTCGACCGGGCAGGTGTTGTCCTCGGACGAAGCTGCTAAGACTGGCACAGCGACGGCCACGAGCAGAGCTGTGATGACGGCCATGATGATTTTCTTCATGATGGTTCCTCCTCTCTTCACCTGTCTTTATGATAACAAAGCGTTGTGAGGTTTGGCTCAGTGTCCGATTATTTTATCATTAGAAGAACATGTGGACAATGCTGATGGCGAGCCCCATGATGACGAAGGAGCAGAGGATGGCACCGAGCATCGGGCGGACGCCCTTCTCGAGGATGACGCCGAAGTTGACGTTGAGGCCGAGCGCGGCCATGGCCATGCCGAGCAGCAAGTAGGCGAGCTGGACGAGGCTCGGGACGAAATCGTTGACAAAAGGCAGGTAAGAACCGACGGCGCTGGCCAGGATGAAGCCGCCCATGAACCACGGGATCGGCACCGTCATCTTGCCCTCGCTCGCGCCGTCCTGCTTGCGGAAGCGGCGCGCCTCGAGGATGCCGATGATGATGGCGACAGGCGCGAGCAACAGGACGCGGGAGAGCTTGGCGATGATGGCGCTGTCCGTGCCGACGGCACCGGCCGCACCGCCGGCGGCGACGGCATGCGCGATCTCGTGCAGGCTCAGGCCGGCCATGACGCCGAACTGCGCGTCCGTGAAGCCGAGGAATGGCTGCAGGCCGACCTCAATGAGCGTGAAGAGCGTGCCGAGAATGGCGACGATGGCGACGGCGAGGACCGACTGGTCAGTCTTGGCCTTGACGGCGCTCGAGACGCCCATGACGGCCGCTGCGCCGCAAATGCTGCAGCCGCAGGCCGTCAAGATGGCGAGCGTGTGCTCGACTTTGAAGAAGCGGGCGACGAAATAGTTGAGCGGGATCATGACGGCGACGATGACGATGGCAGCCTCGAGGCTCTTGAGGCCGGCGCTCATGAGGATGACGAGGTTGAGCTTGAAGCCCAGGAGGATGATGCCCGCGCGTAGGAATTTATTGGCGATGAACGGCGTGCTCTGCTGAGCGGCGGCCGTCAGAGAGCGCGCGAACTGCAGACACATGCCGAGCACGAGGGCGAGCACGAGGTGGCCAATTAGCGAGAAGCCTGGCAGTTTGGCGAGAGCCTGGCCGGCAATCGAGCAGACGAGCGTCACGATGAGCCCGATGCTCGCGCGGCGCCAGTAGAGATGAATGGATTGCATAGTATAACTCCTTATCTTCGTGGTGGTTGCAGATTTCCGTGCAATGTGATTGCGACAATCTGAATTATAGGAGAAGGGATTGAATATGTAAAATGATGTATTATAATATATCGATAAGATAATCTTATCGATAAGGGGGAATACAATGCTGGACTTTCGCGTTGGCACCTTTCTCTGCGTCTGCCAGACGATGAATTTCACGCGGGCGGCCCGCATCCTGAACATTACGCAGCCGGCTGTCTCGCAGCACATCCACTTCTTGGAGGAGACCTACGGCATGGCGCTCTCCCGCTACGAGAACAAGAAGCTCTCGCTGACAGCGGCCGGCAAGATCCTGCGTAAGCGCTTCGTCGCGATGAAGAACGACGAGGAGGAACTGCTCGCAGAACTCCGGAACCAGGTGTCTGGCATCGAGGAGATCTCGCTCGGCGTGACCATGACAGTCGGTGAATACGCGATCATGGAGCCGCTTGCGCGGATGCTGCGCGCTCATCCGCAGCGCAATGTCCGTCTCGTCTTCGGCAATACGAAACAGCTGCTGCAGATGCTTGCAGACGGCAGCATCCAGCTCGCACTCGTCGAGGGCTACTATCCGCAGGATGAGTACGAGCACGTCCGTTACAGTACGGAAACATACATCGGCGTCTGCGCCGCGCATCACGCGTTCGCCATGCCGGAGCCCAGGCACTTCCACGACCTGCTGGCAGAGCGCCTGCTCATACGCGAGCCGGGCTCTGGCACGCGCAACATCCTCGAGCGCAACCTCGCGCTCTGCGGCATGAAGGCCAGCGACTTCGTGCATTATACGGAGGTCGGCAACATGCACACGATCATCGGCCTGCTGCTGCGCGATGCCGGCATCTCCTTTCTCTACAGGATCGCCGTCGAGCAAGAGCTGCAGGCAGGCCTTTTGCGCGAGATCCCGCTCGCGGGATTCTCCATGCAGCACGATTTCGACTTCATCTGGGAGAAGGGCAGCATCTACACAGATGTATACGCCGCTTTCTGCTGCGAGCTGCGAGAATTTGCCGGGGTGGCAGAGTTTTTTTCAGACAAGCAGGGAAGAGCGGGGGCTGGGTCGAATACTCCTATAGAGTAAAGTGATTCAGGGGTGATGTGGCATGATGAGTTTGTCAGACAAGAAAGAGATATGGCGCGGCATGCCTCAGGAAACGCCGGAACAGCAGCTTTGGGCGGACAACTACTACGATGCGGAGCTCATGCCCATGGCACAGGAGCGCTTCCGTGGCCATTACGCAGCGGAGAAGCGCGATTACTACGGCCTCTTCCTGCTCATGGGGCCGCTCTGGGAGCTCTCGACCTTCACGGTCGCGCTGTTCGAGCCGCAGAACGTGCATATTTTCTGCCGGAAGGAGCAGGCACTGCAGGTCAAGCTCCTGCAGCAGAACCTCGGCCTCGATGACGGCAGCCTATGCTGCACCTACATCCAGGGCGAGGACATCCCGTCGCTCTACCGTGTCATGAAGAAGCAGCACGATATTTGGGATTCGGTCGGGCGCACGGCCATCGATATCACGGGCGGCTCGTCGCTCGCCGCGCCGGCCGCGGCTATGGCAGCAGCCTGCCTCGACATCGATGTCTACCGCATCGAGAGCCAGTACTTGAAGGAATTCCACCATCACGATCCGGGTACGGAGCGTCTCTGCCGCATCCCGGCCGTCAGCGATGTCATCAGCCTTGACTGAGTATCAAGAAAATCTCAAAATGGCTGGATTTATCAAATCGATTATGCTATAATGAATTAAAATAACAAATAACAATTATTGATTAGGAGGAAACGAAATGGCAGAGAAGAAAAATCCGTATGCAGGTACGCAGACTGAGAAAAACCTTTTAGCAGCACTGGCAGGTGAGAGTAAAGCGACGAATAAATACACGTACTTCGCTTCTCGCGCCAAGAAAGACGGCTATGAGCAGATTGCCGCTCTGTTCCTCAAGACGGCGAGCAACGAGCGCGAGCACGCAAAGCTCTGGTTCAAGGAGCTCTTCGGCATCGGCACGACGGCAGAGAACCTGCTGAGCGCTGCTGAAGGCGAGAACTACGAGTGGACGGATATGTACAAGGGCTTTGCTGAGACGGCTGAGAAAGAGGGCTTCAAGGCACTGGCAGCGAAATTCCGCCTCGTCGCAGAGATCGAGAAACATCACGAGGAGCGCTATCGCGCCCTCTTGAAGAATGTCGAGACGGCTCAGGTCTTCGAGAAGAGCGAAGTCAAGGTCTGGGAGTGCCGCAACTGCGGTCACATCGTCATCGGTACGAAAGCGCCGGAGGTATGCCCGGTCTGCGCTCATCCGCAGAGCTTCTTCGAGATCCACGAAGAGAATTATTGATGTGCATCTGGCCAGCGGGCCAATCGCATCTTGCAAAAAGCCTTCCCGAGAGGGGTTCCTCTCGGGAAGGCTTTTTTGTCTTATCGCGCTGGTTTCGTAAGGGAAGACAGCAGGGCCCGACATCCCTTGAGGACGTCGTCGTATGTCGCGTCGAAATTGCCGGTGTACCAGGGGTCGGCGACTTCGCGGTGCTCGCCGGCGAAGTCGAGCAGCAGGGCCGTCTTGTGCGCAGGGTCGCCGTGTGTCAGGCGCTGGAGGTCGCGCATGTTCTCGCCGTCCATGGCGATGATCCAGTCGTACTTCGCGTAGTCTGCGCTCGTGATCTGGCGCGCATGGCGCGGCGTGAAGGGAACGCCCATCTCGCGGAGTTTCTGCTTCGTGCCCCAATGGGTATCGGAGCCAATCTCATCGCGCCGGCAGGCCGCAGAGTCGATCGTGAAAACATCCGCAAGCCCCGCTTTCTGCACGAGGTCCTTCATGACGAATTCCGCCATCGTCGAGCGGCAGATGTTGCCGTGGCAGACAAAGAGTAATTTCTGTTTCTTCATGGCATGATCCTTTCGTTTGCTTGTCTGATTCATTATAGCATGTGATTTTCCGTGGGGGAATGGCAAAGATGATACACGATTACAGGATGCATCCTTTTCTGGTACACTCATGATGGACAATAAAATTATTTATAGTTATTGAAAGATAAACAGAAAATATATAGAATATATACATAGTAAAGAACTGAAAAGTCAAATAAATTTGAACGGAGGTTTTCACTATGTTATTTGCTGGAGGTCTTATTGTCATCTTGACGTTCGTGCTGATCGTCAAGAAGTACGAAGCGAGACTCGTGCTGTTCCTGGCCGGTCTATTAATGTGCCTGATTGGGGGATTGCCGGGGGATGTCATGAAGGCGTTCACGAAGGCGATGGTCAACAATTCGCTTGTGCCGACGATCTGCACCGTCATGGGCTTCTCGTACGTCATGCGCCTGACGACGTGTGACCAGCACCTCGTACAGTCCATCTCGGGCATCCTGAAGCGCGGCCGGGCTCTGCTCGTGCCGATTTCGTTCTTCCTGACCTGGTGGATCAGTCTGGCCATCCCGTCGGCGTCGGGATGCTCGGCTGCTGTCGGCAGTATCCTCATCCCGACACTCATCGCAGCTGGTGTCCATCCGGCGATGGCAGCGGCGACGGTGCTCGCGGGCACTTGGGGCAGCGCCATCAGCCCGGGCAATGCTCACAACCCGTTTGTAGCCGATCTTGCGGGTACGGACATGATGACGGTCATCATCAATGAGACGCCGGCGTCTGTCATTGCCTCGATCGCCTGCGTCGTCGTCATGACGGTCTATGCTGTCCTGCGCAGGGAGGGCGCGACTGAGGAGCGCCGCCTCGCCTATCTCAAGGAAATCGGTGAAGAGGGGAAGAAGGAAGCGTCCTTCCACGTTCGCCCGCTGCTGGCCATCGTGCCGCTTGTGCCGCTCTTCCTCTTGATCCTCGGTTCGAAGCAGGTCGGCCTGCTGCCGGAGATCAGTGTGCCGCTCTCGATGCTCATCGGCGTCGCGCTCGGTTTCCTCGTCACGCTTCAGGATGTGCAGGAGATCTGCCGCAAGTTCTTCGAGGGCATGGGCAATGCCTATGCGGATGTCATCGGCCTCATCGTCTGCGCCAGCGTCTTCACGACGGGCATGACGGCCATCGGTCTGACGGGCGCACTGACGGATCTCATGGAGGGCTCGCAGGCGGCCGCCGCGGCTGCTGGCACGTTCGGCCCGTTCTTCATCGCCGTCATCTCAGGTTCCGGCGATGCGGCGGCCTTTGCCTTCAACGGAGCAATCACGCCGTTTGCGGAGCAGTTCGGCCTTTCCATCATGGACCTCGGCTCGCTCGCGCAGATCGCTGGTGCGATGGGCCGCTCGATGTCGCCGATTGCCGGTGCCGCTATCATCTGTGCTGGCCTCGCCAAGGTCAACCCGATCGAGGTGTCGAAGCGCAATGCCCTGCCGTGCCTGGCCTCTGCCATTGTGCTGATGCTTCTGTTATAATGGACGTGTAGGTTTTATAAAGGAGATTTTTTCGATGGGATATGAAGATATGATCGATAGAAAGCGCGTGCTCGCGGAGTTTTTGGAGCTCATTGCCATTCCGTGTTCGACGCATGACGAGCGGCAGATTGGTGACCTGTTGACGAAGCGCCTGCAGGAGCTCGGCGGCACGGTGCGCGAGGACAAGGCCGGTGAGGCAATCGGCGGCAACTGTGGCAATCTCGTCGCGGACTTCCCGGCTACAGATGGGCTTGAAGCCTTGCCGACGGTCATGCTGACGGCGCATATGGACTGCGTGGAGCCCTGTGCAGGCATCCACCCGGTCATCGAGGATGGCATCATCCGCTCGGATGGCACGACAATCCTCGGCGCGGATGACAAGGCGGGCGTCACGGCCATCCTGGAGGCGCTGCGCCAGCTGCGCGAGCACGTGATTCCGCACGGCCCGCTGCAGGTCGTATTCACGGTGGCCGAGGAGAACGGCGTGCATGGCTCGCAGCATCTCGACAGCAGCTTGCTGCACGCGGACATGGGCTTCACGCTCGACACGCACGGTCATCCGGGCGTCATGAGTTACAAGGCGCCGGGCAAGAACCAGATCCACATCCATATCGCGGGCAAGGCCGCTCATGCCGGTGTCGAACCGGAGAACGGCATCAACGCGATACAGGCGGCCGGCGTACTGCTCGCCGATGCACCGCAGGGCCGCATCGACGTGGAGACGACGTGCAACATCGGCCGCATCGCGGGCGGCAGTGCGACGAATGTCGTAGCCGACTCTTGCGATATCTACTACGAGTCGCGCAGCCGCGACACGGAAAAGCTCGAGCGCATCACGCAGCGCATCATCGACCACTTCAGGCTTGGTGAGGAGAGCACGGGCTGTAAGATCACGGCAGAGGTCAGCCTCGACTATGGCCCCTATGAGATTGCGAAGGATGCGCCTGCCATCAAGGCGGCGGCGAGCGCGGCAGAGAAGCTCGGCTTCCCCGTCGCGCTCGAGGAGTCGGGCGGCGGCTCGGATGCCAATCACTTCAACACGTACGGCGTGCCGACCGTCGTGCTCGGCGTCGGCATGACGAACTGCCACACGAAGGATGAGTACATCGAGGAAGAAGACCTCTATCGCGCGGCGGCCTGGGCACTTGCCATCGTCATGGAGGCCGCTGAGATGCGCTGAGAGGGCTTTGATGCGCAGAGAAAGGGGAACGTATGACTTGGATGTTGTTTGACTGGGCTGGGACGCTGGCCTTTGCTGTGTCCGGCGCGATGGTCGGACTGTCGCGCCGCATGGACATCTTCGGCGTCACGGTGCTGGCCCTGCTGACGGCTGTCGGCGGCGGCATGGTCCGCGACGTCCTGGCCGGTATCACTCCGCCTGTGGCTCTGACGGAACCGACTGACCTGCTGCTGTCAGTGGTGATGGCCGTCCTCGTCTCGGGCGGCTACGCGGCGCTCTCGATTGACCGCAAGCAGCGCCACACGATGACGCTGCTCTACGAGCTGTCGGACACCATCGGCCTTGCGTCGTTCACCGTCACGGGAACGCTGCGCGGACTGACGCTCGGCACGGGCGATCCCTATGTCTTCCCAATGATGCTCGGCGTCATCACGGCTGTCGGCGGCGGCATGCTGCGCGATCTCATGGCGCAGCGCGTGCCCGTCGTCCTGCGCATGGACGTCTACGCCGTGGCCTCTTTGGCCGGAGCCTGGCTCATGTGCTGGAGCTGGCCGCGCTGGGGAGCGGATACGTCATCCTGGCTCTGCTTCTTCTTTGTGCTGCTGCTGCGCGGCTTTGCGATCCATTACGGATGGCAGCTCTACCATCCAAGGCCGAGCAGTCGCATCTTCCGCCGCAGGAAACCGCCGAAAGCATGACTTCCTGGATATCGCCTCAAGCTGAGGCGATATTTTTTTATCTTTTTTCAAAAAAGGTGTTGACAAATAGGGCAGGACTGAGTAAAATAGTTTTTGTCAGTCAGCGAGACACGAGTTCTCCTGAGGCTGAATGAAAACAAAAGATGAGATGCGGAAATAGCTCAGTGGTAGAGCACCACCTTGCCAAGGTGGGGGTCGCGAGTTCGAGTCTCGTTTTCCGCTCCATTTGCCTGATTCCGCTCTGCGGATCACATATATCAATGGGCCTATAGCTCAGTTGGTTAGAGCAACCGGCTCATAACCGGTCGGTCCTTGGTTCGAGTCCAAGTGGGCCCACCAAAACAATCTTATAACCAATCACATGACTCAGTAGCTCAGCTGGATTAGAGTATTTGACTACGAATCAAAGGGTCGGGGGTTCGAGTCCCTCCTGGGTCACCATTGTGGGTAGGTGCCCGAGTGGTTAAAGGGAACAGACTGTAAATCTGTCATCTTCGGATTACGATGGTTCGAATCCATCCCTGCCCACCACCTTGAATGCATAGCGTCGCGCAAGCGGCGCTTTTTTCATAGGCATATTGTGACATATGTGTGGTTGAGTGATATTTGCCCAGATATAGTCGAGATTATATTTTGGAAAGGAGCTTGTATGTTCTACACATTCATCAAAAGAAAACGTGATGCTTGGTTTGCTTCAGAGTCGTGTACAGTACAGGCATTGATTGATTACATGAAAAGGAAGGGGGCGCTGCGTGATGTGCAGATTGATGCTATTCGCACCTATCTCTTCCTCAAGATAGCTGGCGGTAATCGTTCCCTATATACACTGTTGACAACGGGTTTCTTCAATTCCTATACCGATGCATATCTGGATGAGCTCCCGCTTTCCGTTGTTGCGCGCAATCATCTGAAGGAGAATCCAAGCGCCTTAGCGTTGTATGAATTTGCGAACATCCCAGACTCGGAAGGGAACCCGCAGGCACCGAATCTGAAAGAAGCCCTGGAAAAGACACCGGATGCTGTGGACAGCCGAGGTGTCCTGCGTCAGATTTTTGGCGGACTTGGTTATACCGAGTATCTTTTCAACCTGCCGATGGGGGCTGGCAAGACGTATCTCATGGCGGCATTCATCTACTTGGATCTGTATTTCACGCTGAACGAGCCTCAGAACCCTGCTTTTGCACACAACTTTCTCTTGCTTGTACCCTCTGGACTCAAGACCTCTGTCATTCCAAGTCTGCGAACCATCCAACGCTTTGACCCGTCTTGGGTACTTTCGCCAGAAGCTGCTGCGCAGGTGAAGCGTCGCATGGTCTTTGAGGTACTGGATGCAGATAATACCCAGAAGAAATCAAATCAGGCTAAGAATCCAAATGTACAGAAAATTGCCCGCTATAGTGATGATCCCAGTATCACAGGGCTTGTCCTTGTTACCAATGCTGAAAAAGTGATCCTTGATCGCCTGCCAGATACGACAGTCCAGATGAATCTGTTTGAATCAAGGCTTGACGCAAAGGACCGTCAGGCAAACGAATTGCGCAATCGTCTCGGACGTTTGCCACATCTCGCTATTTTCGTGGATGAAGCGCACCATGCTGCTTCGGCTGAAATTAAGCTGCGCCAGGTCATCTCTCGTTGGCAAGAGGCGCACAGCATCAACATGGTCATTGGTTTTTCAGGGACACCGTATTTGAAAAAGGCAGAGACGATTCCTATTACGGATACAGTGAAAATCAAGTATGAAGAAATACCGACGATTGCACATGCCTATCCGCTTATCGATGGTATCGGCAATTTTTTGAAACGGCCAACTGTCATGACGGCTCAAAAGGGGATTGACAGTCATACCATCATTCGTGCTGGGCTTCAAGAGTTCTTCAGACGTTACAAAGATTTGCGGTACAATCAATATGGATGGGCAAAGGTTGCCATCTTTTGCAGTAATATTGAAGCGCTCGAAGCCATTTATCCTGAGGTTGTCGAGATCGTGCGACAGAATGATCTTGACCCGCAGACCGCTATCTTGCGATTCTACCGAGAGACGGCCAAACATAAATTGCAGCCTGGTGCAAGTGCAGCGTTTGCTTCCTTGGATACAGAGCTCTCACCTGTCCGTGTGCTCTTGCTGGTCGAGATTGGCAAAGAGGGCTGGGACTGTCGGAGCTTGACGAGTGTCATCCTTTCGCAAAAAGGAGCTTGCCCTCTGAACAAGGTCTTGCAGACTTCTTGTCGCTGCCTCCGTCAAGTGGAAAAAGGCAAGCTTGAAACAGCTCTGATTTATCTGAATGAGGATAATGAAAAGCTACTCAGTACACAGCTAAAGAAACAGCACCATCTGACGCTCGGCGAATTCCAAAAGGGTAGTGGCAATGCGGCAGTACATCTCTCTCGCTATGACCGAACTGCGCACCTGCATCTGCCACCGATTCACTTTTTCCAGCTTGCGATCCAATACGCGGAGTCTTATAGCAAAAAAGCCAAGAATATCGACGCTCTTATCCAGAAAGCCTCAAGGGCAAGTGATGTCTTGCGTGAAAATACCATAGATGAACACGACCTCAAGACAGGGCTTATTCGCGAGCGGCATCATCTAGCACATGGCATCTTTGCTCAAAGGAACTATGAACCACCAGCACAATTCGTGCCCTGGCTTGGTCAGATTGTCAAGGAAAGCTTTGGGACGCTGGCACTTGCTGACCTGCGCGCACATGAAACGGCTCTTCAGAAACTCTTTGATGCAATTACAATAGAAAATCCAGAGCGAGGCTACAGAATCTTTCGTCCAGACCTTCATCAAGATCATGTGCGTGCCCATATCCGCTGTGCTTTTGCGCCTAAGTGGCACTATGAGGTAAAGACAGAAAAAATCGAGACAACAGCGCAGCTCCTCTATGTTGCAAATTTTACATCGGAGGTCATCACTCAGACACCGGAGCGGTACTATCCAGATGCCAGCATGGTCAATCAGATCATGCGTGCCGACAAGCAGAGGACGAGGCTGACGCCTGAACAGGAGCAACTGCTTCAAAAGCTGCAGGCGGAAGATGCAGCCATGGCAGAACTGGCTCGCGCAAAATGGCAGAGCGCTTCTGCGCCGCAGTATAAAGATCGTTCCTTCCATTATCTGCCTTACCATACGGACAGCGACCTCGAGATTGATTTCTTGAAGGAGATGCTGCCGGATGATCTGCTCAAGGACAAGCATCTCGAGCTCTACTACAACGGAGATGGCAGCCTTACAGAATTCCATATTCGCTGCTATCAGCAAAAAGGGGAAAACAACTATCGTTACGTCGGTAGCTATACACCAGATTTCCTCGTTCTCCAGCGAGAATCAAGTGAAGAAAAAGAGCCAGAGATTCGGCGTGTCCTGATCATCGAGACAAAGGGCAAGCTCTACGGAAGGGATCCTGCTTTTCAGGAGCGCCGTGCTTTCATGGAAACGGAATTCAAGGAAGATAATAAGTCAAAGTTTGACTACCTTTACCTGGAGGACAGTTTGTCCATGTCGGAACTGTTGCAACGTGCGAGGAAGCGCATACAGGAATTTTTTAAATAAGGAGGGGCACCATGTCCATCATCTATAAGCCATTCTATCCAGACCCCATCGAGGGGCAGGCCGTGCTCAATAACTTCACGCGTACTCTGCGTTATCACGGGCAGGATGCCCTGGCAGAAGACCTGAAGCGCGGTATTCCGCTTTATGAGACTCGTACGCTAGAAAATGTCGGTCACCCAGCGGCAAAAGATCCAGACCTATTGCTGCGCGGCACTTGTCTTTCGGCTTGCGCCTATCTTCAAGAACAAGGGCGAAAGGTAGATCTTGTCTACATTGATCCACCATTTGCGAGTGGTGCTGACTACGCTAAGCAAATTTATCTGCGGCGTAATCCAAAAACTGCGAAGGAAATTGCCTCTCATGAGCAAAGTATCCCACACGATAAGGATGCCACATATGCTTTGGAGGAAAAAATGTATGGTGATATCTGGGATAAGGAAAAATACCTGAACTGGATGTACGAAAACCTTGTCGCCATCCGTAGCGTTATGAGTGACACTGCCAGCATCTATGTACAACTCGACTGGCATATTGGGCATTATGTTAAGGTGTTGATGGACGAGATTTTTGGAGAAGAAAACTTTATTAACGAAATTAGTTGGAAACGTTCTACTTCTGGAAGTGCCAAAGCTAGAGCAAAACGATTTGGTGCAGATCATGATACAATATATTTTTATCGGAAAGGTTCTGATTATACATTTAATAAACAGTATATGAAATATCCAGAAGAGGAAATAAAGAAAAGATTTAAGAATAAAGATAGTCATGGATATTATAAGGATGCAGAGTTAGGTTCTTATTCAGAAAAAAGTTTAGAAAAACTAAAAGAAGAGAATAGATTAATTGTTACAAAGTCTGGAAAATTTCGTTATAAAATTTATTTAGACGAGGTACAAGGAGTTCTGGCAGACAGTATATGGACAGATATTCCAATCGTTAATTCACAATCGGAAGAACGTCTAGATTATGCTACCCAAAAACCAGAAGCTCTCCTTGAACGCATCATTAAAGCGAGTAGTGATGAAGACATGACTGTAGTGGATTTCTTTGGTGGTAGTGGCGTGACTGCGGCGGTGGCACATCGCCTTGGGCGTCATTTCATCCATGCGGATGTCGGTATCAATTCCATCCAGACGGCCCGTGACCGGCTCGCGAAGGAAAAGGCGGACTTTGCCATTCTCGATGTGCAGGATGGGTTGCGTCTCTTCCGCAATCCAGTGCAGACAATGGACAAGATTGCAAGTATCATCCCGGGGTTCACTTCAAATGACCAGCTGAATATTGCTTTCTGGAAGGGAGCTGTCACAGATAGCCGGTATGGGCTGATTCCTATCTATCTGCCAGATTTGCAGAATGATACTGACCGAGTGTTGACGCGGGATAAGGCGAATCGCATTATTCGTGAAGCTTTGCCGGATTTACCGCGCTCTGTCAAACGCGTACGTCTCTACTATATAGATCTGGAAGAATCTGTGGAAACCTTCCAGAAGTTTGCGGACAAAGCAAATGAGGATACGCTTATCGATATTGAGCTCTGTGATCTCAAGCCAGTCCTGGACCAAATCGTCCTTGAGGATCAGGTGGAATGGGAAATCATTCCACCGACGGATGTATCGCTTCTTTATACGGTGCGCATCAAGAACTTTTTCAGCAATCGTGTTGCACAGACTGTCGATTCCTACAATCAGAAGGCTGCATTGAATACGAGGGGAAATAAACTTTTTACACCAATCATGCTCAGTGAAGAGGGGCTTGAAGCTATTGAATATCTGAGCCTCGACTGTAGCACTTCAGAAAAAGATGCACCTTGGCATAGTGATGACGAAGTGAAGATTGACAAGCTGGGCCGTATTAGCATAAATGGTGTCAAGAAAGATGAGTTCTGGGATGGAACAATCCAGAGCGAACAAAAGCCGTTACGTCTGAAGGTCCGCAATATCTGTGGTGATGAGACAGTGTTCTCTCTTCGTTCTTGATGATTGACGTGCGTTATTATAGGAGGTATGTTATGAATTTCCCAAAAGAGTTTCTCTGGGGCGGTGCTGTGGCTGCCAACCAGTGTGAAGGTGCTTATCATGAGGACGGCAAGGGGCTCGACATCCAGGATGTCATGCCGAAAGGCATCCTGTCGGGGCCGACGGCGGAGCCGACACCCGACAATCTCAAGCTCGAGGCCATCGACTTCTACCACCGCTACCCGGAGGACATCAAGCTCTTTGCGCAGATGGGCTTCAAGGTCTTCCGCACGTCGATCGCCTGGAGCCGTATCTACCCGAACGGCGACGATGCGGAGCCGAATGAGAAGGGGCTGGCGTTCTACGACCGCCTCTTCGACGAATGCCACAAGTACGGCATCGAGCCGCTCGTGACGATCTCACATTACGAGACGCCGCTGCACCTCGCGAAGGCATACAATGGCTGGGCGAACCATGCGCTCATCGGCTTCTACGAGCGCTATGTGCGCACGATCTTCACGCGCTACAAGGACAAGGTCAAGTACTGGCTGACCTTCAACGAGATCAACTCGGTCCTGCACCAGCCCTTGCTCTCGGGCGGCATCATGACACCGCGCGAAGAGCTGAGCCTCACGGACCTCTACCAGGCGTGCCATCACGAATTCGTGGCCTCGGCGCTCGCGACAAAGTTCGCACATGAGATCATGCCGGAGGCAAAAGTCGGCTGCATGGTGCTGGCGATGCCCATCTACCCGCTGACGCCCGCGCCGGACGACATGATCGCGGTGATGCAGGCAGACCACTTCAACGATTTCTTCGGCGACATGCATGTGCGCGGTCGCTATCCGGGCTACATGAAGCGCTACTTCCGCGAGAACGGCATCGAGATCCACATGACGCCGGAGGAGGAGAAGCTGTTGCGCGAGAATACGGTTGACTTCGTGTCGTTCAGCTATTACGTTAGTATCTGCGAGGGTCATGACGGGGAAAACGGCGGCGGCAATATCCTGGGTGGCAAGAAGAACCCGTACCTCAAGGCGAGTGAATGGGGCTGGCAGATCGATCCGCAGGGGCTTCGATACACGCTCAATCGCTTCTACGACCGCTGGCAGAAACCGCTCTTTATCGTCGAGAACGGCCTCGGCGCCCGCGATGTGCTCGTCGATGACGGCAGGGGAGGCAAGACGGTCGAGGACGATTACCGCATCGCCTACCTCAACGACCATCTCGTGCAGGTCGGCGAGGCCATCACGGACGGCGTGCCGGTCATGGGCTATACGACCTGGGGATGCATTGACCTCGTCTCGGCCTCGACGGCACAGATGAGCAAGCGCTACGGCTTTATCTACGTCGACCGCAATGACGACGGCACGGGCACGCTTGCGCGCTATCCCAAGAAGTCGTTCTACTGGTACAGGGATGTCATCGCCTCAGATGGCGCTACGCTCAAGGCGTGAAAGGAAGTTCCTGATAGCAAAAAATCCGCTCGATGAAGAGCGGATTTTTTGCTATCAGGTGTTCACGATTCGAGCGGGCAGGAGTGCGTCTGAGCTTTTGGGCCGCGTTCGGCTGTGTGCTTGCCCTCGAAGAGCGCCTGACTCACGCGGCGCATGAGCTCTTCCTCCTCGGCGGCGGCGCTGAAGACGAGCTGCTTCTCTTCTGGCTGTACTTCGCCCTCGAGTGCCGTGATAGCGAGCTGCAGGCGGTGGTCCTTGTCCTTGCGGAAGGAACAGTTCTGGCGCGTGGCGAGCCACTCCGTGATCATCTCGATGTTCTGGAACGAAGCGTTCTTGTTGTAGTCTTTGTAGACCTCTGCGGCAATCGAGGCCGCGCGCTTCTTGTCCTCGGAGGCACCGATGATGGAGAAGGCTTTCTGCTGGCCTTCCGTGACGAGTTTCGTGACGATGTAGAGCATGGGATCATCCTTTCAATGTACGTTGACTCTGGTACGAAAAAAGCACTTGCCGAGGCAAGTGCTTCTGATTTCAAATGGTGACCCAGGAGGGACTCGAACCCCCGACCCTTTGATTCGTAGTCAAATACTCTAATCCAGCTGAGCTACTGAGTCATGTTCTTGTTGGTGTTTATCGCTGTCAACAGGTATTATAATATCACCCCTTGGCGCATGTGTCAACACTTTTTTTGAAAAAAGTGTATAGAGCCGGAAAATCCCGGTTTGAGGGCCGCCACAATAAAAAGATGAATTATATTCATTTTTCTCTTTATAAAGGGAGCATTTTCCTTTATAATAGAAAGAGTCAATGATAAAGGGAATGAATTCTTATGGACTGGAGCGATGGACATGGAAGAGAAAATGGGCCGCCGGGAGCGGAAGAAGCTGCTGTCGCGCAAGGCAATCCTGGATGCCGCCGTCCGCGAGTTCTCGCGCAAGGGCTTCAAGGAAACTTCTGTGGCCGACATCATGAATGCCGCAGACCTCGGCATCGGCACGTTCTACAACTACTTTGAGTCGAAGGAAGAGATCCTCATGTGCCTGCTGGGCCGTCTCGTGCACGAAGTCGATGAGGCGCTCAAGGACATGCGCGCGGCCAAGCGGCCGTCATACGAACTCCTCGATGCAGGCTGCCGCATCACAGCGCGCTTCCTCGACGAGAACCGCTTCCTGCTGCCGCTCTTTCTCGCGGCCGCCGAGCATTCGGCCAAGCCACAGACTGAAGCGCACGACAAGATGCCCAAGGGCATGGTGACGCCTGGCTTCAAGCCGATCTTCGAGGACATCCTGCGCGAGGGGCAGCTTGCGGGGGAGATCCGCGACGATGTCCCGGCTGATCTCATCGCTGAGATGTTCCATTCCGTCTATCAGGCTGCGGCCTTCAGCAAGCTCCCCATTGGTTTTCAAGAGAATGTGGCACTCAAGACGCGCCTGTTGCTCGCTGGGATACGCAAGGCGTGACTGAGCCGCAATGAGATGATGTTATCTATGTTTTAGGAGAGGCTTATGATCAGTGTAACGAAACTCTTATTCGCACGGGAATACTTTGGCGACCGCCTGCGCTATACGAAGAACGCGCACACGATGCGCAATGGCGCGGCAGAGGGCGTCGGCCCTGTCGTCGTCTGGAACTCGACGAAGACATGCAACCTCAAGTGCATGCACTGCTACATGCAGTCGGATGCCAAGAAATACAAGGACGAGCTGACGACGGAAGAGGCGAAGAAGTTCATCGACGACCTCGCGGACTTCCATGTGCCCGTGCTGCTGTTCTCGGGCGGCGAACCTTTGATTCGTCCGGACTTCTTCGAGCTAGCGGCTTACGCGCAGGCAAAGGGCGTGCGTCCGACGCTCTCGACGAATGGCACGCTGATCACGCGCGAGGTCGCGCAGCGCATCAAGGACATCGGCGTCGGCTACGTCGGCATCTCGCTCGACGGCCTCAAGGATGTCAACGACAAGTTCCGCGGCGTCGACGGCGCCTATGAGAAGGCCATGCAGGGCATCAAGAACTGCGTGGCTGTCGGCCAGCGTGTCGGCCTGCGCTTCACGATCAACCACCACAACATCCAGGAGCTCGACCGCATCTTCGACTTCATCGAAGCGGAGAACATCAACCGCGTCTGCTTCTACCACCTCGTCTACTCGGGGCGCGGTGAGCAGATGATGGACCAGGATGTCACGCCGGAGGAATCGCGCCGCGCGATGGACACGATCATCCGCCGCACGAAGGACTTCGAGGAGCGCGGGCTCAAGAAGGAGATCCTGACGGTCGACAACCACTGCGACGGCCCTTACATGTACATCAAGGCGCTCGAGGCGGGCGACCTCGAGACGGCGGCCCAGATCAAGAAGTACATCTCGATGAACGGCGGCAACCGCTCGGGCATCGCCTTTGGCGAGGTCGATCCCTTGGGCTACGTTCACCCGGACCAGTTCACGCAGCATCACACGTTCGGCAATGTGCGTGAGCGCAAGTTCGGCGATATCTGGCAGGATACGACGAACCCCATCATGGCGGGACTCAAGGACCGCAAGCCGCTCCTCAAAGGGCGCTGCGCGAAGTGCAAGTGGCTTGAGAACTGCAACGGCAACTTCCGCACGCGCGCGGAGGCACGCACGGGTGACTTCTGGGAGTCGGACCCGAGCTGCTATCTGACGGATGAAGAGATTGGACTGACGGAGGAGACGAAATGAAGATCATCTCGTGGAATACGACGAATGCCTGCAACATGTACTGCGCCCACTGCTACCGCGACGCAGGCTGCAAGGCGGAAGAAGAGCTCAGCACGGAGGAGGGCAAGAAGCTCCTCTCGGAGATTGCCAAGGCCGGGTTCAAGATCATGATCTTCTCGGGTGGCGAGCCTTTGATGCGCCCCGATATCCTCGAGCTCGTCAAGTACGCCTCGGACCTGCACATGATCCCGGTCTTCGGCACGAACGGCACGCTGATCACGCTCGACATGGCGAAGAAGCTCAAGGAAGCCGGTGCCCGTGCGATGGGTATCTCGCTCGATTCGCTCGACCCGAAGAAGCACGATACGTTCCGCAGCTTCCCGGGCGGCTGGGAAGGCGCCGTGCAGGGCATGAAGAACTGTGCCGCTGTCGGCCTGCCGTTCCAGATCCACACGACGGTCATGGACTGGAACCAGGGCGAGCTCGAGGCCATGACGGACTTTGCCGTCGAGATCGGCGCGAAGGCCCATCACTTCTTCTTTCTCGTGCCGACGGGCCGTGCGAAGACCATCGAAGAGGAGTCCCTGCGCGCCGAGCAGTATGAGGATGTGCTCACGCGCATCATGAAGAAGCAGCAGGAAGTCGACATTGAGCTCAAGCCGACGTGCGCACCACAGTTCCTGCGCATCGCCGACCAGCTCGGCTACAAGACGCGCTTCCACCGCGGCTGCCTTGCCGGCCTCTCGTACTGCATCATCAGCCCGCGCGGCAAGGTCCAGCCGTGCGCTTACCTCAACATGGAGCTCGGCGACGTGCGCGAGACGCCGTTTGACGAGCTCTGGGCCAAGAACGAAGTCTTGCAGAAGCTCCGCACGCTCGACTACAGCGGCGGTTGCGGCGCCTG
>UMJI01019168.1_pt1 | contig 23965 bp, 10 predicted proteins | sample 1965991 | NCBI WGS metagenome assembly UMJI01 (sample SAMEA4836140, study PRJEB28245) | human gut metagenome | biome: gut microbiome; material: fecal sample | place: Denmark | collected 2008
CCGCCCGCCTTGTTCATCAGTACAACGATTATTCCCAGTACAACAAGGAACACCAGTATTCCGACATTGTATGCGTTTGAAAGATTTGTTATAAGACCGTCCTGCACGACCGCCTTGAACGTTCCCTCAAATCCCGTTCCCGATGCCGCCGCATAGATTATTCCGCCCGACAATATTCCGACAAACAGCGAGGAATACACTTCCTTTGTGATAAGTGCAAGCCCTATCGCTATGACCGGCGGAAACAGCGACCACAACGTACCTTTGGCTTCGGTTATCGGTGCGGCAATAATACAGCATACCGTAAAAGCCACGATAAGCAATCCGAACACCGCTTTGCTCAGATAAGATTTTTTCTTCTTTTCCATTGTTACTTCCTTTTCGCCCGCAAGACTGTCACACGGGCGGATTTACGTTTTAAGATACTTTAATGGTACATTATTTCGGCTCTGTTGTCAAGCGTTTACAGCATAAAACCGCAGTAAAAAAGCGTATTTCCTGCACTTGCAACCAAAAATTCCGCCCCGATAACCCGGGACGGAAAAAATCTGTATTCAATATGCTATCCGAACCCGTCAATCTTCCCTGTACTCCATAGTATACAGATACTGACCGGATTTCAGTTGCTTTTTAGCGGTATTCTTCATTCCGCACTTAGTGTATTTAGCTACCTTAAGCTCAGTGTCGGTATCAAGCACGCAGGGTATACCCTCCCTTGCCGCTTCGGAAAAAGGGTGTTCCAGTATCTTTTTCATATATCCTTTTCCCTGATATTCACGCAGAACTACCACCATCGACACCGCTACATAATCCTTTTCCTTTTTGTAGACTTTGGCATAAAGCTCCTCGCTTGAACCAGCCACTATTCTCACACTGCGAAATGACATCTCCCTGAGCATTCTCCCGACCATATGTAACGCAGGCTTCAGCTTTATTTTAGTGCTTTTGCGCCAATACGCAAGAAACCCCTCGTGATTGTCGGACGTAGTGTACAAAACCCCCGAATTGTAGAAATACTCCGTCATTATCTCAAACGCCTTTATAATATCCTCACGAGGCGCAGTTGTGGCAATACCGTCGCCCTCTGCGGCGAAGGCTTCGCCGATAAGCGTTCCGTAATGCGCCAGCTCTTCCTTTGTCATATTGCTTACTTTCTGCATTTTTTCCGCTCCTGTTCTAAAGTTAGTTATCACTAATTATATTATAACCGATTTCAGTCCGGCGGTCAACCAAAAATCCCGCAATTTCCAAAGCAGACCGCTTTATGTCAAAAACAGCGTTTTACCTTTGTGCCGCATATTACACTCCGTAATATTTTAAATCCACATTTCCATTTCTCCGCTGTCGCTGAATCCGATTTTTTCATACAGCCGCCGTCCGACAGCCGACGGTTTCAGCCGTACATTGTGAACTCCCTTGCCTTTAAGCCATTCGATAAGTTCTTTCATTATAAGAGAAGCATATCCGTTTCTTCTCTTTTCGGGAACGCAATATACATCAATGACATATCCGTACATCGGAGTTTTGAAAAAGCAGAACGGCACATCTTCCTTTATCACAGCGCCGCCGCACGCAACCGCCTTGCTGTTTTCATATACGAGATAGTGACAGCATTTTTCCTGTGAGTACAGTTCTTTATATTTTGCGTATATTTTACTCTCGGCGTTCTCCTGAAGCAACGTTACCGAACCTACCTCTTTGAACATATCCATTTTCATTTGAACCACAATGTCAAGGTCTTTTATCTCCGCTTTTCTGACTTCCATAATTACAGCCTTTCGCATATTCGATTATATAAACATTGCCATATAAACCGGAACACATAAAATGTCCTGTTCCTTGCACATATCCTTTGTATACACAATGTATCTGTTCAGTATCCGCCCGGAATATTTTTCGGTAAACACATCAAGCGATCTATGCGTTTTATAACCCGATGATTTTACCTCTATCGGCACTATCTTGTTTTTCCTTACAAGCAGGAAATCAACCTCATAATTATGCCTTGTTTCTTTGTTCATAATCGTATGATAAAATAATTCGTCACCGTTACTTGCAATACACTGTGCGACAGCATTTTCATATAAATATCCGAGATTGACGCTCAGCTTATCACTGAGGACTTTCTGATATATATCATTTTCCGTGAAATCCTTATCCTTGAACATAAGCGTTACAAACAACCCCGTGTCACTAAGGAACAGTTTAAAACGGGATAAATCTTTAGTGCTTGACATTCCGGTGTTAGGGTCATTTACATTATACGAAACAAGGACAGTCTTTGAATCCTTAAGCTCGGCAATAAGCTCCAGAATTTTGTCCGATTGCTCTTTACCGATTACTGTACCCGGCTGAAATCTGGCTACATTCTTATTAAGCTGTGCCGGTATTGCATCAAACAGCATCGAGAGCCTGCCCGTCTGATCTATTTTTGCAAAATCCGCCTCATAAAGATTTAGTATATCACGCTTAATTTCATCAACTTTTCTGAAATTATTGCTTTCAATATAAGTGCTGACCGCCTGCGGCATTCCACCGACAAGCATATATAGTCTGAACTGCCTTAGCTGTTTACGGTGTACTGCGTCCCCGAGCGGAATATTTTTTTCAAAGCATTGTCTTAGTAAAGAAAATGTCGTTTCGTCACCGAGTGCCCACAGAAATTCCTCATAGTCCATAGGGTACATACTGATTTTTCTTTCTTCACTCGGGATTACTATATCTCTGACATTTTTCTTTATAGAAATCAGCGAACCCGTTTCTATATAGTCATATCTGTGATCTTTGACAAGCGTTTTTATAGCCTGCCGTGCCATAGGACATAGCTGAACTTCGTCAAATATGATAACCGACCTTCGTTCGTGCAGATCCTTTCTGTACTGAAGCTGAAGCTGCAAAAAAAGATAATTAAGATCGGAAACATCGTCAAAAAGCTCTCTGACCTCTTTCGACGCTGTAGCAAAATCAACAAGTATATAGCTTTCATATTCGTTCTTTGCAAACTCCTCAACGACTGTCGATTTTCCGATACGCCTTGCACCCTCTACAAGCAGAGCAGTATTGCCGCCCGATTCATTTTTCCACTGTAACATTTTGTCGTATATCTTCCGCTTGAACATAGGCTTTCTCCTTTTTCGCATTTTTTATTTTGCCGATTTCAAGAATAATCGCATTTTTTATAAAAGCGTTTTTATGCTTTATCGCAATTTTTATTTCCGCTATTTTATCCGTTATCGCAATTTTTATACTTCAATATTACCACTTTTCCTCACTTTTTGCAATACCCATCCCCATTTTTGCATAAAAAACCCCGCCCCCGAAACCTCGGGAGCGGGGAAATCGCCTATATCTGTCGCTTCACTTACGCATTCTTGTCAAGACCTGTGATTTCAAGTGTATCACGGGCGATAAGAAGTTCCTCGTTTGTAGGAATTACCCATACCTCAACCTTGCTGTCGGGAGCAGAAATCTTTGTGAGCTTGCCCTTTAAGCCGTCGTTTACAGAACTGTCGAGCTTGATGCCGAGATATTCCATATTCTCGCATACGCCCTTTCTTACTTCCGGAGCGTTCTCGCCGATACCGCCTGTGAAGATAACAACGTCAAGACCGTTCATAGCGGCTGTGTAAGAACCGATGTACTTCTTTATCTCGTATGTCAGCATATCTGTAACAAGCTGTGAACGCTTGTCGCCCTGCTGTGCGGCACTTGTAATATCTCTGTTGTCGCTGAACTGACCCGAAAGTCCGAGGAAGCCCGACTTCTTGTTGAGATAGTCGCTCATCTGTGCGGGAGTGAAGCCCAGCTTGTTCTGTACGAATTCAACAGCCGAGGGGTCAACACTACCCGAGCGTGTACCCATGATGATACCGTCAAGAGGAGTAAAGCCCATGGATGTATCTACAGACTTTCCGTCCTTGATAGCTGTTATGGATGAACCGTTGCCGAGGTGGCAAGATACGATGTTAAGACCTTCAAGGCTCTTGCCTGTGACCTCGCCGTACTTCATTGATACAAAGCGGTGTGACGTTCCGTGGAAGCCGTACTTTCTTACGTGGAACTGCTCATAGCACTCATAAGGCATACCGAACATATAAGCCTTGGGAGGCATTGTCTGGTGGAACGCCGTATCGAATACTACTACCTGAGGAGTTGTTTCAGGGATAACCTTCTTGCAGGCTCTCAGCGCAAGTGCGTGTGCGTGGTTATGTACGGGAGCAAGGTCTGCAAGACCGTCTATCTGATCTATAACCTCGTCCGTTACGATTGTTGTCTTTGTGAATACCTCAGCGCCCTGCACTATTCTGTGACCTACAGCGCCTATCTCGCTCATATCCTTGATAACGGCGGCGTCGCCCTTTGTCATTACCTCAACCAGCTTTTCAAAAGCCTCTGTGTGAGTGGGGAACGAACATTCCTCTACATATTCCCTGCCGTCAAACGTCTTGTGAGTGATCTTTCCGTCTATACCGATACGCTCGCAATTTCCCTTTGCTATGACCGACTCATCCTTCATATCTATAAGCTGATACTTCAGTGATGAACTGCCGGCATTTACTACCAGAATTTTCATTTAAATAAGATACCTTTCTGAATTAATTTTTGCTGAATGCAATATCATTATTATTTTAAACCAAACCGCCCGAAAAATCAAGTGCTTTGACGAAAATTACGACTGCTTGCCGATATTTTTACACCGTGAGGAGAAAACAAGAAGAACCGCCCCGATTAAAAGGCGGTTTTCCGTTTATCCGGTTTTCCTCACAGGCCTTATATACTTCCAGTATCTCCTGCAGTCGTGATAGAAGTAAAATACCCTGCCCTGCGTTTTGTCAAGCTCATAGCCCGACTTTTCATAGTCAAAGTCCTTCATAGCCTGTTCTATCTTTGCTTCAACCGCACTGTTTTCGGTCTGAAAGTCAAACGGTCCGTGTTCAAATACGATATACTCGCCCTCAGGCACGTCTATGATCTGCATCTGCCTTGGTATCTCTCCGCTGTAGTCGGCAGGAAGCCTTACACCGTAAGCCTCAGCCAGCGGAATGCCCCAGCTGCATATTCTTCCCTCAGGCTCATTAATGAATGCCATGAGCTGACCGCTTCCGCTGTTCGCCTCATCGCCGCCCATATCGTCGAGCTTGCCCTTGATACTGTCAAGCAGTCCGCATATAGTTTCGCAGTCCTGTCCGGGAATGTGACTCTGCTTTTCCCAGAAGTCGAAATACCCTATACTCTCGTAGTTTCTGATATGCAGGAATTTATGAGCCGGTATCGTTACGAAATACACCTTAATATCACTGTTTGTCTGTGCCATACCTGTTCCTCCTATACCTAAAAGATAGCACTCGAAAGGTCTTATAGCCGTGCGGAGAATTACAGGTACAGGGTGTAAGCGGTAAGCGCTCGGAGTAATTCCGTATGCCGCTTTGAATGCCCTTGTGAACGCCTCGTGAGATGTAAAGCCGTAGTCAAGTGCTATGTCAAGTATGCCCTTGTCGGTATCTCTCAGTTCCCTCAGTGCAAAAGCAAGCCTGCGGTATCTCATATAATCCCTGAGCTTCATTCCCGATATTTCGCTGAATTTCCTTGAAACATAGTATTCCGAATAGCCAAACGTCTGCGACAGCCTGCCGAGCGTCAGCCTTTCGTCCTCGCCGCTTCTGATACACCTGTCTATGTCGTCAACAATATTCTGAATATTCATATGCCATTCGTTTATCCCGTTCATCTGTTTTTCTCCCGTACAGCTTTCTTCCATCTTTTCGACTGTATTCATTTTATCACAAACGAGAAAGCCGAAACTTGATACGGCTTGCTGTTTTTACTGAAGGCAGCACAGTATTTTCATATCAGATCAAGATAAGTCTTGAGATCGCCGACAAACTGATTTCCGCACCGTGCAAGCTCACCGAGCACTCGATCGGTTCCTTTTTCGGTCGTATACCAGTTTTCTTTGGTGATGTTATAGCAATGTACGGGGCAGACCGTCATATCAACATTCGGGAAAGCCATTTGATACAGCATTAAGCATCGGCGAGCATGAAAGGCTTTACAAACAATTATACCGCTTTTTATCATTATGCCCTTTTCATCAACGGCTTTACGAGAGAGAAATGCATTATCACGGGTATGCCCCGACTTGCTTTCTTCAATGATCGCAGTCTGCGGAACGCCGTTTTTTACGAGTACATCTGTAAAAAACTCGCAGTCTGACCGGTAATCGCCACTATAAATTTCCGCTTTTGAGCGGACGCCGTGCCATTTTTCCTCTTTAACGCTTACTCCTCCTGACGGGACTATCCAATCAGTCAAACCTTGTCGGTATAATTCTGCGGCATATTCGGGCTGTTCGGGGTGTGAGCCGCCCGGCAGAAAAATCGCATCGACCTTTTGAGGTTCTCCTGACACAAAGATATAATCTGAAATATCTGTGATGATCCGGTTTGGCATAGGGGTTCTCCTCTTAGTTTTTTTGTAAAAGAAAAATGCGTGATCGATACAGCTTGCTGTTTTTACTACTCTTCCGGCGTAAAGAACACATTCCCGTCATCGTCTGTCGTAAACACCGTGAAGCCGGTATAGCACACGTTTCCGTAAATGTCGTTTATAACAAAGCTGTATCTGTAGTCGCCTGCAGGCAGATTGACAAACTCTATCATATTGTCGCCGCTGTAGGTGCATTCATCGCCCTCCGCCTTGCCTGCAAAGTTACCCTCGCTGTCGTAAGTATTGAATATCGGCACTATGACATCTCCCTCTTTAAGCGGAACAACACTCCTTGCCGACTCGCCGTTTTCGTTTACGCCGTCCCATGTTCCAAGCGCCGTTATGTCATACGCATTGCCGTCCTGCGTCATAGCTATACGCAGATTTGTTTCCTTGCCGTTGAGCTTTATAGGTGATGTGTAAACCGAGCTGTTTCCGTTCTTCTCTACTATGAACATAGGGATAAGATTATTCTCTATCATATACCACTGACCGCTGAAATTATCCTCGACCAGTCCCGATGAGAAATCGACCTTCGTACTCTGGTCAACGCCGAATTCGATAAGCTCACCCGTTTCTTCGTCAACACGGTAAACCGAGCAGTTTACGCTCGCAAGGTTGTTTATAGTATCGTCCGTAACATTGAAGTAGAACGTTCCCTCATCGTCAAGCACAGGTCCGACATCTATCTGCACACTGCTCTTATCACCGCAGAAGCCCATATTGTCGGTCTTGTTGTTGTAATGTTCCCAGTTGCTCTCGTAGTCGGAATAATCCCCGTCGCTCCAGTACACCGCACCGTCCGCAAGCCATGTTTTTTCACCGCTGTTCCCGTCCGTACTGCCGTTTTGTGCGCCGTATGCGATTCTGTCAACAAACGTCATATAGTACGGACTTACGCACACCTTGCCGAATGTGGCAAGCTCGGCAGAGCCGGAAACGCCGAACGGATAGTAGGTCGAAAGCCCTGTTGAGCCGTCCTTGTCCTCACCGTAGATGTTATACACTACCGCCTTTTCAAGCGCCGACATGACCTTGTCCGCCTTGTCGCCCGATACCGTAGCTGCTATCATAGAGCCGAGATCCACCATGTTGGTATATCCCTCTGTATCGTTGTTACTGCCGTATGCTCTTACGGTATAGATGCTTCTTACCGCATTCGCAAGCAGTGCAGGGTCGGAAGAAATATCGTTCATTTCCTCGGCGGCATCATTCACCGCCTTTACAAGTTCGTCTATTCGGCTGAGATCCGTTATCGAAAGCGTAGCCTCGCCGCCTGCGCCGATAGCCTCGCACGATGCCATAAAGCTGTCAGCGACCGTCTTTCCAAGCTCTGCTGTATCCGCTGTCGGATTACTTTCCATAAAGCCTGCTATCTCGGTATAATCCCAGCCGTAGCCGGGTTCTGTTTCTTCCGATGCAAACATATAGTCAGCGTGCGGAACAAGCATATTCGCCGTTTCGACCGTTGCCATAAGGCAAGCGTCAAAGCCGATGAACGCAAACTTATCCGTCATCTTGTCATATACAGATGTAAGCGCAGTGTCTATTTCCTCAAGCGACAGCGAATCGTTCTCGTTAAGCTCGTCGAAGCACACGCCGCTTATACTTCCTCCGCCGTGATTCCAGAAGATAAGCCCCATTTTAGCCGCCGCATAGTTTTCTATACCCCAGCTTAAAAAATCGACAAGCACATCCTCCTTGCCCATATTGACAGACTCTTTTTCTTCGATAAGGCTTATTTCTCCGCCGGTTACAACATAACGCTGTGTCTTTTCGGCAGAGATGCCGTATGTATCCGCCCACGCTCCCGCGCCGCCCGTCTGAATGACGAATTTCACGTTCTCGCTTTGTGACCCTGCGATCATTTCCTCAATGTCGCCGCTCGCAAGCCCGTTCTCGCTTTCAAGGTCGCTTCCGCACATATAAACGAATACCGTCTGTGTGCCGTCCTCGCCCATAGGTTTTTCGGCTTCACGCTGTTTTCTTGCAATGCTTATCCCGTCCGAGCCGCTGAACGTCAGCTTTGACGCACGACTGCCCGTAACACTTCCGTCATATTTATTATCACTGCTTTCACTGCCTTCCGAATTACCGCCGTCACTCGTCTGCCTGTTGTCGCTTGCCGTGCCGTCGGAAATCTCCTCCTCATCGTCAAGGCAGCCGCTCGATAGCACAGCCGTTGTAAGCACCGATGCCGCAAGCAGTGTCCGTAATATCTTTTCGCTTGTTTTTCTCATAAGCTCTCCTTTTCTCTTAGCCGTAATTATAACCATATTCTCACATATTAATTATAATCGTTTTTCTCGGCAATTGCAACGAAAAAGGCACAAACGGCATTTAATCGGCTGAAAACGGTAATTCTCCTCCCAAGCCGCCCTAAACTTCCAAAACCGCACTATCCCTCTCACTTTTCGTAATGCTAACATCTGTATTCTCCGATATGATTCTGTATCCGCACTATCCCGCCCACTCCACTACGAATATTCCTACAATTCATCACAACCGCATATAAACTGCAAACACCAAACTTGGCTTATAAACACTTTGCCGGTTTCGCAAAATGTAGCAAATCGCTATCACCCTTGCCTCCCCTCGAAAAAGGGGAGGTGGCTTGACGGCAAGGCACAAGCCTAATTTTACAGCGTTTTTATGCGATATATCCGACTTTTATAATTACTAAGTCGGTCTGCCGTCAAGACGGTGGGGATTGAAGTTGATAGAACTTCTATCCCTAAAACTTCTAAGCGTTCACAATCACAACTCGCCCCACACCAACCCTTCCAAAACCTCACCCTTTTTAGTAAGTCCTAACTAACCTAATTTTTACAAAAAAATTTTCAAAAACCTCTTGACAAACGCCGAAGTATCGGTTATAATAAAACCAACAAATCAGTAAACGTTACTGATTTCGCTAATAACAATAAGAAAATAATGATTTTATCACTATGAAAGGATAGGTAATTTACTATGAAAAAGTGGGTATGTCCGGTATGCGGTTACGTTCATGAGGGAGATACACCTCCCGAGTTCTGCCCCCAGTGCAAGGTTCCCGGCAGCAAGTTCACAGAGCTTAAGGAAAACGATAAGCTTGTGTTTGCAGACGAGCACAAGGTAGGCGTTGCAAAGGCAGTTGAGGATGAAGAGATCATCGCAGGCTTAAAGGCAAACTTTGAGGGCGAATGCACAGAGGTAGGTATGTATCTCGCTATGGCAAGAGCCGCTCACAGAGAAGGTTACCCCGAGGTAGGCCTTTACTACGAAAAGGCAGCTTGGGAAGAGGCTGAACACGCAGCAAAGTTCGCAGAGCTTTTAGGCGATGTTGTAAGCGCATCGACTAAGGAAAACCTCGAAAAGAGAGTTGCCGCAGAGCACGGCGCTACACAGGGCAAGCTTGACCTTGCTAAGAGAGCAAAGCAGTTGAATCTTGACGCTATCCACGACACAGTTCACGAGATGGCTAAGGACGAGGCTCGTCACGGTAAGGCTTTCGAGGGTCTGCTGAACAGATACTTCAAGTAAGCGGCGGCTGTGAGCCGCACCGGATTCGCCTTTTTCAAAATTCTGCTTACCGCAGGACAGCAAAACGGCGGCATCATAAAAAGCAATAAACAAACTACAGCCGTAAGCACTCTTGCTTACGGCTCAGTTTGTTCTTATAGTAAAAACGCATCTGATACACAAAAAAGAACACCGGTCGCCCGGTGTTCTCTTTTTTTACTGTCAGCTTATTTGGCTGTCTTCACATTTGCATAAGTATAAGCGCTTGTATTTGCACCCTTATAAGACGCAATCCTTACCTTATACACGCTTCCGGCCCTGAGTCCGTCAATAGTGACAGTAGCATTTGCACTGCCCTTTATCGTCTTTTTGACCCACTTGCCGCCTTTGTAAATTTCAACCTTATATCCGTCTGCACTGGCGTTTTTACCCCACTTAACGGTTATCGAGTTGCTTTTTGCCGATACAACCTTGATATTGGTTACCGGTGAAAGCACTGCAGTAACCGTAGTATAGCTGTAATCGCCGTACAGATTGTCCTTATACGCTCTTACCCTTACTTTATATATGCTGTAAGGTGTAAGTCCGTCAAGTTCAGCCATTGCTGTCTTATTATCGGTTATGGTCTTTTCGACCCACTTACCGCCGATATAATATCCTACGTTATATCCGTCAGCGTTTGCATCCGCATTCCATATAACTACTGCCTTTGAGTCAACTGCGCTCTTTACCTTAAGACCGCTGACCTTTGTCGGAGCGGTAGTGATATAAATATCGTCGAATGTACTCTCAAGCTCACCCTTATAAGCCTTTATTCTGACCTTGTAGGTTTTGTAGCCCTTAAGCGAGCCTATTGTAACGGTAGTTTTTTTATTGCCGACGAGCGTCTTTTCATTCCACTTACCGTCTGCATAGTACTGAACGGTATAACCGTCCGCACTTTCGTTCTTATCCCATTTAAGCGTAAACGAAGAAGATGTGACTGTCTGCGTAATACCCGTAACTTTTGACGGGAGCGTATCGATATAGCCGTATGTATACGGACTGTAAAGGTCACCCTTATATGCGCTTACCCTTACTTTATATCGTGTTCCTGCACAAAGTCCGTCTATAACCGCCGATATATTATTGTTGCCGGTAACAGTCTTTACGGACCACTGATTATTAATGTACCACTCTACCTTGTAGCCGTCCGCTCTGGCGTTTCTGCTCCAGCTTATTCTTACCGTTTCATCGGTAGCCTTCACCGTATTTATATTCCATACGGGAGAAGGAACGGTATCAACATAGAAACATCTGAACTTGCCGGTGAATCTTCCTGCATAAGCCGCTATCCTTACCTTATATTTAAGGCCTGCAGAAAGACCGCTCAGCTTTGCCGCTACTCTGTCGCCGTCAGCACTGCAGTTAATCTGCTTCCACTGATTGCCGACATAGCATTCGACATAATATCCGTCAACGCCGCTTATATTCTTCCAGCTTATATCGACTTCATTGTATGTCGTCTTTTCAACCGCTATTTCTTCCACGTCGGGAATAGGCTTTACGGGAACACGGTTTCCGATATATGAATCCTTACATCTTGTGCATTCAAATACGCTGTAGCCTTCGTTGCGATAGTCAGGCTCAACTACTTTGATTACAACATAGTCGTGACCGAGAGGTTCGCCATACTCCGCTCCGCATATTTCACACTTTGCCTTTTCGGTGCAGGTAGCCTCTCCTCCGGAATGCTCACATTCGGTTATCGTAGCCGTTACAACGTCCGACTTCATCGAAACTCCCGCCGTTGCAGCATTGCTGTAGGTAAGACGGCAGTAGTACCTGCCCGTTGTGAGATTTTCGAGCGACAGCTTTCTGTCTGTAGCGCCCTCTATCACTGTTTCGTAGCCGTTTTCATCAATGGCGATCCACTGATAAGCAACTTTTGCGTCAACCTCGTTTGAATACCACGGCTCTGCATTTATTTGAAGTGACGGTATACCGTCGGGATAATAACCGTTGGTGTAATATACAGTATCAATCGGCTTGATTATCTGCATCGGACACAACCGTACCGTAAGTCCGTTTGTCGATGATGCCGTTGCCTTATTAAGACTGTATATATCTATCCACTCTTTTGTTCCTCTGTCCTGTACCCAGAAGCCGTGATCGATATAATCGGCTATCACCTTATTCGGGGCATTAGTTATGATTTCGGCAAACCCACCTGACGAAATGGATACATTACCGCCGTTTATTGTAAGGCAATTTATATTGTTTGCGGCCATTGTAACATTTCCGCCGTTTATGGTCACATTGCTGCCTGTAGCAAGCCCGTCAAATGTGACATCACCGCCCCTCACTATGAATGCGTCTTGATTCTCAAACGCTGTCACCGCACAACGTCCCGTAACCGTCAGCTTTGCCTTGCCGTTTATGATGATCGGACGTGAGAACGCTGTACGAACTGCGTACTTGAGCGTGAAGTTACCTTCGGTTATGACTAACTGACCGCCGTATCCGTTCTTGTTATAAAGCGGATATAAGGTACAGCCCTCGTTTTCGCTCTTCTGAGCGTCTTTCGCAGCCTCGTCAAGATCGTTATAATACTTGACATCGTCGCCCTTTGTTATCTTTGCATTGAACTTGCTCTCGCATATCTCGCAATATGTCGGCTCAGTAATGTTACCTGAGGTTTCCTTGTCCGCTGTAGGATCGACCACCTGAGAATGATCACAATCAACAAGGTCTATGCTTACAGTGTTCGACTTTATTTCATAGCCGTCATCGGTAATAACTACGAAGTATATCTTGGCAGCAACGCTGTTGCCCGCCTTATCAATTATTTCGTCTGCCGACAATTTAGCGTCCTTTACAAGTGCGCTTAAGCTGCTATAAATTATATCTCCGCTTACATAGGAGTTTATACCGTATCTCTTACTTACATACGAGTCGTTCAGGTTCGAGCCGTGAGCAAGAGCAAGGTTGAACTTCAGCGTGGGGTTTGCGTTGCTGTTGCGATACAGCTTGTTTATTTCTGTGCTAAGCGTTGCGCTCTTTATCGGCGCTTCTTCTACATTCACCGGTTTATTGTCGTTATTCACACTGCTATAAACGCTCTCTGCACGTTCTGCAATTGAAAGCCATGCACCGCCGTCCTTTTTATATGCATAACCGTCAGCCAGAACAGATTCAAGACTGCCGTTTGCTATCTCGATGTTGTAGAATTTACCGCCGCTGATTTTTGCTTTAGCGTTACCTATAATGGTCAGAGCGTCTATAACGCCGCCGCCTATTTCTGCGTCGCCGTCTATGTAAACCATCACCGATGTGAATTCACCGCCGTTGATGATTAACTTTGAGTTTGCGTAAGCTTTAATAGGCATCCGCATTTTGCCATCGCCGCCTACGGTAAACATACCGCCGTCGGATACTTCTACAGGTGCGTTGAAAGCAAAAGTGCCACCCAGTTTTTTACCGTTCAGTGCAAGCGTTACATTGCCGGTAATGGTAACGCCCTGTGTAAGTTCGCTGTTTGTAATATCCTTATACAGCGTTACAGTAGCCGTACCTGCCTCGTTAGCCTTGTCAAAAGCGTCATAAATATCGCTGAACAGATCTGTCATTTCGCCGCCGTCAGCCGTATAGCTTACAGTTGCGGCGATTTCCTCATTGCAGTAAGGACAAAGGTTTCCGTCAAGCGCATAACTGTCGTTTTCGTCCTTATGGTCGCACTTTATAACATTAAGATAATTGGCTTTGGTCATGCTCTGAATTTCAGCATATTTGAAACCTGAACCGACAATCGCATTTAAGCCTATAACTCTGCTTCCGCTCGCAATTGCCCTGCCTAAAGTATAATTGCTTTCATTTTCGCAAGTGAAGATGTTGAACGTACCGCTTACTATAGAGACATTATATCCGCTTCCACCGGTCGTGTCTGCTTTCATGCTTAAATAATCGGCATTAACATCATTGATGACCGTGTCTCCGCCGTTTATCGTTATTGCGCCGATATTAGCACCATCGGCACTAACCTTTCCGGAATTTACAACTAAATAATTCAATGTGGCTTTACTGTCAATTAAAACATTGGCATTCTCGCCAGATACCGTTACACCGGTAAATGAAATTGAGGCTTTTTTCAGTGCCGTAAACGTTATATCTCCGCCCTTGACATTAAATGCAAACGGTCCGCTGCTGTCATTTTTATTTAAATCAACGGTAAATCTACCCTTGCTTATGTCAAATGTTTCATTATCTTTAAGCCAACTGTAGTTTAACAGCTTTAATGTACAGCCTTCGCTTTCCTGGGCAGCGCTGATAGCGTCATTCCACTTGCCGTAATACGATAACATGCCGTCAGACAGCTCTACCGAAGCCGTTAGTGCTCTGTTGCATATACCGCATACATAATTACCGTTATCGTCACATTTTACGCTTGCGCCGGGGTGCTGACAGGTAGCTACTGTAAGCGTTACCGCATTCGACTTATAATCATATCCGTCATAGGTAAATATGCAGTAATATTGGATTTCTCCGTCTTCTGCCACCACTTTATCAACTTGATCACCAAGTAAATAACTGTAACCGTTTAATAATTCTGTTTTTTCGCTTATTACCGTTCCGTCAATTAAGCATCCGGTAATATAGAGTGTTTTATCTCCCGAATATGTCACATCGGCCGCGAAAGTTACAGCCTTTTTACCGTTACGGTATATTATCGGTGACTCGTCATTAGCGGTAATTGTTGCACTCTTTATCGGCGCTGTCCTTACTTCTACATTAGTTATATCCTGCTTTTCACGCTCTGCAATAGTAGACCAGATGCCGGAATCGATAAACCTCCAATAGGCATAGCCATCCGCAAGAAGCTGTCCTACGTTTCTGCCTTCGCCTGAAACCTGTAAGCTGTAGAATTGACCGCCTTTAATTACAGCGTTACCGCCGTCTTTAATTATGAAGTCAGAGAAAGTACCACCGTTGATTTCCGCATTGCTGCCGTTGCGAACAGCAACACGTTTTATTAAGCCACTGCCGTTAACGGTCAGCTTACCGCTCGTTACTTCTATGGAATACCATACATCAGTACCGGGTTGTGAGAGCCTTTTACCGTTAAGTTCAAGCGTAACATTGCCTGTAACAGCTATCGTATCTGTAATATCGTCCGTAATATCCTTATACAGCGTTATTGTAGCCGTACCTGCCTCATTAGCCTTGTCAAAAGCGTCATAAATATCGGTGAACAGATCCGTATTTTCGCTTCCGTTTGCCGTATAGCTTACAGTTGCAACGATTTCCTCATTGCAGTAAGGACAGGGATTTCCGTCAAGCACATAACTGCCTTTTCCGTCCTTATGGTCGCACTTATCAACAAAAATTCTATCGGTTTTTGTCATGGTCTGAATAGCATCGTATGTGTAAATAATAGCGCCATTCATATTACTGTCGTAAACTCTGCTTCCACTCGCAATTGCCATACCTAAAGTATAACCGCTGTCTGTTTTGCAAGTGGTGCTACCGAACTCGCCGGCTACGATAGAGATGCTACCGGACCCGTTGATATTCACGCTTAAAGAATCGGCTGTAACATAATTGATGACCGTGTCTCCGCCGTTAGCTTTCAGTGCATCAATATTTGCACCGTTTACAACAGTCTTTCCGCCATTTATTGACAGTTCTTTAATATAACTCTCGGCACTGTTTACTGCAAGCGCACCGCTTGTTAATGTTACACTTCCCAGCTTGATTTTACCGTCAATTGTAACCTTAGCGTCAGTTCCGTTTACTTCGATTCCGCTTATCAGAGTTTCTACATCGGCTTGTTTTACCGAAGAAGTGAAAGTCACGTCACCGCCGTTGACATCGAACTGATAAAATACCTTCTTACCGTTAAAGTCAACAGTAAACCTGCCGCCTGTCACGGTAACGGACTCAGATACTCCTTCCGACATCAGCTTTACAGTGCTGCCCTCGTTCTCCTGTGCCAGCTTTATGGCACTCTCTATATCCGCATAGCCTAACGACTTGCCGTCAGCATCTACTACCTCGGCTTCTATCAATGCATCACATATACCGCAGATTACAAAACCGTCGTTTTCGTATGAAAAGCTATCCTTCGGGTGTGAGCAGGTTGCAAGTGTAAGCTTAAGCACATTCGACTTATATTCGTATCCGTTGCACTTAAGTACAATGTAATATTCAACCTCGCCGTCTTTAGCCGCAAGCTTACCGATTTCATAACAGTGTACCATATATTTATTGTACAAATTATAATCTTTAATGCGATTATTGCCGTTTACGAAATCCGAATAGGTTGCACCCCTTGAACCGACCGCCAATTCGTATGTAATATTGACGTATAAATATTTCTCTCCGTTACGGTATATAACAGGCGCTTCTTCGCCTACCCACGCAATACTTGCACTCTTTATCGGCGCTTCTTCTACGGATAACGCTCCTTTAGAACCGCCCAAATAGCTATCTTTTTCACGCTCATCAATCGAAAGCCAAGTGCCGTCAGCATTTTTATACGCATAACCGTCAGCCAGAACAGATTCAAGATTGCCGTTAAATATCTCGATGTCGTTGAATTTACCGCCGCTGAGTTTTACGTTACCGCGAACGGACAGACCTCGTATAGTGCCGCCGCCTATTTCTGCGTTGCCTCCTTTTTTAACTGACACAGAATTGAAGCATCCACCGCCGTTAATGACTAATTTTGAGTTTTCATTAACGTAAATAGGTGTATCCATATCGCCATCGCCGTTTACAGTAAGCGTGCCACCGTCAGATACCGATATACGCACTATGCCATAACGACCACCCAGTGTTTTACCGTTCAGTGCAATCGTTACATTGCCCGTAACGGTAACGTCCTGTGTACGTTCGCTGTCTGTAATATCCTTATACAGCGTTATTGTAGCCGTACCTATCTCATTAGCCTTATCAAAAGCGTCATAAATATCACCGAACAGCTCTGTCTTTTCGCCGCCGTCTGTATAGCTTACGCTTGCGGCAAACTCAGAGTTACAGTATTTGCATATACCGCTGTCATTAAAGGCATAACTGCCGTCCTCATTCTTATGCTCGCACTTTGTAACCAGATAATACCTTCCGTCATCGTCACCGGGGGCTAAATAGCTTTCTTCGGCTATATCACTGTATAATAAAGCCGTTGCTGTTTTCTCAGCAGTCGAATCTGACGAGTTATCATACCTTATAACACGCGCACCGCTTGCAAGCACGTCCTTTAATTTAAGCTGTCCGAAAACGATACGGCCGTAAGTACCGCCGCCTATAGTCACCTTTGCGTCGGTTGCGTCATTGGCTATAATCAAATTATCAGCACCCGCATTATTGTCGGCATTTACGCCTTCGCTGATGTTTACATTACCGCCAAATATAAGAATATCACCAAATCTGGTGCTTGAGCCTTCAGGCAGCGTAAAAGAGCCGCTGTTCACATATATATCGCAATTGATTGACATATGACCTTCGGCAATAACATCTGCACCTTCAATTATTATTCCCCGCCCGTCAGCAGTTTCATAGATAGTAACGTAATCATTTGCGGTGATCGTAAACTTACCGCTTGACAGCTTAACCCCGTCCTCAAGCTTACCGCTTGTTACAAGAGTGAAAACACAGCCCTTGTTTTCAGCCTTATCCGCATACCGTAAGCCCTCGGTTATGTCGTCGAAATACTTTACCTTTCCGTCGGCAGTAGTTACCTTTGCGTAAATTTTCGCACCGCACTCACTGCACACCTTGTTGGCGCTGTCTTCATCTACCTGACCCTCGCCGTCATGCAGACACTTATATCCGCAAGCGCAGTTGCCGTGTTCATCGTATGTATGCTTCGGGTGAGCCGTAACAAATATATTATCGCCTGCTTTGTATATTTGTTGTACGCTTGCATTCAGTATTTCTCCGCTTTCACTTGCAAGCGCCTTACCGCTACCCAGTATTTCAATTACACTTCTTCCCTGAACATAAATGCTCTTGAATACTCCGGCATTGATCAAAGCGTCGCCGTCTTCAAATGTTGCAAAAGTATCGAATTCAATATCTCCGTTTACAGTTACCATTCCATAGGAATAAACGCCGGTGGCGTTTATAACTGCACGGCTGCTTCCGCTGTTTTCAAAGGTTACATTTCCGTAAACCGCTACTGCGCTTATTTCCTCGGTACCGATCGAAACATTCAGCGTATGACCGTTCATGTCGATCGTTTTATTGCCGTTTATTATTATGCCCTTAACAATACAATCTACATCGCCTGTCAGCTTTAATACACCGTCAGCCTCATTTTCCGCAATATTTTTAAACTGTGTTTCGCTTTCAATAAATGTATAAGTTTCAGAGCTTTGTGTTGTCTCGGTAAATATAGCAAGCGCACAAACGCCGCACGGACACTTGCCCGTTTCCACGTTGTATCTATGCTCATGCGCTACAACCATGACATTTGTAAGTCTTCCGCCGATTGTCTTCGCACTGCCGTCAACTATACTTTCGGGGAGATGTGTGACACTGTTTAAGATCGCAAACGCATAGCCCTTTGCAAGCAGAGCGTTTACGGGTGTGCTGTTGCTTTCCTCGCCGCAGATGGTGTTGTACCTTCCGCCGTATAAAGCTACACCGCTTGCGTGTGCAATATAAACATTCTCAAATATGCCGCCGTATATTTCGACACGCTTAGCACTGTTAATGACTAAATTGAGTACATCTGCGGCTGAACTGCCGCCGTCTGCAGTACCGTTTATAAGCGTACCGCCGTTTACACTAAAAGGTGCGTCTATGCATCCGTAGTAGGTGCTTTTTCTGCTGTCCTTAAGGTACAGCACACCACTGTTATTTACACTTATATCTGCCTCTCCGCCGAGTGAACATCCGTTCACATCGACAGTAACCGTTGTATTGCCGATTTCTACGTTCTGTGTGATCTCGCAGTGCTTATACAATGTCAGCGTACAACCGTTGTTTTCCGCCGATAATGCCGCAGTAAAAGCGTCGTCTATATTATCAAAATACTTCGCTGTTCCCACGCCCGAAATGCCCGCAGTAAGCTGATACTCGCAGACAGAGCATACACCTGTTTTGCTGTCAACATCCGTATGACCGCACCGCTTACCGCAAATCGTACACTTGCCCGTTGTGCTGTCGTAACTGTGACCTTCATGTGGTATTACAATAACAGGTGTTGCAAAACCGTCTTTCAACAGTGTTTTTGAGCCGTCTATCGGCTCAGGATTGGGAGACTTCATAAACATACGGTTCTCAGCCAACAAAGTCAGTATTTCTGCGTTTGCTCTGTCCCCGCCGCCGTTATAGCATATTGTTTTGAAAGCTCCGCCGTGAAGAATTACGTCACTGCTTGCATCGTTTATATTGAGTGTTATAGAAAATGTACTATAGCAGTCAAATGTACCTGCACCTACCGACACAGTTCCCATAGCGCCGCATTTTTCGTCAAATGTCAGCTTACCGCCGGCCGCTACATTGAAATCGCCATAAATACGATTATTTTTTCCCGATCCCGTAACGGTTATATCTCCCGAAACAGTTAACGTACCTACATTGGCTTTCTCAGCGATCCACAGCGTGAACTTACCGCTGAGTGTTGTATAGCTGCCTGTATAATTCTTGTATACTCTTAATGTACAGCCGGTGTTTGCTTCACTGTCAGCCGTTTCAAAAGCCGCTTCCATCTCAGTTTCCTTATAAACAGAAGCTGCAGCCCCGTCCTTTACGATAACAGCCGCATACTGATATTCACACTCGTTACACTTGCCCGTTTCGCTGTCAACATCGCTGTGAGTGCATACATATCCACAGCCGCACTTGCCGTCAACATAGGTATGGCTGTGGTCTTTGACTATCAGCGTTACACTGCTTGATATTTCCTTAACGCTTGCGTTGAAAAGAGTTCCGTCAGTCTTGAAGAAAGCCTTACCCTCTCCGAGCATATCGTATAATGTCTTGCTGTCCCTGGCGTAAAGTCCGGCTTGATATGCACCGGCTTTCAATATAACCGTACTCGAATCATATACATAGATCGAAGTGTCTAAAACTACATCGCCGTCTATTATAAGCGTACCGCCGGCGTATGAAGCGTCGTTTGTCGGATATACATTACAACCGAGCATAACCGGATTGCCGCTGTTTTTGATCGTAAGCTTTCCGCTTTTGCAAGGAGTAATACTCCGGATTTTAAATTGGCGTCCGTTTAAGTCAATTGTAAGTTCTCCGTATAAGTCATACTGAGCGCTTGGTTTAGAATAATCCTTAAACAGCTTTATCGTACCGCTTCCGTTGTATTCATTCAGTAAAGAGTCAAGCTCATCGGTATCTACATACTTTAAGCTTCCGTTCTTGTCTGTATAGAGTGCGACAGACACAACCGCACCGCAGATTGAGCAGATGCCGGTGTCCGTGTTTATATCACCGCCATGCTCGCAGGGCTTTCCGCACTCCTCGCACTTGCCTGTTCCACTGCCGTATTTGTGGTCAGCGTCAGTATGCTCAACAACAGTAAGCGCAACGGAATAACCCATACTTCCATATTCTTTATAAAGATCAAGATAATTGCCGTTATCTTCACGTCGCAGTGCCTGCCGGGTAACATCAAGAAGATTGCCTAATTTCAGAGCGCCGGAATTGTTTTGGCGATGATATGTCAGCCCACCTAACTTCATTCCCGTAGCGAGCTTTACAGATGTCGTTGTAGTTCCGTCATCATTCACGGATGCTATCACAGTCAACTGCTCTGTAGTTACTTTTGCGCCATCGTTTACAGCAAGCCGTGCACTGTCCTCAACAAAAATTGTATCAAATTCTACATTTGCTTCGCTGTCAATTATGAATGATCCGCCGCCTTTGCGAACATACACCTGCGTAACATAACTGCCCGCTGTGCCGGTTAATGTAAGCGTGACGTCTTTGTTGACCCCAAGTTTGTTGACCCCAAGCTTGATATTGTTCAGCTTGTGACCGTTAAGGTCGATCATAACATTGTGTTTTACATCTATAGTATCTAAAGTTGCAGTTGCCGATGTATCGCCGATATCCTGATAGATCTTAACATAGTTTCCGGTATCGGCAGTAATGCTGTCAAGGCAGTCTGCGAGCGTGTCATAGCCTGTCGGCGCACTGCCGTCTGTGCTGATCGTAGCAACAAACTGACGCTCACACTCGTTACACTTACCCGTGTCAATATCAATATTGCTGTGATCACATAACGCTCCGCAGTTTGTGCATTTACCGTCGGAATAACCGTTTTCATGTGCACATTCTTTATATGTAAATGTAAATTTTTCTGTAACAGTTTCTGTGCTGTCACCGTCTGAATAGGTTATATCGCAATACAGAACATAATTTCCGGCAGGAATATTATCCGCAAGCTTGAATTCGCCGTTGCTTCCGGATACTGCCGCACCGAGCTCATCTGCACTGTATGCACTGTTCGTACTGTACCAGTTATAGCTTATGCTTTCACTGTCAACCGTATAGGTGCTTACAAGCTTGTAATTGTCCTTCTCTTCCTGCGAAGTGTTTGTATAGAAAACCGTTCTGTTTGTGTTGTCACCCTGTGTAACCTTGTTGAAACGGTTTGCATTCGACTTTACCTGAACGGTATTGGATACAATATCTCCGCACTTTATTGTAAGAGTATTATCAGTGTCGTATGTAACCGAAAACTCGGTATCGCAGACCATGCACACCCAGCCGTAATCGGTCTTGATTATGCTTGCTAATAAATCGGGTTCATCGCCGCCGAAACAGCCTCTTGCGTCTGCAAACTCTTCATCGCTCATATTCTTCAGAGTAATATCAAAGTAAACCGTACCCTTGAGCTTGATATCAGTCATGTCCATGTCTTCAATTATTTCATACTCTTCAGTCTTGAATATTCCGATTTGGTTTCCGAGTATTATACGGGGAGAAGTATCAGGCTTTATAACTACCGTCTTAGCGTCCGCTCCGCCAATCTCATAATAGCCGCTGTTAAACTCGGCATTGGCTGTCACTGAGCTTTCCTCAGCCTTGAACTCAGTCGAACCCTTTACTACAAATTCGTCCTCGTCTATTGTCGGTACAGTTTGACCGATACCGTATGTACCGCCGGTAGCGTAAACTGAGCCTGTACCGCTCATTATAAGGTTTACTTTGTAAATGCCACACTTAGTACCATAAGCAGTGACCTTACCGCCGCTTATTTCGGCATCCATTCCGTCGCCGTTGTTTCCGCTGTAGTATATTCCGACTCTTGCTGCATTGCCTTCAGGCACAGTAATACTGCCGTTTTCGCTGACGGAAATTTTGTCACCGAAATTACTGGTAAGCAATATTGCACTGTTTAACGTAGATTCATTAGCACAACCTACTGCAGTAAGACTGCCGTTGCCGTCAACAGTAATGCCGCCGCTGACATTGACAGCCACACCCTCAAAAGATGCAGTTGTCGCATTTGCGTTCAGCACACCGTCATTATGTATTTCAAGCGAATTTGTCTTTACAGTACCTGTTGCGTTTACTGTACCGCCGTTCAGGATTATTGATCCGCCGAGAGAGCGTGCCATACTGTCTGTAGAGCGGTTCTCTGCATTCAGCACACCGTCGCCGCTGATCGTCATTGTGCCGTCACAATTGACCTCTTTATTATTTACGGCACTGAGAACGTATGTATCGCTTTCGAGGGTATCGGTCTGTACGATAGTGTTTTCACCGTTCAGCACTATTTTCGTACCGTCGGGGACTGTTACGACGCTCATCATATTCTCTTCTGTTGTCGCCTGAATGTTCACTCCGTTAAGCGTCAGCGTCTTTGTGTCATGATCCCAGCTCCAGCCGTCACCGCTTTCGTCCGCCGTCTTTTCTCTGAAATCAAGCGGTGTCGTGATGACATTGCTCTCGCCGTCATGCGTATGCGCCTCGCCCTCGGCAAATGCCGATAACGGTACAGCCGTCAGCGTCATTGCCGCAGACAGCACCGCACTTATGAGCCGTACAAATTTTTTCTTCATGTTTTTCCTCCTGTAGATTTACCCGTGCTTATGCCATGCACCTGCACTTATGCAGTGCCTCCTTCAGCTTTTCAAGCGGTATCGGCTTCTTGTGGAAATAGGTACAGCCAAGCCTGTATGACTGCGCCCCGAATCCCTCATCGTCCGACAGCCATATTACAGGCGTATCCCTGTCGGCATTCTTCGCCGCAATAACACCCTCCATACCGTCCGCTCCGTCGGCAAGCACGATTATAAGGTCAGCCGTCTTACACTCCGTCACAAAGCTCTCATACCTCTGACATACCCTGTAGGCAATTCTTCGATATGCCGCCGTTGCGATCTGTGTTATTTTCGCTTTCAGTATCTCCGCCTCGTTTGCGGTATCGTAAACGCAGATGAGCATACCTCTCCCCCTTATAATTTTATAATTATATCATAACTCATTCGCTTTGCGATTTCAACTTTTTGGCACGAACGGTTGTTATAACGGCGCAAACGGTCATAAATGCGGCTCATAATACAAAAAACCGCACCCTACACCCACCGGTCAGGTGAAATATATCACCAAGCACTACCCCACCGCTCCGCACCACCACCCTTGCCTATTAATGAACGCTCTGTTGGTTTCGCATCCGCATTATCCCACCCACTTTTTGTAGGGGAGCGGGCTTGCCCCTCCCGTTGCACCTAACCTCTCTATCCCCACGACCATCGCAAAAGGACAATAATCCCTCGCCCCACCCCAACCCTCCCAAACCCCCACCATCCCTCTTTCATATCGCCAAGTGTATTAATTTGAACAGCGAACCCGAGAAGCACTGCCCCATAAACAGAACTATCGGTAGCCTGTTGTCATAGTCAAAGCTGAACGATATAACATAAGCACATTAAACAAAAAACTCTTTCTACAAACTGACTGACCGGTGCCCTACAGACACCGGTCAGCTCAGACTGTCGATAAACCTCTATCGTTGATAAAAATGGGGTCG
>UMJI01018175.1_pt1 | contig 23455 bp, 21 predicted proteins | sample 1965991 | NCBI WGS metagenome assembly UMJI01 (sample SAMEA4836140, study PRJEB28245) | human gut metagenome | biome: gut microbiome; material: fecal sample | place: Denmark | collected 2008
TCTCTAATCATAACGGTGACTCTCCATAAACTTGAATTAAATCATAACGGTCTTTGCAAATACACCATATCTACCAACTGTATTCCATTCTCATAGATTGGGTGGTCATAATTATCTATAAAGAAATTTGATATGATATGCGAACGGACAAAACCACACTTTTCATAAAACGGTATTGTCAGTGGGCTATCGCCTGTTCCCACTTGCAGAATAGCATATTGCTCTCTGTAATTATTAACAATAAACTCAATTAAGGCTCTTGCATAACCTTTCCCTTGATATTCTGGAACTGTCGCAATGTTCTTGATTTCAAGTATGTCATTTTCTTTATCGGTTATGACACACTCACACTTGATCCCATTATCATCAAGTACATACATCTTGCCGTTATCAAGATAACGGTCAACCATATCTTCCTGCTCATCTGCTAATAGGAGCAAATCAAGATATTGTTTTTTATTTTCTTTAACTTCAATAATTTTCATCAATCGCACCTACAAATTCCGATTTGTCAATTTCATTAAATATGAATTTTATCTTTCTCCAGTGGATACAGATATGTAATCGGATTCTGTGCCAACTGATTCAACTTCAATTCGTAACTATTCCAATGGAATTTTGTTAGTATTTTGGAAATCTGTTATCTTCTTTGCTACTATATAAGATGTAGAATAATATAGAAACACAAGACATTTTTTCACATTGTTCAGAAAGAATATAGCTTTTCCTTTCCTAATTTTATTTGCTACCGTCAACGCTGGTATTCCCATACCCTAACGTGAGGGTAATGACAGTGACCGGATTTTGCAGCTTAAGGGTGTAGCCCGCTTCACATTGCGAGCATATATAGTCTTTCAAAAACACATGATCATCAAACAAAAAGTCTGACAATTTGTCAATGCCATAAAAACTTCCACACACTTCGCATTTATAATACATTTTATCTGGGTTCCAAGGATAAAGACTGATTATTCCGTTTTTAACCGATGTTTTTAAGTAAAGCATATAGATAATACCTCAGTTACTGTTTTGGTACTACCATATATCACTCTTTTCTTCTGTATTATCAAGTAATATAGAACACAAAAATTCATCTAATTTTCATCAAATAATTGTGTTAATTATGCTTTTTAGAACCGTACTTGGTTTTCTTTTAGGACCATCTTCCGTTTGTTCCACATTGCTGCGTTTGTTTTTTTCATAAATCACAAGTAAACACTTCTGTATAATCGACCCAATCTCAACGTTCCTGTCTATCCGGCCATAAAATTTTCTAGATTTTTAAAGGTTTTTAGGACATTTTTGCGGTATTATTTCCAGTAATCAAAACTATCGAAATCCACTTATTTTAAGTCTTTTTCACACTTTTACTTCTGTACTTTAGTCAACAGAACGACCGTCTCAACATGGCATGAGACAAACACCTGAATGTTCGGATTCCGTACATATTTCCGTCTGTTCGCGGGAACTGTTCCAAGCCGAAAATCGGTGCTTTTACAGGTGCTCTCCGTTTTCGGGAACTGGTCCACATGCTTTTTCTACCTATTATACGGCGGACAGGAGGGCGGCCATCGTCTCGACTTGCTCTCCTCTGCTAAATCGGTTTATGGTCAAGGTCTCAACCCAGTATGCCGTTAACTTGCCTGTAAACCATGCTGTTTCTGGGCTTTTCTGCTTTTCAGGGCATAGAGCGGGAGCGTGACTGTGGCCTTGTATGTATATGTTGCTGTGGCTTCTGTAGTCAAAAGCACCCCCTCAATCTGCAATCGTTAAAAAGTATGACCATCGCTGAAAGGTTTAATCGATGCCGTTGGAAGATTCAAGAGCCTTGAGTGTCTTTCCGTGTTCATCCTTCCAACTTGTAAGTCCATTAGCGCTCTTGCCGATAACAAACATTGCTGCATAAGATGGACTCGTGAACAGCATGTCCTCCTGAAGAATTCCTTGCTCATCAACGGATGCGTTCTTCCGGCGTTCTTTTATTACATCCGGAATCGTGTAATCATCGACAGTTGCAATGTGGCTGTTCTTGAAAACCACAAATCCTTCTGAGGTCTGTGATCCGTTGGCCTCGACTTTACCGACGTTCCTTATTGTGCGCTCCAAATGAAGATTTGCGATTTCATCACTGACAGTGTTCATCGTATTGCCTGATTTCTGGGCAACTGGCTTTTTGACGGGCTCAAACACCTTGTGTCCAAGCGTCCCCATGATCACTTTTGCATAATCGATGAATTCCTCCATCTCGCTTTCTTTCTCCTCGGTAGTATTCCCGTGGTTCGGATCATTGCCGTTTTTCACTTCATAACGGTTTGCTTCAATAGCAAGATTACAGAATCGATTTTCAAGATAGCTTATCTCTGTCGGTCCTAGTGAATTGTTGGAAGTAGTGAATACAACAGCCTCCGTCCAATAGTCCTTCTCTGGATTGCGCTTGTGCTCCATTAAACGATTCAGAATGCCTTCACCATTTTTACGTGCGCCTGCCTGCCCGATGTAGACTACTTCCTTTTCAGTTTCATCAGATTTTCCGAAAAGGAAGTACACGCCGCTCTGCTTAAGGTCCGAACGATTCTTGCACTTATCCAGCTCAATCCGAGGGATCTTGTATGCCACACCGGTCCAGTTTACAAGGGAGCACTTAATACGTCCACTGGCATCTCCGTCCATCAAATACAACTGTATATTCTTTCCATGCGCTGCCATATCAAACCCCTCACTTCATTACCTTTTCCATCAGTGATTTATAGCTGTCTACTACGTCGTAGACAACACTGTCGCTGGAGATTGCCTTGAAGTGCTCTCGGGCGCAGTGGATCTTCGACTCCTCAATCAGCCGGAGCTGCATCGAAGACATGGAGCCTTTCGTCTCCGCAACGAAGTAGATGTGCTTGACGCTTCCTTCATAGAAGGCAATCGCCCAGTCAGGATTGTAATGGCCGACCGGAGTGGAAATGTAGAATCCGTCCGGCAGCTTTACGTAGACCGCCACATCCGTGTTTGTATCAAGCTCTGTAGCGAAGTCGCGCTCGTTCGTCGAATCGTAGACAATGTGGTCGTACAGGTGCTTCTTTGCCTTCATGGCGTTCGTGCCGAGCTTGCCTTTGATGGTAGGCTCGGTGAAGACGTCCGTACCGTAGTGGTCGTCCATCACGCTGTAGGTGATGTGCTCAATGATCGTCGTAGCCTTCTCGTCGTTAATCAGTTGCGATGCCTTGAGGATAAACTCCTCCGGATTGTATTTGAACTGGTCGAACGTAGCCTTATTAATGCCGGTGAGGATCTGAATGACAGCCTTCCGGGTAAGCTCGGTGGATTCAACGATTCTTCCAACAAGGTCATATGTGACGCTCTTGCTGGCGACTATGGCCTGCTTGGTGCCAATCGTAAAAGACGAATCCCGGACAAACGCCGCGCCAGACCGCAGCTGCTCCTTGGACTGTATTTCAACCATCGAGCCGGATTCGACTTTGAAGTAGATCTTCGCCACGCGCAGCTTGCTGTCGAGTGCTGCGATAGATTTGCGGACAAGCTCGTCCGTATCGAAATCCACCACGTAGACGGACTTTGCGTTGATCCGCGACCAGAGTGCTTTGAACTCCTTGCTATTAAGCTTCTTTTCGTCGACTTGCAGTTCCACATTGTTGCTGCGAGCATTCTCAGGCGTCATTGCCTTCGGATCGTAAATAGAATCGATGATGTCCACGACGGCGGCTTCAAAACCTTTGACCTCCTCGGCGGCCATCTTGAGCTCGCCGTTTGCCTTGTCCTCGTAGTACTTGTCTGTGAGGACCCCTTTGCGGTCAACATAGCAGTTCACGGTCATTTCGTACATGATTGCCGACGCCGTATCGGAATCGATAACCATCTCGTTGCCGTGATCGTCCGTGACAACATGGTTCAGGAACAGGTCCCTCGTAACAGCACAAGGACGGTCTGCGATATCCTCGGCAATCTCGGACTGGAGTCCCTTGGCGAAGCTCTCGTAACTTTCAGACGCAATTACGGTCAGCACGTTGACGTTCTGCACATCGTTTCCGAGAACTCCCGCGTCCATGCGTTCGCCGTCCTGGTTGACGGAAAGACGCATGCCTCGCCCGACTTCCTGCCGCTTGCGAATCTCGCTTGATGATGATTTGAGTGTGCAGATCTGGAACACGTTCGGATTGTCCCAGCCTTCGCGCAGCGCGGAATGCGAGAAGATGAACCGTACGGGCGAACGCTTCGGATCAAGGTCAAGCAGCAGCTCCTTGTTCTTCATGATCAGGTCATATGCGTCGATATCGTCGGAGGTCGTTTTCTTCCTGCCGACCTTGCTGTTGATCATGCGGCCCTTCTTGTCGATGGAGAAGTAGCCAGCATGCGTTTTCTCTACCGGGATGGACGCAAGATACTGCATGTACTCGTCGTCGCCGAATTCCAGCTGCAGATTTCCAACTACGTCGGCATATTCCTGCTCGAACATGTCGGCAAAGATACCGTTCTGAGGCTGTCCGTTCTTATCGTATACACGATAGTGATCTACCTCGTCGATGAAGAACAGGGACAGAACCTTTATACCCTTATTGAACAGCTCCCTTTCACGCTCGATATGGGAGAGGATGGTCTCTCGTATCTGGATACGGCGCAGCTGGTTCTCGTCCACCTTGCCGATCACGTCTCCGGCGTAAAGCTTGATGCCGTTGATGAATTCGACGGAATCGTCTCTGCCGTCGATGCGCTTGACCACGAAGCCGTCCCGGTACTCGGGCAGCTCGCTGGAATGGTCGAAGAGGTTGTAGCCCTCCGTCACGGTAGCGCTCATCGGCTTGATTCCGGATGCGCGCTTGCAGTCGAACTGTATGGTTGCCGTCGGATCTGATTTGGAAAGGTTCAGTCCTTCTAGATAAACGAAACTCTCAGTAGCCGTCGTCCCGCTTTCCGTGATGCCCTTGACGGCGATCTTCTTGACGAGCTTCTTGTTGTAGGCGTCCATCGCATCAAGACGATAAATCAGGTTGTAGTACTCCCTCGGTGTGGCAGAATAACGCAACGTCAGAAGCGGATTGAATTCCTTCAGGCGTTCCTTCGTCCGCTTGCCTTCGACAGACTGCGGCTCGTCGATAATCAGAACCGGATTCGTCTTGGCGATGATATCGATTGGGCGGCGAGAACGGAACTCGTCGAGCTTCATGTAAATGCGTCGCGCGTCCTTTCCGCGGGCGTTAAACGCCTGCGAGTTGATAATCATCACATTGATGGAGCTATCAGAGGCAAAACGGTCTATCTCAGTAAGCTGAGAGGAATTGTAGATGAAAAAGCGTATCTTCTTCCCGTATTCCTCGGCAAAGTGATCCTGCGTCACCTGAAACGACTTGTAAACACCCTCGCGGATGGCGATAGACGGCACGACCACGATGAACTTAGTCCAGCCATACGCCTTGTTCAGCTCGTACATGGTCTTGATGTAGGTATAGGTTTTTCCGACGCCGGTCTCCATCTCGATGGTCAGGTTGTATTTGCCTTCGAGCGACTGGGACGGCTCGATCTGCCCGTCACGCTGGATTTTTCGGATATTCTCAAGTATCTTTCCGTCGGACAGTTCTGGCACGATCTTTGCGTTCGACCAACCCGTGAAGTCATCGTCCTCATTCATGCCGAGCTGATAATGCCCGGTTCCTCTGTCCATCATGTAGGTGGGCGTGAGGTATGGCTGCCCGGCAAAAACATCCACGACGGCTTTGGCGGCGTCCGCTTGAAACTTCTGATGCTTGAATTGCAGCTTCATTGCGACACCTCCTTAAATGACCTTGACTCTTGTATCTGGAGCAAGCAGCTTGAATATCTCTCCCACATTGATTTTAGCCGGACTGTTTGCAAAGCTGGAGTCACGGAACACGGCACGCAACGGCTGACGTTTGGCAATGGTCTTGATAACCGACTCCGGCACGTTCTCGTCAAAGCAGGCAATCAGGTCTCCATCATTGTAGGTATGCACCATGCAGCCGTCAATTGTTTCCGAAGTATAAGGAAGTGACAGAGGAAGTCCCCAATCAAGCAGGCATCCAAATAAAAGATCAAGATCGGTTCTGTCAGGCTTCACGTTAGATTCAAGCATTGAAACAAGATCTTGCGTATAATCCCCTGCCGCATAGTAAACATCTTTCATGTTTGTATCGTCGAGCTTCAGAACACGGAAACCGTCGTCAATCGTTGCGTCGGGATTATCCTCGTGAATCTTCTTTGCGGCGCGACGGATGCGTTCCTTGCCGATTTCGCAGATGTTCTTATAACCGGCTTTATGTGCTGGGCTATCTTCTTGTATTGGCTCTGGGATCTGAACCATCATATATTTTCTTTTTCCCCATCCGCTGCGTTTAGTTGCATTATCGCATCAGCAGAAGCTGCTGATCCGGAAAAGAAGTCTAAAATAATACAGTTTTTGTCTCCAATAGATTGGGCCAATTTTGCCAGCAATCGAGTTGGTTTAGAGAAATCAAAAATATATTGTCCACCTAAAAGATGATGCAATTCATCGTTTGCATCTTCGTTTGTACCCCATCCCCCATTATTTAAATTGTCATCATATTTAAAAATTGGGAGTGACTTACCATCAGAACCGACCCTTGATAACAAATCTTTTAGCATTTTTACGCGTTCATCATTTACAATGCGTCTTATATAATTATCTTGAGTTATATAAACGAGACCTTTGCTTGAATACTCATCAAGCTTTTCTTGTGAATAAATCCAGTTACTGTCAATTCTTACATCTCTCTCAAGAACGCCATCTTTGACAACCAAATCATCCAGATATATTAATTCCATATTACCAGAGCTCACTCGTGTTCCTGAGGCGATGGTGTAGTTAGAGTCTTTATATTTACTGGGTGTACCCTTCCGAATAATACGTATACCTCGAGCATTGGTAGTCTTAATACATGGATAGGTCCCTTCTTCCGCTGTAATTTCTCCTATTAATCCATTAAAAGAGACTATTTTCTTGCAAAAAACAAGAATATATTCTTTCATGTTGATGTAGCTTTTACTTAAAAAGGCACCTTTTTTCTTCTTTTCCCATACTAACTGAGCGACAAAATTATGCTGACCGAATGCCTCATTACATATTTCCTTAAGGTTTTCGACTTCGTTATCATCAATCGAAATAAAAATAGCTCCATCCTCCGACAGCAAATTTCTCGCCAGCATCAGCCTTGAGTAAATCATCGAACACCAGTCGGAATGATATCGCCCTGCAGATGCCGAATTTTCGCGTTGATAATTTACATTCCCATCCTCATCAAAATACCCCGTTCCTTCGTTATAATCCTCATTGTCCATGATGAATGAATCTGGGTAAACAAAATCATGACCTGTGTTGTAGGGAGGATCGATGTATATCATCTTAACCTTGCCGAGATAACTTTCCTGCAGGAGCTTGAGCACTTCGAGGTTGTCTCCCTCGATATAGAGGTTCTCAGTCGTGTCCCAGTTGACGCTTTCTTCCTTGCACGGACGCAGAGTTTTGCGGATAGGGCGGTTCGCCTCCACGATGGATGCTTTCTTGCCAACCCATGTGAACTCATATGCCTCGTCGCCGTCGATAATAGAATCAGAAAGCATCTGCTTGAGCAGTTCGAAATTGATAACTTTCTTCAAATGCCCGTTTTCGTCCCGCGTCTCCGTGACGCAGTTTGGGAACAGCGCGGCGATTTTAGCGACATTCTCCTGCTGTATGTTCTCGGACTCCATTCTCATCTTATCCATTATCAGTCTCCTCCTTGCAATCGTTTTCTATAATTGCCAATCTGATAAATGGCTGCTTTTAGAACTTGCGTACATATTAGAGCAGTTTGCTTATCTGGGCTGAATCTTGTTGCCAATTGAGAATAAGGATGAATATAATTCCTAAAATCTCGAACCACATGGCTGAATTTTTTTACATCTTGTTTCAAGAATCCCGTTTCCGCAGCAACATCAATATAGTTACTAAGTGTCCATTCTTGAAATTTCCTCGTGCTTCCATCTTTGCTCTTAGGCGCACAGTTAGCTTGATTAAATAATTGCGGATATGAAGTAGCAACGCCCAGTAATATTCCTTCCATAATGCCGCCTATCATAATTACAGACGATAGAGGTGCATTAGATGCCACACAGTTTTCTGCTTCTTTCAATCGCTCTTTTATTAGTTCATTTAGTTCGGCTGAAAGACCTATACTTTCTATGTTGACATTAAATGTCTGACTTAAGAACTCATCAGCTGTTTCTATAGTCTGCTTTTTCGAAGAGTCCACGATTACCCGGTCATGCTTTTTTAATGTTATTACATTGTTATCACGAACAACTTCCCATGTATCAAAAGCAAGGTACTGGTTGAAATGGTCTATCTGTTTATCAAGGTAATCAATACGTTCGATATAATCAACAACGGCAAATACTTTCTTGATGCACTTATCGAGTTCTGGTGTTCCATTAATAGCTTCAAGCTTCTGATCCGTATAAAACCATCTTGAAGGGAATCCCTGACTATACACATCATCAAATCCAAGATCATTAAAGAAGTCAACTAACTTTGGCCCGCTCCTATAATCCGCTGTATTGTCACCATTTATAATGTTTCTAAGTTCCTCAAGCGTACGCTTGCTTAATTTCATGTATTAAGTTCCTCCAATTCCCTTCTCAGTTTCTTCAACTCGGCGTTAATTTCCATCTGCCGGTTCAGCTGCTTTTCCTTCCGGATCTTTGCCTGCAGCTTGTTCATCTGCTTCTGCAAAGCATCTCTGCGGTCGTCCCTTGCAACTGATTCCTTCAGTGATTCTTGCGGCGTAGCGGCCTGCAGAACGTCTCCCGCAATCTGCCGGACAAAATTCTCGTAAACAGCATCGATATTCAGCCCGTCTAGATGCACTGGCAGATTCGTCTCTGGCATCCACTCAGTCTGATAGTATCTGTCAACCTTGAACGAAGCTTTTCCACTGCCTGCGGCTTCCTTGTAACCCATCACAGCTTTGTACTTTCCGTCATACTCCAGTACAAAGAGAATATGATACGGAATCTCCCGGTCAATCTGCTTCAGCACATTCTCGTAAAGTGTTTCTTGATTGAGCTGGATATGGAATACTTCTATCTCAGTGACATTCTTCCCTTCTGCCAGATTGAGAGTCGAGGGCGCAATTTTATTCGCCCAGTAAATAATTCGTATCTGATCGACAAAGATTCTCTTGAGTGTCGGGCTGACGGTCAGGTTATCATAAAACTTCTGTTTCGGAATTCGCTTGTTAAACTCCGTAGATTTCGGCAATCCTAGCATAGGCGCCCCCCTTTACATTACCACGAGGAAGGTCACTAGCTCGAAGTCGTTGATGCCTTTCACTTTCGAAAGCAGGGCGGATGTGCCGCCGCTCTTGAAAAGGCTGTCAACGTCGCTTTCCTCCTTGGTATCTATAATTGAATTGATGGCATCGGACAGCAGCGCTGACATTTCACTCATGTTCTTGCCATCATCGGTTTCTTTATTAAAACGGTCGTAGACCTCCACAATCGGTTCAGCTTTTCCACGGCACAGAAGCCTCATATCATCAAGCAACTTCTTCGGATTCAGATAATCGCAGACGATTTCACCTTCCACACTGATATAGACCATATAGAACGGGTGAATGCGATTCAGTCTGTCAATGTTCAAACCGTTGTTACGATTCTTCAGTACGAAAAGCACTCCTTCTGGCAGGTCTTCCGTCTTCTTCACCACGGAATGCAGACCGAATGGCATGTGATCGAGATCCGTATGCGTTTTAATGTATTCGAGAAGATCAAGTCTGAATTCATTAAGTCCGAGATCCATGATGGATATCCCGCCTGACATCTCTTCCAGATCCACCACTTCGGTCTGCAGCTTCTTAAGCTGCTCGCGGCGATATTCTAGGTCTCCTTTTTCTTCCGGGCTGATAGGATTGTCGTCACCAGTAGACGTCAGAACAGATATTTTCATCCTTGTTTCAACACGGACTTTCAGATTAATGTACTCGTCAAGCGTCAGATTCGGCCAGAAGTTCACGAGTTGAATCTGCTTGTTCTTGCTGCCAATACGATCTATACGTCCAAACCGCTGGATAATACGCACTGGATTCCAGTGAATGTCGTAGTTGACGCAGTAGTCGCAGTCCTGCAGGTTCTGGCCTTCGGAGATGCAGTCGGTTGCGATCAAGATATCGATGTCCTTCTTGCTCTCCGGTATAAGGACGTCTCGGTCCTTGGAAACCGGCGAGAAGCATGTGAGGATGTTGTTGAACGTCGCCTTGAAATTCTTCAAGGTGGTTCTGCCATCGACCGTGCCGCTGATCATGCCGCTGTTGAGGCCGTACTTTTCCATAACATACCGGCTGACATTGTCGTACAGATACTCCGCTGTATCAGAGAATGCTGTGAAAATCAGAACCTTCTTATTGCCAGGGTTGATCGGATTCTCGATCTTCTGTGAGATGAGCTTGTAGAGCTCCTGCAACTTCGTGTCGTGTTCCGGTGTAATATCCGCAATCATGAGAATCAGGAGTTCGAGCGTATCCGCATCTTTTTGCAGCACGTCCTTCCAACTCTTATAATCCATATCGGCAAGGTCAATTTTTACTTTACGTCCGACAGTGAAGTAGTCGGTGTTCTGGTTCTCCATGTCGAATTCGTCGGAATCAGCTTCATACATGTCGATGTTGGCTTCTCCATATTTCTCGTACTGAGTGATTCCGTCGATTGTCTCCATAATGAGTTTACGGATGCGTTCCAGTGTAAGCCGGAAGGACGAGACCGAGCTTTCCAACCGCTTGAGAAGATTGACGCTCATCAGCCTGCGGATACCTTCTTCACGTCCAGACTGCGTCAGATTGTTTCCCTTGTGGTGTGTCAGATCAATATACTTCTGCATCTTGCTTGGGAAGATATAGGCAGAAGGCGTGTAAATCTCCAGCTGAAGCTGAGAGAGCTGTTCGTATATCTCATTGTAGTTAATGGCGCTCGGAAGATCCGTCAGGCTCGGCCTAAGTGAGATTGGCTTGCGCCGTTCCGGGAACTTGCCGATCTTCTCCGTGTTGTAATATTTCTCGATATGCTTTCGTGACCGTGCAATGGTTACAGAGTCGAGCATTTCAAAGAAATCAAAATCCAGTCGGTGCAGCAGGTTATCAGTTGTCCGTTCCTCAGCTGGGAGCTTGCTCCAAGCGTTGAATGCAGTCTGGGCCTGACGGAATATCTCGTCGATCGACTTTGACGTATTCAACTTCTCATCAATCATCTCCGACGTTCCTTCATATGCTAGAGCAAGTTGATTCTTGAGGTCGTTAAACCGGTTATTGACAGGAGTTGCTGACAGCATGAGTACTTTCGTCTTCACTCCAGCGCGCACAACTTTATTCAGAAGTTTTAGATAGCGGTTTTCCTTCTGATCCTCGCCGGAAAGTTCTCCGCCGTTTCGGAAGTTATGTGACTCGTCAATAACTACAAGATCATAATTTCCCCAGTTGAGCCGGTCGAGATCAAGACCGTTTGATGTACCGTGATCGCGCGAAAGATCGGTATGAAAAAGAACATCGTAGCGAAGTCTGTCTGCAGCGATGGGATTGTTGATGTAGTTATCTTTATACGTATTCCAGTTTTCTGCCAGCTTCTTCGGGCAAAGTACAAGGACAGATTTATTTCTGTTTTCATAGTATTTAATGACTGCAAGAGACGTGAAGGTTTTACCAAGGCCGACACTGTCGGCCAAAATGCAGCCGTTGTACTTTTCGAGTTTGTTGATAATGGCAAGTGCTGCGTCTTTCTGAAAGTCGTAGAGCATATTCCAGATTTTGCTGTTCTTAAAACCTGTCGCTTCGTTAGGCAGTACGTCCTCAGATACATCCTCCAAAAACTCACTGAACACGTTGTAGAGCGTGATGAAATAAATTAATTCAGGAGAATTCTCGTTATAAGCAGTCGTAATGTTTTCCAGAACAACATCAGTGACGTCCTGCAGCTTTTCTTTATCGTTCCAAAGAGAATCGAAAACCTGCAAGTACTGCACCGCGAATGGAGTCTCGAGGCTATTCACCATATTGTAGCTATTGTTGCCGCGTTCGCATCCAATATCTACCGTCGTGAATCCGTTTAAAGGCATGTAAGCTGTTTTTTCAGTTCCGGAATCGGTAACCATAAATCCGGCCATGTTCTCGCCGGTTGTATTTGATTTAAATGTGGCCTTTCTCCTGATCCAGTCGGCGCACTCTTTTGCGATTGCCTTCTGCGTCATTTCATTACGCAGCTTAATTTCAAATTCCGTGCCGTAAAGACTCTGCTCACGAGTGAGCCGAGGAATGTAAAACTCGCGCTTTTGCTTTTTCGCTTTCTCTGTTATAAAGGTCGGCGATGTAAAGATGAAGCGGAACTCATCAATGCTTTCGAGCTGCTTCTTCAATTCACTATAGGCATACATAGAAAAGCAAGCCGCTGCCACAGAAACCTTGCTATTCCGCTTTATCGTTTTTTCTATATCATCTCGAACGATGTTCGTGACATTATCAAATACCTTCATTAAGCTTGCTCGCCTTCCATATGCAATCTATCCCGTGGGCCAAGTGCCGTGGGCAACCTTATTCGACTTCTTCCATCATTCTCTTGTAATGCTGTTCCTGATCCATCACCATGAAAAGAGACGGCATCATAATGATTTGCTGCTTGTCCTCTTTCGTCATGCCAGAGAATTTTTCTTTTGTCTCCTCAGATATGCACTCGGACAAAGCTCGATCCCGCGGGACTTTGAAATAAGGCTTGTCGTTCGCCTCAGTGCCGATGACAAAGATATTGTAATACTCACGGTTTATCCGCGGTGGCACATAAAACCGTCCTCCAAGCTGTGGTATTCCACAAAACTGCTGGTTGACCTGCATTTGAATTGTGACGTAGTTTGGCAGGATCGTATTGTTGTCCCCGTTTTGCTGAATGAGCAGAGAATTATTGATTACCTGCTGCGAAAATGCGGCAAACTGATTGTCGTCCTCGTGCTCATTTTCATTTGACTCATTATCAGGTTGGGCATCATCCGTGGGCTCCGGCATATATGTCCTGATGTCAGCTGTAATGCCTTTGCCCATATTGCCTAAGTAGTTTCTCGGGCCACCGCCATTCTCTGGGCACCATTCATCATATATAGGTTTTCCGATGCTATTGTCCTTACGATTCACAACTACATAGGCCAGATTCCAAGCAAAAATGCTGGATAGCACACTTTTGTCAGGTCGCCAAGTGCGGCCTTTTTTATTTGCCCTCCATCGTCGCGAATGAAGAATCCTTCATCCGATGCAATGCTGTCGTCACACCGGACAAGTTCAATCAGTGCTTTTACCAATCTGACATCCTTATGCACGGTTTCTCCAAGGTTGAGAAACTCATTCACAAAATCCGTCATAGAAATCAGCGCAGACCTGTAACCCGTTCTAATTCTTTCATCGAAAGCCTCTACTTCCGATGGTTTCCAAAGGGAAGATACTCACCCTTCGACAGCTTGCATGCCTTGAAATCATTTGTCTTTATCCGCTCAAGCCTTGGCGAATCGTAATCAGGATTGATTACCTTGATAAGCCCGATGAGCACTTCCGGGGCAGAGAGGCCATCACAATCTCCTTTGTAATGCTTCCGGGCGCTTTTCCTATTTTTTAATGCCTGCAGCAGGAGTACGAAGAACGTTCCGCTGCATAGCCTTGATATTCCATCTGTTGTCTTTATTTTCCTCTGCTTTTCAAAATCCGAACCTTAAGAACCTTACGAACTATGGCGGCCGACATTGCGAACGCTTTGGTGAATACTGTGAAGTGATCACGGGAGAAATCGCTCAGCTGGCGGATTTCGCATGAGCTACATGGTTCGGAGCATTTCTGAACGTTTCATACCGATTTCTATTATATCGAAATCCGTGATTGGTTTCAATGATCTTTCATGATTCTGGGAGGGATCAACAGTCTGTGAATTCCCCCTGTGACTGCTTCGCAAAAGCAAATCACAGGAGGCAAAATTCATGACAGAAGAATCCAAAAAGTATCGCATCTACGACAAGACCACCAAGCAGTGGTACGAAATCCCGAAGGACCAGTACAGAAAGTACGACCGCTGGCACACCGCTCTTCGCAAGAGGCTGCAATATCGCGGCGAGTGCGGCGCAACGTTCAAGCGGCGCATCAACTACACAACGGACGGAAGCTACTCCGCATGGAGCTGCAAGACGCATCTCGGCGAAAAAAGCAAATGCTCCATGCTCTTCATCCGGGACAATGACCTCAAGCTCGCATCCGAGGCCATTATGAACAAACTCATCTTCGCGCACCGGCTGATCCTCAAACCCTACGCGGAAAGCCTGAAGAGGAACTCGACGAGCTGCAGAAGGAGCTCATCAGAAAGGCCAACAGCAAGCAGGACTACGATGCCATCGCCGATGAAATCTTTACGCTGCGCGAGCAAAAATCACAGTCCGAGGCAGACACCCGCAGCCGCGAGGAGACCCGGAAGCGCATCGCCGAGCTGCAGGACTTCATCGGAAGTCAGCAATCCGAAATCACCGAATTCGACGAAAGCCTCGTCCGAAAGATGATCCAGCAGATCACCGTTTACGATGGCCACCTTACCGTCCGGTTCAAATTAGGGCTTGAGATCGACATCAACGAATAAGAGCAGGCTTGCCCATGGAAATTGCTCCCGGAGCAGCCTGCTCTTTTTTTTATCTTTTATGCCATCCAACTGGAACACTGCGTCCAATCACGAGTTACAACCTACCAAATATCTAATCACGAGTCTCAAACCTATAAAATAGCTCATTAGATAAGTTCCCTCAGAGAGTTTTTTCTTAATTGAACCATCCTTTTGCAAAAAGGTCAGGTGCGCAGGAATAGCTTAAAATAAGGATTTGCTCACTCTTAGTCCCTGACCCTTGACATCAATACCACGCTCTCCACATGCGCCGTTTGCGGGAACTGGTCGACCGGCTGAATCCTGCCCTCGACATGGTAGCCTTTTTCCATCAAGCTTTGAATGTCGCGCACAAGCGTGGCAGGGTTGCAGCTGACGTAGACGATTCTGTCCGGATTCATCCCCGCTGCGCTTTCGATTAAGCTTTCAGTCAAGCCTTTGCGCGGCGGATCGACCATGATGACGTTTGGTCTGATTCCTTTTTCTTTCCACTTGGCCATCCAGTCTTCGGCATTACCGACCTCAAATCTGAGGTTGTCAAGCTCGTTCAGCTCAGCGTTGTGCTTGGCATCTTCAATGGCTGCTTCAACGATTTCGACTCCGTAGACGGCTTTGCATTTTTCAGCAAGGGACAAAGAAATCGTCCCGATTCCGCAGTAGGCATCGATCGCGGTTTCTTCTCCTGTCAGGTTGGCGAACCTGATTGCGGTCTGATAAAGCTTTTCCGTCTGAACCGGGTTGACCTGGTAGAATGACTGCGCGGAAATCTCGAATTCGAGGCCGTTCAGCGTGTCCTTGATGTGATCCTTGCCAAAAAGCAGCTTGGTCTTTTGACCCAAAATAACGTTGGTTCTGTCACGGTTGACGTTTTGCATGACGCTGACGACGTCCGGACAAGCGGCAACGATTTTTTCGGCAATTTCTCGATCATGCGGGAGACGGCCGTTCTTCGTGACGATGACAACCATTGCTTCGCGCGAATAATGACCGATTCTGACCATCAGATGGCGAATCATGCCGGAATGGCGCTCTTCGTCATAAGGTTCAAGCTCGTAAGCGTTCAAAACCTTTACGACTTCCTTCAAAATCTCGTCGATGCGCTCGTCTTGAATCAGGAAATTCTCAAGCGGAAGGAAGTTGTGACTGCCTCGTTTGAAGAATCCGGTCTTCAAGTCACCCTTCGTTCCGCGCACGGGAACCTGGGCCTTGTTGCGATAATGGAACGGATCCTTCATCCCGATCGTTTCTGCAACTTCGATGTCGTCCAGATGAGCTTTTTTCAAAAGATCCTGAATCTGCTTTTGTTTGAACTTGAGCTGAGCAGGATAGGCCAAATGCTGAAGCGGTGCGATTCCCGTTTGCGAATATGCCTTGCCTTGTGATTCGACGCGATCCTTGCTCGTCGTCAACCGCTCGATCACCTTGGCATAACCGTAATTTTTGCCGACCTTGAGCACGTGCAGCCTGATTTCTTCGCCTGGCAAAGCATCATCGCAAAACAGCGTGTACCCGTCAACCTTGACGACGCCCATTCCTTGATAGGTCAAGTCAGTCACGGTTGCTGTCAATTCTTGATTTTTTGAAACTGGTGGTTTAAATTTCATTGATATTTTCCTTTGCGTATAAAATTCCATTGTTTATTTTAACACAAAAAAGCCGGGTTCACCCCGACTTGCCTTATTTTGTCAAATTCAGTGCCGGCAATTTTTCTTGTGCGCCTTCATCTTCTTGATCGCCCATGCGTAATGGCTGCTGGTGTTGCTGATGAAATACCCGCCGATGCTGCTTCCGCCGACCCACGGATAGAATCCCTTCGTAAACAGCTCTTCGTCAGAAAAGGTCCCAAGCGCCTGCATCACCTGATGATGAGATTCTTCAAGTCTTCGCAGCGCCCCTTCTTCTGAAACGTCCTGGTTCTTCTCCCAGAATGCAACGTTCATTGCGCCGTAAGTTCGCCAATTGTAGCCCTCGGGCAAAAACGGCCTGTTTTGTTCGTCATCGCGATTCTTCAGCCAATTCAAAAGAAGCTGCTGCCATTCGTAGAGATGAATCAAAACGTCGCGCAGATTCCTGTCCCTTTGCCAATGGGCTTCCTTTTTTCCTTCATCTCCGGAAAAATCATATTCCCTGCTTTTTTCTTCTTCCGTCCTGTTTGCGATCATCTCGAGTAAATTTTCATAATTGGTCGTTGCCGCTTCGATCAGTTCTGCTTTGGTTTTTGGTTTTGCCATATTAACCCCTCTATATATTCTTAGAACAAGATTATCAGACGTAAATTTTTATGTCAAAAAATATGCTGAGGAAAAATGACGAACAGGATGCGGTCGACCCACGACTGTCTTTGCATTTTCGCCAAATGCAGTGCTTAGCATCGCTTGCTTGATCGGTTTGCCAAGGCGGGCTTACGGGCAAATCGCCATTTTTTCAAATCTGCCCGTAAAACCCTGTCTCCGATTACGGGCAAATCCGCGTTTTTTCAAATCTGCCCGTAAAATCCGGCTCCCTCTTACGGGCAAATCGCCATTTTTTCAAATCTGCCCGTAAAACCCGGCTCCCTCTTACGGGCAAAATGCCGTTTTTTCAAATCTGCCCGTAAAACCCAGTCCTCTCTTACGGGCAAATCGCCATTTTTCCAAATCTGCCCGTAAAACCCGGCTCCCTCTTACGGGCAAATCGCCATTTTTTCAAATCTGCCCGTAAAACCCGGTTCCCTCTTACGGGCAAAATGCCGTTTTTTCAAATCTGCCCGTAAAACCCGGCTCCCTCTTACGGACAATCCATCAGCACAGATGCTGCGGCATCTCCCTTGCATTTTCCAGAGCGAATCATCAACTCTGCATTTTGCAATCATGCCCAATCAAAAAACAGCCAAGACGCAAGGTCCTGACTGTCATCATTAAATTTAATCTTTTTCGTCTTCGTTATCAAGTTCCAGATTGCCAACGTCTTCAAGATGACTGACACCTTCAACGAAATGTTCGCGCGCGCTTGTTTCTTCTTCTTCAGTGCCAGTGATTGCTTCGTCCGGAATTTCATCGGTATTGGCGAAAATTTCAAGATGCTGCCTGTGATTCTTGAAAGTCATCGGCGCATCCCCGCCATACTCGCCGTCAACGTTGATCATCATCTTCTCGTCGACCGGCTTGGCAACAAGCTTGGAAGTCTTGACGTAGAGAATCCGCGGATCGTTGACGTGCTTGCCACCGTTCAAAACCATCGTGATCAGCTGCAAAATTTCGATCAGGTTGCTTGTCTTGACGACGATCAGCGTGAACTTGCCGTCGTCAAGCGAAGCATCGGGCACGATCTGTTCGAACCCGCCGATGGAATTCGTCAAAGCCAGAAAGAACATGGAAGCTTTGCCGTCATATGTGCCGCCGTCATATTCAAGGTGCATCTTGATCGGCTTGATTTGCGGCAAAAGTTCGGCGCCTTTGACAAGGTAGGCCAGATATCCGAACAGCGACTTGACCTGCGACGGCACGCCGTACGTGAGTTCAGTCAGCAAACCGCCGGCTGCGATGTTGACGAACCAGTTCTTGCCCGCCTCACCGATATCCATCTTGATGGTCTGGCCCTTGGCAATCACCTTGGCGGCGCCAATCGGATCTTCGCGCGGAATCTTCAATGCCCTGGCATAGTCGTTCGTCGTCCCGGCCGGAATGATACCGAGCTTCGGGCGATGCTTCAGCGGTGCGATTCCGTTGACGACCTCATTGATCGTGCCGTCGCCGCCGGCTGCGACAATCAGGTTGAAACCGGCTTTGGCAGCACGTTCGGCCTCGTTTTTGGCGGAATTCGGCTCCGGCGTCGTGGCATATGCGCTCGTTTCGTAGCCGGCCCGCTCCAGAATATTCAAAATGTCGACAAGATTGTTTTTCATTGCTTCCCGGCCTGAAGTCGGGTTGTAGATGATTCGACAACGTTTTTGCATTTTATCACCTCAAAACAAAAAGCTGCCAAGTCCCGGAAGCGGTCCTTCTCACAGCTTCTTGATCATTCTTTGAAATACAGAGTCAAGACTCTGTTTGGCAATTATCTTTCAGCAAGGCTTGCCATAAGCAGCTTGTTGACGACTTTCGGATTGGCCTTGCCGCGAGTCTGCTTCATGATGGCACCGACAAGGAAGCCAACGGCACGATCTTTCCCGTTCTTAAAGTCGATGATCGATTGCTCGTTGTTATCCAAAACCTCATCAATGATCGGCTGAAGTTTGGCCGGATCGGACAACTGGGCCATGCCCTTTTCTTCGACCCAGGCTTTTGGTTCCGTATCATTTTGAATGATTTCCTTGAAGACTTTCTTGGCAATCTTTGAAGAAATCGTTTCGTCTTCGATCAGTCTGATCATCGTTGCCAAGTGTTCAGGCGTCAAAGCCGTTTCCTGAAGCTCAACCTTGTTGGCGTTCAGGTAGGCAGAAACTTCGCCCATCAGCCAGTTGGCAGCAAGTTTGGCATCTGCGCCGGAAGCAACGGTTGCTTCATAGAAGTCAGACATTTCCTTTGTCTGCGTCAAAACGCCGGCATCATACTCAGGAATTCCCCATTCATTGACGTAACGTTCACGGCGCTTGTCAGGCATTTCCGGAATCGAGTCCTTGACTTCTTTGATCCATTCATCAGAAATATGGATCGGCGGAAGATCAGGTTCAGGGAAGTAGCGATAGTCGCTTGCGCCTTCCTTGACACGCATCAGAATCGTCGTTCCCGTCGGCACGTCGAAACGTCTCGTTTCCTGCTGAACCTGGCCGCCGGACATCAAAACGCGGGCCTGGCGCTTGGCTTCGTATTCCAGACCTTTTTTGACGTGCTCAAACGAATTAAGGTTCTTCATTTCCGTCTTCGTGCCGAATTTGTCGGATCCGATCGGACGAACCGAAATGTTGACATCGGCACGCATGGAGCCTTCTTCCATCTTAACGTCGGAAACGCCGGTAAATTGAATGATTTGGCGCAAACGCGTCAAATATGCATAGGCTTCGTCAGGAGAAGCGATATCCGGCTTTGAAACGATTTCGATCAGCGGCGTGCCCTGACGGTTCAGATCGACATATGAATATCCGTCCGGATTGTGGGTATTCTTGCCAGCGTCTTCTTCAACGTGCATTTCTTCAATGCCGATTTTCTTTTTCGTTCCGTCTTCCAGTTCGATTTCAAGCCAGCCGTCATGCGCAATCGGCGTATCTGATTGCGTAATCTGGTATGCTTTCGGATTGTCAGGGTAGAAATAGTTCTTGCGATCAAAGTGCAGGTCTTTTCTGATTTCGCAGTTCAAAGCCAAGGCTGCACGCATCCCGTATTCCAAGGCACCCTTGTTGACCTGCGGCAAAACGCCAGGATAGCCCCAGTCGATCACGTTCGTGTTCGTGTTGGGCTCTGCACCGTATTCAACCGGTGCCGGCGAGTATGCTTTGGAGTTTGTTTTTAATTCAATGTGGACTTCAAGCCCGATCGTTGTTTCAAAGTTCATTAGTTTTGACCCCCAATCTCAGGTACGGCTTTATGGAAATCAGTTGCCTGTTCAAATGCAAAGCCTGCCTTATACAGCGTATCTTCTCTGAAACGCGGCGCAACAAGCTGCATCCCGATCGGCAAGCCATCTGAAAATCCGGCAGGCAAAGACATCCCCGGAAGTCCGGCCAGGTTGACCGGAATCGTCAAAATATCGTTCATGTACATCGTCACCGGATCGTCGATCTTTTCACCGATGCCGTATGCCGTCGTCGGTGCCGTCGGTCCCAAAATCAGGTCATGATTTTCAAAGACATCTTCATAGTCGCGGCAAATCAACGTGCGAACCTGAGCCGCCTTCTTGAAGAACGCATCGTAAGTGCCGGCAGAAAGCGAGAACGTTCCGAGCATGATGCGGCGCTTGACTTCATCGCCGAAGCCTTCTGAACGAGAACGCACGTAAACGTCTTCGAGATTCTTGACGTCTTCTGCGCGGAATCCGTAACGGATGCCGTCAAAACGCTGCAGATTGGATGAAGCTTCGGATGAAGCGATGATGTAGTAGACGGGCACGCCGTATTTCGTATGCGGAAGCGAAACTTCGTCAACCGTTGCGCCGAGTTCTTCAAACTTCTTGATTGCATCTTTGACAGCCTGTTGAACGTCTGCGTCAACGCCTTCTGCGAAATATTCTTTCGGAACGGCAATGCGCATGCCCTTGACGCCTTCATCGATTCCCTTCGTAAAGTCGGGAACTTCCTTGCTTGAACTCGTGAAATCGCGCGAATCGTGACCGCTGATGGCATTAAGCATCAGGGCATTGTCGTATACGCTGCGAGTCAAAGGTCCGATCTGATCCATGCTTGAAGCAAAAGCAATCAAGCCATAACGCGAAACGCGACCGTATGTCGGTTTGAGCCCGACGATGCCGTTAAATGCAGCGGGCTGTCTGATCGAACCGCCGGTATCGGAGCCAAGCGCAGCAATGACTTCGCCGGAAGCAACGGCTGCGGCAGAGCCGCCGGATGAACCGCCGGGAACCTTCGTTTGATCCCAGGCGTTCTTCGTTTTCTTAAAGGCGCTCGTTTCGGTCGAACTGCCCATCGCAAATTCGTCCATGTTGAGCTTTCCGACCGTAATCATGCCCTTTTCGTCAAGCTTGTCCATGACCGTCGCATTGTAGATTGGATTGAAGTTTTCGAGCATTTTGCTGGCTGCCGTCGTCTTCAGGCCTTTCGTTACGATGTTGTCTTTGATTCCGACAGGAATTCCGTCAAGCACGTTTCCCTCATCGATTCCTTTTGCATCGACTGCGCGTGCTTTTTCCATTGCGCGTTCTTCGTCCAAAGTGATGAACGCATCAATTTTTTCCTCGCGCTTTTTGATTGTTTCAAAAGTTTCCTTTGCCAATTCCTCAGCACTGAAATCTTTGTTGACAAGACCCTCGTGAAGGCTCTTGAGGTCATTTTCGAAATAGTTCATTTTCAGCCTTCCTCGCTTTCATCGATAATTGCCGGAACCTTGATCAGGCCGTCTTTTTCTTCCGGAACGTTCTTCATCAAAAGGGTGCGATCCGTTCCCTTGACGGCAACGTCTTCACGCATGACGTTGACTTCTTCGGTTACGGTCGACGTCACGGGAACGTCTGTCGTGTCGACTTCTCCCAACTGTTCGACCATGTTGATGATTTCATCCATCTGACCGGTAAACTTCTGGAGTTCTTCATCGGTAAATTCAAGCTTTGCCAAGGAGGCAACGTGCTTTACTTCATTTGCGGTGATTGCCATTTGATATCCTTCTTTCGAGTAATGTCTTTTCTTATTTTAATCGATTATTCCGAATTATTAAACCCACTTGCCGCATTTTACGGAATTAATAACTGTTGAAGACATGCGTATAGTACGAGTTTTGGCCAGAATCTCTTGACAAAAAGGCCTGAACCGTCCCGTCCGATCCCTTGATCGTGATGTCGACCGGAACGCCTGACGGCAGATACGTCCTCGCCATTTGCGAAACGAACTGGGTAAAGCTCGTAATTTCCGTCATGCTGTAGAACTGAGTCGTAATGTTGACGTGCATCCCTTGAAGTTCCTTGCCCTTGTACTGAGCCTGTGCCGTAACGCCGGCCAGGTTCGGGAAGAAGCTTTGCGTCTTGTTCATGAAAGCACTGAACGACGTTGCATCATTTTCATTCGGAACGCTTGAAGAATCAGTTGCCGGAAGAACCACGCTCTTGATATCCGTATCGGTCCATGAGCTGATGGAAGTTCCATTCTTGCTCAATGCATACGCATAGAATGAACCGCCGACCAGACTGTCGTTTGGAGCCTGCTTGAACATGCAGATCAAAATCGGCGTGTCGTTTCCGATTTCTGACTTTTGACGCAGACGCGCAAGAATCGTTGCCGCCGCCTTCTGACCTTCTTCTTTCATTTTTTCAGTCGAGATATCGGTCGTATAGGTTGCGCCGTACTCTTCTTTTTGGTAATAATCTTTTTGATTCATCCCGATTCCGATCGTCACGCCGGCAAGTGAAAGCTTGCCGTCTTTTTCCTGCATATAATCCTGTTCTTCAATCTGCTGAACATAGATGGGATTTCTCTTGTCGGCTTCTTTTTTACCGTTGTCTTCCGGATTGAGCCCGTCAGGATTGTCTTTTGTCTTGCGATCAAGCCAGTTTTCGACAGTATCTTTTGACAGAATCTGGCCTTCTCTGAAGACATAGCTTTTAGTCGGGAACTGTTCTTTTGAAAGGTTCGTCAACCCTGCTTCAAAACTTTTTAAGTTGAGCATGTTATCTGAATTTTGATAAACGCCGACTCCGCGGGCCTTGTTCGTAAGATACCGGCCATCTTTGATAATGCCCTGATAATAGTCCGTATCGGTCTGGCCCGTCGTCTGATACCCCTTTTTCTTTGAGGTAACGGCCTGCGAAGCCCCGCCGCCAGAGGTAGCCTTGCCGAGGTTGCCGCATGCGCCGAGCATTGCCGTGCTGGCAAAAAGGCTGGTCAAAACCAGCAGTTTTTTCTTCATCATTTTTCCTCCATCTTTTGCAGGAACTCTTCTTCATTCATGATTTTTGTTCCAAGTTCTTTTGCCTTGGTCAGTTTGGAACCGGCATCATGTCCGCAAATCAGCAGATTCGTTTTCTTCGTGACGCTGCCGGTGACCTTTGCGCCGTGCTCTTCAAGCCATTTCTTGGCATCGCTTCTCTTGAGACGTTCAAGCGTGCCGGTCAAAACAACGGTCAGACCGTTAAATGCACTCCCGGAGGCAGCTTCTTCCAATTCGGCCGCAGTCTTTCCGAGATAGCTCATGTTGACGCC
>UMJI01073600.1_pt1 | contig 23267 bp, 30 predicted proteins | sample 1965991 | NCBI WGS metagenome assembly UMJI01 (sample SAMEA4836140, study PRJEB28245) | human gut metagenome | biome: gut microbiome; material: fecal sample | place: Denmark | collected 2008
TATTTCTCAAAGGTGTTGCACTTAGCTTGACAATTCGCTCCGTTTTTGTTGGCGCAGGAAGAAAAATGCGGTATAATTGTTCTCAATACCATTCTATCGAATGAGAGAGGAAGCAAACGATGACAAGACGTGAATTTATTTTAGCCGGTCTGGGGCTGCTCGGCGCAGCGGCTGCGGGCGGCGTTTATTCTTATGTGCATCGGCCAAAGTTTGGAGAGCTGCCGTCAGGTGACCGCTTAAAACGCATGCAGGCCTCGCCGCATTACCATGGGGACCATTTTGAGAACCTCGTACCCGTGCCCGTCATGTCGGAAGACGAGGGCGGGCATGAAAACCGCTTCGTAGCCACGTGGAAATTTCTGTTTGGTGATAAGAAAGGCCTGGTGCCCGCTCATCCCCTGCCGACAGAGAAGACGAATCTTCTGGCCCTGCCGCGCGAGCAGGATGCCGTGGTCTGGCTTGGCCATTCGAGCTTTTTCGTGCAGCTCGGCGGCTGCCGCATTCTCATCGACCCCGTGTTCAGCAGCTACGCTTCGCCATTGTGGTTTATCAACCGCGCGTTTGCAGGCTCGAATGTCTATACGGCCGAGGATTTCCCGGAAATCGATGTGCTTGCCATGAGCCACGACCATTGGGACCACCTCGACTATCCGACGGTCATGGCCCTGAAGTCAAGGGTTCATCACGTCGTCTGCCCGCTCGGCGTCGGCGCCTATTTTGAGCAGTGGGGCTTTGCGAAAGACAGCATCCACGAAGAAGACTGGGATACGGAAATCAAGCTTTCGGCTACGCTCTCCGTCCATATCCTGCCGTCGCAGCATTTTTCGGGCCGTTTCCTCAAGCAGAATCCCACACTCTGGTGCGGCATGGCCTTCATCACGCCAAAGCGCAGCCTTTATTACACGGGCGATGGCGGCTATGGCGCGCATTTTAAGGTCATTGGCAAGAAGTTCGGCGGCTTTGACTGCGTGCTTGCTGAAAACGGCCAATATAATCTCGCGTGGCATCCGATTCATATGCTGCCCGAGGAAACGGCGCAGGCCTGCGAAGATGTCGGGGCGAAATTTGTCATCCCCGCGCACAACAGCAAATTCGCCCTGGCCCGCCATCCGTGGCAGGAGCCGATGGCAAGGCTGCAGGCGGCGAGCCAGGATAAAACTTATCAGCTCCTGACCCCGGAAACTGGCGATCTCGTGCTGCTTGACCAGAAGCAGAGCTTCTCGCCTTGGTGGCAGATGGCATAAGAAATTGTAAAAGACACAGGGAAGCAGCTGGTTGCGTCCATATATGATACAGCCAGCTGCTTTTTTTAGCCCATTTGCTGTCATCGCGTGTCACGATGCCAATAGGAATAGGCTCGGGCAGGCGGATATAATGATAATCTTCAAGTGGGAACGGCTCAATCATCAGCGCGAAATCGATGAGGCCGAGCGCGAGAATTTCCTCCGCGCGCTGCCGAAGGTGCATGCCGTCCTCGGTCAGAAGGGTGCTGCGGCTGGTACGCGTAAATCTCATCGAGTATCATCTGCTTTTATTTTACCGGGCAGGTGATTTTTTTACAATGATTTTGATACGAAAAACATATAACATATCCTAAGACATAAGCATTTCACATTACAATTATGTCCTGCTATGATAAAAGCATCAGGAGAGGAAAGGAGCGAAAACGATGCACGATGAACTCCTTGATGCTGGCTGCACGCCTGAATGCCAGGCAGAGTACGAGGCCCTGCCCGATGATGAGGCACGCCTCTGCTACTTGAAACGGCACAGGCGCCATCTGGTCGAGACCCTGCACCAGCAGCAGGAAAAACTTTCCTGCCTCGATTATATTATTTTTACACTCGAACAGCATTCGAAAGGACGGGAGATCGTATGACACTCGATGAAATCAAGCAGGCAAGTCCTTTTGCCATCGGCGGGGAGAATGTCAATTACGCACAGTATTTTGATGGCAAGAGTTATTTAAATGGACTCTCGCTGCAGCAGGCTTATGTCGGCAATGTGACCTTTGAGCCGGGTTGCCGCAATCACTGGCACATCCATCATGCAAAATCGGGTGGCGGCCAGATCCTTTTGGTCACGGCCGGCCGCGGCTGGTATCAGGAATGGGGAAAACCGGCAAGAGAACTAAAGGCCGGTGACGTCGTCAATATCCCGTCGGAAGTCAAGCATTGGCACGGCGCAGCCAAAGACAGTGCCTTCCAGCATCTGGCCATCGAGGTGCCGGGCGAAGAGACGAGCAACGAATGGTGCGAGCCCGTAGACTCGGCTGCCTATGATGCACTGCCATGAAATCCAGGAGGAAAATAAAATGAAACAGAGTGGCAAGATGAAAGTCATGGCTGCCCTGCTGGCAGGTATCATGCTTTTGGGCAGTGGTTTTTCGATGAAAGAGGCAAGTGCAATGGAACAGAATCATGGCAAAACAGAAACGCAGAAAAAGGCCGTCAAAATTGTGCAGACGGCCGGACGCGACCAGCTCGGCGATTTTGCACCGGACTTTGCGCGCTATAACGATGATATCCTTTTCGGCGAGGTCTGGAGCAAAAATGATGTGCTTTCGCTGCATGACCGCAGTATCGTGACGGTTTCGGCACTTATCGCACAGGGCATCACGGACAGCTCGCTCAAATACCATATCGGCGAGGCAAAGAAAAACGGCGTGACGAAGGCCGAAATGGCTGAAATCATCACGCAGGTCGGCTTTTACGGCGGCTGGCCCAAGGCGTGGGCGGCGTTCCGTTACGCCAAAGAAGTTTACGCAGAATAAGCTGCATCATTTCTCATTTGGCGATATGACCGAGCAGATGGGCAGAAATTTATGAGGCAGTATTTACTATTCGAATACAGGCCGTACGGAACAGGTCGCTAAGGACTTAGCAAAGGCCAAGAATGCTGATATCATGAAAATTGAGGCAGATCCTGAGTATACAGGGGCAGACCTTGACTACCATAATAAAGACAGCCGCGTCAGCGTTTCCAAGTCTGTTTCCGCTTAACTTTATTTTACTGATACGTTAGGAAGGAGATACTATCATGAAAGGCATGACAAGGCGTAATTTTGTAAAAATGGCCGGAATTGCGATGGCGACGGCAGCAGCAGGCAGCCTTTGGCAGGATAAGACTTCACTGGCAGAGACGGCAGATGCTCCTGCAGCACCGAAGGCGGCAGAGGGCGGTGACCATTATGTAGCACCTTCCCAGCGTCAGGGCGGTGAGGATGTCGTATATTTTACGCGGGATCTTTCTGCGGCCGGCCTGCTCAAGGCGTACGATGCCATTGCGCAGAATATGACGGGCAAAGTCGGCATCAAGCTGCATACGGGCGAGCCGCACGGCCCGAACATCATCCCGCGTCCGTGGGTCAAGACGCTTATAGCAGAGAAACTGCCGAAAGCCAATATTGTCGAAACGAATACCTATTATCAGGGCGCGCGCTATACGACGGCCGAGCACCGCAAGACGCTGGCTGTCAACGGCTGGGATTTTGCGCCGGTCGATATCATGGATGAAGAGGGCACGGCTATGCTGCCGGTCAAGGGCGGCAAATGGTTCACGGAAATGTCTGTGGGCTCGCACATGCTGAATTACGACTCGCTGCTCGTCCTTACGCATTTTAAGGGCCATACGATGGGCGGCTTCGGCGGTTCCAACAAGAACATCGACATTGGCTGCGCCGACGGCCGCATCGGCAAGAAGATGATTCATACCGGCGATACGGGTACGCAGTGGGGCATCAGCAAGGAAGAACTCATGGAGCGTATCTCTGAATCTGCGAAAGCAACGGCTGACCATTTTGGCGACCACATTGCCTACATCAACGTGCTGCGCAACATGTCGGTTTCGTGTGACTGCGAAAGCACGGCGGCTCAGCCGGTCGTCACGCCGAATATCGGCATTCTCGCTTCGACGGATATTCTCGCAGCCGACCAAGCATCTGTTGACCTCGTTTATGCTTTGCCGGAAAAATACCGCCACGACCTCGTCGAGCGCATGGAAACCCGCCATGGCCTGCGTCAGCTCAGCTATATGAAAGAACTTGGCATGGGCTGCGACCGCTATGTCATTCTCGATATGGATCATGGGGATACGCCCATCACGCTGGCCGAAGCCGTGAAGAATGTAAAGCCGTTCAAAGCGTAATTTTGCGAAATAAAAAGCCCTGTTCCTTATATTATGGAAGGAGCAGGGCTTTTTTATCTAGATTCAGGCAAGCCCCTGGGCTTTGCCCCAGTCGTTGATTTTCTGGTAGAGCGGGGTTGGTACGTGATACTTCTCGCCGAGTTCGACGATGCGTGAGACGAGACCTTTAAATTCCGACGGGCCTCCCGCGGCGACGTCGCGCTGCATCGAGGTCGTGAGCCCCGGCGCGAAGGCGTCCATGAGCCGCAGGTCGGTCGCGACGAGGTCGCGGTCGAAGGTGATGCCCATGGCGTGGCCGACGGCTTCGACTTCTTTGATGAGGCCGATAAAGGTCTCGCGGACTTCCGGTTTCTCCCCAAATGCCTCACTCGTCACGCCGAAGTAGAGGCCAGCCGCACCCATCGGTGAGACGAAGGAGAACTTCGTCAGGGCATCGCGCTGGATGTCTTCGGTGAAATGGGCGTGGATGTCAGCCGCGCGCATGATGTTCTTGAGTGCAGCAGCTTTCGGGGCGAGACGGTCACACTGTCCCGGGCGGAAGCCGTAGAAGACGCGCAGGATTTCCTGCGGCTGCTCGATGATGCCGGGGCCTCCGCGCTTGGCAAAGACGTAGATGCAGCCGTCGAGCACCGTCTTGCCGGGCAGTTTTTCCTGCATGACGGCGCCCGTGCCGAAGACATTGAGGATCGGGATGACGAGCGTGTCAGGGCCCGCGATGCGGCGCGTGAGCGCGATGGCAGCGTCGAGTCCGTAATACTTGACACAGATGAAGAGCACATCGGGTGTGTCATGGTAATCGTCTGCGAGCATCGCCTGGCACGGTTTGATGCGGATGTCGCCGCGATGATTCGTGTGGATGGTCAGGCCGTCCTTCTGCATGGCGGCGAGGTGCGCGCCGCGCGCGAGGAACGTTACATCGTTGCCGGCGTTTGCGAGATAGCCGCCGATGATGCCGCCCGTGCCGCCGACGCCGAAGATGGCGAATTTCAGATTTGTGGTATTCATGAGGGATTCCTTTCTGATCGGACCTCGGGAGGAAATCAGAACTTCCAGATGTTCAGGCCCGTTTCCTCGCTCTTGCGGCGGTCGACGCTGCCCGCGAGCTTCGTGATGACAATCTCGGCCGTCGCGCTGATGATGGCCTCGTTGAGGTGGCCGCCGTGCGCTGCGCCCTGCTCGTCGCCGACGGCGATGTGGAAGTGGCTGTAGGGCTTGCCCGCCATCGTGTCGATCGTGCCCGTCAGCGAGAGCATCTCGAAGGCGCCCTCTAGGGTGTTGGCCTTGTAGTGCTGCTCCGGCACGTTGTAGACGCCCATGACGACCTTCTTGACGGCGCCGATCCCCTGGACCATGGCGAGCTCGATCTTCTCTTCCTTGGCGACCTGCATCAGCGAGGTGACAATCTCGTCGTTCGGGTCGAGCCGCACGAGGATGTGCTGGCTGTCGATATTCTTGTATTCCATGTTTCATCACTCCTTCATTGGATGGATTCGCCTTTTTTGGGTGAAATCCTTCTCTGCGCGGTTTAACACATTTTTTACACGCGGATGCTGGACAAGATTGCGGCGTTGGTAATATAATGAAGTTCGGAAAAGCTGCCCGTGCGGCAGCTGCATTTTTCTTGTGAGAATCAAGTGACAGAGAAGAAAGGCTGGTGAGATCATGGACGATCACCCTAGTGCGATAGATCCCAAACGATGTGATACAAGTGGGGGAGTGATCTCCATGGCCTGCCGGTAAGCGCAGCGGGCAGGAGTCTCCCCGTGGAAAGGAGATTCTATCCATGCTGCAGATCTATAAATCCCTGGAGAGCGGCCCACTGCAGGAATTGACGCTCAAGATGCTCGAGAAGGGCGCCTGGATCAACATCGTCGATCCGACGCCGTACGAGCTCAAGGTCGTCAGCAATCTCACCGAGGTTGATCCCGACTTCCTGCGCTCCGCACTCGATGATGAGGAGCGCTCCCATACGGACGTCGAGGAGAACTCGGTCATGGTCCTGACGAATGTGCCGGTCTTCCGCGGCGAGGACAGCTACGATGCCCTGCCGCTCGCCATCATCGTGACGGATGAGTACATCATCACCGTCTGCCTCGAGGAGACGCCCGTCATCACGGAGTTCAACGAGCGCACATCGCGTCTCTTCCGAACCTACAAGAAGACGCGCTTCCTGTTCCAGATCCTCTACAAGTCGGCGACGTACTTCCTGCGCTATCTGCGCCAGATCTCGAAGCTCTCGGAGGAGATCGAGGACCAGCTGCGCCACGACATGAAGAACAGCGAGATCCTGCGCCTCCTCGAGCTGCAGAAGGGCCTGACGTACTTCAATGCGGCCATCCGCTCGAACGGCGCCGTGCTTGACAAACTGCTGCGCATGCGCAACAACACGAGCCTGACGCCAATCCTCAAGGCGTATGAGGAGGATGAGGACCTCTTGGAGGATGTCATCATCGAGAACAAGCAGGCGAAAGAGATGGTCGAGATGTACAGCAAGATCCTCGCGCGCCTCGCTGATACGTTCTCGTCAATCATCTCGAACAACCAGAATCTCGTCATGAAATTCTTGGCGGCGATGACGATCATCTTGGCCATCCCGACCGTCGTCTCGAGCTTCTTCGGCATGAACGTGCCTGTGCCGTTTGCCGAAAATGCGCACGGCTTCCTTTACGTCATGTGCATCGCCTTCAGCATCAGTATCGTCAGTGCCTACGTGCTCTGGCACCGCGATATGTTCTGAGGAGGAGAACCATGGTACTTGCCGAATCGAAACTCAGGGTCGGCGTCATCTATGGCGACCCTGAAAACAGCGAATACGTCTACATGCCGGGCAGTGAGCTCGGCGTCAAGGATCCCGTCTGCGTCTACGAAGCAGACGGCATGCGCGAAGACATCGACATGCACGAGGCCCTGCGCCTCATCCGCGTGCGGAGCCTCAAGCCCGCCCGCCACCCCGTCTGGGGAGAGAGCTCCTGCTGAACGGAGAAGAAAAGACACATGCTGCAATCGTGTATTGCTGCATGTGTCTTTTTTTCAGGTGTTGTCGTCCTCGCCACGGTAGAAGCGGGTCGGCCCCGTCTTGAAATCGTGTTCATGGTCAGCCGGGACAGACAGGTCCGCGAGCCGCTGCCAGTCGAGCTCGAGCATCCGCGTCGTCGGCATCATCGCGATGACGTTCTCGACATCCGTGTGGATCTCGTGCCAGATGGGAACGCCTTCTTCATCGCGCTCGCCGCAGTAGACGCGGATCGTGTGCGTCTCGAGGTCCTGCGTGTAGGCCGCCGCAAAAGACAGGTCCGTTGCGTGTGCGCGCTTGCCGGACCAGGCGTGATAGCTCCAGCTCATCGTCGCGATCTCGAGGTAGAGCAGCTTGCCTTCGGTCATCCACATCTCGCCGCCGGGGTCGCCCTCCGGGTAGAGATTGTAGATCTTGCCGTCCTTCCAGGTGTAGGCCTGCCAGACATGCCAGCGCTCCAGATCTCCAATCAGGAGTTCCGGCACATCGTCCTCGTCCATCCAGACGAAGGCGTAGCCTGTCCCCTCGGGGCCGGTCACCTTGGCCGCGGCACTCAGTTGCCAGCCGCCTATCGTATCACGGTCTTCGACAATGGCAGAGCGGTACTCGCTCAGGAATGCCTGATAATCCATCCAGTAAGGCAGCGGGCTTTCCTCACAAGCCCTTGCTGTCGGCGCATACAGCAGGCATCCACAGATGAGCAGCATCATCAGGAATCGCTTCAGCATAACATCACCTCCGCATCACAGAATCCTCTCTATCCCTAGTATACGACAATCGGCGACCCGACCGACCTGTCGGGAATGACAGATCGGTCGGATATTTCTGCGACAGTTTTTCATGCTGGCCTGATTTTTTTGGCTGACCTGTCATTTTGTACAGTACGGTCGGGCCTTCCGCCATTGTATACTGAAAGCGAATGAGAAAGCGATTCAAGGATTTTGACTTTGAGGAAGGAGAGATTGCCATGAAGGGATTCGCAAAGCGCATGATGCCCATCTTGACGGCGGGCTGCCTGCTCTGCCTGCTGCTCGCTGGCTGCATGTCGGACAAGTACGAGAACAGCGAATACGTCGGCGTATGGAAGGCCACGACGGGCTCGATGGGCGGCATCAATGTCAATGTCGCGAAGACGGTCGGCGGCGAGTTCACGCTGGACCTCCAGCCGAACGGCGATGTCAAGGCTGTTGTCGGCGATGAAAAGGGCAACGGCGACTGGGAGGAGACGGCGAATGGCTTCAAGATCAAGGATTCGTCCGGTGAGATGGTCTTCGTGAAGGTGGAGACTGGCAAAGTCAAGACGGACTATTCGGGCATGATCATCTTGTTCGAGAAACAGGCAAAGGATAAGTGACGGATCGGTGTTGAGTTTTTGAGAGGAAGTGAGCAACGTGAAGCGGATATTCCTAGTTCTGCTCATCGTTTTTTCCCTGGCAGCAGCGGGCTGCATCAAAGCGGAAGAAAGCGTGACCATCAAGGAGGACGGCTCCAGCACGATGGTGACGCGCATGGTCGGCAATATGTTTGCCGCAGAGGCCCTAAAGGCCACGAAGAATGAATTCGTCGCGGAGAATCCCGATGCCGTCGTCAAAGACGTCAATGACGGCGACATGACGGGCTACGAGGTCACGGTATCGTATCCGGACATCGAGACACTGGCAGCCAAGGGCGGCGACATGTTCACGGCGGTGGAAGGCCGCAATGCAGGCGTCACCGTCACGCGTTCGTGGTTCTACGACGCCTACACCTTCGATCTCTTCGCCAAGGGCGAGGAGACGGACATGGGCGCGCAGGATCCCGAGAGCAAGAAGATGGTACAGGGCATGCTCGACCAGGTCCAGTATAATTTCACGCTGAACCTGCCTGTCAAGCCTGAAACGCAGAATGCAGACAGCGTCGCTGGTGACGGCAAGAGCCTGACCTGGAACCTCAAGAAGACCATCTCGGAGGGCAAAGACGTCAGGATGCAGGCGAGCTACCGCATCTACAACCAGGCGCACATCGCCCTGACGGTCGGTATCATCGTCCTGGCCTTGCTGCTCGCGGGCGGTTTCCTCTACATGCGGCGCAGGAAACAGGCCGATGAGACGGCGTAAAAGCAAGTTGCTGTCTTCTTGACAGAGAGCCCCGCCTGTTCCATCCCTATGATACGAGCAGGCGGGGCATGTTCTTCTTTTCATAAGCCTGGCGATGTATCGCCGGGCTGTTTTTCTTTGTGTTGCAATAATACGCAAGCATTTCATACCTGGTAAATGAAAAAATCGTTCTTGTGTCTATCACATACTTCATATATCATATAAGTAAATAATGAATATCCGTTAGATATTGTAATAGAAACAAGGAGAGATCACCTGCTTCGCAATGAAGTCAGTGAAGAAGAACACAATCCTTTCTGAATCTCCGCAAGAAAGCCCTGTCTGTTTTGGTTGACCTGGAACAGGCAGGGCTTTCTCTTTGGCTTATGTGGAATACGTTTTAGGAATGCTGGATGATTTTTGATAAGCATTTCACATGACATGCATGCCCTGTTATGATAAAAGAAAAAGATGAAGTCGTGAGACAGGAGGATTTGTCATGGAAAAACAGACAGCAGGACGCAAGGCCTTGGGTGATTTTGCACCGCAGTTCGCGGCGCTCAACGATGATGTGCTCTTTGGCGAGGTCTGGGCCAAGGAAGATGAGCTTTCGCCGAAGCTTCGCAGCATCGCGACGGTTTCGGCGCTTGTCGGCAAGGGCACTGCTGGTGACGCACTGCGCTACCACCTGCAGACGGCGCGGAAACACGGCGTCACGAGAGAGGAGATGGCCGCACTGCTCACGCATCTGGCGTTCTACGCTGGCTGGCCGAACGCCTGGGCCGCATTCCCCGTGGCCAAGGAAGTCTACGCCGATGCAACGGATGCAGATGGGCGCGGCGGCTTCTTCGGACTCGGCGAGCCCAATGATGCCTACGCCAAGTACTTCACGGGGCGGTCGTATTTGAACGTTTTGTCGAAGCCGGGCGAGCCGCTTGTCATCTGCAACGTCACATTCGAGCCGGGCTGCCGCAATTTCTGGCATATCCACCACGCTGCGCAGGGCGGCGGCCAGGTCCTCATCTGCGTCGATGGCGAGGGCTGGTATCAGGAGGAGGGAAAGGCACCGCAGAGCCTCACACCAGGCGACATCGTCGAGATCCCCGCAGGCGTCAAGCACTGGCACGGTGCCAAGCAGCACAGCTGGTTCTCCCACCTCGCCTTTGAGATCCCGGGCACGGAGACGAGCAACGAGTGGTGCGAGCCCGTCACGGAAGCCGAGTATCCGCAGGATTGACGCCTTATGTTAGAAGGAGAAATACTATGTTAGGAAATTTTTCGTATTGCAACCCGGCAAAGCTTTATTTTGGCGATCAGTCGCTCGATTACTTGAACACGGAACTGCCGAAGTACGGCAAGAACGTCGTCTTGATCTACGGCGGCGGTTCCATCAAGAAGAACGGCATCTACGATGATGTCATCAAGATCCTCGAGGCGCAGGGCAAGAATGTGGCGGAGATCGCGGGCGTCATGCCGAATCCGACGCTCGCGAAGCTCTATGAGGGCATCGAGATCGCGCGCAAGCATCAGGCAGATCTGCTCCTGGCCGTCGGCGGCGGTTCGGTCTGCGACTATGCCAAGGCGGTGTCCGTCTCAGTCAACTGCGAGGAAGACCCGTGGGAGAAATACTTCGTGCGCTTTGAGGAGCCGTCCTGCGAGACGCTGCCAGTCGGCTGCGTGCTGACGATGGTCGGGACTGGCTCGGAGATGAATGCAGGTTGTGTCATCACCAATCAGGAGACAAAGCAGAAAATAGGTCACGTCTTTGCAGACGAGAAGATCATCCCGCGCTTTGCCATCCTGAATCCGCGGTACACGATGACACTGCCGCATCGCCAGATGGTAGCAGGCATCTACGATATCTTCAATCACATCTGCGAGCAGTATTTCTCCGGTGAGGATGATAACACGAGCGATTACATCAGCGAGGGCCTGATGCGCTCCGTCCTGCACGCCAGCCGCATTTCCAACAAAAACCCGCAGGACTACGAGGCGCGCAGCAACCTGATGTGGACGGCGACCTGGGCGCTCAACACGCTGATTGCCAAGGGGAAAAGCACGGACTGGATGGTTCACATGCTCGGCCAGGCCGTCGGCGCCTATACGAATGCGACGCACGGCATGACGCTTGCAGCTGTCTCACTGCCGTACTACCGCTACATCCTGCCGTACGGCCTGCCGAAATTCAAGCGCTTCGCCATTGAAGTCTGGAAGGTCAACCCGGAAGGCAAGGCGGATGAGGAGATTGCCGAGGAAGGCCTCAAGGCCATGGAAGATTGGATGAAAGAACTCGGGCTTGCCATGAAGATCTCCGAGCTCGGCGCGACAAAAGATATGATCGATGGCATCACCGATGCTACGTTCCTCCTCGAGGGCGGCTATAAAGTCCTCAAGCGCGAGGAAGTCGTCGCCATCCTGAAAGAAAGTCTTTGATGCTTGCTGGTTTATAGGGTCGTGACGGAAGAGACGTTCCGGCCAGCCACTCGTCTATTTCATCATATCGCGGGCAGGAGACCCCGACCTCTTAGGTTGGGGTCTCCTGCCCGCTTCCTTCTTTCAATAATAAATAATAGACTTTCAGTAAAAGTCATGATATAATAATTTTGATGAAGTAATATATATTTTAGAAAGGCAGGTGAAAAAATGTCTAACCTAACTAAAACAATAAAACTTCGTATACATGTTACTCCCAAACAAGAGACTCTGTTCCGTCAGATGACTGAACAATACCGTCAGGCTTGTAACTTTGTGTCGCAGTACATCTTCGACAACCGATTTAACATGGTCTACCAAAGTCTCAACAGAGAACTGTACAGTGACCTGCGCAGCCAGTTCGGTTTGAAATCGCAGCTGGCCCAGTCTTCTATCAAGACAACGATTGCCAGATATAAGACGGTAAAACAACAGCTCTTCCAAAATCCCTACAAATATAAGGATGAGAATGGCAACTGGCAACGTATCGCCAAGACATTGGAATGGCTTTGGAAGCCGATATTCTTTACTCGTCCGCAAGCTGATTTGGTCCGTAACCGAGATTATAGTTTCGTTGATGATGGTCAAATCCTATCGATCAATACACTTGGAAAAAGAACCAAATGCACTTTTGAGGGCGAACATTTCGCTGAATACCTCGATGGTTCCTATGACCTTGGAACAGCAAAACTGGTCGAACTCAAAGGTTTATGGTATCTCCACATTCCCGTAACCAAAGTTGTCGAAGATTTTCAGAAAGAAAACGTCCGTCACGTTGTCGGTATTGACCGTGGATTACGTTTTTTGACCGTTAGCTATGACGAGCAGGGCAAAACTGAATTCGTCTCTGGTAAGAAGATTGCTACTAAACGCCATAAATTCCAGGAATTCCGCCGCCAGCTCCAGTCTAAGGGTACAAAATCAGCAAAGCGTAGACTCAAAGCCATTTCTGGACGAGAGAACCGTTGGATGTCTGATGTAAACCATCAGATTTCTAAGACACTCGTTGAGAAATACGGCAAAGATACGCTGTTTGTGCTTGAGGATCTGACCGGTATTAGCTTCGAAGCGTCCAATCTTTCAAAAACTGCTAAACAAAATTACGACCTGCGCAGCTGGGCGTTCTATCAGTTGGAGCAATTCCTGACCTATAAGGCTCATGAAAATCGTTCCGAAGTCCTGAAGGTATCTGCTAAGTATACCTCTCAACGTTGTCCCAAATGCGGCACTATCCACAAAGAAAATCGTGACCATCACAAACACTTATATCGTTGCCAGTGTGGTTACAGATCTAACGATGACCGTATCGGAGCTATGAATATCCAACTCCTCGGAACTATGTGGATTTCCGGAGATAACCATCCTCGTTACGAAAGAATAGCAACTGCTTCGGAGTAAACTCCTTAGCAAAGCGGGTGTTGTCAGCCACCCGATGATGTAGGTGGATTTAGGAAGACATCTTTTAGATGTCGTTAGTACCTATGTAGTTCCGACTTACAAGCTCCCACCTCAAACGTCGAAGGCGTTAGGTGGGGGTAGTTGACTTCTTTTCTATATTGCGGCTTTGCGTATATAATAGAGGAGGTGTACCAATCATAGAAGATGATGGAGGAGTGGGAGAATGGAAATACGCGTACTGCAGTACTTTATGGCGGTAGCCAGGCATGAGAACATCACCAAGGCGGCGGAGGAACTTCACCTGACGCAGCCGACGCTTTCGCGGCAGCTGTCGGATCTCGAGGACGAACTGGGCGTGCAGCTGCTCGTGCGCGGGAAGCGCAAGACGCAGCTGACGGAAGCCGGACTGATATTCAAGGCGAGAGCGCAGGAGATTCTCAGCCTGACAGAAAAGACGAAGGAGCAGTTTGCCAAGATGGATGAGCTCGTGGCAGGGGACATCTACATTGGTGCCGGCGAGACGCAGGCGATGGCCTGTGTCGCGAAAGTCCTGGCGCCGCTGCGCCGCTCCTATCCGCACATCCAGTTCCATCTGGTCAGCGGCAATGAAGACCTGATCTACGATTCTCTGCAGAAGGGATTGCTCGACTTCGGGCTCGTCTGCCGGGCGGATGCACCGCGGACGTATGTGTTTCGCCGCATCCCGCACGACGATGCCTGGGGTCTCATGATGCGGGCAGACAACCCTCTGGCGGTCAAAGAGGCCGTACAGCGCGCCGATCTCTTGCAGGAGCCGCTCATTGTATCGGAGCAGGCGATGAAGCATCACGAGCTGGATCATTATTTCGGCAGCGCAGCGGAGAAAATCGAGGTGGCCGGCACCTACAACTTGCTCTACAATACAATCTTCTTCATTGAGGCGGGCATGGGCAGTGCGCTTTGCTTCAAGGGCATGGCGGATGCCGTAGGTTCGTCCCGCGGGCTCGTATTCCGTCCTTTGGACCCCGTGATTTACTCGGCGAATTATGTGGTCTGGCGCAGAGATCAGGTCTTCTCCCGCGCCGGTCGTCTCGTCGTGGCGGCCCTGGACGAGGCGTTCTCTCATCATGCCTAAAGCGTATCATAGACTATTAAAACCGAGTATTTGTAATCATATACCCCTTCTCTTATAATGAATGCATCAAGTAAAACAACTGGGCATGCAGCGATGAGCTGCAACGATGCAACAATAAGGAAGGGGTTTTTCCATGAAGACATTCAAGAGCAAGAAAAGAGCCGCTTGGCTGATGGCCGCTGTGATGATGGGGACGTTCACTTTTGGAGGGATGACGATGCATACGACTTATGCAGCCGTGCCGACGAAAACGCTCGTGCACGATTCACAGATGAAGCATGCGACGATCAAGGATCTGGACAACGACACGCGCGTCTTCGCCGTGGACAAGACGATTGAGGCCAAGAAGGTCACGTTCCAGAATCGCTACGGCTTCGATGTGGCGGGGCACCTCTACCTGCCGAAGGATTTCGATGACAAGAAGCAGTACAAGGCTGTCGTCGTGACGGGCCCGTTCGGCGCAGTCAAGGAGCAGTCCTCGGGCCTCTACGCACAGGAGATGGCCAAGAATGGTTTTGTGGCCGTCGCCTTCGATCCGTCGACCACGGGGGAGAGCAGCGGCAAGCGCCGCAATATGGGCTCGCCGGAGATCTTCACGGAGGATTACAGCGCGGCGGTCGATTTCGTCAGCAACCTCAAGTTCGTCAACCCGCAGCAGATCGGTGCCATTGGCATCTGCGGTCTCTCGGGCATGGCCATCACGGCAGCGACGAATGATACGCGCATCAAGGCGGTCGCGACCTCGGCCATGTACGACATGTCGGACAGCATCCGCAACCACTATCAAGGGGATTACTATACGCCGGAGCAGCGCGAGATCGTCAAGCACCACCTGGCCGAGATGCGCGATGAGGAGGCAAAGACAGGCAAGTCCATTCCCGGCTCGCATGAGCTCGCCGTCGATAAGGATGGCAAGGTGATCTCGACGAAGACGATGTTCCCCGACAAGCTGCCGGCAGATGCATCGGATGTCGTGAAGGGCTTCTACGATTATTACGTCGGCCGCGCTTACCATCCGCGCGCCATCAACTCCAACACGCTGGCCTGGGATTCGACGACGCCATACGGCTTCTTCAACTTCTCGCTGATGGAGCACATCAAGGAACTCAGCCCACGCCCGCTGCTGCTCATCACAGGGGACAAGGCGCATTCTAAGTACTTCTCGGATGCGGTCTATGAAGCGGCAGATGGTCCGAAGGAGGAGATTGTCGTTCCGGGTGCTACGCATACGGATCTCTACGACCAGATGGACAAGATCCCCTTCGACCGCCTCGTCGCGTTTTTCAACAAGTACCTCGGTGAATGATTGCTGGAAAGACGTACCCGGGAGGAAGATGTTTGATGAGCAGATTGTTCTTTTTCTGTTGTGCTCTGATTGCACTTCTCGTGCTGGGATGTGGCGGCCCCGGAGTGGCAGCCACATCCTTGTCCGGGAAGGAGGCAGAGATGCACGAGACAGGAGCGGCATCCCTACTGGCGGGCAGCAAAGCGTATGCTCTGAAGTGGGCTGACACGGAGGCTGCTGCCGAGCTGCGGCAGCAGTTGCCGCTGGCCAAGACGTTTACAGAACTCCATGGCAACGAGAAATACTACAAACTGCCGAAGTACCTGACAGCGGCGGACGAAGATGTCCGCGAGATCCATAAGGGAGATGTCATGCTGTTTGACGGCCAGTATGTCGTGGTGTTCTATCAGGATTTTCAGACGACCTACCGCTACACGCGCCTGGGTCACGTCGAAGCAGCCAATGATCTGGACGCTGCTCTGGGGGCAGGTGATGTATTCCTGACCTTGCAACCATGAGATGGGAAGAGCGGTCTGGAGGCGGAAAGGATGAGATGATATGAAACGACAGCAGCTATTGCTCTTGATCCTGGCATTTGGTGTGTTCAGCATCCTCAATACGGAGATGGGCATCATCGGCATCCTGCCGATGGCGGCGGAGATGTACCAGGTAGATATCGTACAGGCGGGGATGCTCGTCAGTCTGTTCGCGCTTGGCGTGGCCATCGCAGGGCCGACGATGCCGTTGCTGTTCTCGCGCTTCAATCGCAAGCACGTGATGCTGCTTGTGCTGGGCGTGTTCACGATCTGCAATGCACTGGCCGTCTTTGTGAGCGACTTCCAGCTCCTTTTAGTGCTGCGCGTCGTGCCGGCCTTTTTCCACCCGGTCTACTGTGCACTCGCCTTCAGCGTGGCCGCCGCTTCGGTGGCTCCAGAGGATGCGCCGCGGGCTGTGGCGCGCATCAACATGGGCGTCGCGGCCGGCATGGTCGTCGGCGTGCCCATCAGCAATGTCTTGGCAGCGACGTTTGATTTTTCGGTGGCAATGGCCTTCTTTGCAGGCGTGACGGGGCTCATGTTCCTGCTGACAATGGCCTTTGTGCCGGACTTGCCGGTGACGCAGCCAATGCGCTACGGCGCGCAGCTTTCCGTTCTGAAGCGTCCGCCGGTCTGGCTGGCCATCGTGGCGGTCATCTGCCTCAATGGCTCCATCTTCGGCGTCTACAACTACCTCGCTGATTATTTGCAGAAGGTTGCGGCACTGCCGGGAGAGCTCATCGCAGTGCTGCTCCTCGTCTATGGTCTCTTGAACATCTGCGGAAGCTATCTGGGGGGCAATCTTCTCGCTAGGTGTCCCCGCACGACCGTACGCCTTTTCCCGCTGTGTACCATCACGCTCTACTGCCTGCTCTTTGCGGGCGGTGGGAAGTTGCTGCCTCTTCTTGCGGCACTGATTGTGGCCTGGGGCATCCTCGGTGGCATCAATGCGAACATCAATCAGTACCTGCTGGCCTGCGTGGCATCGGATGCGCCGGATTTCAGCAACGGCCTGTTCCTGACAGCGGCCAATCTCGGCTGCATGGCGGGAACCATGATCAGCGGCTTTTTCATCCGCAGCCTCGGCCTGCCCTTCGTCGTCTGCGGTGGCCTGCTGCTGGCGGCCGCTGCCCTGCTACTCACAAAGTTCGTACACTGCCGGGCAGATGAGCAACAGGCGACGGATTGTCCTATCGGCTCGTAACAAATGGTTTTATGGCAGATTGCTGTTCGTTTTTGACGTTTCAGCGATGTGCTTCCGGAGCTCTTCAAGGAAGACACTGCTGGATTTGGAGAGCAGGCGGTATTTCTTCCAGACGATGACGGCGCTGAGCGTGAGGGCGGGCTCGAGTGGGATGAACTTTAAGTGGCCGGTGTCGAGCTGCAGCAGTTCGTCGATGCTGATGACGTTCGCGATGCCCGCGCGGATGAAGTGGGAAGCGTTGCCGATGAGGTCGAACTTGCCGACGCTGTTCATCGTTTCAGCGGATACCTTGCCGCCCGACCATTGACGGTAGTCATAGCGGTTGAGCGACTGGCGCGAGGAGACGAGCAGCGGCATTGAGTTCAGGTCGTCGGGCGTGATGCCGCTCTTCTGCGCCCAGTTGCTGTCATCGCGCGTCACGATGCCGACGCGCATCGTTTCGGGCAGCCGGATGAAGTGATACTGCTCGACGTTGAATGGTTCGATCATCAGCGCAAAGTCGATGAGGCCATGGGCGAGTTTTTCCTCGACGGTGTCGGCATTGCCGGTGAAGAGCTCGACCGTCAGGCGCGGGTAGCGGCTATGCAGCTCGGCAAAGAGATCGGCGAGGATGTGCATGGCATGCGTCTCGCCTGCGCCGATGCGGATACAGCCCGCAAGGTCAATCGTGTCATTCTTCATCTCGTCTTCTGTCTGATTGACGAGCGCGAGGATTTCCTCGGCCCGCTGGCGCAGGTGCATGCCGTCCTCTGTCAGAACGGTGCTGCGGCTCGTGCGCGTGAAGAGCTTCTTGCCAAGCTCGTCTTCGAGGTCGGCAATCTGGCGCGAGAGTGTCGGCTGCGTCACATGCAGCACATTGGCGGCTTCGGTCATATTCTGTTCCCTGGCAACGGCCAGGAAGTACGATAAGGTGCGCAATTCCATCAAAGATTCCCCTTTCGTCCGTATGCGATAAAAGTACCTGCTTCTATTTTAGGGAGCAGGTACTTTTTTGACAAGCATTTAATAAGAAAAATGTATGACGCAAGCTAAAATATAAGTATTTCACATTTCAATGTAGAGCAGGTAAGATAAGAGTAGCAAGAGACGAAGATAAGAACTGGGAAGAAAATAGAGCGGACGAGAAGCACATCCTGTACGGCAGCGACTACCCCTACGTGCCAGCTCCAGTGTTGCTGAAGAAAAAAACGGCCTTGGATATGGCTCTGGCCGAGAGAGGACAGCTGGAGCAAGTGTATATGACGAACCCGGAATGCCTGCTGTGAATGAAGGAAAATGCTGCACAAGCGAAAAAGTTCTGATGAGCATAGAGATTTTGGAATTGAAGATTCGTTAGGGAGGAACATTTATGGATACTGATGAGAGAATGCCGAAGGTTGCTATGGGTGCCTGGTCCTGGGGAGCAGGCGTTGCCCGCGGGGACCAGGTGTTTGGCAATCATCTGGGGGAAAGTGATCTGCAGCCGATTTTTGATGCGGCCATGGAACGGGGGCTGAATCTCTGGGATACGGCCACGGTTTACGGCATGGGGGCCTCGGAGGACATCTTGGGCCGATTTATCCGCCAGGGTAACAAAGATGCGGTCATCATCTCCACCAAGTTCACGCCGCAGATCGCAGGCATGTACGAGGACTCCATGGCAAAGATGGCAGAGGCAAGCTGTGAGCGCCTGGGCATTGATGTAATCGACCTGTACTGGATTCACAATCCTGCAGATGTGGAACGTTGGACGCCGGAACTTATCCCTCTGCTGCAGAGCGGCAAGGTGAAGAATGTGGGCGTATCCAACCACAATCTGTCCGAGATCAAGCGAGCTAATGAAATCCTGGGGGAACAGGGCTTCAGGATTTCTGCCGTGCAGAATCACTTCAGCCTGCTGAACCGTTCTTCGGAAAGCTCCGGCATCCTGGACTACTGCCGGGAGAATGATATTACTTTCTTTGCTTACATGGTGCTGGAGCAGGGGGCATTATCCGGCAAATACGATACCAAGCACCCTTTCCCAGAAGGCTCTGACCGTGCCAGGATCTATAATCCTGTGCTGGCCCAGCTGGAAGAGCTTACGGCAGTCATGGGAGAAATCGGTAAAAAGCATGGCCTGTCCGCAGCACAAGTGGGAACGGCTTGGGCCGTATCCAAAGGAGTTCTTCCCATCATTGGCGTGACCAAGGTACGCCATGTGGAAGACGCAGCAAAGGCGGCCAGTGTGATCTTGTCTGCAGAAGAAATGAATCATCTGGAGACCCTGGCTGATAAGGCTGAGGTAAATACCATCCGCGAGTGGGAAAAGAAGATGGACTGAAGAGGGGGGCAATCATGAACGTTTTAGTCATTCATGGCAGCATGAGAAAGAATGGTAACACGAAAATCTTGTCGGAAGAATTTGTGCGCGGAGCCAAAGAGGCAGGCCACAAGGCAGAAATAGTGGAACTGCGTGATAAGAAATTTGGCGATTGCCTTGGCTGCAGGGCTTGTTTCAACAACGGCGGCAAGTGCGTACAACAGGATGATATGGCAGAGATTTTGGACAAGTTGCGGGGAGCCGATGTTATCGTGCTGGCTTCTCCCATGTACTATTTTACCTGGACAGGATTGATGAAGCGTTTCCTTGACCGCACTTATCCCCTTTTGACAACACTCCATGACAAGGATTTTTACCTGATTACCTTGGGAGGAGTGCCGGACAAGAAGCTCATGGCCAATATCCTGTCCGATTTCAATATGTATGTGGCTTGCTTCAGCGAGTTCAACCCCTATGCCAATATGAGGAATGCCGGAGCCATCATCGGCACTTCGGCTCTGGCACCAGGAGCCATCCGTGCCTCGGCGGCCATGCAGGAAGCCTATGAAGCGGGCAAGAATCTTTGACTGGGAGGGAAGAGCCATGTTTCTTATCAATGAAACCTTGAATCCGGAAAAGATACCACAGGGCAAGGAAGAGGAATTTTTCCAGCAGCATGTTGCGTGGTTTACCCGCCATTTTGAACAAGGAAATTTCCTGCTGGTGGGACCCTATACAGATCAGGAGATGGCGGGCATCATGCTAAGCGGCCTCGAAAAACGCGAGGCTTTGGAAGCTGTACTGAAAGAAGATGTTTACTACGCCGATGGGATGGCAGATTACGAAGTCCATGCCTTTAAGGCGGGAAAAATCGCCAGGGATTTTGCTTCGTACGAGGGTAAATAAGATGGATTTTAAACGATTGCTTAAAATAGGGGTTCTGACCTTGTTTGGAGGTATATTTATGGCAAATTCCTTTTGCTCAGCCCATTCTATCCGTACTCCGGAGGGGAATATGCCCATGGTGCATTGGGCAGTGGTGGAATCTACGCCGGGAGGTATGACAGCTATGGGACGCATTGCCCAGGAAACGGTTGGACCGCAGTCGGCCCGCGAAGCAGGCACGTATGCGCTGTATGGTGGTGTCGATGCCCAGAATCCAGATGTGATGAGGCTTCTGGAAATCTATGAAAGCTATGAAGCTTATCGCATACACAGCACCAGTGAAGCTTTTCAGGCATATCGGGCAGCCAGACTGCCTGTTCTGAAAAATTTGCGGATATGCGGATATTGGAAGCGAATGGCATCGCCTTGGAGCAAAAAGACAAGGGCGTGGGTAAGGTGGTTTACATGCATCGCTATGAAGTCATCCCGGAAAAGCTAGCCAAGTATCAGAAGCTGACAACCCAGGAGGCTCGCAGGGCTGTAAACGAAGATGACGGTGTTCTGGGGATGTTCGTTACTGCAGAACACGACGCACCAAACGTCATCCATACCATGGAAATCTATCGGGACAGAGAAGCTTTCGAAAAATATCAGGCTTCCGAGGCATGCCAAACGTATATGATGGAGGTCATGCCTATGTTCAGCATGACTCACATTTGGGGTCATGCTGACAGGGGCTCAGACTGCCATGTCTGCAGCAGCTTGGATGCTTCCTGAAACTGGCCTGCAGATGGAAAGCCAAGCCAAACAGGCTTATGTTGCAAAGGAAATGGGCAAGTTCTTCCATCCTCAACCGGGAGACGCAAAACCTGCTCCTGTGAAATTCGAGGTGCCGGATGGTTGGATCTACCGTACTTTTACAGTAGATGGCCTGAAGATGGAGCAGGTGCAAAATCCATCTGGCAAGAAGGGCCGGGTTCTGCTGAAATTACATGGCGGCGGCTATGTACAGGGACTCCATGACAGACACCGTCAGATGGGGGTAAATCAGGCAGTGCTTACGGAAGCACAGTCGCTTTACATGGTTCATTATCGTCTTGCATCAGAGTATCCCTTCCCCGCTGCTTTAGAGGATGCCTTTAAAGCATATGAGTATATCCTGAATCAAGGTGTTGAGCCGGAGAACATCATCGTCATTGGTGATTCGGCTGGGGGAAACCTGGCCTTGGAACTGGCGGTATATCTCAAAGAGCATAATATGCCGCAGCCTAAAATGCTGATACTGATTTCACCCTTGACCACCCTTGCCAATGACCTGCCTTCACGTGGGTATAATATTGATCGTGATTTAGTTTTGGGACGCAATGCCTCACCCCTTTACAAGGCTGTGGTAGATTCTACCTATTCCAAGGGTACAGACCTTAAAAATCCTCAACTTTCCCCATTATATGCCAATCTTACGGGACTTCCCCCCATGTTGATACAGGCTGGTGGCCATGAACTCCTGCTGGATGACAGTATTGAGCTTATGCGTAAGGCAGCATCCAATGATGTGGATGTAACCTTGACCGTTTATCCCGGTATGCCTCATGAATTCTCTCTGATGATGCCGGAACTGGATGACAGCGTGGCTTCCCTTAGGGAAATTCGGGACTTTGTCAGCAGGCAGATGCGCTAGTAACAGATTTTTGACATTTTTATTCTAGGCTCACATGGGAAGATTTTTTAGATGATTATTGACAATTTGCTATATTAATTAAAAGACAAGAAGGATTCCTTTAGCGTGTGCAATTTACACTTTGCGATACACCAAGGGAGTCCTTCTTTTTATATTTTTACGCATGAAAGGATAATTATGTCTTTTGCAATTACCGATTTGATTTTGAACACGGGGGTGTTCAAAATCCCTGCTATCGTTCGATTGTATCAAATACAGACACCTTTGAGATCCGTGCTGCGGATGGTGAAGAGCTGCTCATTCATATCAGCATCGATACGGTGAAGCTGAACGGGAAATTCTTCAAGTCGTGCGTGAAGCAGGAACGACCGGTGAAGAAGGGCAATCTTATAGAGAAAATGTATAACGTAAGCTAAGACATAAGCATTTCACATTTCAATGTAGAGCAGATAAGATAAGAGTAGCAAGAGACGAAGATAAGAACTGGGAGGACAATAGAAATGAAGAAAAATACTGGCAAAGCCTTGGCCCTGTATCCAGTACCGCTCATTGTTGCCGGCCGCATGGTCGACGGCAAGCCGGATTGGACGCTCGTCGCGCATGCGGGCATCATGTGCACGCATGGATCGCAACGGTCAGTGACGGCATGAGGGAAGCATATGGGTGTGAAATCAATGGAACGTCAACAGGGAATATGTGAGGCCGATGCCTGCCGGTGCGAGCTTTTATCGTTGCCGGACGATGCCGCGCGCAGCTGCTTTCTCAAGCGTCATCGACGCAAGCTCATGGCAGATCTGCATGAAGCGCAGGAAAAGCTCTCCTGCATCGATTACATGATTTATGAAATAGAGCGGAGACAGAAGGAGTGTGGCTCAGATGAATCGTAGGGAATTCTTGAAACTGACAGGCATGGGAGCCATGACGGTATTCCTCAGCGGCTGTGGCCTTTCGGCACTGACGGGACAGGAAAAGGATGCTTCAGGTATGGCAGCGCATGAGAAAGGTGAGATTTCGGGAGGGAAAAACATGAAAATCGTTGTAATCACGAGCAGTCCTCATCCACATGATGAATCAACGTCCATCTATCTGGCTGACCGCTTCACAAAAGGAGCAACACAGGCTGGCCATGAGGTGTTCACTCAAACTTCGCACACCTGAAACCCTTATGAGACAAGGATTC
>UMJI01006891.1_pt1 | contig 22937 bp, 19 predicted proteins | sample 1965991 | NCBI WGS metagenome assembly UMJI01 (sample SAMEA4836140, study PRJEB28245) | human gut metagenome | biome: gut microbiome; material: fecal sample | place: Denmark | collected 2008
AGCCGCCTTTTACAGGCAAATCCCAAGAATCGCTATTTTGCCCGTAACCGAAGACTGCATTTTACGGGCAAATTTCAAAAAGCGATGTTTTGTCCGCAACCCCGACCCGGAATACTGATTGAACGTACATTGCACGACACTGCATTTTTAAACAAAAAAAGGATTTTTCCGGCACAACCGTCGGAAAAATCCTCTTCTCAATCTAAAATCATCAACATTATTTATTCACTTCAACATCGGCAATCTTTTCGCCATGGACGATTTCGCCTGAAGAAACGCTTGGAATCTCTTTGATTCTGCCAGGCTGCGTAAAGAAGCAGACAACAATGTCGTCATATCCGTTTTGGACAATCAGATCGCGGTCAAAATCCATCAAAAGTTCTCCTGCCTTGACTTTTTGTCCATCAACGTAATGCGATATGAACCCTTGACCGCGCATATTGACCGTGCCGATGCCGATATGAACGATCATTTCCAAACCATTTTCGGAAACGAGCCCGATCACGTGTCTGGTCGTAAAAGTGAAACGAACCACGCCGTCAAACGGAGCGTAGATTTTTCCTTCCTGCGGTCGAATCGCAAAACCTCTGCCGTTAAATTCACTCAAAACATTCGGCATTTCTTCAACGTCCATGATCTTCCCGCTTGCTGGCGCAACCAAACTTGTCATGCCGGTGTTTTTGGCATATTCTTCAGTTTTATCCGAATCGTTTTGGCCATCAGAAAGCTTTCTCTGCAGCTCTTCGACGATCTCGGCGTGTTTTTTCTCAGTCAGTTTGACCTTTGACACAAACACGACCAGGGCCAAAATTGCCAAAACCAAAGGAATATAGAACGCAAAACTCTTAAAGGTATGCACGTTTCCTGCCGTCATGTCGGCTGCCGTTGCCGCCCCTGTCATGCCGCATGTGATGGCAATGAAGCTGACAAGTCCGTTTGAAAAGGCTCCCGTCAGCTTATCGATCATCGGACGAATCGACAACGTCACGGCTTCATTTCTTTCTCCGTTCTTCAACTGTCCGTATTCGATCGCGTCAGTCAGAGTTAAAACGGTTACAAGTTGTGCAAAAGTAAAGTTATACAAAGCAAGACCAATGACGAGAAGAGTCATGTTTGATCCAAAGAAGATAAAAATCAGATATGACACGATCATGCAAGCCTGACCAAGGCAAAACAAAACCTTGCGCGGAATGAACTTGTTCAAAATCGGGTAAAGCGGCGACGTGCAGAAGCCGACGATTGTTGCCACGACACCGACGATGGCATATTCTGCCGAACGATCGAGAATAAACTTGAAATAGTAGAACAAAACGCCGTTCGTCACAACGTTGGCCAATGAGTACAGGAAGTACGCAAGACTTGCCCAGAGAATCTGGTCATTTTTTACAATGGCGGTAAAGACTCCTTTCAAGGTCGTCTTTTCTTTTTGAGAGGCACGTCTGATGACGTTATCTTTTTCCTGCGTGCCAAATGCAGTGATGGCCATGCAGATAACGGTCAAAGCTGCAATGATGACCGAAAATGCAACCCAGCCTTGCGGACCCTCAGTATGCTTGCCCGTTGCGGCAAACGTAAACCAGGTTACGATCGGAACGACGATAATCGTCAAACCGTTCCAGCCGATCGATCCGGTAAAGTTTCCCAAAGCCGTATAAACGCCGCGTTCATCGCTGTCTTCACTCAAAGCGGGAACCATGCCCCAATAGGATACGTCAGAAAATGAGTAGAACACGTCCAGAATCACGAACAAAATAACGAATAAAACGGCAAACAAGATCCAATTTTTCTCTGCCAGTCCGAAAATTCCCGTAAACAATACGACCAAAAGCACGGAACTGACGATCGTCCCTGACAGGATCCAAGGCTTGAATTTGCCCCATTTTGTTCGCGTGTTATCAACGATGTTTCCCAAAACGGGATCAATCATGATTTCAACGACCCTGATTACGACAATCAGAGTCGTGATCAAAACGATAAGCTTATTGGCAATGTTTTTTGGCAATCCAACAAACAAGCCACTAGTAACGAAAATGATGAAATAATTGCTGAGCGCTGCATAAAAAGCAGCATGCCCCATGTTGCCCATGGCAAAAGCGAATTTTGAGAAAAGACCGCCCTGCTTCTCAGGCTTTGAAGAAGTATTTTCCATTGTCTGTGCCTCCAAATCAATTTATGAAATCGTTTACGAAAATTATTGTAAAACATTTTCTTGCTTAAGTAAAGAATTTACTTAATAATTTTTCAATCAAATTTTTTGGATACTCCTCTCGGTTAAACAAAAACTCAATCAAACAGGCCTTTAAATAAATATATAGGGAGCAAAAACAATTAATAAAAATATTACCAAATATCTCTTGCGCCATTCTCAACAATCACTTATAATAACAATGTAAACGCAAACAATTAGTAAAAATTACTGGAAGGTGGCTATGTTATGCAAGACTTGGTATACACGACGGACTGGCTTTCGGATTCGACCGTTTTTAAAGTCAATACGATCGACCCTCACTCCGATCATCATTATTACAGAAATGAAGCTGAACTCAAACAACATGCTTCGTCCTTTGTTCAATCTTTGAACGGCAACTGGAAGGTTTCTTACGTGAAAGATTCGAATTTGCGTGCCAGGGACTTCTATAAGCAAGGTTTTAACGAAAGCGGTTTCGATTCCGTCAAAGTTCCTGGACACCTTGAGCTTCAAGGATTTGGAAAACCTCAATACGTCAATACTCAATATCCGTGGGACGGAAGCGAATTTCTTCGTCCCGATTCCATCCCACAAAATCATAATGCCGTTGCCTCTTATATCAGGCATTTTACCGTTAATGAAGGCTTGAAAAACAAGCGCACCTTCATTTCGTTCAAAGGTGCCTCAACGGCGATTTACGTTTGGCTCAACGGCCATTTCATCGGCTACAGTGAAGACTCCTTCACGCCCGACGAGTTTGAAATCACCGATTTCCTGCAGGACGGCGACAATAAGCTTGCGGTCGAATTATGGAAGTTTTCTTCTGCCAACTGGATCGAAGATCAGGATTTCTGGCGTCTTTCCGGCCTGTTCCGCGATGTTGAGCTCTTTGCGATTCCAAGCACCCACATCAAAGACATCAATGCCACGGCAACTTTGACCGACGATTATGACAAAGGCAAATTAGAAATCAAATTGGATGCCGTCGGTGACGATTTGTCGAAAAAAACGGCCAGGCTCACCGTTTACGATTTAGACGAAAAGCCACTTTTGACGCAAGAAATTGCCCTTGGTGATTCCTGCTCTGCATTTTCCGCAGAAAATCTCGACGTCAAATTCTGGAGTGCTGAACATCCGAACCTTTACTCTGCCAAAATCCAGGTCTTCGATGGCGACGATCTGCTTGAAGTCATCCCGCTTGACCTCGGCTTCCGCAAATTTGAGCTCAAAAACGGACTGATGCTTTTAAATGGCAAACGCATCATCTTCAAAGGCGTCAACCGCCACGAATTCGACTGCAGAAACGGTCGGAGCGTGACCGAAGAAGACATGCTCTGGGACATCATGTTTCTGAAACAACATAACATCAATGCCGTTCGCACGTCGCATTACCCGAATCAGAGCCGCTGGTATGAGCTTTGCGACCAATACGGCATCTATCTGATCGACGAAACGAATCTCGAAAGCCACGGCAGCTGGCAAAAGCTCGGTGAATGCGAACCTTCGTGGAATATCCCCGAAAATAAGGAAGAATGGCTCGACAACTGCCTGTTCCGTGCCGACAATATGTTCCAACGCGATAAAAACCATGCTTCAATTCTTATCTGGTCATGCGGGAACGAATCTTATGCCGGAACAGACATCGAAGCAATGGCTGATTTCTTCAGAGAACATGACCAGAACAGAATCGTTCACTATGAGGGCGTAACTTGGAACAGAGAGTTCGACCGGATCACGGATATTGAAAGCAGGATGTACGCTAAGCCTGACGACATTGAAACATACCTTAAGAGCAATCCTGAAAAGCCGTACATTTCATGCGAATACATGCATGCGATGGGAAACTCCATCGGCGGAATGCAGCTTTACACCGCTCTTGAAAAGTATCCGCAATATCAAGGCGGCTTCATTTGGGATTATATCGATCAAGGCATTTTGACCTCAACTGAGGATGGTGAAGAATATCTCGCATACGGCGGCGATTTCGACGACCGACCGACCGATTACGAATTTTGCGGTGACGGTATCGTTTTGGCAGATCGAACGGTTTCTCCAAAAGCAAGCACCGTCAAAGACCTTTATTCAAACATCAAGCTCAGACTTGAGAACGGAAAATTGACGCTCAGAAATGACAACTTGTTTGCTGAAACCGACGAATACTCATTCATTCTCAAAATTCTCGCTGATGGCAGAAAAGTTTGGGAAAGCGAACCGCTTGAGTTTGCGGTCGCTCCGGGAGAAGAAAAAACGTTTGATCCTGACTGGGGCAAAGTTTCAGAAGAAGGCGAACTCGTTTATGAAGTTTCCTGCCTGACCAAAAAAGATCTGCCTTGGGCAAAAGCCGGGTTTGAAATCTGCAAGGCTCAGGAAGTCGTCAAATCAGCTGATTTGTCCCTTAAAACTTCGCAAAAGAAACTGACTGCGGTTGAGGGCGACTTCAACATCGGCGTCGTCGGTGACGATTTCTCCATTCTTTTGTCAAAAGACAAAGCAAGTCTCGTTTCATATCAAAAAAACGGCAAGGAACTCATCAAACGTGCACCGCAGCTCAACTTCTGGCGTGCTTTGACGGATAACGACCGCGGTGCAGGCTCTGATTTCAAGTTCTCTCAGTGGGAAGTTGCCGGCAAGTATGCCAAAAAACAAGATATTGACGTCAAACGTGAAGAAAACAGCATCACCGTTACGTATACGTTCCGCCTGGCACTTTCGTCAGATGTCAAATGCAGCGTTTCGTACACGATCGATGCCAACGGAAAAATCATCGTTTGTGCTAAGTATCCGGGCACAAACGGGCTTGCTCCTCTTCCGGAGTTCGGGTTGGAATTTGCTTTGCCAAAAGCCATGAATCAATTTGCATGGTATGGTCTCGGTCCTGACGAAAGCTATCTCGATCGAACTGCCGGTGCCTGTCTTGGACTTTTTGAAAGCAACGCAGAAAAAAACAAGGCTCCTTATCTGATGCCGCAGGAAACCGGCAATCACATGGGGACAAGGAGCCTCAGGATTTACTCTGAACAAGGTTCCGGCATTTTGCTGAAAGCAATCGACAAACCGTTTGAATTCAGCGTCCTTCCGGTAAACACCATGGAACTTGATGCTGCCAAGCATCATTATGAACTTCCGCAAACTCATTTTACCTGGGTCAAAATCCTGGCAGCACAAATGGGCGTTGGCGGTGATGATTCCTGGGGCGCACCCGTCCATGACGAATTTTTGCTTCCGTCTGAAAATGAATATGAAGTCAAATTCAGCATTGAGGCATTGTAAATCAAATCTCTGCTTAAAAAGGCAAAAACTATTTCTTATCCTATACGGCTGGGTAAAAAGTCCTTTTTCCAGCTTTAATTAAACGAAATGCCGAACGAAGGCGGTCGATTTGCGACTGACTTCGTCCGGCTTTTTTAAATGCAGTGCTGCGAATAGCCTGCTCAATCGATGCGTCAGGACTGGCTTGAGGGCAAAACGGTGATTTTTGAACTTTTCCCGTAAAAACCTGAACAGTTTTGGAGAGTCTGGTAGACAAAAATCAAACATTTATCCCGGTTTTTAATTTGAAACAGTCTTTTTTGCAGCCTCTTTCAATTTGATGCATAGTTTTTTCAAAGACTGTATTTTACAAAAAAATATGTGCTAAAATTAAATAGTAAAAATTTTATCGAAAGGAAACAAAAAATGGCAACCATCAAAGACATTGCAAAAAAGGCCAATGTTTCGCAAACAACCGTTTCGCGCATCCTCAACTATGATCCGACGCTTTCCGTCAATGACGAAACAAGAAAACGCGTCTTTGCAGCTGCGGAGGCTCTCAATTATACAAAACACAAACAAAAAAACAGCCGCCATTATTCAGGAAAAAACGTTGCCGTTATCTTTTTCGGAAACCAGATTCAGGAAATCAACGATTCATATTACTATTCGATCAGAGACGGCATCGAAGAAAAGCTCAGCGAGCAAAAAATCAATGCGGTCCTGTACTATGGCCACAGCGAATGGAACGGCATCGAAGACTGCATCGGCGTCCTTGTCCTTGGCGGAGATCAATATGCCAAAGATGAAATTTCCAAACTGAAAAAGCTCTCGATTCCCGTTGTTTTCGTTGATTCGAACATGCTGAAGGAAAACTTTTCATGCGTCTACTCCGACTTTTCATCAGTCGTCGACAGCATCATCAGCCATTTCATCGCCCATGGCAGCAAACGCATCGGGATGCTCGCCGGAGAGCTTCCGAACGTTTCCGGAACCTCGCATGACTTCAGACTTGAGGACTTCAAGCGCTGCATGAAAGACCGCGGACTGTATGACGACAAAAGAGTCTTTATCGGCGCATACGATCCTGATTCGGGATATGCTGCGATTCGTCAAGCTTTGAATTCAGTCAGCCGAAACGATTTTCCGGATGCGCTCCTGATTTCAAACGATGCAATGGCTATCGGAGCACTGAAGGCATTTAAAGAAGCTAAAATTGACGTTCCAAAAGATGTCAGCATCATTTCATTCAATGATACGATTTCGGCACAATATGCCAATCCGCCATTGAGCAGCATTCGAATCGAATCAAACGAAATGGGCAGAAGAGCCGTTGACCTTTTGATCGACCGTCTCGACTCCCCCGACCGTCTCCCGTATATGATCATGCTGGGAACAAAACTGATTTTGCGTGAAAGTTCCGTCAACTAGCTTCTGATTTAAAATATCACCAGCGCCGTCGCGCCTCTGCATTTTCAAACAAAAAAAGGATCTTCTTTGCAGCATCTCGCCACAAAAAAGATTCTTTTTGTTTTTTTATCCTTTTCCTTTCAATTCGCATCCTGCCCCAATACATATTTCACAACTTCTTCCGTGCTTTCCGCAATTTGCGTTGCACCGGCCTGCCTGAGTTCCTCACGCCTTCCAAAACCGTAGAGAACACCGATCGAATCAAGCCCGGAATCATTGGCTCCGCTGATATCATATTCACGATCGCCGATCATTATGACTTGTTGATGATCCTTGATTTCCAAATCTTTGAGCGCTTTTTTGATAATGTCTGATTTACGCCCCAACTTTCCGTCAAGCGTTGCCCCGACGACGTGTTCAAAATACTTGTCCAACTCAAAATGCTCGAGAATTTGACGCGCAAACTTCTCTGGCTTGGACGTCGCCAAAACAAGTTCTACCCCTGCCCGGTTCAACTTTGCAAGCATTGATTCCGCACCGTCATAAACGCGGTTTTCGAACAATCCCTTAACCGCAAAATATTCCCGATACGTGTCAACCATGTCCTGGGCCTGATCTTTTGGAAGATTGAGATAACCTGCAAAGGAATCTGCCAAGGGGGGTCCGATAAATTTCAACAGTTCCGTTTCATCCGGAATCGGATATCCGTTTTTTTCAAGCGCATATTTAATGGAGTTGATGATCCCTTCTGAAGAATCGGTCAGCGTGCCGTCAAGATCAAAAAATGCGTAGCGATACATGGAAAAGCCTCCTAAATCTATTTACTTATCCATTATACCCTAAAACTCAGGCCTTGCGATTCTTATAGACGCCGACCGTCAGGAACGGAACGACGACGATTGCGATTGCCAAATAGCCGCAGTAGCCATAGCCATATTTGATGATGTTCGTCAAACCGACCAAAGAAATCGTCATTGACAGGATGATGATAAATGCAGAGATTGCCATGCGACGCTTGACCGGATTTTCAACTTTGCTGAAGATCTTGGAATTTTCAAAACGTGAAACAAATGCAAACGTCGTCGTAACGCCGGTTGACGTTAAGCAAAGAATCAACGTGATGCCGTAAATTGCCATCATCCAGCCCATATGCATCAATTTCAATGTCGTCAGAGTCGGCAAAACCATGCCTGCTTCGCTTGAACCGTATGTCGATTGCCAACACATCAGCATGATTACGGCCAGCCCCAACGCAATCGTGTTCATGATAAATGAAACGGTCATTGACTTTGCTTCAGCATGATTCTTGTTGCCGGAGAAAATAGCACCGCAGGCAAGCATCGTCGGGAGCGTTACGCATTGAAAACCGGCGTAAGTAAAGGCATTGCCGATTGCGTGCGGAACCTGCGAAAACCCTTGCCTGGCAAATGAAGCAGACATCACGACGCCGAAGTTGCCAGCCTTTCTGATACCGACAATATAGATGATCAAAACACAAAACATGATTGCAATTCCCATATAAGTACTTGCCTTACGCACGACACCGGCTCCAAAAATCGTCAAACACAAAATAATGGCACCTACGATGACGATATTGACGTAATAATTCCAGCCAAGGTATTGCTGCAATGCGCTGGCCGCGCCTGAAACGGCTGCGGCAACTGCCATTACGACCATGATGTCAAAAAAGACTTCAAATAAAATTTCGAGCTTGTCAAACGGATGGTAAAGTTTTTCAAACAGCTCCTTATGGGATTTAAGGTTGAATTTGTTGTACATGATCATCGCTTCTCGCATCGTCATCGTCAAAAGAAACATGGCCAAAACAAGACTGATGATGCCGGACCATCCAAGCGAGACAAAGTAGGTATTTTCCTGATTGCCCGTTGCAAATCCGCCGCCGGCATGGGCCGAAAAAAGTACGGATGCGACTGAAAAAATTGCCATTGCTGATTTCGGAATTCCAAATTCCTTTTTGTTTTCTGCTTGTATATCCATTATGATACCTGCTATATAAAATGTAGAATAATGCAGAAGTTTAAGTACCTTCTTCCACATTATTAGAAAGAATTATATAGTTTTTCCTTTCCTAATTTTATTTACTGTCGTCAACATTAGTATTCCCATATCCTAACCAGAGGGTAATGACAGTGACTAACTCTTACAGTTTAAGGGTGTAGCCCACCCCATTTTTCTTTATATTAAAGCCAAAAGATTATAAACTGCATTTATATCTCTATCCATAACATGCCCACATTCATAACAAATATATTCATGATGCTTAGTGTTATGTTTTCGATTATCAGCTAAACTGATTTTATCATCACCAGTCTTGATATAACCGCAATTAGAACACCGTTGTGTGCTTGGGTAGTATTTATCAGCGATAACCAAATATTTACCATACCATTCACACTTATAAGTTAAAATTTGTCTGAAATAGCTAAATAAAGACCTTTGCAAGCCTTTAGATGCCACATGACTCATTTGCATTTGTTTGACCTGTAAATCTTCAATGGCAATTTTATCGTAATTAGTAACTAGCTTCGTAGTGAACTTTTGAATGATGTCACGTTGGATATTGGCAACTTTGCGATAATCACGTTGTAACTTGGCTCTCGTTTTAACATAATTATGGCTTTGCGTTGCCTGTTTACCATTTACCACACGCTTTTTTGCCAAGGATTTTTGATAATACTTGATACGTTGATAGAGATGTTTTAAACGTTTGGGTAAGGTATTAACTTGACCAGCAGTGTAATTGAAGTGTCCAACATTAACGTCAACTGCGGTTTTATCACCAGTTTTAGCTTTGTTTGCCACTTCGACTTCAAAAGGCAAACTTGCCCAGTATTTGCCATTTTCACGGTAGATTGAAACGACTTTTAATTCACCAGTTAACGACTTAACGCCACTCATGCGAATGTCATCCCAATGCTTAATCCCGTGTGGCTTATCCAAGCGCAACTTACCTTTAATAATCTTAGCACGGTCAGTTTTAAAACCTTGTCTAGGGGCTTTCTTTGATTTAAAACGTGGTTTGCCCCAATCAACTTGTGCCTTATCAAAAAAGTTCTTCCAAGCCTTGTTTAAGTCGCTAATTGCTAGTTGTAAGCAACGGGCTGAAAAACGATATTGCCAATCAGCTTTATTAGCTACTAACTCGTTGCGAACCTTGTATTCATTTGGTCTGAGACGTTTATCATCTAAGATTAGTGACTCTTCGTACAGCTCATTCCATAAAGCCAAACCAGCATTCCAGCAATATCTGCGATAATCACATAAATCATCCAAAACTTTTTGCATGGTTTTATTGGGATAAAGTCTTACTTTTTGGGTTCTTAACACCATCATTTTCACCGCCTTTCAAAGATTTGTCATTTTCTAGTTTGTGCTTATATTTACGTAAACCAGATAAACGACAGGAAAATACGTGTACAATACTTACCATATCATCAATCATTTCTTGCGTTGGACTGGTCTCAACGTTATTTAATACCACAATCTTAGTATTGTGCATTTTACATAATCGTTCAAACCAGTCATAACCAAACCGAATAAATCTATCTTTATAAGTAATGTAAATCGTATCAATCTGATTATTCATTACTTCTTCTAATAATTTATTCCACTTTTTGCGATTATAGTTAAGCCCACTGCCAACATCAGTCATTGTTTCATCTAAAACAACGCCTTTAGCGTTAACGTATTGTCTAATAAAACCTATTTGATTTTTTAAATCATCTTTTTGACCATTGGTTGACACTCTAGCATAAGCAACATTTTTGCGCTTAGTCAACTCCGATTTACCGATATAGTTTAAATATTGTTCTTCTGTGTAATATCTTCGATTGGTAGGAGTTCGATATGCTTTCAACACACCTTTACTGTCCCAAATTTGCAAAGTTCTAACTGTAACTCCTAAACGTTCAGCCATTTCTTTTGGTTTTAACATTGTCATAATAACCACCCACATTTTTACTTCTTTCTATGGTTTATTATAACATGTTTTTCTACGTTATTCTATGTTTTAAATAACAGTCAATCTCCTCCAAATTTCCCATCAAACCATCATGTGACAAAAAAGACCCCTCGCCTCTTCTGTCCAACTACTACGACAGAAGAGACGAAAGGCCTTAAGCTAGCATGGGCTTTCCGCGGTACCACTCTTCTTCACTGTGATAAATACAGTGCTCTCATTCGGTCCAACAACCTATGCCGTGATAACGGAGGCAACCCCGTCGATTCCTACTTGGTTTCAGAATCACCGTTTAGCGGCGAGTTCAACGATTTCGCATGTCCGTTTTACACCACCCAACGGCTCTCTTGATACGCGTCATCATCTAATACTCCGCTTCATTACGTTTGCTTGTTTATGATATTATCACACGTATCTTTTTGCTTCAACATTTTTTTATTATTTTTTTCAAATCTTTTTGTAATTTAACTTCAAAACTTGCCGTTAACCTGCTTTGATTCCCGTTTTATCTGAGGATAGAGCGCGACATTTTTGAACTCAGTAAAGCGATCAGAGGATTAAGGCATGACCGAATGGCACAAACGCAATCACTGAAGTCTGCTTTTAAGTCTTTGCAACCCAAGCACAAGCGCCAGTCCCATCAAACAAAAAACAATGCTGAAACTTTCAAAATGCAGCGGATCAAGCGGAACGGAAAGGGTTGTCGGCCCCATGACGATCGCATAAAACGAACCAAGCATCATTCCGATGATAAAATGCAGCGTCTGTGAACGGTAACGTTTCAGGCAGGTTCTGATGACTTTGACAACCGTTGCCGCACCAAACAGGATTCCTGCGGCAAAGCACAACAAGCTTGGCAGAGCTTGAAAATTCAGCGTAATGACGCTCTTGATCGCAGAAATAACGGGGATATATGCTCCAAAAATCAGCAGCATCGTCGAACCGGAAACTCCTGGCAAAAACATTGCGGAAACAGCCAAAGCACCGATCAAAAACAGCTTGACGGAAGCAAGCGCACTGAATCTTTCAAGATTCAGCACCGCAGAAGGAGCATTGCCGTTGACCACTCCGATCATGATTACCAGCAGCATGCCGGCCACAAGAAACAAAATTCCGCCTGGCCCCTTCCTGAAGTGATTTTTTTCTTCAATGACGATCAGCGGAATCGCACCGGCAATGAATCCGATGAACAACGAGCTCACCTTGTAGATGTGGTGCTCAAAAAGAGACGACAATATCAGCACCGCCAGCACCATGCCGATTGCCCAGCCGATTCCGAGCTTTGCCAAATACTTTGCGGCTGCCTTTTTTTGGACACGATTCCCTCGCATCAGGTCATCAATCGCCCCGATGAAATTATCGTAAAATCCCATGATAAAAGCAACCGTCCCGCCGGAAACTCCCGGAACGCTATCGGCAAGAGCCATCAAAAACCCGTTCAGTCCTTGTCTGATCATTTAAATTCCTCCAGTTTATGATTGGTTTATTGTACCATAATAAGCTAAATTTTATCTAAACTGAAACTTAATTTTTTTATAACAAATCAGTCGGCGTTTTAGAGGAAACTTCCACAGACCAAAAGCGCAAAATGCTTAACGCTTCGCCGACAAAGCCAATATTTCCGATTGACGAACGAGTCCCGAGGCTGATCCAGACAACTTATTTTATCTCATGAGCATGTTGCTCACAAGTATTTTTTGTTGGCCTGAATATCAGGATCATATTCGGCAAAGCGGCAGCATGTATTTGGCAAAATCTCTGGATTTTACGGGCAAATCTCAAAAATCGACCATTTGCCCGTAATCGAGGGCTGACTTTTACGGGCAGATTTTAAAAATCGACGTTAGACCCGTAATCCCGCCCTGGCACGCTGATTGAGCAAATGATGCACAGCGCCGCATTTATCGTTTATCATTCCCATATGCAAAATTGAAAAAATGCCGGACAAAATCAGTCGCAGCTCGACCCTATTTGTTCGACATTTCATTTAAGGAACTTCTTAAATCAGAATTCTTCCATCATTTTTTCCGCATCCTCTGCGGCCTTCACCTTATCGTTTGACTTGACGATCATTCCGTCCTCGTCAATCAGATAGGTCGTTCTCACGACCCCCATATACGTTTTTCCGAAACTTTTCTTTTCCTTCCACACGTCATACGCTTTGATCGTTTCAAGATTTTCATCCGACAATAACGTAAATTTCAAACCGTGCTTTTCTTCAAAACGTTTGTGCGATTCGACAGAATCCTTGCTGATGCCCAAAACAACGGCTCCTTTTTCTTCGAACTGCGGCAAATGTGCGGTATATCCGCAGGCCTGACTGGTGCATCCGGGCGTATTGTCTTTCGGATAAAAATACAGAATTACCTTCTTGCCGCGATATTCATCGAGACTGTGCATCTTGCCGTTTTGATCCGGCAACGTAAACAATGGTGCTTTAATTCCTGTTTCCAACATTTCAAACCACTTCCCTTCGCCATGATCATAACTCATTTACGCTTCAAAAGCACACAATAAGCTTGTGAATTTTTGCTTCAATAACCCGGCGAAGCACTGCATTTGACAAAAAAACAGATAATTTTTTCAGCAATTCGTTTTGCCGCAAACGGCAAAAAGCAGACATGCGCTTCATCGATTTGATCGCTGAATTCACGCAATTTTTCGTTGATCATGATAAGCCTTCATTTTTCTTTCCGCATGATACATTATTGCCGATCATACCTGGCAGACGTTTTTTTGAGCAGACTGATCATGTCTTCTTTGACCTCTTTTGGCCCGATTACTTCAATTTCGCCAAGACCGATGAGCCATCCCAGCAAGATGATTGAAGGAACGGCATAAAATTCGATCAGAAGTTCATTGCTTTTGTCAGTCTTGTCAGGATTTGCGCAAACCTTGATGTTTTTTCCGAACTGATCGATGATCGGTCCGACCATTTCTTCGCTTGCCGCAACGGTAATCTTTCGTTCGTCTCCGGTAAACATGCCCATTCTTCTTGAAACGTAAGTATTGGGACAAATTTCGCGCACCTTGACCATGCCTTCGCGTGTTTGATCCTTCAACAGCTTGATATCAGTCATTTTGTCAACGCGGTAATGGCGTTCAACCAGTTTTCCGCATTTATTTTTGATCGCATAAAGGTAATAGCGATCATCCGCCCAGATCAGGCTCCACGGGTTGACGATTTCTGCTTTGTCGCTTTTAGGGACGAGCTCCAGATCTTTGTTCCACTTCATGTAGGTAAAACTGATCGGCACTTTTTTGTCGCAAGCTTCTTGAATCTTGTCCACGTTGTCCAAGATTTTTTGGTTCTCGGTTTTATTGTTGACCATCCCCAAAACATTGCGGTCAAGATAGTCGCGCTGGTTTTCGCTCAATAGTTTTTTCAGCTTCTGCACCATTTCGTCCGCAATTTCTCTGCCGATAAAATTTGAAGCATTGATCGCATCAACAATCAATTTGAGTTCCTCTTTTTTCAGCAGTCGATTTCCAAGATAATATCTGGCATTTCTGCCCATGCTTCCTTCAACTTTGACGTGCCATTCTCTTAAAAGGCTCATGTGTCTGAGAATCGTGTCTTCGCTGCAATTATATCCCATCTCGAACATTTCGTCCTGAATCTCGCGCATCGTCAACGGATGGTCCTCATCCGTGCATCTGTAAAGCACATCATAAAGCGCAAGAATATTGCCGGTTTTTCCAGCCATTGCAATTGCTCCTTTCAAAATCATGCTTTAACCCAAAATTAAAAGCCTAAGCTCATCTGATCGAGTTCAGGCTTGACGTTTTCAACAATATTTTTCTTTAACGAACTGCTCATAATCTTCCTGATGCTGAATCACATATTGAATCAGTTCAGGATAGCAGCGATGTGCCGCCACCGTAACCAGCCGGTTCAAATCAAACAGGCATCCGACAAGCAGATCCTCTTGACCCAATGAATCAATCTGTCTTTTGACCAGGTCCAAATCAAGTTCTTCTTCAAAAAGCCCCGGCGTATACGAATAGATGTCACCGGTATTGTGAATAACCAAAAATTCGCCCGAAAGACGTCTTGCGCGCAAACAATACAGATCACCGCACAGTTCCTCTTTGCATCTGGTCAAAATCGCCTCGGAGTCCTCCTTGTCGCTGGATGACCTGATAAACTCCTCGTATTTGCCCAACTCGCAATCCTTGTCCATCCAAGCACAAAAAACGCGCACGTCAAGCATCTTGCAGGCTTCTTCTTCGCTTGGAAACGGACGATCGATGCGTTGCTCAACAAACTTGCCGACAGACACGTCATTATCGAATTCCCACTCATTGCACAAATCCTCCAGGACTTGATACTCAAGGCCTTCATACATGTCGGTCAGCAAACCTTCCTTTTCACGATTTAACATAAGCACAACCCCCAATTAGAGTACTCTAATTTAATTCTAAGCGGTCGGCGTGCGATATGCAAGCACTTGTTCTCACTTTCGCCGAACCCGTCGATAAAGCGAAACAGCACTCAAAAAATCAACGACAAATGCCAAATGCAGCACAAGGTAAATCAACCCTTTGCCTTTTTCAAGCCTGCCGCTTTGTTCCAATCTGACAACGGCGCTGATGCCGTACATCGAAGAAGTTATCATCAGCAAATAGTCGATGATTGCCAGAATCATTATCATTAATGGACTGAAAAAGATCAGTGCCGGAACGACCATCGCAAACAGCAACAGCAGACCTATTCCAAAAATCAGCAGGAAAAAAGGAATGTGCACGAACTTGATCAGCATGTCATAAAACGCAAGATCATTGACCCTGTCTTTCGGATAAGTCAGCGCATTGACGATATTCAAAACATAAACGACAATCGTCAGGATGACGTACAACGTGAAGAAATTGTGAGCATTCTTATATTCAAAATATTCATGAACGAAGAAAACATATGGCCAAATCATCAGGATGATCGGCAAAATTTTTCTAAACCTTGCCACCTGCTTCACCCTCTTTCCAGTCTTTTCTTTCCAAAACGTTGACTTTGACTTGTTCAATTTTGCCATAGCTCGTTTCATACACGGAATCTTTAACGTACTTAAACCCGCATTTTTCCTGAACTCTTTTTGACTGCCTGTTCGTTACGAAGTGTTCGCAAGAAATGAAGTCCATCCCCTGTTCTCCAAACAGCCAGTCAATCACGCGAAGAACAGCCTCAGGCATAATCCCTTGTCCCCAATAATCCTTGGAGAGGACGAAGCCCAGTTCGCAGCCTTTTTTATTGGAAAATGCAGCAAGTTTGGCAGCACTGAATTTTTTGATCCCGACCGAACCGATCACCTTGTCATCCTTTACGATGGCAAAAGTATCTCTTCCGCCAATGAAAATGTCAAGAATCCGTTGCGTTTCATCTTTGTCCTGATGCGGAAGCCAACCAGCCATCTGCCCCACGCCGTCAACTGACGCATATTCATGAAAATCATCAAGATCCGTTTGTTCAAACTCTCTGAGCGTCAACCGAGACGTTTTCAAAATCGTTCCGGAAATATCGACGATGCGCTCAAGCTCTGCTTTCAAACGCTGTTTCAAATCAAACAGTTCTTCTTTTGACGGACAATTCTCATCAGCGTAAAACTCCTCCATCGGAAGCCACCACACCGGGCCTTTGCCGTGATTGCCATAATTTCCAAGATCGCCCTCATGTCTCGGAAAAAGATGCCAATGAAGATGGGCGTCACCTTGCCCCAAACACTCGTAATTTATCTTGTCCGCGCGAAAGGCATTTTTGACGGCTTTGGCCACAAAAATCATTTCTTTCATATATTTTGTCGCAAAATCTTCATCCAGGTCAAAAAGTTCCGTTTCATGCTTTTTGCACAAAAAAAGCGTATAGCCTTTGATACGCTGCGTGTCCCCCAAAACAACGTAACCGGTCTCAAGTTCCTTGACAAAGAAAGGATTGGCTTCATCTTTGATCATCTGAATTCGATCACAAATCAGACACATGCAGATTTCCCCCTTTATTCATTCATTATTATAAAGCGAACTATCCGCTTATTATAGCATATATTTTTCAGACAACCGAAATCTTTGGGATAAATCCACGGAAAAACAACAATTGCCGTAAAAAACCACGTTGACGCAAGGTGTTCAAGAATTTTACGGGCAGAATTCAAGAATCGTCGTTTTGCCCGTAATGGAGGGCTGGGTTTTACGGGCAGATTTCAAAAATCGACGTTTTGCCCGTAATGGAGGGCTGCCTTTTTACGGGCAGATTCCAGAAGTCGGCATTTTGCCCGTAACTGAACATCAAATGGCAACTGATCAACCAACCACTGTATTTTTCAGCACGTTTTTCCTAGCCTGTGCCGCTTCGCTTTTAATCGGAATAATTTTTTCGGCCGTTTTTTTGGGGAAAATGATTCTAAAGAACCATGTGTAAAAAAATGCTTATGTTTTGAAAGGAAAAGACTTTCATGCGCTGACCGACCCCGGCGCAAAGAAATTTAAAAACGTCTGTACGGTTCGTCAGGCGTTTTTGAGCGTATTTCACGGCAATTGTCAACCTAAAGTATAGTTAAGTTAACATTTTTAAAAATCAATGTTTATTGGTAATTTTTATTTTGATGAGTGTTTTTATTTGTAATGGAAAGCGTTTCTGTATATAATGACAGTAGGTCCTAGGAACCTGGCGTTATATGGTAAGTCAAATAAAGCAAGGAGGAATTCACTATGCATTGGTTATGGGTTTTGATTGTCGGTGCGATTATCGGTGCCATCGCAGGTGCCATTACAAGCAAAGGTCAGTCAATGGGGTGGCTCAGCAACATCATTGCCGGATTGATTGGTTCTTCGCTTGGAGAAGCACTCCTTGGGTCATGGGGACCCCAGCTTGCTGGGATGGCCATAATTCCGTCAATTGTTGGCGCGATTATATTGGTAGCACTTGTTTCATTTATTATGTCCCGCTTAAACATGGGTAGGTGATGCAAATGGCAAAAGGACTTTTACGTGTTGTTCTGATTTCAACGGCAATTGTCGGTGGCATTTTGATCGGGGGAACCGTTGTCGCCGTCAAGGGAGTTGACAGATTAGGGGATAAACTCCAGGATAAGCTTCATTGAAAAATTGTATGATAGAGGAGATATGGAGTATCCGATACGGGGAACTCTCGTCGCTGCGGCGAGAGTTTTTTTGTGCTTTTTTGGAAATGGCGCTCGCGTTGATGAAGAATGCAGAGCTCGATTACGGGCAAAATGCCGTTTTTTGAAATCTGCCCGTAAAAAGGCAGCCCTCGATTACGGGCAAAAAGAACTCTTTGGTCCATAATTTTTCCCGATCATCAAAAAAGGCCAACCCGAAAAAGGCCGACCATGATTGCGATACTTATGTATCTCTTCTTAATATAATTCGTCACCGACTGCCCCGCCTTTGTCGACCAGTTCAGTATCGGTGTCATAATCATCAGGATGTTCTCTGAACATTTGTGCCAACGAACCTGTTTCATCGCTCGGTTCCAATACAATTCTTCTGCCGACGAGCTTATATTCGACTTCTTCATTTTCCGAGATTTTCATCTTTTGAGCGATTTCTTCCGGAAGAACGAAACCTAATTTATTACCGATCTTAGTTACCTTAATCTTACCATCCATAAAGAATTCCTCCTTCAAATATCATCGCTTGAATTTTATCACTAATCAATTGGCAAAGGAATTATTTTGCTTGCAGCTTCAAATCTGAGGCATTTTCCAATATAACGACTTTTTGTCAAGTTATTTAAAATTCTATACTTTTCCGGCTTGCTTGCGGAATCCTCCGCAAGCAAGCTTCTTTTTGTACACATAGTTTATTTGGATATGTACAATATAAACGCAATCAGACAACTATTAATTATTTCACTTTTTCTTTACATTTTTTCTATAAGCGCATATACCGCTAATTTTAACATTGTGGTATAATTTGGCTCGTAGACTTATTTTAGACTTCAATATATATATATATATATCTTTGTTTTAATGCAGTACTTAACTCGTTTAAGGAGGATCATAAATGAAAAAAACGATTTTAACGGTCGGTGCAGTCGCTGGTTCGGTTCAAACGGCAAAAGCAGACGAAACGGACTTACATACGAACGAAGCCAGTGAACAACAGGTTCAAGTCCAGACTCAAACAACGGAACAAAAGGAAGAAACAGCCAAGTCGGAACTCGATGATGCCAAAAACAATGAACAACAGGCTCAACAAAAAGCAGACAATGCTCAAAAAGAAAACGACAAGGCAAATCAGGACGTTGCAAACGCAAATCAAAACGTTGAAAACAAGAAAAACGACGTTTCTCAAAAGCAGGACAATCTGAATCAAGCTGAACAGGATAAGAACGAAGCCACGAAGGAAAATACCGACAAGGCAAGTCAAGACGTTGCCAACGCAAATCAAAACGTCGAAAACAAGAAGAACGACGTTGCGAATGCTCAACAAAAAGCAGATGAAGCAAACAAGAACGTTGATAATAAGAAGAACGATGTTGCGAATGCTCAGCAAAAAGCAGATGAAGCTCAAAACAAAGTTGACAAGGCACAACAAAACGTCGACACCGTAAAGGACGCTTCTCAAAAACTCGAAGAAGCAAAGCAGAACAAAGCAAATGCTGAAAAAACGCTGACCGACAAGCAGAACGCAAAGGACAACGCGCAAAAGGCTTATGAAGATGCAAAAACGAAAGCCGATAACGCAAGCAAGGAATCTCAAAAGGCACAGCAGGACGTTGCCAAAAAACAGGAAATCTTCCGTCAAAAAGAAGAAGCATATCATAAAGCCAAGGATGCGTATGAAAACAACGGGCTTGATGAAGCAAAAGCCGAACTGCAAAAAGCGGAAGCCGAACTGAAATCCGCTCAAAAAGACTATCTGTATGCCAAAAGCATTCTTGCTCACAAGAACGGCGAAAAGACGGATTTGGAAAATCAGCTCGCAAAGCAAAACGAAATCGTGGCGAACGCACAAAAAGAATATGCTCTGGCAAAGCTCGCATACGACAAGACTTTGACCGACTACACCGCAACTCAAAAAGCGTTGAACGATGCGAAGGCAAACGAAAAGAAAGCACAGGATGCGATTGCAAACCTTGAAAAGAACAAGCTCATCGTAAGCGATGCTTCCAAGCAAAAGGCTCAAGCGTATGTCAAGGCTTATAATGATTATGTAAAAGGCGGTAAAACTGATGCCTTGTTAAGGGCATTCACGCATGCAGAACACGAAATGCTCGTGCAATTGCAAAACGACTATGCGCTTAATATCAAGAACAACGAAGTCTATTTTGGCGACGAAGCCGACAAGAACGTTGCGGTCGATTTGAACAACTTGTCGCAAGCGGTTCAAGAAGACCTTGCCAATTTCGTGGCTACGCTCTTGAACGACGTTCGTGACCAACTGGGACTTACGCCGTATGTCGGTAAAGTCGTCGTGACGAAAGGCATGCTCGACATGTCAAATGCCATTGCCAAAAATTATGTTGCAGACAATTGGGATGCTTATCATAATGCTCACGATGCTTCAGCAGTTCAAAAGGGCGCACAACAATTCGGCATGAAGGATGCTGATGAAAATTTGGGGTGCGATGCTGATAAAATTGTTAACTTGTATGATTTGAAAGAATTCGCTAAATTAAGTTTATTATGCCAAATCCTTAACGATTTTCATTACAATACAGTAGGGCATACGATGTCGATGTTGGGCTTGAATTATATCGATGATAAGCCTTCGGAAACTTTCTTTGGTGTATCGACAAGTTACGTTCAAGGAAGTTCAAACGTTCATTTCCATTTGATTCCGAATACGACGGATGAAGACTTTGGCTATATGAAATATGCTGATTGGGGAATGAATGGAGATTTTGGCAAGAAAAATCAGGAAACGTTCGACCAAGCGGGCGGAAAACAGGAAATCAACAACCCGTATGCAACGCTTCAAAACAATCTGAACAATGCGAAGGCAGAAACAAGCAAGGCTCAAGCAAACTTTAACGTTGCAGAAAAGTCAAAGACTCAAGCCGAAAAAGCATTTTTGGAAAAACAGTCCGAAATGAACGGTGAGACTAACAGACAAAAACAGATTCGAAACAATCTCAATGAAGCAACGATTTCAGCCAATAAAGCTCAATTCGACTTCGAAAATGCTGAAAACAGACTCGAAACAGCTCGAAACAACAGAACGCAGGCTCAAAAGACGGTCGAAGCCTACACGGCAAGCGTTCAGGTAAAGAAACAAGCCATGGACGAGGCAAAAGCCGAAATGGAAAAGGCGGGAATCGCCGAAAACGATGCTCAAGAAACGTTAAGAGAAAAAGTCAAGGCAGACCAAGAAGCACACGATGAAGCAAATGCCAAAAAAGAAGCGTTCGTCAAGGCAAGTTATGAAGCAGACCAAGCCCAAAAAGCGGTCAAAAAGGCTGAAACAGACCTTGAAATCGCTCAAAAGGCTTACAACGACATCAAATACGCAATTCTTTCAAACGAAAAGACGCGTGCGCTTACGCAGGAAGAATCAAACACGATTGCTTTGGCAGAAAGCCAGCTTGCGACTGCAAAGGCAGAACTCGCAAAGGCGAAGGCAGACCTTGCGGAAAAGCAAACGGCTCTTGAAAACGCAAAGGCTCAAGCCGACGTTGCAAATACGGAATTGACGAAAGCAAAAGCCGAACTTGAAAGCGCAAAGAAGAACCTTGCGGAAAAGCAGGCTTATCTTGAAAAGCTTCAGAACGCTTCACAAGCATACGAAAAGGCAAAGGCTGAACTTGAAGAAGCACAAAAGGCTTTGGAAAAAGCAAACCTCGAACTTGAAAACGCAATGAAGAATCAAGCGGACAAGCAAAAGGCTTTGGACGAAGCAAACACCGAACTCGAATTTGCCAAAAAGAATACGGAAATCAAGCAAAAGGCTTACGATAAAGCTAAAGCCGAACTTGACCTCGAAAACGCAATCAAGGCGGAACAGGCAAAACTCAATGAAAAGAAGAAGAGCCATACGGACGTTTCTCCAATCGTTCTCAAGAAATCGGGCAACGGTCAAAAAGCAGAAAACGCAACGAATCAGCCAATGGCTTTAACGGAAGAACACGCAAACGTTTCAACTGAAAAACAGGCAAAGACTTCCGAACTTCCGCAAATGGGCGACGAAGAAAAATCGGAAACTTCCGTAATCGGAATCATCATGATGCTTTTCGCAAGCATTCTGGCAATGCTCGGACTTTCCGACAAAAAGAAGAAGGCTTAATCATAAAGGACGTCACGCCTAAGCGTGGCGTTTTTTTGTTTTGTCAACTACCACCGATTAAAATCGGTGGTAGTTGACCTGTGAACGAAAACTCTTGACAAAGGGCGTATTAAGGCGCACTCTATACGTGGAACCTAAGGAGGAATAACGTATGAAAGAAAAGGTGATTGTATATCCGGCTGTGCTTGACAACAGTGAAAACAGTGACGATGTATATACGGTAACCTTCCCTGATGTCCCTGGAGCAATCAGTGAAGGCAAAGGGCTTGCACAAGCTATGTTAAATGGTTCGGAAGCACTCGGACTGATGTTATACGACGTTGATGAAATGCCTGAGGCTTCGAATATTGATGAAGTCAGAGCCAAATATCCCAAAGCAGTAGTGACATTAATTTTCACTGATCTTGAAGATGCAAGAAGAAAGGCAAGGAAACCGCTTGTCAAGAAGAATACGACCATTCCAAGCACGCTTGCGCAACAGGCTGAAGAACGAGGAATTAATTTTTCTCAGACGCTTACGGAGGCGCTTGAGGAAAAACTGAAAGCTTTACAGTAAAAGAAACGCAAGACCCTTATCCGTTCTGGATATGAGCCTTGCGAGAATTATAATCCGTAGATTTTACAGGTAAAACTTTTCTAGTTTTGTTTTAAAAAATTGAATTAATGGACCGTTGAAGCAGGCATTTATAATTGTACCAATCCCTACTACCGACCAGATACCTGCCCCAGATGCAATGGCAAATATGATTCCGATAATCACAACAACAACATCCGAAAGGATCCTTGCTTTATGAAATGGAATTTTCTGATGTGTAAGTTTCTCGATTATAATTGCGACACTATCATATGGGGCGATTCCCATATCTGCGACCATAT
>UMJI01015811.1_pt1 | contig 21835 bp, 18 predicted proteins | sample 1965991 | NCBI WGS metagenome assembly UMJI01 (sample SAMEA4836140, study PRJEB28245) | human gut metagenome | biome: gut microbiome; material: fecal sample | place: Denmark | collected 2008
ATTTTTCAGCAAGCTCAAACTGTTCGTCTATCGTTTCGGCAAAAGCCGTAAACGCATACTTGCCGTTTCTGAAGCCTTGTACTCTGTCTGCGGTATTTTCGCATCTCACAGTGCTGACTGTTTCGTTTTCCCTGATGTGTAATCTGTAAAGAACATAACCGTAATAGCTGTCCAGTTCCTCAAAGCTCAGCGGGTACACCGACTTTACCGGGTCTGAGATACTGTCAAGTGTGCTGAAAAGATCGGTTCTGGCGGTGCATCGGATTTCTCCGTATTCCAGACGTCTTATTTGTGTTGTAAGCGGGACTTCATTTATATCGGTATAACGAGAAATCACCTCTTTGCACTTTTCGTATTTTTCGGTTATTCGACCATCTTCTGTCAAGGGTGCATCATAATCATACGATGTCACTATGCCTGTCTTTTTCTCATTGTTCTTTCCGGACATAAACCCGAAATTTGTTCCGCCCTCGAACATATAGAAATTCATACTGCCATTTTTGAGCAGAATATCAAGTTCTTGAGCTGCCTTTTCAGGTGCTGTGATATTGTGTTCTTCGCCCCAGACGTCAAACCAGCCGTTCCAGAATTCCATACACATGAGCGGCTTATCTTCTCCGATAAAACGCCGCATTTCACCAAACTGCCATTCAGCAGAAGAGCCGAAATTGCCGGTCGGCAATGCACCGTCAACCATACCTGATTTGAAAACAAATTCACTCCACGGACCATCAGATGTCACAAACGGTACAGTTATGCCGTACTTACGCATAGTATCTCTCAGAAACTCAAGATAGGATGTGTCGTTTCCGTAATAGCCATACTCATTTTCAATCTGCATCATAATTATATTGCCGCCATTATCGATCTGATAAGGTGCAAGCTTGGGCATAAGAACGCTGTAATAACTGTCCACTGCATTAAGGTATGGCTTGTAGGAGCATCTCAGACGCATTGAACGGTCTTTTAACAACCACGCAGGCAATCCGCCGAATTCCCACTCTGAACAGATATACGGCGACGGTCTGATAATCATATAAAGTCCGAGTTTATCGGCAAGTTCTATAAAATGGCAGATATCATGCATTCCGTTCCAATTGAAATTTCCTTTTTCAGTTTCGTGAAAATTCCACGGAATATACGTTTCAACTGTATTGCATCCGATATTTACGAGTTTTTCAAGCCTGTCCTGCCAATATTCCGGTACGGTGCGGAAATAATGTATTGAACCCGAAATTACCTTGAACGGTTTCCCGTCCAAATAAAACTTATCTCTTATCTCAAATCTTGACATAATATACCCTCCTGATTATCAATCTTTCTTCTTTTTCATTTTTGCTATCGCAACACCTGCGCCGATTGCGGCAGCCACAGCAACCGCTCCTACGGCAACGGGAACAAACGGGAATGAGCCTTTACCGCCATTACCGCTGTTGCTTTCCGCTGATTTGTCGTTATCTTCGGGAACGCTGTCGGATGAATCTGTACTTTCGGCTACCGATGACGTTTCGCTTATTACAGCTTTATTCACAGCCTCATAATCGTACAGCACCTGTGCCGCATCGACAGAACAGCTTCCGCTTACGACAGTCAATTTAAGAGTATGACTGCCCTGCTCCAACCCGTTTATCAGCAAGAACGACTGTCTGTTGCCGGTTTTTGATACGGCATATTCCTTATTAACGGTTTTGCCGTCAACATCAATGCTTACAACCGTGTTGCCTTTCTGTACGCCTGTAAGGATAATGCCCGTTCCTTCAAAATCAACGGTGAAATAAGCTCCTTCAGTGCCGTGCGAAATTGTACGCTTGTAGTTTTTGAAGCTGTCCATAGTGCTGTGTTCCCAGCCGTTTTCGCTGTAAGTAAATATGTTGTCTAAATTATCAAACTTGTTCACATACGGCTGAACGCTGTCGGTTGCCTCAACCTTGACATTATCAAAACAGCAATTGTTATATGAACTGTAGAGTGCCGCTCTTCCTGCACTGTAGCCGCCTTCTTCAGCCTTATAACCAATTATTTTTTCGCCGTCGACTAAAACTGTTATATCATTGTTCAGTGCGGAAATTTTTACATTATGCCACTTTGACGAATCAAAGTCTGCTATATTTCCGTCAAGAACCTTCTTCTTTCCGCCGAAGAAATTCCAGTTACCGTTTTCGTAAAGCGTAACGCTGTAACCGCTCCTTCCGCTGTCTGCAAGGATATATCTCAGACCTACGCCTGCATAGCTGTCTTTCCCGTCTGTAAGTATATCCGCACTTACGCTGTAATTATACCAGCGGTCATCGCCGAAATTAGTTGTCGGATCAGGTGTACCGCCCCACTCGTTAGCCTTAATATCCTTTGTAATCTTCTGCATCAGCACCTTTTCGCCGTTCTTTTCGGCAACCTCAAAAGCGCCGCCCTCATCGGTCGTGTAAAGCGGTGCGTTTCCTCTTGATGAAAGGAATTCGTCCGAATAACCGAAATCATCTGTGTACGGCAATGAGAGTAACTTATTGTCGCTTTCCTGCGGCACATCAAATTCAGGCTCTGATATATTCAAAGTTGATACAGTTATCATCGAATACGGCTTTATCGTAACCGAATACTTGCCGTTTTCGGGAGTAACTGTCGAAATCTTCTTGAAATAATTAGCATTGTACTCCTGACCCTCATCAGGACCTCTTGTTTCCCATACATATACTTCATTATCCGCTTTTGCGAGGTTTGCTATCTCAAAGTTATATGTGATAGGCTCCGATGTCGTATTTGTAATAATCGTGCTGTAATCGCCTTCCGCACTGCAAGCGGTGATATAGCTGTACTTTGCGTCAACCAGTGCGTGACCGTCACCGCCGACCTTTGCATCGCCGTAACAAGCGTCCAATATAAAGCTCCAGCCCTTATCCATAAACTGTGAGAAATGCAGATTCATATAATATCCGCTGTCAAGAGTGTAATAGCCGTTCCACGGGGTGCAGGCGTTTATAAGCTGTTTGTGGCAATATGTAACGCCGTCATAATATCCTGCGACCGCAGGCTGATATTCATACAGCGTCATATATCCGCCGCTAACCATTGTAATCATACGGTTTGCAATATCAAGCACACCGTTAAGACCTGTGAGTCCGGAATTACCCTCGTCAAAGCGGTAAGCCGACTGTGCATAGGTCATAGGTGAGCTTCCCTCGGAAAACCATAATTCCTTGCCGTATTCCTCCGCAAGCTTTTTTGTAGTATCATCAGCGAAGCTTGTGTAGTGAGAACCGATCACATCGACCGCATCACACAGCTCCTTATTCTTCATCATCAGCCTTGATATGCCCCAAGTGCCGCATTCGTCCGCCGCAACTATCTTGATCTCAGAGTAATCATACGGACAGTCCTTTTCACTTTTGAGGGCTTTTGAAAGATAGATTATCCAATCCGTATCAACGGCACGCTCATTTTGGTTCGCACTTACATAATCAAACACAAGACCGTAGGTTTCATAAGCGGCATCAAGCGTCTGCTTATACCACTTATACCTTGCCGCATACACGTCTTTGGCATCCGTGACCCAGCGCGGCTCGCTCCACCACAACATATCAAGTGTTACGTCCGGATTTATCTTTTTAATATCGGCGGCAAGCTGAAAACCTGCCCCACGGGTCACATCGGCTTTTTCATCCTCATATCTCATGGTCGCAGGCTCTGTGCCGGACGATGTATTTACATCCGCGCCCATTTCCACCTTGAAGTGAGTAAATTTAAGTCCGTTTTTGCCGTAAAGATGTTCAAGTATCTTGTCATAGCTTTCGGGATTTTTCTCCTTATAGTCAAGCAAAAGCCTTGACGAGCCGTTACAGCTGATCATGCCCTGTCCTCTGTAGAGGAAGTTTTCGCTTGTGTTTGCTTTACTGCCGTCAATTTTAATATTCACCGTATCACCTCTGTTATTATTTTCCGCAAATACAGTATTAACTGCGGTGCACATAATCGCCGCACCGATGGCAAGTGCGGTTATTCGTTTTAAAATGCCCATAAAAGCACCCCTTCCGATATAAAATTACAATATAAATATATATCGGAAAACGTCCGCCGTCAATCTTAAATTAATGATAACTCTAACTTTTTGAAACTAAATTACACTACCGCCGTTTTTTCTGAACTCGGAAGGCGAAATCCCCTCATACTTTTTGAATACGATTCCGAAATAAGTGGGGCCGGTATATCCCAGACTTTTTGAAAGCTGTGTCACGGAAATATCGGAGTCAAGAAGCATCGACTTGGCTTTTGAGATCTTGACACGAGCGATATACTCCATAGGCCGCATATTAAGTCGTTCTCTGAAAACACGGTCGAAATACTGCGGTGAAACGCCGGAAAGGCAGGCAAGCTCATTTAACGTAATATCATCGCCGTAATGCTCGTTTATATATCTGACAGCATTATCCGCTATGAGATTTCCCGTGTTGTTTTCTTCCTGCTTTCCGCCGAATATCTCTTTTGCCGCCAACACTGCGTTATATATCAGCAACGAGCATTTTTCGCCGCTATGAAGATTATCCGCCGCAAGACTGTATATTCTGCCGAATATCTTTTCAAAGGCGGTAAGGTCAGCGTCAACTGCGACCATTTCTCCGCTGAAGCCCATTGTATTCATAATGCCTTTAAGAAAGTCGCCTCTGAACACCATCCAGCAGGTATTCCATTCATCATTTTCAGGATAATACTCGTGAGGCAATTCGGGCGGAAGATACATAAAGGAGTTCTTTTCGAGCTTATATTTTCTGTTGCCGACTTCTAAAACACCACAGCCTTTTGCAGTATAAAGAAACTGATGCGAGGTAAGCCCCTTATCACGCTTAACGTGAAATTCGGGCGATGTTCTCCCGATTCCCGACAGATAAAACGGCAGCCTGACTTCGCTTGCCGGAACAGGATATATGGCACTGAGCATTTTCTCACGCTCCTAATTGATTCTGATTAAATTATAGCATAACGGCAAATAAGACGCAACAAGCATATCTGCATTTGGATTTTTCTGCTTCGTTTTTATGTGTATAGTGTGGGGCAGATATAGTTTTTAACGTTTAATCGGCATTTTTGATCGGTTTTATGCAAAAAGGCGGTCACCAAACAGCGACCGCCTAATATAGTATATTATCTTGTACCGATGTTATTGATTAAGCCTTCAGCGCTTCCTCAACAGAAGCTATTTTCGCTGATATTTCGCACAACAGAGCCGCTTGCTATTTTTTGTGTCATTTTTGTGTCATACGCTGCTGAATACGTTAAATGTATACGGGGCGGTATAGGACGATATACGCATTCTGCAATGCTCTGCTCTCAACTCTAATATGTTTATAATTATATTATCCGCTCGCCATTATAGCTTACTTTGGTCGGGAAAGAAAAACAGCTTACTTCAAAAATAGTATTGTCAGCCGTATTTTTAAAAACAATCGCTATATATTCCTCATAACCGACATCATCAACATCAATGCCATTGTCCGTTTCATAGTCTGTATCATATTCCGCAGATATCTGTACACCATCTTGAAATGTCAAATAATACACACCTTCAGCGTGTTCATGAACGAAATTATAAAGGAAGTCAAAGGCTTCGGTTTCATGTGGATTGATCATTATGCTTCTCCTTTACGTTAAATATATCCTGTGCGATATAGGACGGACTATATGCGTTCAGCAGGAAAGCGTGTTCAATATCACATAACGCCACATTCTCTGAGAATACCACCGATGATTGTGCCTACTTCAAGTGAAGGGTTTTCACGATAATACGAGAACTTCTTATATGACATCAAATTGTATAATTCTTTATTTGACCTCATTATTTTCTCTGAACGCTTAACGGCATTACAAACATCATCAAGAGTTAATTTCGCTAAGCATCCGGCGAAGTTATCTCTTGTCTTGTATTTACCCATCGTTTCAAATTTTTCAGAGTAAGCACTATTAATTTTCTCGAGGTATTTACTTCTGTCAGTGAGCATACCGTTACAATCCGCTTTATGTAATACTATCCATAAATCAAAAGTAAAATTGCTGTATCCAAACTGATATTTAATTGTTTTTCCGAGATTTTCGGCTTCACGCATTCTATCCATTACCTTTTCAAATTGTTTCTGATAATCGCTTTCATTACTTTCATAGTCATAAAAATGAAATACTGTAGTCTTACCTTGGATTGAAAGCCCCTTTACATATTTCACAGGATCTTTCTCCACTTTTGAATTAAACGACACTTTGCATGACGCATCTGAATTATTTATCAAGTCTTGAAGCCAATCCAGATACCATTTTTCAGTTTCACCTTCAACTGAGAAATAATACTTTTTAGTTAGTTTTCTCATCCGAACTCTCTCCATTGACACCAAGAACATCTTTGATCACATCGGTGAAATCAATATTGTTGATAGCGCCATATTGATCAACGAAATAATTTTTCATATAATCATCGCCCTTGCGTACAGCATTTTTCCCTGACGTTCCGAAATCTGACAATGCGTAAATAGAACTTTCGTGTGTCGTATCATCACGTTCTACAAATTTTATTTCATCACGTCTGAACATATTTGAATTCAGGAAAATCGGGTTGTTCGTATTGAATATCAGCTGTGCGTGACGAGTATTCACCTCATCATTATGGAAAATATTGATTATATTCATGAGTGCGATCGGATGAATAGACGCATCAAATTCATCTATAACAAGTGTGCTTCCGGTATCTAAGGCACGTATTATCAAAGGAAAAATATTTACAAATCGCAGTGTGCCATATGACTCATAAATATCGGATTGAATAACGACGCCTTTTCCTTTAGCAATATTTAAATTATCAATTACCGAGCAAAGCTTCATAGTACCGTCATCTCCCGAAAAATACCCGATACCATTGGAATTGATTCCAAAAAGTTTAGCGGCTTGCTGTGTGGTTGTATCAATGTATATTGTTTTTTCCTTAGGATCAGCAAATCTATTGATAAACTGAACCTCATTCGCATGGTATATAACCATAAACTTTTCGCTTATCCAATCGGTAAACTGCTGTACAAGTTTAGGAGCGAACAAGAGTTTAAAAGCACCGGTGAGAAATAATTCATCTGCTAAAAGTGATTTTTCGGAAATATCAGCAAAGCTTCTGTTCTTACTTATATCCGCTTCTATCAGATAAGATGAGATCTGTGATAAGTTTCCTATTTTTATAGTTTCGTCACGTTGAAAAACCATTACATTATTAACGTAAAACGTTTCCGACAATATTTTTCTTTTCTTGTCTCTTTCAAGAAATAACCCGATATCCAGTGTTATTTCATACTTGTATTTAACGCCATTATTGATAAATTCGATCGCCATCGTCACGGGAGCGGATATATCCTTATTAGGAATAAGTTCGAGCGAGTAGGCAGCCGCATTGGGAGATGCTTGTTCTTCACTGTTCCGTATATTTCCACGAAGCACAATTGCACGGAATGTATCCATAGCACCGATTATATTTGTTTTACCGGACGCATTCGGACCATACATTACAGTTGAGCATAAAGCTTTATAGCTCGTTTTTCCGATTTTCTCTTTGCATATACTATAGTCAAGCCCTTTTTGCTTAGGTGCAGGCACCATAGAAAGGGTGTTACTCTGTTTAAACGATTTATAATTGCTTACAGTAAAGCTAAGCAACATACTGATCCCTCCATTTTCTATGTTCATTCGTTAATTATACCATTACCAACGGGCAATGTCAATTGCATTTTGCAATATTTCTTCAAAATCTAATCCATAAGCTTCTTAATCAAAACATTTTCTACTTTAATTTTGCCAAATAAGCGCAATTTATTCAAAAGTCAAATAAATATACCGCTAATTTCTTTTACACATTGCATTAATATAATAACAATTTTATCCAAATGCACCGAAAACCGCACACCAATAATAAAAAGATGCTAAAATACTAACAAAGGAGGTGAAAGCTATGAAAAAAGTACAAGTAACCGGTCGTCAGAACATTCGGATACCAAACGGCAAATTGCATGATGATGCAGGTCTCAAGGCGCTGGATGGAATCATTACAGAAGTGTATTATATTGATTCAGACTCCAGAAAAGAAATCGAAGATTGCATTGATCGTTTCTACATCAAGCATCCCGGTTTCGATACAGTTCAAGCTATACTCGTAGAATAGCACGCCAAAACCGCCCCTTAGTATTGGATTGCTCAGAGGCGGTTTTCGTTCTATAGCACTTTATTTGCTTTCAGCCTTCTTGTCATAAAATTTGCATTCAGCGCTATCCTGCTGACATCTGCTATTGCTTTAAGATCATCGGCAGAATATCCGCTGAGGTCATCGGTGTTTTGCAAACATTCTTCATTATCACTGATAAGATCTTCAAGAGGCACACAATAAAGTGCCGTCAGCCTGTTCACCATATCCGCAGTAAGAGCGGCTGTTCCGTTCTCAACATCTGCGATAAACGATGGTGTTACATCAAGAAAATCTGCTGTCTGATTTTGCGTAAGTCTGCTTCTTATGCGTAAAGTACGGATTTTTTCATTGATTTTCATATTAAACCTTCTTTCTGTTGACGGATCTATCAAAAATAAATCTGTAATACGGTATCAACCGCACATTGTTAAGTGCCTCTTCCCTGCTTGTTGTCAGGATAATTTTCTCATAATCTTCGGGAACCGAATCAAGACTATGTGATAAATTGATGTCATCTGAAAGCAACACTTCAACCGAATATCCGCTGTTGCCGATAAAAACCGTTGATACGGGACTATTTTCATACTCAAACACGCCGCTGCAGGACAGCAGGCTCCTGATATGAGCTGTTACGATTATTCTTAAAATATCATCGGAAATCTTGTCCGGGTTTGCAACTTTTGTTGCACTATTTATCAGATCAATACAGAACATCGGATAGTCAACAGTAAGTCTGAGCCTTGAAAACACCTCAGGGTTTCTGTACAATTCGTTTGACGGCTTCAGAAATTTCTGTGTTATATACGGATCGGCTGTAGGCTTATCGGTAATATAGGTCAGCGATGCAATCTTGTTGTCGGACAAAAAACGTATAGCTTTCTTGCAGTCATAATCGCTTACGGATACTGATTTTTCAAGTTTGCCTGTATGAATTTTTGAAATGTCAGCATTATTTATCTGCTCTTTAAGGGAGGAACATAAGACATCGAGAATAGTATTAACGTTAACGCTTTCGGTTTCTGCTCCGGTAATATACTCTATAGGCTTTTCAGCAATCTCAGCCGTTTCATCAAGGTAATCCTGCAAATATTTTTCTGAATTATCAAAGCCTTGGCAAAACTCCTTACAGCCGTGCAAAAAGTCTGCGTATGCCCTCTTGGAAACATCTGTCATTCCTTTGAACGACAGCCATTCGGAGAAGATCAGAAAGCCGACTCTTATAAAAGACGCATTACCGCCACAAGCGATATGCCCCCAAAACTCAAGTAATTCTGAATGACTGCCGGCAAAAACCACTTTTGTGCATTGATTATCGTATTTGCTATACGCACCAGCTATTTTTGCTATATCTTTATCAGGTAGTGCCAAATATTCGGCATCGTCGATAAGGTAAATTATCTTCTGACCGTTAGCTATGCTGTTTGCTACACTGCTTACAATATCATTCCGTTTTTCATCTGTATCAAAATCATACTTCATATTGATGTATAGCGCATTTTCATAAGCATCAGCCAGCTGACGCAGACATACCGTTTTCCCGCATTTCTTCGGACCGGTAATAAACGTGATACTACTGTTTTCTATTGCGTTTTCAGCTTCATAGAAAAAATCTCTTTTGAAATTATATTGCGTATATGACACGAAATCACCACCTGTTATAAATATATGAATCAGAACAGATACATCTTGTTAATTTGGATTTTAACATATCAAATTGCGTTTGTCAATGCATAGCTTGTTTGAAAATATAAACGCTCATAATGCGAAATATATCTGCTACAGCAAAAGCAGAAGCTCAATACTTCCCGCAAACTTGACAAGAAAAAAATCCGTGCTATAATTTATCACAATAAAAAATTAAATGAGGTGAAATCATGACAGATACAGAGATCAGCAAGTACATGGCTCTTTTATTAAGGCACAAACCCGAAAGTGCCGGGCTTGTACTGGATGAGCACGGCTGGGCTGATGTGACCGAGCTTTTAGCGTGCATTGCTGAAAATAAAGAGCCAATCAGCTTTGACAGGTTGTGCGAAATCGTAAAAAATGACAACAAGCAAAGATATTCATTCAACGAAGACAAAAGCAAAATAAGAGCGAACCAGGGACATTCGATAAAGGTAGATGTCGAACTCAAAACGGCTATACCGCCGGAATACCTCTATCACGGCACAGCCGAAAGATTTACTCAGTCGATCGACGAGCAGGGACTTCTGCACAAATCAAGGCTGTATGTTCATCTGTCAAAGGATACCGATACCGCGAGAAAGGTCGGCATAAGGCACGGTAAACCGTTTATCTACCGGGTTAAAAGCGGTGAAATGTCACGGGACGGATATACGTTCTTTCTGTCCGAAAACGGCGTATGGCTGACAGAAACAGTACCGGTACAGTATCTTGAAAAGTCGTGGGAGAAGTAATTAAGCAACCTGAAATTGCTTTAATTACTTCCCCGCTTTTTTAGCGAGATCATTACTTTGTCCATATCTCCGTATTTATCTACGGCAATCAGGAAATCGGATATATTATAACATTCCCTGCCGGCAAAACCGTTCGGAGGTTTTTCGGCGTACAGCAAACAGACGCTTTTACATTCTCCGAAATGCGATTCCGCTACCGACGTTATTTCTTCAATATTATCGGCATAATCATCCGACTTTCGTCTTATCAAAAAATATCTGTAACTGTTTTCCTGTCTATCATAAATAAGCATATCATAACCGTTGATAAGGCGGTTTTCGTGCATAAATTCGGGCTTGCAGACGATATAGCGTTCGTCAGGCAAAGAGCTCATAACGTCAAAGATAACCGTCTGCCCGACTATCTCGTCTAACATATTACGGTTCAGAGTTTCCGCCATTTCTTTTTGCCTTTGCTTATCAAGGTGCTGATACCGTTCTATCTCAGATTCAGCTGCTTTTTTCAGAAAACTGTATCTGACAGCAGGCTGTACTATATGATATTCATAAGTCGGAGGCAGTTTTTTCCACACTCCCGATACATTTGCGAATGTTCTTTTTTCAATAAACGAAAGAAAGCCGATTTCTTTCAGCCATTTTTCAAGCTCTTTTATCATCTGTGGGGTAATGTAACAATCGGCATTTTTACCCGAACTGAGCATCCGGGCGAACTGTTCGGCATTATCTTTTTTATCTGTCAAAGCGGTAATAATCTCTCCGTCGGGCGAACCGCTATACAGCTCTGCAGCCTTTTCTGTAATACTTTTAAGCTCGGCAAGCTCGGTTTCGTTGATATTTATAAGTGCGGAATCCCTCTTGTCTATATCGGCGTTATTCTTTAATGAATTTGCAATATTCATAGTAACTGCATCGTGCAGATAGCTCAGTATATTTTCATATCCGATTGTGGATTTTTCGGCTTCATTTTTGTAAAACAAACCTCCGTACCGAATATAATCATATATATTTTCCAAAGGGAAAAGTGTGTGGTATTCCGCAAAAGAAATATAAGTCGTATTGACTTTCCTTACTCTGTCATACAGCTCATAATCTTCTGCAAAAGCGATGCTTAAACTGTCCATTCCTGAGATTATTATTCTTACACCCGCTTTTGCAAAGCAATCCGCAAGCACAGAGGAATTATTGATAAAATCGGACACTTTGGTTATTTCATTGATAAATATAACCGTCTTACCTTTTGCTTGTTCTTCTCCAATTCTTCTTTCAAGCATTTTCATTGTATTGCTGTCCTGCATTTCTAAAAAAGCACAGGACGCAGTATATGCGACAATATCGCAAAGCAACTGCTTCAAAAGAGTTGTTTTACCCGTTCTTTTCAAGCCGCAAACAGCGAGAATTTCTCCCTGATAACATTCGTCGCCGAGAACAAAATCTTTCAGTATGGCAAACGCTTTTCTTTTGTTCATGTCTGAAATATCTGTTGTGAAAGTTTCTGGATTTACTTCCTTCATATTTTTCTCCTTTCAGATGCAAAAATACTCTGATATCGTCTTGACATCACGCAATAGCTATGATAAAATCAAATATGAGGAATCGCTGCTTTGCAGACGGTTACTCCGAGCAAACAATTAAGTCTTATACTTGCGTTAACGCAGGAAGACCGCCTTGCATCTGATGATAGCAAGGCGGTCTTTCTTTATAATATCACAAAGCTGTTTCAATACTCATCTGACTTACGATATTCCTCATCGCCTGCAATTATTTCATCAAGAGTTCTCGGTGTGTAATTCATATATGACATCATCGCACCTACATTGATGAAATTAGTAAGCGGAGTTCCGTGTACATCCCTGTTTGCCGCCAACGTCTTTCTGAGTCCCTTTACATAATCATATTCCTTTGTAGTATGCACATGACCGTACAGCATATATGACGTTTCAGAAAAATCAGTACGGAAAAACGGTATCGGATAATGGCACATAAGAACGTGCCTGCCCTCGTCCACAATTTCCTTTATATTCGTTATATCCTGAAACAGATTTTTAACATTACTGCTGTACTGTCTCGGATCGTGATTACCTCTGACAAGCACTTTCACTTTATTGCCTGTAAGTCCGGATACGATATCATACCATTTGCTTTCCTTGTGCCATATAAAGTCACCGAGAATATACACGGTATCGTCCCGAGTCACACGGCTGTTCCAGTTAGAAAATATTGTATCGTTCATTTCGTCTGCATTTGCAAAAGGTCTGTTGTCAAACCTGATTACGTTTTCGTGACCGATATGCAGATCGGATATATAAAAGTTCATTTGTGCTCCTGATTTTTGCCATAATTTTTTAATAACGTTCTGAATTGTCGGTAAAATGATTGCAGATGATGCCCGAGTTATTCTGCCTTGTAGAGCTCACCAGGCTGCAGGATTATTTCCTTATCTGTTACAAATGTTATCTTCATCGGTTTTGTGCCGACATTTTTGATACATCCGACCTTATCCTTCGGCGGCTCCTCTATGTAAAGTCTGTCGTAGAATTGAATACCCCGACTTTCCGGAAACCAACGCACACCCGATTTACACAGGATCAAAGAATCCTGAAAATTTCCTACATGGTACTCTGCTCTTTCAATATGCGTTCTTCCGTATTCATCTTTATACAACGCACGATAAAAGAAACTGTCGGTAGACGGGATAAGCTCAAGGTAGACCGTATCATTGCCAAGCAAAGTATGATTTTTATTAAAATCCTCCTGTGCCTTGCTTAACCATTTGTGAATTTTTGAAAGGAACAATTCGGGATCGTCTTTAAAGAACTCTTGCGCTAAGGCATTTAATGAATCGTCGTGTTGATCCACATTTATGAAGTCTTTATCCAAAAAATAAAGCGTGTTTCTTGTCTGTATATGAAGCCCTGATTCGTCGATTTCCACCGAGCTTATCGGTGAGGTATGTACGCCTGCGCCGTCACTGAATTTATACGATGCCCTTCCGTATGCTAATCCGTGTGCGATGAACTCTCCGTAGTCATAATGAATGTACCAGTTCTTAAGTTCTGCCATAACGATGCCTCCTTGCTTTCAGTAATAATTACTCATCATATTTGATCTTAGGTAAATTGCATATAGCATAACACATCTTTTTGTTCTTGTCAAATAACTTAACGCCTTGTATCTCAGGCAGTGTATATTACTTTCAAGGATTTCGGATAAAGGGAGGAAAGCACCTTCAAGTAAGAAGCAAGAAAAAGCGTTGTTTGCTTCTCTTCTATTGAAACTATCGAAAAAGCATTTTGCTGAAATGTTGCAAAATTTCTGATTTATGGCACGATTTTTTGTTAAAAAGCTACGTTTTTCTTGCATTTTATACTATTTTGTGGTATGCTATAAAACGAATAGGTAAATACTCAGATGATATTGCGTATTGCTACGCAATACTGATTAAGTTTTATAAACAATAATGAAAGTTGCCGGCGAGAAAGTTGATCCTTGGTTTTTATTTGATAAACAAGTAAGAGATTTTTGTAAATTCACAATGAATAACTTTGATTCTTTGAACCAAATTGCTAGCATTGGTCTATATGATTATCCTATTGAATTTGGATAACCCTATGAAGTTGGTTATGCTCCTGCGTTTGAAGTCAAGAGTATCCTGCAGGATGCCGATTATTATGCGGAGTTAATAGAAAAATTGAATGACGACAATTTTGACTTGAAATCCGAAGTAAATTGCAGTTTGCACCTATATGGAGAGACTGCGAAAAAACAAAACACCGACAGCGAGAAAATATCAGCACCGATATCCTGATGTGCATTTGTGAAGCATTAGATTGTACCATTGAAGACATTCTGGAGACCATCAAAGATTAAATGTCCGTTTTTGTAGAAATCTATGGTGATAGTGACACCAAGATGGTAAAATCCAAGCGCAGTGTTGTTGGACCGCGTTATTTCAAATATAAAGGCGAATGGCTCAATGAAATCAGAGATTGCCTTGGCGTATAAAATGATCCTCAAGTAAAGGAGTTGAAGATATGGCATATCAAAGCGAAGCGGCTCTGGAACAACAGTTTATAGAGCAGCTTAATAAACAAGAATACAGCACCTTATCCATTCCGGATTATGATGCTTTAGTGGCTAACTTCAAAATGCAGTTTGAAGTCTTCAATGCCGCAAAACTCGATACACCACTGACCGAAAAGGAGTGGGAACGTATTTTTAATCTTATGCTCGGAAAGTCTGTTTTTCAGAGTGCAAAAATTCTGCGTGATAAATTTGTGCTGGAGCGCGAAGACGGCACCAAAGTTTATCTGTCGTTCTTTAATACCGACCATACAAAGAATATATTCCAGGTAACCAACCAGACAACTATTGTGGGCAAATATACGAATCGTTACGATGTTACCATACTCGTGAATGGTCTTCCGCTGATTCAAGTGGAATTGAAGCGTCGAGGCATTGACATCCGTGAAGCAGTCAACCAAGTGATGCGTTATAAAAAGCATTCATATAATGGACTGTATCACTTTATTCAATTGTTTGTGGTTTCCAATGGTGTTGATACAAAATACTTTGCAAATTCGGACCGAGATTTGCTTTATAGTCTTGCTTTCTTCTGGACTGATTTCAATAATGTCCGTATTACCAACTTGAAGGACTTTTCAATTTCTTTCCTTGCAAGGGATCACATCATCAAAATGCTGACACGCTACACTATTCTGAATGATACTGATAAGATTTTGATGGTCATGCGTCCCTATCAGGTTTATGCCGTAGAAGCCCTGATTCGGCAGGCTACACTCACAAACCGTAATGCGTATATCTGGCACACAACCGGCGCGGGCAAGACGTTGACATCATTTAAAACGGCACAAATTCTTGCAACAAATCCGAATATCAAGAAAGTAATTTTCCTTGTTGACCGAAAGGACTTGGATTCTCAGACAACAGAAGAGTTTAACAAGTTCGAGGCTGGCTCTGTTGATGTTACGGATCGCACGGATGTTCTTGTCCGCCAGATGAAAGATAAAAACAGACAGCTTATCGTCACCACGATGCAGAAGATGGCAAACGCCGTAAACCGTCCTCAGTACGAAAATGTGATGAACGCATACAAAGAAGAGAAGGTTGTCTTCATCATCGATGAGTGCCACCGTAGCCAGTTTGGAGATATGCACAAAGATATTGTGCGACATTTCAGTAAGGCGCAATTTTTCGGTTTCACAGGGACACCCAGATTTGAGGTAAACGGCAAAACTGATGGCAAAATTACACAGACAACAGAAATGCTCTTCGGTGAGTGCCTCCACAATTATCTCATCAAAGACGCTATATTTGATAATAATGTTCTGGGCTTCCACATCGAATACATAAAAACAATGGAGGGTGATTTTGACTGGGATGACCCCACACTCGCGGACGCGATTGATATAGGCGAACTCTATATGTCTGATGAGCGAATGTCTATGATTGCTAATCACATCATCCAAAACCACAAGGCGAAAACCAGAAATGGACAGTATACTGCTATTTTTGCCGTATCCTCTATTGAAGCTCTTGTTAAGTATTACGACATTTTCAAAAAGATCAAGCATGACCTGAATATCAGCGGCATCTTTTCCTACGGGCAGAATGAGGACGCCGAGGGCAAAGACGAACATAGCCGTGATTCGTTGGAACGGATCATCAAAGACTATAACGAGATGTACAGTACCAATTTCTCCACAGATACATTCTCGGCTTATCACAAGGACATCTCTGACCGAGTAAAGGGAAAGAAAACAAAATCGCTTGATATTCTCATCGTCGTGAATATGTTTCTGACCGGATTTGACAGCAAGCAACTCTCTGTCCTTTATGTGGATAAGGACTTGAAGTATCATGATCTGCTACAAGCCTATTCTCGCACAAACCGCGTTGAGAAAGAAACAAAGCCATTTGGCATTATCATTTGCTACCGCAACCTCAAAAAACGTACCGATGATGCGCTGACGCTCTTCTCTAAGAGTCAAGATACCTCCGGCATTGTTGTTCCGGGTTATCAATACTTCGTAGAGAAGTTCAACGAAATGGTGGTGAAGCTCAAGGAAGTTGCTCTGTTCCCTGAGTCTGTGGACACGATGCAGAACGAGGACGACCAAAAGAAGTTCGTCGTGACATTCCGCGAGCTGACAAAATACCTCCAATCGCTACAGACTTTTATTGAGTTCAGTTTCGATCAGGATGCTCTTATCATGTCCGAGCAGGAATACCAGGACTATAAGAGCAAATACCTCATGCTATACTCAAGGCAAAAAACAGATCGCGAGGTTGTCTCTGTCCTGAACGACGTTGACTTCTGCATCGAATTGATGGAGAGCGACAGAATCAATGTGGCATACATTATGAACCTGATCCGCAACATCCATTTTGACGATCCAAAACAAAAGGATTACGACATTAAACACATTAAGGACGAACTGGGTAGAACCGATAATCCGCAGTTGCTCCGGAAAGTCGAAATCCTGCAGGCGTTCTTGGATCGTGTCGTTGTTGGACTTGAAAGTGCGGACGAGATTGATGCAGCCTATAACGACTTTGAAAATGAAGCAAAGCGTGAAGAGATCGTTGCCTTTGCGAAGACTGAGGACATTGATGCATCTATGCTGACGGATATTATTTCAGAATATGAGTTTTCCGGCACAATGGATGCAGGAAACATTCGAGACAGGATTGAGAAGCCCTTGCCACTTTTGAAGAAACGCTCTCTTGTAAATCAGATCGTTGATTTCATCCGGCAGCACACCGAGAAATACCAATAAGGAGAGAGAACAATGGATAATTCTATTCAGGCTCACCAGAAAGAGCTTTGCAACAAACTATGGGCGATGGCAAATGCCCTGAGAGGTAACATGGAGGCATACGAGTTCAAGAACTATATCTTGGGCATGATCTTCTATTACTACCTCTCCGACAAGACTGAGAAGTACATGGTTAATCTTCTCAAAGACGATAATATCAGCTACGAGGATGCTTGGAATGACGAAGACTACAAGGCTGCCATCGTAGAAGAAGCTCTGCGTGACCTCGGCTACATCATCGAACCGGAGTATTTGTTCCGCAAGATGGTCAAGATGGTTGAGAATCGTTCCTTCGACATTGAGTTCTTGCAGAGCGCAATTAACGCACTGATGGAGTCCACAATCGGAAACGATTCTCAGGAAGACTTTGACGGACTGTTTTCCGATATGCAGCTTGATTCTACGAAGCTGGGGCATACCGTTAAAGACAGAAGTGCTGTTATGGCAAAAATCATCGCTTCGCTGGACGAAATCAACTTCGGCGTGGATGATACCAAAATTGACGTCCTTGGTAACGCCTATGAATATCTGATCGGTCAATTTGCTGCAACTGCCGGTAAGAAAGCCGGTGAGTTCTATACACCCTCCGGTCCTGCCGAATTGCTCTGCCGTCTGGCTTGCCTCGGTCTCACGGATGTCAAGGATGCAGCCGATCCTACTTGTGGCTCTGGTTCACTGCTGCTACGTCTCAAGAATTATGCCAACGTGAGAAACTATTATGGGCAGGAATTGACCTCCACGACTTATAACCTTGCCCGAATGAACATGATCCTTCGCGGCATCCCGTATCGTAACTTCAACATCTACAATGGTGATACGCTTGAGCATGACTACTTCGGAGACATGAAGTTCCGTGTTCAGGTTGCAAATCCTCCGTATTCTGCAAATTGGTCTGCTGATATGCACTTCATGGAGGACGAGCGTTTCAATGAATACGGCAAACTTGCGCCTAAAAGCAAGGCTGACTTTGCTTTTGTGCAGCACATGGTTTACCACATGGACGAAGACGGACGAGCTGTTGTCCTGCTGCCTCACGGCGTTCTGTTCCGGGGCGCAGCCGAAGAAGTGATCCGTAAGCACCTGATCCAAAAGTTGAATGTGCTGGACGCTGTTATCGGTCTTCCTGCAAACCTCTTCTTTGGCACGGGCATTCCGGTATGCGTTCTTGTCCTCAAGAGGGAGCGCAACGGCAACTCGGATAACATTCTCTTCATTGATGCGTCCAACGACTTTGAAGCCGGAAAGAATCAGAATATCCTCCGTGAGTGCGACATTGATAAGATCGTCGAAACCTACGAGCATCGTGTGGATGTCGATAAGTACGCCCATGTTGCCACTATGCAGGAGATTGAAGAGAACGGATTCAATCTGAACATTCCTCGCTATGTTGATACCTTTGAGCCGGAAGAGGAAATTGACCTCAATGCTGTTGCAGCAGAAATCCGCAATATTCAGGCTGAAATCAAGGACATCGACGCACAACTGAAACCGTTTTTCGATGAACTGGGACTTGATTTCCCCTTTGATGTGGAGGGCAAATAATTATGGCAAATGTATCCTCAAGTAACGGTCTTGAGGGTGTTAATACCCTGATTATCCCTCCACCGGATAATGTTCGTGGAGGTGGTCTACATGACTAATAATACACAATTCAAGACGCTTGTGAATGAATGGCTAAATCAAAAGAAGCCAATGATCACACCGTCAACCCACGCCAGTTTTACGCTGATAGCCGAAAATCATCTAATTCCATACTTCGGCAAGCGTAAGATCGGCAGCATCACCGAAACGGACATCCAAAGCTACATTTCGTATCTTCATGATGCCGGTAAGTTGGACAAGACCGGAGGGCTAACGGTAAAGACCATCCGGGATGTGATCCTCGTTCTCAGACTTTCAATGGAGTTTGCGTACAAAGAAAGGGCAATTCCGCTGCTGAACTGGGATCTCATCGAGTACCCGAAGGAACTTGGCATTAAGAAGGTAGTTTCTCTCTCAAAGGATCAGGAGCAAGCTCTGATTCAGTGTATCTACATGAACTTGAACAGGAAGACCGCTGGCATTCTCATTGCACTATTTACCGGAGTACGCATCGGAGAACTCTGCGGATTGCAGATGAAGGACATCTCGTTAACGGATAAGATCATCAGCATCAATAAGACTGTCCAGCGCATCTATGACAAAAAGAAGGGCGAGTCCTATCTTCACATCGGACCGCCCAAAACGAAAACTTCTGCAAGGACGATCCCTGTTCCGTCTCTACTGATGAACATTATCAAGAAGTTCTACACGGATAACCCTAATCATTACTTCTTGACAGGCAAAACCAAGCCGACAGAGCCTCGTACCTATAGGCAGTTTTTCTCACGCTTTCTGAAACGTAATGGCCTGGAAAAGGTGAAGTTCCACGAAATTCGACACACATTCGCAGTCAGGGCGATTGAAATCCCGGAGTTTGATATTAAGTCACTGTCAGAAATTTTGGGACACAAAAATGTATCTTTTACGCTCAATGTGTACGGCAGTGCAAATCTTCAGCAAAAGGTTAAGTGTATGAATTTGCTTAACGACCTGTTATGAGGATAGTAAACCTTTTAATTATTCCAAAATCCATACACTGCAAGGCTTACACCCCACAGTGCCGCTGGACTTGAAACGTCAGAAATCCATAACTGAATAAAGTGAAAAAAGGCTTTCGAAGTCAGTGTTTGACCTCGAAAGCCCTTATTTCAAGCCTTTTTCGGCGGCATTTGCCCCCAGAGAAGGTTTTTCTATTGTATCAAAATCAGCAGGAACATTGATCCTTAGCTAAGCATATAGCCGAGGCAAATAAGGAAGGCGACGAACTCGGTTTAACTGCAGATGAACTTGCCTTCTATGATCTTACTTACGCTTGACTTATACGCAACATATCTGCTATAATAGCAGAAGAAAACATGCGTATACAAAAACATTAAATGGAGGCAGTTATGGAATCGCTTAGCATGGTTAGTCATACGAATGCATTAATCAAAAACCGGGATACAATAGATATCAATCTGTATGAACAATTCATCAAATACCTCGACGCCAGCCCCAAAACTGTAGAAACATATAAAAAATCATTGAAGCAAATGTTTAGCTACTTACTGTCAAATAATGTGACTTCTCCACGTCGTGAAGATTTGTTGGCATATCGTAACTATCTGTTTGCAAAGGGACTTAAACCAACAACAATCCAAAATTATATAACCGCTGCAAAGATATTTTTTACTTGGACAAATGAAGAAGGTTATTATCCGAATATAGCAGAACATATTAAAGGAGCAAAAATAGATAAAGAACATAAAAAAGACTATCTTACCGGGGCTCAGGTCAAGAATGTTCTGAGTTGTGTTGATTGCAGTACTACACAGGGTTTGAGAGATTATGCAATCATCGTTCTGATGATTACAGGCGGGCTCAGAACCGTTGAAGTTACCAGAGCAAACATTGGCGACATACGTAATATCGGTGAAAGTACAGTCCTCTTTATACAAGGAAAAGGTAAGATTGAGAAGAATGATTATGTAAAATTGCCCGACGCAGTCGAGAAAGCAATAAGAACTTACTTATCCTCAAGAAAAGATGATAAATCAGATACTTCCCCGCTATTTGTAAGCGGTAGTAACAATAACAACGGAAAAAGATTAACGGAACGCGTATATACACATTGAAAGAAAGAACAGCTTTTAGAAGAGATCAAAAAGATCGAATAAACAACCAATAGTCATAAGCCATCATTCGTTTGTGATTATTGAACTTATATCCAGGATTGTGTATTGAACTTTGCAAAAAATCAAGGCGGTCACCAAATGCTAACACTACATAAGGAAGTAATTTGAAAACACATCAGATACAAGCATTACGGGCGTTGCAAAGGCGGAAAGACAGTGTAGAAGGCAGAAATGCTTTTTATACTGTCTCTCTTTATGTCCAAAAATAAAATCGCACATTCGTCATCCCGGATTTCTCTTGATACAATAAAGGTACAAAGGAGGCGAACGTATGCGAAAGCAAAAATATTACTTAGCGATTGACAATTATGAGTACAGCGTTATTATCGACAATCTGAATAATTTGATAAATATATTTATTGTAGACAGAAGATATACGGATGCTGTTGATGAGCTGATTATCAAATTCGCTCACACACCGATTAAAAAATTCAAAATAAAGATGACGGATGTTTAAGATTATGGAAAAGACTATTTTTGAACAGATGGGCGGTACATACGAACAACAGGGCAATTATCTCATTCCTTGCCTTACGCTTCCGACCGAAGAAGAAAAGCCGATAGGTATTTTGGGACAGCGACATCTGCGTTATCTAAAAACACACCGCAAAATTACATACACCAACTTGCTTA
>UMJI01019325.1_pt1 | contig 21502 bp, 17 predicted proteins | sample 1965991 | NCBI WGS metagenome assembly UMJI01 (sample SAMEA4836140, study PRJEB28245) | human gut metagenome | biome: gut microbiome; material: fecal sample | place: Denmark | collected 2008
TGCTTCAGAGGTCCCCGATCCGGACGAACAAAGTTAAAAATAAACGCATGAAATTGAAGAGATCATTGCCTGGATCAAAAATCAATCGAATCTGACGGTTGAAAAAGAAAAAGAATCGCTTAGCGGAACCAAAAGCAGATGAAACTCATCGAAAGTGCCATCAAGTCGACATCAGAAGTCTGAAAGAGCAATCAAGGGATGGCCGACAGCGTGGCACAGGTCAAGGATGCAAGCGACAAGACTGAAGAGATTCAAGGGCAGGTAATGACAAATCTCGAACGTATTCGTCCTCAACGGAAGAAAATGCTGCCGGGACGTAAGAAGTTTCTGTAAATTCCGAAGATATCATGGCAACGATGAACTGGTTCAACGGAAATATTTCAGAACTGAAGAAAATACCGGTCATTTCAAGATTTGATCAAATTTTTTCAACACTCTGCATTTTGCAGGGTGTTTTTGCTATAATGGAAACATCTTGTGAAATGCAGAGGAAAAACAATGGCCAGAAGAAGAAAACAAAACAAAAGCTTTGCGACCCTGATCATTGCCATCGGGTTGGTCCTGCTGAGCTGGACTGCCTTCGGCAAAAAAATCGGCTTGGACGAGTGGCTGAATTCAGGAGGGCAATCTCAGACAAGCCGCGTCCAAAACGACGAAAGCACACCGGAAAGACAGCTTGCGGAAAGCGTTTTGAGCGATTCGATCAGACAAAGACTCGGACAGAAAATCGAGTGGAACGGACATGGAGCCTTCATCATCAATGATAACAAGACCGATTTGAATGCCAATGTTTCAAGTGCTCCGTATGCGGTCAACAGAAAAGAAACCGGGGCGATGATCGGGGATGCCTGGCTGAACAAGACGACCAGACAATACAAAAATCGCAGCGAAACCGGCCAAGGCAGGACCGACTGGCGCCCCCAGGGCTTCAAACAAAAACTTGATTTGAGCGGTCGCTACTCTCATGCTTACGACAGAGGTCACTTGCTGGCTTATGCTTTGGTCGGAGGACTGAGAGGGTTTGACGCATCTGAAGCCAATCCCGACAATATCGCAACGCAGACGGCCTGGGCAAATGAAGCCCAAAGCGCAAATTCGACCGGTCAAAACTACTATGAAGGACTTGTCCGAAAAGCGCTTGATCAAAATGAACGGGTTCGCTATCGCGTTACCGATTTGTTTGAAGAAGGCAATCTGGTTCCTTCCGGAGCGCACATTGAGGCCAAAAGCAGATCGGGATCGCTTGAATTCAACGTGTTCGTGCCAAACGTTCAAAAGGGCATCGAAATCAATTACCAAACCGGAGATGTCAGCGTCAAATAATTGTTGAAAGCAGCTTGCGTCATAGCGAGTTGCTTTTTTATTGCAATCTGCTCAATAAAAATGATATATTTTGAACAAAGGAGGGGAATATATGGACTTTAAAGATGCAATGAAGAAACGACACGTCGTGCGCAGATATCGGGATGAAGAGCTTGACTTGGAAACGGTCTCAGCCTTAAAAAAACGCGTCGAAGAAGACAATGAGAAATATCAGGTACACGTCAAACTGGAAACGGAGGATTCTTCAGTACTGAATCTCATGGGAAAACTGGCTTCCAAAAATGCTGTCAACTATTTTATCATGTCAGGAAAAGAAAGCGCTGATCTGAACGAACGCTTGGGATATGTCGGAGCAGACCTGATGCTTTATGCCCAAACGCTTGGACTCAACACCTGGTGGATCGGCGGAACGTTCAGCAAAAAAAACGTCGAAAGAAAAGTTCCCAATCAAAAAGTCATCGGAATCATCGTTGTCGGGTATGGGGAAACCGCTGGGAAACGGCACAAGCAAAAGGATGTCGAAGCAGTCAGTTCATACGAGGGTGAAACACCGGACTGGTTCGTTGCCGGTGTAAATGCAGCGCTGCTTGCACCCACTGCATTTGGCAAACAAAATTTTCTGATCAGCGGAAAAGGTCAAAAAGTCGCTTTGAAATGCGACACCTGCGGAGAAGATCTAGGACTTGTGAAGTATCACTTTGAGCTCGGTGCGGGAAAAGAGAACTTTGAGTGGGAATAGTCTTTACAAGTTAACATAAAATAAATGGAATATTATTAAAACATAACGGAGAAGCTATGAAAGCAAAGCACATAAAATGCTTGGCAGTGCTCTTTTCAGCAGTAACCGTATTCCTCGTAGCATGCCGCAAAGATTCTTTTGATTACGGCGTGTTTATCGGTGATGACATAAATCAGCAGAAAAAATACGAGCGTTATGACAACATAGTGGTTGATCCGAGCAGCTTCAAAAGCAAGCAGGTTGAAACTTTGAAAGCAGACGGCAAAAATGTTTATGCATACCTCAACATCGGTTCGCTTGAAAATGCTCAACCCTATTATAAAAGTTATGAAGACGTCCTGCTTGATCGATATGACGGCTGGCCGGATGAACATTGGGCAGACGTCACCAAGGAAAAATGGCAGCGTCTGGTGGTTCATGCTCGGGCTCGAGTGTATAAGGAACGAGGATTAGATGGCTTGTTCATTGATAACACCGATGTTTATTATCGATATCATGCGCCTGAAGTCTATCAGAGCCTGAAGTCGATGCTTGCATCACTCAAACGACAGGGGTTCAAGCTGATCATCAACGGAGGAGACGTCTTTGTTTCTGAAACGTTAAAAGACGGCAGTGCTAAAAAGCTTTATGATGGCGTCAATCAAGAAGACGTATTCACGACATATGATTTCAACAAGAAAAAATACGGTCGGCAGACCAAAAAAAATACGGATTATTACGAAAGATACCTTAAGCAGGCCAAAAAAGCAGGACTTGACGTCTACATCGTCGAATATCGAGCCGGCAGGGAACTTTCAAAAAAAATCGATGCATATTGCGAGCGACACGGGTACAAATGGTACAATGCCGACGAAATTAAATTGAATTAAAAGAGAAGACCGAAATCATTTTTTATGGTTTCGGTATTTTTTCTGCAAAAAAATGCTAATTGCCGCAAATTTGCGGGAATTAGCGCTTTACGAAGGACGCTACATGGTGTCCGATACCGGCAAAATCATGAGTCTGCCAAGAACGATCAAAACGTCAAGAGGCTACAGAACGATTTCCAAAAAAAGAATTCTCAAGTGCAGCAAGCTGAGAAACGGCACCAAAGTAATCCGTCTGGTTGACAAAGACGGAAACAAGAAGAACTACACCGTAGCTCAAATCGTTGCCAGGACGTTTATCGAAAACGACGATCCCAAGCGAACCTTCGTGCGTCACATCGATGGAAAAGAAGGCAACAATAATGTCAAAAATCTCAAATGGGACTACCCGGGACGTGCCGCATCCACGGACTACAGATTCAAAAGAAGAAAAAAATCCAAGAATCGAAACACCGGCCCGATTCAAGCGTTCAAAAACAACGTCTTCTGCGGCGAATTTCAAACGGCTACGGAAGCGGCACGGCATTTTGGCTTCAAGAATACCGTCGGAATCTGTCTTTGTTTGAAGGGAAAGCAGAAGACGGCAGGGGGGATGGAGTGGAGGAGAAAAGAAGAATAAAAATTACAAAGAATTCATAGAAAACGATTTCAAATTAAGTTCATTTAATCTAATATATAAGAGTATAATAATGTGATGAAGGGCGGTGAGAATGTGGAAGAAAAGTATATAGCGCATGTTTATGGCGGAAGAATTCAGGGGTTAAAAGAACATCTGGATAATGTTTTTACATTGGCTGGGGATAATTGTCCTATATCGTATCTTAAACCAATAGTAAAAGTTGCGGCTCTATTGCACGATGACGGCAAAATAGGGCAAGAATTTCAAGACTATATGAGGGATATTATAAATTTAGGGTACAGTCACAAGAATAATGGCGGAGATCATTCGACTGCTGGCGGAAAAATTCTGGAGAGAATGGTAAATAGTAAAAAAGACGTGATTAGGGAGGTTATTGGTAACTTAGTATATTCTCATCATGGACTTAAAGATTGTATTGACATGGAAAGCGGAGAAACGTTATCGGACAAGAGAAACAAAAGTGAAATAGATGTTGATTACATTGAAAAATGTTTTTATGAAATGTATGAAAAAAATGATATCAAAAAATTAGCTTTGGAATCATGCAAAGGTTTGAGAGAGGAATATAAAAACATAAATTCTTTTGTTAATAAAGAAAACGATCTTGATGTTTGGGGAAGCAGAGATTTTTATGAAGGAATGTATGAACGCTTGATGTTGTCGGTTTTGATTGATAGTGATTGGAGTGATACAGCTTCTTTTTCTGATGATGAGTTGCTATCGAAAAAGATTTCTCAAGATGAATTGGATGACATATGGGAAAGCTGTATAATGAATTTTAATGAACATATGGATCGAATAGAACATAGTTCTTCTAAAAAAAGCGTGTTAAATATTCAAAGAAACAGAATATCTAATTTGTGTTATGAGGCATCTAAAGAAGATTTTAACAGGTATCGTCTCACGGTTCCGACCGGTTCTGGGAAAACATATAGCAGCTTGAGATTTGCTTTAAATCGTGCGTTAAATAATCACAAAAGTCATATATTCTATGTGGCACCATATAATTCTATTTTGGAGCAAAATGCTGATGAGATACGTTCAGCTATTGGAAATGATGGTTATGTTTTAGAACATCATTGTAATGTTATTTATGATGATGTTGAGGATGACGCCAATTATAGGAAACTGACTGAAAGATGGTCAAGACCGATTATTTTGACTACTGCAGTCCAAATGCTAAACACTTTGTTTTCGGACAACAAGAGTTGCATTAGAAGAATGTATAGCCTTTGTAATAGCGTAATTATCTTCGATGAAGTTCAGGCTGTTCCGATGAAATGTACAGACTTGTTCAATTTGGCGGTAAATTTTTTATCCCAATGTTGTAATACAACTGTAGTGCTTTGTTCAGCTACTCAACCTTCATTAGCTGTCAAAGATGAAAATAATATTTTACAGTGCAATGAAATGGCTGGAAAAATCAGTGATTATGTGAAGGAATTTAAGCGCGTTGAATTTGTTGATGAAAGTGAAAGTGTCAAAGGCGGAATGGATATAGAAAATTTGAAGACATTTGTATTAAATGTTTTCAAATCTAATGGAAATACGTTAGTTATCGTTAATACAAAGGCAGTTGCCAGAAAATTATATCAAGCATTGGATGAATGTTGTGATGATTTTGAGTTGTATCATCTTAGCACAAACATGTGTCCTGAACACAGAGATGATACTCTAAATAAGATACGTAGGTCATTAAAAGAATGTGTTCCTACAATATGCGTAAGTACGCAGCTTGTAGAAGCCGGTGTCGATTTATCATTTGATTGTGTAGTCAGATCATTAACGGGTCTAGATGGAATAGTTCAAGCCGCTGGCAGATGTAATCGTCATAAAGAGAAAAAGAACTTGGGAAAAGTCTTTATAGTAAAGATGAAACAAGAAGTAGAGAATATTGGCAGAATGAAGGAGATGCTTTATGCTCAGGAAGCATGTGAAGATTTATTGCGTATTTTCAAGGGAACCCCAGAAAGGTTGGATTATGCCCTAGATACTCAAACTGCTATTAAGAAATACTATGAGATATACCAAAGTAAATTGAAGATTAATTTAGGCGAAAACGTTATGAAATATCCAGTACCTGACTATGATACTGATATTGTTGAAATGTTAGGCAGAAATAAAGTAGGAAATAATCAAAAAAATCGTCATTATGTTGGAGTTCAAGAAATGACGGAATTACCTCATTTAAAACAGGCATTCGAAACAGCGGGAAGAAAATTTGAAGTTATTTCAGAGGATGGCAAAAATTCAATTATTGTACCTTATGGGGATAGTGGTATCTTGATTGAAGCATTAAGCAAAGCCAAAAAAACTAGTGATGCGAAAAGTATACTTCGAAGGTTGCAACGATATACCGTTCAGGTAAGTGATGTGTTTAAAGAAAGGTGTGGTAATGCGATTTATCCAGCTTTGGAAAGGAATGCTTATTCAGTTTTTGATATAAAAATTTTGACCATCAGTTCAAGCTATTACAGTGAGAAGGTAGGAATTACCGATGAACCACAAAATACTTTCATGAATTTTTAGGCTGATAGATTGGAGAAGAATAATGATGAAAAAACATAGAAATACTATCGAATATACGGTTGCTGGACATTATGCGTTATTTTCAGATCCTGTAACAAGGGTTGGCGGGGAAAAATCAAGTTATCACATACCAACATATGAGGCTTTGAAGGGAATTACCGAGAGCATATATTGGAAGCCTACGATAATGTGGATAATTGATGCGGTAAGAATAATGAACCCTATAATAACTGAAACTAAAGGGATACGTCCTATTAAGTATAATAATGGCGGTAACGATTTATCTTATTACACCTACCTTAAAGATGTTAAATATCAAGTAAGAGCACATTTTGAACAGAATAAAAATCATCCTGAATTAGCTAAAGATTGGAATGAAAATAAGCATCATAATATCGCCAAAAGAATGGTGGAACGCGGAGGCCGCAGAGATATCTTTTTAGGAACCAGAGAATGTCAAGCATACGTAGAACCATGTGTTTTTGGTGAAGGAGATAGTTATTATGATGATATGGATGAAGATGTTTCGTATGGGTTTATGTACCATGGGATAACGTATGCTGATGAAGCTATTCTTCAAGATGAAAAAAACAAGATGACGGTAAATTTCTGGTATCCTGTAATGAAAAAAGGCGGAATTGTCGAATTTAAACGTCCAGAAGAGTGTGATAAAAAAAGGACCATACGTGAAATGTCGGTTCATAAGTTTGGAGACGGTAAGTTCAGCGGTCTGAAAGAGTTTGGTGATGAGGAGATGGTATAAGTGAACTGGGAAAAATAGTTGCTTGATTTGTATGATGCAAATCAGGATATCGTCGGTAAAGTTGATGCTGAAGGAACGGTATTGCTCCCTTTGTTTCATACGACCGTAAAGGCTCAAGTTGAAGTAAAAATCGACAAGGATGGCAATTTTATCGAGGCAAATAAGGTTTTAAAAGGTGATGATGTAACTATTATACCAACAACATTTGAATCGGGAAGTCGTACTACGAATAATATGCCTCATCCGTTATGCGATTCATTGCAGTACGTTTCAGGTGATTATTCAAAGTATTGCGTTGATGAGGAGAGTGATAAGTTTAAACCGTATTTTAAAGCGTATATTGAAAAATTAGAGAAATGGGCAACGTCCGAATATACTAATGAAATGGTAAATTCCATTTACAAGTACCTAAAAAAAGGGATGTTAATTCATGATTTAATCAATAATAATGTTATTGATACTACAAAGGAAGGTAAAATAGACTACGGTAAAAAGATTAATGGAATAAAGCAAAATAAACTATTTGTGAGGTTCATTGTTGAAGATGACGGTATTTTATATAGATGTTGGCTTGATAATGATACTCATAAAAGTTTCATAAGATATTATCGTAGTACGTTGACTGAACAAAAATTGGATTATTTGACTGGTAGTATGGAAGGGATAACGTATTCTCATCCGAAGAAACTACGTAATGAAGGGGATCAAGCAAAACTTATATCATCTAATGATAATACAAATTATACTTATTTAGGAAGGTTTAATAATAAAGAAGAGGCTTTTTCTATTGGAGGTGAGACATCATATAAAATTCATAATGCTCTTAATTGGATTATCAGAAAACAAGGAAAAAGTTTTGATAGTTTTACAATCGTTACTTGGGAAAGCAGTCAGCAGAAAATGCCTAACTGGGATGATGATGCTGAAGATATAGTTTCAACGTGGGATGAATTTTATATTGACTGTTCAGATGGCGAGACGGAAAAAGAGTACGATAGCAACTATATGACAGCCAAACGGTTTAATGATGCATTAAGTGGATATGGAAAGAGCATTAGCAATACATCCAAAATGATATTAATAAGTTTGGATGCAGCTACACAAGGTCGTGTAGCCTTAACCGAGTATAAATCATTAGAATCGAGTAAATATCTTGAAAATATCTATAAGTGGCATATGGAAGGAGGTTGGAGACATAAGAAATATAAAAATAGAAAAATAATAGAATATGTTGGTATGCCTAGCGTTAAAGATATCGCAAAAATACTTTATGGAACGGAAGAAAATGGAAAAATGATTATTCGCAAAAATAGCGAGAAGTTATATGCTAATGTGATTAAAAGATTGATTCCATGTATATGGGATGGAAGAAGAGTCCCATATGATATGGTTCAAAAAAGCATAATCAAAGCTTCGATGCCGTTATCATACGATAGTCATTTTAACTGGGAAGCGACAGTGTCATTAGCATGTTCATTTGTTAAAAAATACAGATCAGAAAGATGCAAGGAGGAATGGAATATGAGTTTAGATAAAGAGTGCAAGGATAGAAGTTATCTATACGGAAGACTTCTGTCAATCGCAGATAGAATAGAATATTCAACATATGACAAAGAAAAAGACAAAAAAAGAGTAACAAATGCCAAGCGATATATGAATGTTTTTTCACAACGTCCATATACTACATGGAGAGTTATTGAGGAAAGCATCCAACCGTATCTTGCAAAGTTGAACCCAGGTAGCAGAATTTACTATTCTAAGCTTTTGGATGAAGTACAAAACTTATTTACATTGGATACTTTCAAAGATAACAAAAAGCTTGATGGATTGTATTTGCTTGGATTTCATAGTCAAGCTTTTGAAATGAATAATAAAGAATCAGAAAAATAATGGAGGGTGATTGTTATGACAGAATTGAAAGGTAAAATTGATTTTACGGCATTTATTGCTGCAACTAATGCTAATCCAAATGGAGATCCATTGAACGGCAATCGACCAAGAACTGATTTAGACGGATATGGTGAAATATCTGATGTTTGCATTAAAAGAAAAATTCGTAATAGATTACAAGACATGGGTCAAAAAGTATTCGTCCAATCAGATGACAGATCTGATGATGGTTGCAAGAGTTTGAAAGACCGTGCAAAGAAATGTGAAAAACTCGATAATGAGCTAAAAAAAAGTAAGCCTGATAAAGATGCATTTGCAAAAATTGCATGTGGCGAGTGGATAGATGTAAGAAGCTTTGGACAGGTATTTGCATTTAAGAAAGAGGGCGGTAAGAAGAATGCTAATAACGAAAAGAGTAACGGGATAAGCGTTGGTATAAGAGGTCCTGTATCTATTTGGCAAGCCAAGAGTCTGTCACCTGTTGAAATTAGCAGTATGCAAATTACTAAAAGCGTTAATGGAGATGAAACCGACGGAAAAGGATCGGATACGATGGGGATTAAGCATATGGTTAATTTTGCCGTATACAAAATAGTTGGCAGCGTTAATGTTCAATTAGCAGAGAAAACTGGTTTTTCACAAGAAGATGCAGATTTACTTAAAAAAGCTTTGGAAACGTTATTTGAAAATGATGCTTCATCTTCACGTCCTGAAGGCAGCATGGAGGTGCGCAAATTGTATTGGTGGCAGCATGAAGAAAAAACTCCTGCAGTTTCTAGCGCCAAAATTCAACGCGGCTTTAAAATCAATACTGTTGATAATCCTAAATCATTTGAAGAATACGATATCGATTGGTATGTTGACGGTTGTGTTGAGCCGGAAATTGAAGAATTTTAAAATTAATCGGTGGCTAGTTAATGATGTATAGCGAGGAGAATTTTTTGCAACTCTCTGGGATACAACATTTTGAGTTTTGCAGACGGCAGTGGGCTTTAACACATATTGAACAACAGTGGCAAGAAAATGTTAGAACATTTGAAGGAAAATTGTTGCATGATAAAGCGCATGATTCTTTTTTACGAGAGACGAGAGGGGATGAATTTATATCCAGAGGAATGCCGATACACTCCAATGCCCTTGGCATAAGCGGAGAATGCGATATAGTGGAGTTTCACAAAGAAGATGAAGGAATAAATATTGTTGGCAGGGATGGATATTATAGGGTCATTCCTATTGAATACAAACGCGGTAAGCCTAAAGAAGGTATTGAAGACAGCGTTCAATTGGCTGCTGAAGCAATTTGTTTGGAAGAAATGCTTTGTTGCGAGATAAAGTATGGATATATATATTATGGTGAGATACGGAGACGGCAAAAGATTCATATAGATGATGTGCTTAGAAATAAAGTACGGGACATAGTAAGCGAAATGCATCAATATTACGATAGAAGATACACGCCCAAAGTTAAAGTAGGCAAAAAATGCAATGCTTGTTCTTTAAAGGACATATGTGTCCCGGAATTAAATAAAAACAGGTCAGTTTCTAGTTATATAGATAACGTTGTTAATGATGGCGGTGATGATTTATAAAAAGATTGTTGAATACAGTATATATAACCAGTGGAAATAAGTATTTATCATTAGATGGAGAAAACGTTGTCGTTAGTGAAAATCATGACGAAATTGGCAGATTTCCATTGCATAATATACAAGGTATAGTAACATTTGGATATTCTGGCGCCAGTCCTGCTTTGATGGGTGCTTGTGCGAAGAGAAACATAGATCTTGCATTTATGACCATGAATGGAAAATTTTTAGCAAGGGTCACGGGCGAAACTAAAGGAAATGTAACTTTAAGGAAAACGCAATATAGAATAAGCGATAATGAGGAACAGAGCATCAAAATATCGCGAAATTTTATTTTGGGAAAAGTTTACAATTCACGTTGGGTTTTGGAACGAGCCATCAGAGATTATCCGATGCGGGTTGATGTTGAAAAATTGAAAACTAGTTCTAGGTATCTTCAAAAGAGACTGAATGATATCCGTAAATGTGAAAGCAGTGCCAGTTTATTAGGAATTGAAGGTGAAGCGGCTTCAACTTATTTTTCGGTTATCAATGAGCTGATTTTACAACAGCAAAATGATTTCATATTTAACGGAAGAAGTAGAAGACCGCCATTAGATGCTGTCAATGCTTTATTATCTTTCTCATATAGTATGTTGGCAGGAATGTGCGCATCTGCATTGGAGGCTGTTGGTTTGGATTCATACGTTGGTTTTTATCATAAAGATAGACCAGGAAGAGCATCTTTGGCGTTGGATTTAATGGAAGAATTCAGAAGCGTTATGTCAGACAGATTTGTTCTAACATTAATAAATAAGAGAATTATTAATAAGTCACATTTTCTTATGAAAGAAGATGGTGCGGTGCTATTAAACGATATTGGGAGAAAAGTGTTTCTAAAATCTTGGCAGGAAAAGAAACAAACTATGATCAAACATCCGTTTTTAGGTGAAAAAATAGAATGGGGAATGGTACCATATGTTCAGGCTCTTTTATTAGCTCGGTATCTTAGGGGAGATTTGGATGAGTATCCACCTTTTTTCTGGAAGTAGGTGAAGTTAGTTATGCTTATTTTAATAGCATATGATGTTAGTACTGAAACATCGGCTGGTAGAAAACGACTAAGAAAGGTAGCAAAAGAGTGCGTTAATTACGGTCAAAGGGTTCAAAATTCTGTTTTTGAATGTCAATTAAATTCTACAGAATATCGACAAGTTAAGGCTACTTTAGAAGGTATTATAAATAAAGATGAAGATAGTTTGCGTTTCTATAATTTGGGTGATAAGTACAAAAACAAGATAGAACATATTGGAATTAAAGAAAGTTTTGATATCAAAGGTACGCTTATTTTATAACAAAATATTTGCGAATCAAAAGTGAACATATTTTTTCGAAGTATTCGCACCTTGTTTTTAATGATTGCCGAATAATATTCATAATATATTTCTTAATTTTCGGTTGCAAGGATTATAGTTATTTATTATGATGCGAAAAATTGGGCTATATTGCCTGTTTTTTGCCGTCGCCCTCTGTATAGGGGGCGTGAGTTGAAATACATGTTCATGAGCTGCAATACTTGCACGCATTGCGTCGCCCTCTGTATAGGGGGCGTGAGTTGAAATATTCTGGTGTGCAGTTGTGAGCCGAACTTGTGTATGTCGCCCTCTGTATAGGGGGCGTGAGTTGAAATAGTAATCTATCGTTAGCAAAAACAACGACATCAGTCGCCCTCTGTATAGGGGGCGTGAGTTGAAATAAGCCCGGCACGATTGATTTTCCGCAAGCAGAAGGTCGCCCTCTGTATAGGGGCGTGAGTTGAAATAGCTGAATGTCATATCAATGATGTTATGAATAGTAGCAAGGTTGGAAAAAACTGTATTTTCAGCAAAAAACCGGATGATTCGAAATTAGTTTATGAACATCATCCGGTTTTTATTTATATATGAACCAACGTAAGTGTTTTTATAAACCTCAGATATACTTAATGTTTAAATCATATCAAGATATCAGAGGCTTAAACGCTTATTTCCGCTTACGATTAAAATCAAATTGATGATACTAAATCTGTAAATGTTATCTGAATGTGTCCATCACAGAATGTATGAAGCATAAAAATTAAGTACATATCGATAGAATACCGAACAAATCATCTGCAAGTTGACCTACTTTGTCCGGCATTAATTTAGTTTGAAAGTAGAACGGAACTTTCCAGACCTCTCTTTCTTATGTTCTACCATTATCCTCATCCCCCAAACGCCCCCTCAAATCCTTCCCGACTGATGAACCCATAGGATTCAAGCGTCGTCTTGTCGTTTGAAAGGGCTAAGATTGCCTGTTTCAACGCATCCGTTTCCTCTTTTTCAACGTTGATTGTTTTTGCCAAATGCAGTATGACAACGCAGCCCAGTGCGAACCTGTTCGTTGTCGTCTCTGTATCTTTCATGCGAAAAAGATATTTGGAATATGATTGGGGCGTTATGGGCCTTGTTTCGATTTTGATATCGATCAGGTTGCCGTTGTGACAGCAGCAGTTGCGATAAAGCGCGATGCAGTCCATCCAACTGATGAGCTCGTTTACGCTGCAGTCATATATGGATGCGATTTCTTTGCGGTTGCGCTTGCTCATGAGCTTATAGATGTGGATCAGTTCTCCGAGCGAAATGTGTTGCGAAAGCTCAAGAAGCGATTGGGTTTCCGGCTTGTCGCTTTTTGAAAGGTGAGTGATGGTGTTGATGAGCTGTTTTTGTTCCTGCTCAATGATTTTTCTGTCGACGGCATCGTATTTCAGGTATTTGTTAGGGCCGTCAGTCTGGCACCAGGAAAAAATGTCCTGGTAGCAAAGCGGACCGTATTTTTCGACAAGATGCGACGTAATTTTTGTGTTCAAGTCGATTTCAAGTTCTTGAATGATCGAGAAAACGGCCTGACGCAATTTTTTGTCAAGCCGGATTCGGTCATGGACGTCTTGAAACGTGCAGCCGAATCGGCAAAGCGGTGTGGCATAGCTGATGAAACGATATGTACCAAGATGATCGATGATTGTTTGCTGCTTTTTGGTTGGTCCAAAATCATTGATGTTGAGCTTTTTGATTAGATCTGATTTCGCCACGGCTGCTCGCTCCTTTGCATAAAAAAACCCTGCGCTCGGCCGCAGCCTTCGAAGCAGGGGGATTGAAACTTATTTTTTCAACTACATGATAACACTTGAAGCGTGTTTTCGCAATTACGAAACTTATTAATTGTCAAATATGCTCATTCTTGTTACGATAGTGATGAAGAAAGGGTTTACAAGAATGGAGTGACATATATGGAAAAATTGACGAGCAGGGTAGAGAAGCTGTACCGGATTTTCAGCAAGGCTGCCGGGCTGTTTGCCGGGCTGCGTGCGGTACTGTATTTTGTCGGAAGAAGAAAAAGAAAGTAGTTTTTGGAAGCGGTCAGGCAATCTGATCGCTTTTTTTGCAGGCAATGATCTGCCTTTCACCGTGCATACGGATCCTTAAAAGAAAACAAGGGTGGAAACTCCGCATTTTAAAAGTGATATCATAGAAAACATCAGAAAATGGGGATTTTGGGTCTTCATGTCAAAACCCCGTTACATAATGAGGGTGGACTTTTGATGACTGAGTTATTTTCTGAACCGGAACAACTGAAAAGAATCGCCGAACCGTTATCCAACCGTTCGGATATCTATTCTTTGGGAATGACGCTTTATGTTTTGGCAAATGATAAAAAATTTCCGGATCAGCGCGATGTGTTGCCGGAGATTGAAGAAATCAGTGTTGAACTGAATGCGATATTGAGGAAAGCGTGCAGCTATTATTCTGGCAATCGCTATCAGAGCGCAGCAGAACTCAGAAAAGAACTCTTGAAATTGATGATAACGAAATATTGTTGAAAGGTCGCAGCAGGCGGCCTTTTTTATGACAAAAAAGCGCCGATTTTGGTCGGCGCCTGGTGCTGTATGAATTATTCTGCTGATTTTTGATCCTGTTCAAGATATTCGATCATTTCGTCAAATGATTCTTTGGCATCCGCATACCCGCTTTCGTACAAGTCCTTGAGTTTTTTGACGTTATGCTCAAGCCGACCGACCTTGACAGGTTCTTTTGGAGCAATGCAAAAAATTTGTTTTGATTCCTCCATTTTCTGCAATTCTTCTGCCTGCTTGTTGTAGGCTTCAGGCCTGCCGTTGACCTGTTTGACGAAATCGGGGTATTGATTGAAGTTCATTTCAATTGCTTTTTCCATTGCCTTGCTACCAGGCTTTTTGCGGTATTCGCGGTTGCGGGTTCTGATTACGACGATTTTGTCGAAGCCCAATTCCTGTGCAAGATCGACCGGAACGGAGTCTGAGATTCCGCCGTCAAGACAAAGACCTTGAGATGTTTCATGGGGTTTCGAAATGATCGGCATTGAAGATGAGGCTTCAAGGGCATCCGTCAGCTCTTTTCCGACCGGCGGCTTGTGAAATTCGACGCGCTTGCCGTCTTTTAGTCTGGTGGCTACGATTACGAAGTCCGTATCGGACAGATTGTAGGCATTTTCATCGTAATTGTGCCATGAAATTCCATGATCCGTAAACAGATAGTCAAGATTGATGATGCTTTTGCCCTTTAAAAGATGTTTGACAGAAATATAGTCGCGATCGTTGCGGTATTCGGTATTGATTTCAAATGTTCTTCCGTATTGTTTGGAAACATAGTTTGCTCCGGCAAGAGATCCCGCTGAAACGCCGATGACGCAGTTAAATTGAATGTCGCGATCCAAAAAATAGTCAAGGACGCCGGACGTATAGCATCCGCGCATGGCTCCGCCTTCTAAGACAAGTGCCGCATTATAATACATGGATTCTCATCCCTTCATAATAGTAACAAAATTAGTTTATACAAATTCAGTATAACATCATCAGGAAGATTTTTCTCGTTACAATTTAGTGATAAGCGACAAAGTGCAAAAAGTGATCTACTGTGCTAAAATCGTATAAGTGAGTTTTAAATGAAGGGAAGGGTATGAGTGGGACTCGATAAAAAAGCCATGTTTGAAAAACTGCTTGAACAAATCAAGTGGCAAGACGACAGGGAAGTTTTTTCCGATGCGCTGATCGAAAAAGTCGAAGTGCATACGAAGTCGAAGCGTTGGGACTTTTATTTGGAAACAAACGACATCTTGCCGTTTCAAACATTTGCAAAACTTAATCAGCTTGTCGAGACGTCTTTCAGGCCGATTTGCAAGACGAGACTGCATTTTACGACGAGAAATCCTGTAATTAATGACGAAAAACTGGTTTCGTATTGGGCATATGCCGTTGAAACGAGCGGAAAAGCAAACGGGTTTACCCAAAATCTCTTGCAAAATTCTCCGGAACTTGATCACGGAGAGGTCAAACTGTTGGCTGAAAATACGGTCTTGCGCGATTTTTTGAAGCGCAACGTTTTGGAAAGAATTGAAGCGTCTTATCAGGATGCCGGTTTTCCAAGATTCACGATCAAACCCTATGTTGATGAGAAGGCGATTGAAGAAAAGCGGGAGGCCATGCAGCAAAAGCATGCCGAAAACGATGCGGAGCTGGCCAGAAAAGCTTATGAGCAGATCAAGATTTCGAATGAGCAAAAGGCCAGGCAGCCAAAAAACGTGAAGAAGCAAGAAGAACTTCCGCCTGTCGAAGGGCCGGTGATGGTCGGCAAGAAGATTTCGGAAGAAACCGAGATCAGACCGATGAAGACGATCGTAGAAGAAGAGCGCATTGTGGTCGTCCAAGGCTACGTCTTTGATTCCGAGGTGCGCGAACTGCGCTCCGGCAGAAAAATTCTGACGTTTAAGATTACCGATTATACTTCTTCGTTTGCCGTCAAAAAGTTTTCGAACAATGCCAAAGATGAAGCGATGTTTGATGCCGTCAAAGTCGGCCAATGGGTCAAAGTCAAAGGAAACGTCCAGGAAGACAGCTACATGAGAGATCTTGTCATCAATGCCTATGACATCAATGAAGTCAAGCATGAAGGACGAAAGGATACGGCTCCTGAAGATGAAAAGCGCGTTGAGCTTCATCTGCACTCCAACATGAGCATGATGGATGCGACGAATTCGATTTCGGACTTTGTCGCACAAGCTGCCAAGTGGGGACAAAAAGCGATTGCGATTACCGATCACAGCACGCTGCAGGCCTTTCCGGAAGCGCATTCGGCAGGGCAAAAAAACGGTGTCAAGATTTTGTACGGCGTTGAGGCAAACGTTGTTGAAGACAGTCAGCCGATTGCGTACAACGAAGCGCATGAAGAATTGAAGCATGCGACTTACGTCGTGTTCGATACGGAAACGACGGGTCTGTCGGCTCAATACAACAAGGTCATCGAATTGGCCGCGGTCAAGATGAAAGACGGCGAAAAAATCGGAGAATTTGAAGAATTCATCGATCCGGGCCATCCGCTTTCGCAAACGACGATCAATCTGACGCACATTACGGATGCGATGGTTCGCGGTTCAAAAACGGAAGAAGAAGTTTTCAAACTCTTCCGTGAATTTTGCAAGGGATGCATCATCGTCGGACACAATGCCACGTTTGACGTCGACTTCATGAATACCGGCTATCTTCGCCATGGCATGCCTGAGATTAAAGAACCGTGGGTCGATACGCTGCCTTTGGCAAGAATTTTGTATTCGGACATGAAACGCTTTACGCTCGATACGTTGGCCAAGCGGCTCAAAGTTGATTTGGAACATCACCACCGGGCTATTTATGATGCCGAAGCGACCGGCTATATTTTTTACAAGATGCTTGCTGACGCGCGCGAACAGTTCGACATTTTGTATCATGACGATTTTAACAAGCACATGGTTCAGCCGGATACGTACAAACAGCAGCACCCGTTTCATGCGATCGTTTTGGCTAAAACGCAGGACGGGCTGAAAAATCTTTTCAAGCTGGCATCAGATTCGATGGTCAATCACTTTTACCGCGTTGCCAGGGTTCCTCGCTCAGTGCTTGAAAAATACCGTGAAGGACTTTTGGTCGGTTCCGGCTGTGCCGACGGCGAAGTTTTCACGGCCATGATGCAAAAAGGTTATGAAACGGCCAAAGCCAAGGCCAAAAATTATGATTATCTGGAGATTCAGCCAAAGGCACTGTATGCACCGCTTTTGGAGCGCGAACTCGTCAAGGATGAAGAAGAGCTTGAAGACATCATCAAAAATATGGTGAAATTGGCTGAAGAACTCGACAAGCCGATCGTTGCAAGCGGAGACGTGCATTTCATGAACAAGGAAGATGCGATTTATCGCAAGATTCTGATTCATTCCCAAGGCGGCGCAAATCCGCTCAATCGTTTGAAAAATCTTCCTGATGCACACTTCAGAACGACGGATGAGATGCTTGACGAGTTTGCCTTTCTCGGACCTGAACTGGCTAAAAAGGTCGTTGTCGATGATCCGAACAAGGTCGCGGCAATGTGTGACGAAATCACGCCCGTCAAGGATAAGCTGTACACGCCGAAAATGCCGGGGGCAGAAGACGATATTCGCAATCTGACGATGAACAAGGCACATGAGCTTTATGGCGATCCGTTGCCTGAAATCGTTCAGGCCAGACTTGACAAAGAATTGAAGTCCGTTATCGGCAACGGCTTTTCCGTAATTTATCTGATCGCGCAAAAGCTCGTTTTCAAGTCCAACAAAGACGGATATCTGGTCGGTTCTCGTGGGTCCGTCGGTTCAAGCCTGGTGGCAACGATGACCGGAATCACCGAGGTCAATCCTCTTCCGCCGCATTATCGTTGTCCTGAGTGCAAATACTCTGAATTTTTCACGAAAGGCGAATACGGCAGCGGCTACGATCTCCCTGATAAAAAGTGCCCCAATTGCCAAACGCAGCTCGTCAAGGACGGACAGGAAATCCCGTTCGAAACGTTCCTTGGATTCAAAGGCAACAAGGTTCCTGATATCGATTTGAACTTTTCCGGCGACTATCAGCCGGTTGCACACAACTACACGAAGGTTCTGTTCGGGGAAAACAACGTGTTCCGTGCCGGAACGATCGGTACCGTTGCCGACAAGACGGCGTACGGTTATGTCAAAGCGTACGAACGCGACAACGAACTGACGCTGAGGTCTGCCGAAGTCGATCGCCTGGCCAAGGGAGCAACGGGCGTCAAACGCACGACCGGACAGCACCCGGCCGGAATTCTGGTTGTTCCCGACTACATGGATATTTATGATTTCACGCCGATTCAATATCCGGCAGACGACGTCAATGCGGCCTGGCGCACGACTCACTTTGATTTCCACTCGATTCACGACAATATTTTGAAGCTCGACTGTCTTGGTCACGATGATCCGACGATGATTCGCATGCTGCAGGATCTTTCGGGAATTGAACCAAAGACGATTCCGACTGATGACCCCGGTGTGATGGCACTGTTTTCCGGAACGGAGATTTTGGGCGTCACGGAAGAACAGATTCAATCGAAAACGGGAACGCTCGGAATTCCGGAATTCGGAACGAGGTTCGTTCGCGGAATGCTTGAAGAAACGAAGCCAAAGACGTTTGCCGAACTGCTCAAGATTTCCGGTTTGTCTCACGGGACTGACGTTTGGCTCGGAAACGCCGAAGAACTGATTCAAAACAAGACGGTGACGATGCCTGAAGTTATCGGATGTCGTGACGATATCATGATGGATCTGATTCACATGGGCGTTGAGAGCGATTTGGCCTTCAAAATCATGGAACACGTGCGTAAGGGACGCGGCATTCCGGATGAGTGGCAAGAAGAGATGCACAAGGCAAACGTTCCCGAATGGTACATCGGCGCCTGCCTGAAAATTAAGTACATGTTCCCTAAGGCACATGCTGCTGCTTACGTTTTGATGGCGCTGCGCATTGCATATTTCAAAGTCTACTACCCGCTGATCTACTATTCTGCATATTTTTCCGTGCGTGCCGATGATTTTGATCTGGTCGCAATGGCCAACGGCAAAGAATCTGTCAAGGCTCGCATGAAAGAAATCAATGAAAAAGGCAATGATGCTTCAGCTAAGGAAAAGAACCTGTTGACCGTGCTTGAGCTTGCAAACGAAATGCTCGAACGCGGCTTTGAGTTCAAGATGGTCGACATCAAGCGTTCGGATGCTTCGGACTGGCTGATTGAAGGAAATACGCTCCTGGCACCGTTTTCGGCAATTCCGGGTCTTGGATTGAACGTTGCCAAGCAAATCGTTGCGGCAAGAGAAGAGCGCGAGTTCATTTCGAAACAGGATCTGAAAGAGCGCGGAAAGGTTTCGCAATCATTGGTTGATTTCATGACGGAAAACCATGTTTTGGACGGATTGTCGGATTCCAATCAACTTAATTTGTTTGATGATTTCTGATATATCAACGTTTTTAAAGATTAGGTAAATTTAATAAATGGGATGTCTATTTTTCAAATGGGCAACAAATGGGCAAAAATTTTGAGCGATACTGTAACAGGTATCGCTTTTTTTATCACAGAAAATTATCAATTTGAGCTATCTTAGCTTCAAAGTCTTGACGTGCCTTTTTAGTCACGTGCATATAGATCTTTTCTGTGATGTTTGTGTCAGCATGACCAATGCGATCTTTAATCACACGTAAGGGAACATCCATATCAGCAAGCACCGAAACATGTGTATGTCTGAAATAGTGTGTAGTAACATCTTTATCTATTTTCTGACGTTCAATTATGCGCTTTAGCATAGTATTGGCGTTGTTGATGTTGAGTGGCTTTTGATCAGCAAAATGGGGCGCTGATGGATTATAAGCAAACAGCAATGCATCTAGGTCTTTGTTACGCATATGTCTTTCAACGATCGCCGCAGCTTCGGGGGATAAGATTATCTTACGCATTCCCGCAAAAGTCTTAGTAGAATCTGATAGATAATAACGTGATGGAGAACTCAAGAAAACAAGCGAATGGTTAATATCAAGATAAGTTTTACCGTTTTCTTTGATCACGTCTTGAACACGTAAGCCAGACGCCTCACCAAAGCGCATGCCAGTCAAATATTGTAGCTTGAAGACATCAGCATAGTGATCTGCACCATTTATCAAACAATCGTCAATTATCTTTCTATACTCATCTTGCGTCAAATACTTATTTTCTATTTGATTTCTTTTACGAGCATTTTCATTTTTCCATTCGATCTTGACCTTTTTGATATTATTATCTTTTAAATATCCATATGTTACAGCAAAATCAAACAAGACAGACACTTTATTTTTTATAGCTCGAACAGTTCCATTTGTCAGATCTCGTTCGTTGTTATATAACATGTCGTTGAAGTAACGATTTAGACTTCGTTGTGAAATATTGCTTATGATAGTGTCATGACCAAAATCATCGACAAATTTTTTGATAAACAATGCACCATTTTTATAAGTGCTAGGTTGGACCCGCTTTTGATACTGCTCTAAAAAGGCAGTTGACACTTGCGAAAGTGTTGCGGTTTGAACAAATTCACTTTCTTCAGCTAATGCCTTATTGATCTTGCGCTCTAATTCTTGTGTAGCTGCTTTTACTACTTGCGGTGTTTTCTTTCCATACGTTACAGAAACCTTGCGATATTTCCCAGTCAAAGTTGATTTGTAACGTTCGACAAAGCAGTATCGCTTTTCAAGTTTTCCATTGACTAGAACCTCTCTGTTCTCGATCCACATAATTATATCTCCTCATCTGTTACAAGAAATTCTAAACTCGTAACAACCTGTAACACATCTATAACGCTTGGGAGAGCAAGTGTTAGGACTATTTTGTTACAGGTTACAAGTTTTCTACCTTACTTACTGTTTTATTTAAAATAAGGTACTATATAGTATATATAATAAAAATAATATATAATATAGGGACTCAAAACTTTGTAACTCCTATAACAGAATGGCTAAACTCTTACTCTCGCAAGTATTACAGCTGTTACAGGTTTTATTTTTTATCTGCAACAACTTGTAACAATCTATAACACTTATCCACAGGCAAAACTTAATTATTCATTTTCCATAATTTGAATTCTTTAATTCCTCTAACTCTTTTTTGTATTGACCGGCTTTAAAGACGTCCAGCAATCCCATAACGATCTCTCCTTTTTATATTTCCAATAATATTTTTTCAACCACTGGGGCATAGCGTAATGATAAGTGCCTGTTCTCCAAGAAAACAACCGGATTAATGCTTTTACAAT
>UMJI01004294.1_pt1 | contig 21322 bp, 13 predicted proteins | sample 1965991 | NCBI WGS metagenome assembly UMJI01 (sample SAMEA4836140, study PRJEB28245) | human gut metagenome | biome: gut microbiome; material: fecal sample | place: Denmark | collected 2008
TCAATACTTTTACTGGGCGGCCTGCCTTCTTAATCTTATCAGAAAACCAGTCCCAGTTGACTGCCTGTTCTGGGAAAAGCCCTGTATGTTTAAAACTGAATGGTTTTAAATGGAAGGTAAGACTTCTATAATGAATATCCCACTGCTTTGGAAGATCAAAAAACTCCCACTCTCCGCCACCTTTTTTGCTTCTGTGATAATGTGCATTTAAATGTTTCCAGTGTTTATCTTCTTTTTTTGTATTCCAGATTACCTGAGGGTCTGGACGAAGAAGGGTGTATTTGCCCCAGCGTTCCAGTTTTTCGCCTTCGCTGCAATCTATGACTTCATATTCTTTCCAGTTATCTGCTAACCACATATTTTTTCCTCGCTTAATTTAAATCTAATTATGAAAATATTCTAATCGCTATAGTTTTCCCTGTCAATAGAAACGAAACTTAAAATACCTTTATTTCAGTTTTTCACACTCTTTTTTCAGAAAATGTACTGCAGCTTCTGCTTCTTTTCTAGTGATTCCTTCTGGTGAATACACCGCTTTCTGGCGAATCCTCATACAAAGATGTAACTTTTTCGGTTCCACTTCTCTGTCAAAGGTACGAAGTCTTTTTTCAAAGGTTCTTACACGATTATCTTTTATTTTTTCTTTTCCATATATTGTTTTACACAAAATATCGTACCAGAACATAACTGCCTGACTATACTTTTGCTGTTTTAAAAGTTTATCTGTTTTATAATTTCGGTATATTTTTTGCAGTCGTTTTCTAAATACAAAAAGCAAAAGACCTGCTATGAAAATAAAGAAACATAGAATATACAGGATTTTATGAACCGTTCTTCCACCTTTGCTTTGCTTTGAGCGATTCTGTGGAATCTGCTGCGGTGTTTCTACTGTTTTCTTTTCTGATTTCTTTTCTGTTGTCTGTTCTTTTTCCTGCTTTTTTTGTTCCTGCTGTTTTTCTTGTTTCTTCTTATCGTCATTTTCTAAAGATTGATCTGACGAACTTGAATTACTTACCGCAGTTTCCTGTGTCTCATAATACGGTGTTCCCATAACGTTTTCATATTTAGGAGTAACTTCTACCGGAATCCATCCTATTCCATCCAGATAAATTTCCGGCCATGCATGCGCGTATTTTTGTGAAACAGTCACCGTCTCTGCCGTTCCTGCCTCTTTTACCGTTTCCGGTGTAAGAAGGTATCCTTCCACATAACGGGATGGAATTCCATAATAACGAAACATCATTACTGCTGCCGCCGCATACTGCACATCGTATCCTGTTTTTTTATCTTCAAAAAACCATTGGGCAAAGTCTTCATCTTCCGGGATACTTCCTGGATTTTCATTATAGGTAATCGATGTTTTCATGAAGCTTTTTACCCGGTTTATAATTGCTAATACCGATAGATTACTTTGAAGACTCCCTTCTGTTGCAGAAGAAATCAATGTTTTTGTTTCTTTATTTAAGAAAAGACATGTTGCATTTACATATTCTTTATAGCTTTCCGTCATTTTTTTTGAGGAAAGATTGTTATTCTCCGTCTTAATATCGGCCGCAGATTTCAGCTTTCCAGCCATTGTTTCCATTGCTTTAAAAGAATATTCTTCTGCTCCTTTTATTCCAGAAGCGAATATATTCTCTGTTTTATTGACCGCTGCCTTCCCTTCTTCTTCATATATTGTTGGTAAAACAGAACTTTCATAAGGAAGATAAAAATACTTTCGATTCGCCCCTACATTTTTTACAGATAAAGTATAAAGAGACGGATCTGTTTTCCCTTCCGAAAGCTTTTTCTGCTTTACAAAATGATACATTACTGTATTTCCGTAAAATTCTTTATTATGAAGCCATAATAAAGATTCGTATGCCTCCCGGTCAGAAGCTGCAAGCATACTCCTGTCTGAGCCAAAAATATTCCAGTTATTTGTACTTGCTTTCCAGCAATTATTCTCATAAGTTGTTCCAACAAATCCTTTCAGATAATAACTGTTTTTTTTATAAATATTTACTTTAAGAGCCTCTTCATCTGTCCGCTTCATCTTCTTTGCCTTTGTAAGCTGACCTTCCGGAAGAACAGATACATCCTCTTTATATCGTTCCTTATTCCACTTCTTTTGAATTGCCGACATCTGTCCGGTATTTGTCATTCCTGAGAAAGTTCCTAAAAAAAGCAAAATAATAAGAATTGAAGTTCCAAGTACCCCTCCCCAAAAAGACGGAGCAAAGAAAAAGAAACAAAAAATGAGAAAGCTTAACACTGCAAACAATTCTGGCCGGACTCCCCATACAAAAAATGGAAAAGCGAAGCAGAACGCTACTACAAAAAATAAAATACAAGGCTGGATTTTCCACAACAGCGCCATAAAAAGAATAAGCCATAAAGTTATCCCCAATATTCCGACAACAAATGGCAAAAACTCCACATTTCCTGTCTGCATATCTACCGATGTATTTTGAATTATACGATGAAAAATATTTTTGCTCTGTCCATAATCTGCCAGATAATCAAAGACTGTTCGGGAGAAAATCAATAAAGCTCTTCGAATATTCTCCATAGAAAGAATGAAAAATGGAACAAAAAAATACAAACCGCTTATAAAAACCGCAAAACCTTTTCCAACAGATATCCCAACGAAATACAACAATATAAAAAAGGCTGTCCCAATAAAAAGAACAACACCTGCTGTATACATTTCAAAACGGCCGGCAGCATACCAGATAAAACATAACAGCGCAGCAAGCCACACATACCCGGCCCGCATCATTTCTGCCCAGCCAAATCCACTCTGATGATTCAATTTTTTAATGTGAAATGAGTTTTTATGCTCCATAATCTGCACTCCTGTACGCTGTCAAAATCCGATCAATATCCTCTCCCATGGTTTCTGCCGAAAAAATATACGGTACTAACGCTTCCCCTTCTTCTTTTCTTGCTTCCCGTCGTTCTAATAATAAAGTCAGGTTCCAGTCATCGAAAACTGCCTGTTTCTCGTTCCAATACTCTGTAATATAAATCACTTCTGAAAACTGTTCTTTTCTTTCTTTTTCAAAAGAATCTATCGTTGCATTCCCCTGAGAAAAAAACATACTTTGAAATACATGGGCATACACTTCTTCCAACTGCATTGCATTTGCCACATTGTAAAAATTCCATCCATCGGTCTTTTTATCCCACCAACAAAGACAATGCTTCTGTCCTTCCTGTGCCATATGCTGTGAAATAGAAAAAAATGCTTCTAACAACCCGTCAATCATAGCAGCATCCAGCTTTTCTACCCTTGTTTCGAGAAAAATAAGTGGCATCCGCATCATAGGAACTTCCACTTCTTTTACCATATATTCATCTGTTTTTCCTGTTAGCTTCCAGTGAATTAACTTCATGGAATCTCCATCAACATACGGACGGATTCCAAAATATTCCCCCGGACCATTTCCCTTTTTACCACTTTGTTCCTCATCAAAAAAAGAACAGGCAGCTCCGCTGTTTTGTACTGGAAAATGCAGTTCCGTTGTTTGTGGCAGAATCATTACCACCTTCTCCTGATTTACATATGTTACCTTTTTCATACATCCAAAAAAGCTGTACAGTTCCACCCGCAAAATCGTGATTTCCAAAAATCCCATATATTCCGAATCTATAACAAAAGCAGCCGCACCATTTTTTCGTCCCGCTGCCCTGATATTCATAGAAAATATTTCCTGTTCCCCACTAATCGTCTTCTTTACCTGTAAAAAAACTTTCCCAGATAAAACAGGGAACACTCCTGTATTGCTGATACAAAGTCGTCCGGTAATTTTTTCTTCCTTTTGCGCATAGGCAGGAATAATCAGATGAGTAGAAACTTCTTTTGGAAGATAAAGATTATAAATGACAGCCACCAGCAACATAATTCCTAATGCCATCCCGGCAATCTTCCCTGTTGTTCCAGAAAGAAAAATGACTAACGCAATCCACAGTAACAGACAGACAATCCCGCTAATTCGATTCATCCATAATCTTTTTCGGGTCATCTTCTTCCTCCTGCCGCTCTTCGATCTGGCACATGTACAGTGGCACAAATTTCATCCATAATCTTATCCACATCTTTCCTCGATAACCTTGCTCTTGACTTTAATACCAGACGATGACGGAAAACATCTTTTACAACATCCTGAACATCTTCCGGCACAACATAATCTCTGCCAGCCAAAAATGCACTCGCTTTTGCCATTCTGCACAAGGCCAGAGATCCTCTTGGGCTGACACCCAGCTGAATCATATCATGTCTTCGTGTCGCATCAGAAAGCATTGCAATATACTGATAGATTAAAGAAGAAACCTTAATCTCATTCACTTCCTTTTGCATAGAAAGTAATTCTTCTTTTGAGATAACCTCATTCACATCATCTAATGGATCACTCACCTTTCTCTGACTCATCAGAATCATTTCTTCCTTTATTGTTGGGTATCCCATAGATAAAAGAACCATAAAACGATCCATCTGCGACTCCGGAAGCATCTGCGTACCCGCAGAACCAAGCGGATTTTGCGTTGCAATAACAAAAAATGGTTCCTGTATATTTCTTGTCACACCATCTACCGTTACCTGTCCTTCTTCCATAACCTCCAAAAGTGCTGACTGCGTTCTACTTGAAGTACGGTTAATTTCATCTGCCAGCAGAAGGTTCGTCATAACTGCTCCCTGACGGTATTCAAACTTTCCATTTTCCTTATTATAATAGTAGAAACCGACCACATCCGATGGCATGACGTCCGGTGTAAACTGTATTCTTCGATAAGAAAGTCCCAAAGCCTTTGAAAAAGCCAGCGCCATCGTTGTCTTTCCCACACCAGGTACATCCTCAAGCAAAACATGTCCACCAGAGAGAATCGTCATCCACACCTTACGGATGACCTTTTCTTTACCAATAATTACTTTATTCACTTCTTCTATAATCAAATTCGCTTTATTCAAAAAATACTCCTTTCTTATGAGGGTAGCAATATACAGCAATTACCGTTCATTATAACACGAAAAAGGATTTTTGATATAATAATTTATCCGACAGACAAAATCAGGAAAGTTCTTTAATACAATATTCTAAATATCACGAATAATATCACAGCCTTTCCTACAAGCATTGGTAACCATAGCTTTCCCAAAAAACCATTATGTGTGTTTTGCTTTGGACATTTTCCGATACATTTTCCACAGGAGAAACATTCTCCGGATGCCGCATTATCCCCTTCTTTATCCGATGGTATCTCAAGACTTGCCGGACATACTAAATTACACGCTTTACAGTTTGGAATACAGTTTTCTCTGTTTCGTTTGATTACAGAAAACGGCAGAACCGGCATCAGGGAAAATACTGCTCCCATTGGGCATAAGAAACGGCAGAAAAATCTTGGTTCCAATGCCATTCCTGCTGTAACCAATAAAAAGAGGCCTGTTCCGATAAGACTGTCTGCCATCTTTAACTGATGAAAACGGGAAAATGCACTGAACGGACTATGTATAGCAACTGCACTACTGTAACCTTTTATGCAAAGAAGCAGGACAACAATCAGTACAACATATTTTAAATACCGGAGTATCTTTCCCGCTTTTGAAAAACATTTCAACGGTTTCTTTTTTCTTTTTTTGCGAATCATAGATGAAATAAAATAAACGAAATCACCCCATGTTCCAAATGCACAGGCAAATCCACAGAAAAATCGTCCAAACACAATGGTAAAGACCAGTAATACCACAAGTGTCTGTACAAAGGAATTCCACTGCAGACTTGCACGCTGTGTAATTTGTTCTACAATTAATTTTATTCCGGTAAATGCAGTGGAAAATAAGGCTGGATAGATGATAAAAAATACTGCCCGTATCATCACTTCTATGATTGTCTGCACCGATATTTTTTTCTTTTTCTTCATTATTTAGCTGCTCCTTCTAATGCCTGTCCTACTGCATTCTTTATTCCTGTAGATGAATAGGTTGCTCCGCTTATTGTATCAACCTCTGTCGTCTGCTTATCAAGTATTGTCTTCACAATATCTTTTGCCATTGATAAATAAGCCTCATCTTCCCCACTTGCTTCTATAATATCTATAGCACTGATTTTCTTCCCGGATACCGTTACTTTTACTTTAATTTCTCCGCCAAATCCCTGCGAACTTCCAGTATATGTTCCATCTTTATACGTTCCTGCCTGACCGGCAGATGCACCATCGGTCCCTAGCTTTCCAGAATTTTTTGCTGCTTCAAGAATATCCTCTTTTTCTCCTTGGAGCTGATTTACCTGGCTTTTTAATTCTGCAATTGTGGCTTCTTTATCACGACTGTAAATCACAGCCTGATATCCTGCTAAAAGCCCCAGAACGAGAATAAGATCAAATAAACGGATTAAAAAGTTTTTATATTTCATTCGTTGTCCCTTCTAAAATGCTTTCTATTATCTTCTATAAATTTTCTTACTATTTTTTTTAATATTCAAATGACTTTTTCTTAAATAAACGCAAAAGCCTCTCTTTTCAAAATTACTTCTTTGCCGCATTAAATGCCTTCTGGCATGCATCTTTAATTGCTTTAGAAGAACAGGTGGCTCCTGATACAGTATTTACACCATCTGCATTTCCATTTGCTACAATTTTAGAAACCATTCCTTTCTTTGCATCGTTTGTATATGCTTTATTCGTTGAATTTGTATTCGCGGTAATATTAGAAATTTCTGTAATTTTATCTTTTTTAATTGTGATATCCATGGAAATCGTATACGGATCAAAATCCTCATCTTCATCCGGCTCGCAGCTTACGCTTACTTTATATGTTCCATTTTTGTAGTTTTTCCCTTCGTCTGGATTTTCTGTTGTTTCTTCTTTTTTCTCTGTAGTCGTTTCCTCTTTCTTTTCTGTCGTTGTCTCTTCCTTTTTTTCTGTGGTCGTTTCCTCTTTCTTTTCTGTTGTCGTCTCTTCCTTCTTCTCCGTTGTTGTCTCTTCTTTCTTTTCCGTAGAAGAACTGTTTTTCTTCGCCTTTGATAAAGCATCATTTACCGCATTAAAAATAGCATGAGAACTGTACGTTGCTCCACTGACAGCATCTACTCCGCTTGTTCCGTTTTTAGAGACAATAAGTGATGGAAGATTCTTAATCTCATCTCTGCTCATAAACTGTTTCAGGTTGGTTCCTTTTGCTGTAGAAGAAATCTCCACCGCAGAAATCTTTCCATTTTTAATCGTTACATTTGCCGTTACACTATATTCCTTAAACTGCTCTCCCGAACAGGCCGCACTTCCAGTATAAGTGCCATCTTCATACCCTTCTGCCGGTGCTGCAATATTATTGTTGTTATTATTGCTGTTAGAACCACTGTTTTTTTTCTTATTTTTTTTATTTTTCTTCTTTTTCTTTTTCGTACTGCTTTTCCCTGTTTCCGCCTTTGAAAGAGCATTTCTTACTGCGGTAATAATTCCATTGGAACTATAGGTTGCTCCAGATGCCGCATCCACATTTGTAGTCTGTCCGCTGATCATCTTTGGGATAATTCCTTTTGCCTTACTAAAATAGGAAGCAGTTTCTCCTGATGCGCTTGTTACATCAATCGCGCTGATTTTTCCATCTTTTACTGTTACTTTTACAGAAATAGTTCCACCAAATCCTTTACCGGAGCCAGTGTAAGTTCCATCTTTCCATGTTCCAGACTCACTCACTTTAGAAACACTCGGAGCCGAACCAGCTGCATTACCTGCGTTCGCTGCTGTCGCATTATTAGACTCCGTTCCAAAAAGTGCATTTTTCACCGCACCGATAATTCCATTTGAACTGTATGTTGCTCCAGACACGACATCTACATCTGTACTCTGTGCCGTAAGCATCTCATCAATAACCCCTTTTGCACGCTGAAAGAAAGAATCCGTCTCACCTGGAGCACTGACAATATCAATCGCCGTCATTGTCTTTTTACTTACAGTAACATTTACTGTAACTTTTCCGCCATATCCGTTTGCAGAACCTTTATACGTTCCATCTTTTACATCAATAGCCCCCTTCTTTCCCTTCTTTGTTGTATTCTTTTTCGTTGTTTCTGCCATTGCTGCTGTACTTTCCTTCGCAAGCGCTTCCTTAATCTGACTGATGTCTTCTGTCTCTGAAGCTTCATACTTTTTTGCCTGTGGGGTTTTGTATCCGGTAAGTACTGTCACCATAAGAACCGCCAGGCAAACCGCCGGAATTACCGCTGTAATTCCTTTCACACCTGAAACCTTATCACCAAGACTTTTAAATTTTTCAACATATTTTTTCCACTTTTCCCTCATCATATCTCCCTTTCTTTTTGAATGTATTCTTGTATTCCTGTACTCTTGCATTCTTATATTCTCGAAATCTTTTTGTACTTGATTTTATGAGAAATTTTTTGTATCATTATTTTTTTATTATCGTAAAATCAGACTCACTGGTAAAATACTCTGCGAGTCCCTCTGAAACTAGAATGCTTCCGTCATCTTTTACAAGAATCGTGTCAAACTCATCACTGTGTTCTTTCCAGTATTTCTGTGCTTTTTCCGGTCCCATAATGAATAATGATGTGGACAAACCGTCTGCAAGTGTTCCGTCATCTGATACGATCGTAACAGAAGTCAGACCATTATTTGCCGGATATCCATTAGCCGGATCAATAATATGATGATATGTTTTTCCATCCTGCTTAAAATAACGCTCATATCCCCCAGAAGTAATCACTGCCTTATCCTTTATAGAAAGCACTCCAATATAACTTCCCGTATCTGCCGGATTCTCAACTGCCACTCTCCAGTCAGAACCATCTGGCTTTCCGTTTAGTGTCTGCACATTACCGCCAAGACTGATCACTGCACTAGAAATCCCATTTTCTTTAAAAATATCCATTACTTTTGAAGAAGTATATCCTTTCGCAATTCCACCAAGGTCAATCTTCATTCCTTCCTTATTTAAAGTGACCTCCTGTTTTTTCTCATCATATAAAACGTGATCTGCTCCCATCAGTCCCCTTAACTTCTTCAGCTCTTTCTTTCCGGGAACACGATAGTTCTCCGTCGGGAACCCCCACGCCTGCATAATCGGGTAAATCGTAATGTCAAACACTCCATTCGTGCTGTCATAAATCTCTTTTGAGCGCTTAATCAGATATCCTGTTGTTTCTGATACCGAACCTTTTCCATTCTTATTAATCTGCGAAACTTCACTGCTGTCAATCCCCGTAGAAACAAGCTGTTCAATATTGTTAATCTCATCAACCGCCTCGTCCAACGCTTTCTTAGCATTCTTTCCGTAAGCCGTTAAAGTCATATACGTATCCATCGCAAAAATATCTCTTGATTCTGATTTGTCCTCTTCATTTTGAGTCTTACTATTTGTATCCGCTTCTGCCTGTGTTGTCTGCTCCACAGCCTTTCTACTATCATTCTTACTTTTCTCTGTATCTACTGATGTTCCACATCCGGAAAGCATTCCTGCAGTGAACACAGTGGCCAGTAACATCGCAACTGCTTTTTTTCTAAAATTTATCACAACAATCCTCCATTATCTTGAAACTTACTTTCATTAGTTCTTTCTAACTTCATACATTATATAGAAAATATTCTGACAATGCAATTTTTTTATAAGAAAATGAGAACTTTTTTCATTAATATATATACAGTTTGACACAGCTAATAATAGTATATTATTATATTTTTCGTTAGAATAAGCTAACTTAAATACCAATTATAATATAAGGAGGAACTTATGAGAAACAAATTACTTGTAGCAGGTACTCTTGCTCTTGCAATGACTTGTACTACTGTATTTTCCAGTATTACTCCAGCAGTTGTAAAAGCAGCAAGTGTATCTACAGTACAGACACAGACAGCAGAAAATAGTGATGACTACGTTTACTGCTATGCAGGCCTGACATGGGCTGAATATTGGAAGGCTGAAGGAGTTTGGGCAGCCGGAGATACCACTTCTTCTGATACAGCTGATTCACACGGTGAAAAAGATAAAGGTGCCTTTGATGCTGTAACAAGAGCTACCGCTAATCACGGTCTTCATCGTGGAAGTTATCAGTGTACTGCAGTTATTAAAACTGCTGAAGGAGAATATAGTGTTTCCCATTGGAGCAGTGATGGAAAAACTGTCTACTTTACAGATGGTACCAGTGCCGGATGGAACAGAGGTACTCTCGCCTTAACCAATGGCACTACACAGACTATGACAGAATATGATGTTCTTGGATTAAAATATGTTCCTGTCAAAGTAAAATCTTCTGACTATGCCAGCTTTAAAGAAAAGTATTCCGTTGTAGAAAATAACGGTACCTTAATTGGCGGCTATGGAGAAAAAAATCTACAGGCTTATAACAACGTTACTGCATCTGTTGATAAGGATACCAATGGCCTAAAGACTGCCGAAAAGCAGAGTGATGGTTCCTTCACATTTACTCAAAGAAGTAACGGCTCTTCTTCTGGTATTAAAAATCAGACTCTCAAAACTGCTGATTTAAACAATATGGGAGCAACTGTAAAGGATGCAAGCGGTAGCTACGGTGAATTTCTTCGTGTAGATTTCACAAAAAATTACGGCGATCTTGGTGCTAATATGCAGGCTGTAAAATGGACCTACTATGGAAATGACAGCACACGTTCTAAGGCACTTGCCACTTACGGAACAAAGTTTGCTGCTGATAACTGGATGCATAAAAGTATGGGAATCCAGTTAGGTCTTACAAATTCTATTCGCTGCCAGCTTCCAAAAGGATATGACGGAACTGGCTACTGGAGCTTAACCATTTATGCTCTTGGATACGCTGATTCTACATATAACTTTGAAGCTACTGATGCAAACATTGTAAAACCTGACACAAATGCTGGCGATACAACTGAGTTAAACAAACTTGTTTCTTCTGTTGAAGGATTAAACCCATCGGATTATACAGAAAAGAGCTGGAATAGCTTCGAAACAGAATTAAAAGAAGCAAAAGACATTTTAGCAAAAGAGGCTCCTAATCAGGCAGAGGTTGATGAGGCAATCAAACATCTTACAGACGCTAAAAATGCTCTTGATAAATATGTATACGGAACAGCGAATCTTTCTTATGCAGATTTCTATTACGGAGAATTAAAAGATGTAAAAGAGGATACTACTTTAGACCTCACTTCTGATAAAGCAGCTTCTTATCGCGAAAGTGGTATGTATGATGCAGTAAGTAGTGCTACAACTAATAAATACAAAAATTACTTCTCCAGTACGTATTCAGAAGATAATACAAACGAACAGGGTGGCTCTATTATCGGTATAAAAGACGTAAATATTGCTGTTCCAACTTCATTATATGAAAATGCGAAAAAGGCTATTTCCGATAATAAAGAATGCAGCAATAAATTATTAGAAATTATTAGTTCTATGAAGTTATCTGATACGACACCATCTGAATATAAAATCTTAAATGGTGATGGTACTTTGACAGCTATGAAATCTGAGGTTATCGAAGATACTTCTGATACACTTACTATCAAAACACAGTCTTCCTACGGACAATATGAAGTAGATCCTGTAACTTCTGAAAACAGCCCTCTTTCTAATTTAGATGCTAAAAAGTCCTTACTTGGTATCATTGTTGAAGACGAAGATGGTACTAAATATGGTATGGAACATCTGGAAAACATCTATGGCGGAGGAAAATTCTCCTTTGCTGTAACAGATGGATTTAAAGAAAAACACGGAAACACAATTGATTATAAGCGTCATGAAGATTTACAGGGTAAAACAATTAAAAAAGTTACTTATCTTGTAAAAAACGGTGCTGATATTGTTATTAATACTAACTTAAAATGTAAAACTTTAGCTGGTTCTGACAGCATTAAAGCTACCGCCAACGATAACTTTAAAGATGGTGCAACCGTTTCTGTTGATACTGCTGCTGTTCCTTCTGGTTCTAATTATACTTTAAGCAGCGTAAGTATGGGAAAAACTGTCCTGACAGAAGGTACAGATTATACATACGCAAACAATACTCTGACGATAAAAGCTACAGATAATACTGGTGTGGGTTCCTATTCTATGGTATTTACAGATGATACTTACTCTGATATTGTAGCCTCCTTCACATTAGAATCTGGCTACAAGACTGGAGATATCTCCATTAATAAAAATAATCAGGTTACTCTTCCTTCCGGTGTCAACTTTAAAAAATATGTAAATAATATTACATCTATTAAAATTAATGGGGTAGAAAAAACAGGAAAAGGCGGAATTAAAGCTACTGATTTATTTGATGCAGACGGAAACATTAACTTCAATGCAGCAATTAAAGGTAAAGATGGTTCTTCCACACCTGTATTTGCAGACAAATCTGCTTCTTACACAATAGAGCTTACATCAACCGGTTACCCATCTGTATCTGGAACTGTACAGCTGAATACTTCTATCCTTGAAGCTTCCATCAAAAAAGCAGAAGAACTTGATAGCAGCAAATATACTGCTGAAACCTGGAAAGCACTTCAGACTGCTTTAACAGAAGCAAAAGAAGCAAAATCCGCTAACACACAGGCAATTGTTGATGCTGCAAACACAAAACTTACAGAAGCTCTTTCAGGCTTAAAAGAAAAAGCTGTTACTCCTTCTAAACCTGCAACGCCTTCTAATCCAGACACAACAACAACTAAAAAACCTGCTACTAAACCAGCATTAAAGAAATCAAACGTAAAACTTTCCAAACCTGTTCTTAAAGTTGGAAAAACAACAAAGAACAAAGCAAAAGTTACATGGAAAAAAGTTAAGAAGGCTACCGGTTATGAAATCCAGTACACAACAAAAGGATTCGGTAACAAAAAAGATACAAAAACAATTAAAGTTTCCAAGGCTAAGATCACATCTGCTCAGCTTAAGAAACTGAAAAAGAAAACAAGATATAAAGTCCGCATCCGCGCCGTATATACAAAAGCCGGATATCAGTCAGCTACATCAAAATGGTCTGCAATAAAAACTGTGAAGACAAAATAATAATTGTAGATTTCGTGTAGACGAAAAAAGAAACGAAAATTAGTATTTAAGCATTCCCTTTTTGAGAACTTTTTTCATTTGGTATTTTTTGTTTGACACAACTAATTTTATATAGTATTCTCTAATTGCGAGATATATTTTCTATCTCAGACTTACAAGATTTGAATTGAATTTTCGGTGCTTAATATCTTTTTATTAGATATTCATGCATGAAAACCTGGTAGGGGACCCTCCACTAACGCACTCCGTATGCGCGCTAGGGAGAGTTCTCTAATTTTTTGCCTTAAAAATCAGTGCACAGATTTTTATATATTTATTTTCTTATCAAATATGTCCTTTTGGAACTTTTTATGTTTGATTTCATAATCAGTTTCTAAAAGTATACAAGAAAAGAAGGGAGACTACAAATTTAATGAGAAAACAAAAATTATTAACTAAGGCTCTGGCAGCTTCTATGGCAGTATTTATGTCTGTCAGCCAGCTTTCTGTTCCTGCATTTGCAGCAGAAGGAACAAAATCCGTTTCTATCGCAGGCAGCACTTACACATATTCTGCAGAAGCTTTAGAAGGCTATACTCAGATTGGAAACAGTGGATTATATTATAAATTAACTAACGGTACAGGTTTTTCCGGAACGATATATGGAACATCTAATTTAACTTACAAAGAATTTTATTCTGGTGACGTAAGCAGCACAGACAGCTTTGATGTCGTTACTACTGCCAGCACTTCTAAGTATTCTGTTTTATCTAATGCCTGGACAGATTATAAGAAGGAAAGTGCAGAAGCTGCAGGGGGATATCATGTAAAAGGTGTTGCGAATGTACATGTTGCTGTTGATTCTGACCTTTATGTTGAATCCACTATTTTAAAAGATGCAAACAAAGAATTAAGCAAAGCATATGAGGAAGCTTCTGATATTACATTAAATGAAAATCCTACACAGGTTCCTTCTCAGTATAAAATACTTCAGGAAAACGGTTCTTATGTTTCTAATAACAAGACAGTCGCTACTGTAACTGATGCCGTACCAACATTAACAACAGGATCCACCTGGGGTGAATACGAGATTGATGTGGTGGAAACAAGCACAAAATACTTAAGAAATTCCCGACAAGATGAGGGATTCCCTGTCAATTCTACTATTCAGGGAATCATTCTTGAAACAACAGAAGGATATAAAGTAGGTCTGGAACATCTTTCAAATATCTGGGTACAACCTTATAAATTATCTTTTAATGTTGCCAATGAAGCAGCTACTATGGGAATTGCAAAATCAGATAATACGGCTGAATTTGCAAAGCTTGTCAATAAAACAATTAATAAGATTACTTATGTAACACCAGAAGGTAACTATGTTTATACTTTCGCTGATGGAATCTTTATAAAACCAGCTTACTCTGAAGAAATCAGCGGTACTTTCAGTGACGATATGAAATCATTTACTTTAAATCAGCTTCCTACTGTAAAAAACGGAACATTAACTGTAACATATACTGTTGGAGCAGGTCATATGAAGACTCCTTATACTCTGTATTCCGGAGCTATTGCAAAAAGCGTTTCTCTTGACTTAAATGCTATCCCATCTGATGCAGAAGGTGGAACTTACAGCGTTGCTATTTCTTGTGATAACTACGCTGATATCCACGTTGCAATCCCTGTAACAGAAGCTCAAAAAGCACAGTTACAGGAACTTATCAAACAGGCTGAAACTGCATTAAAAGGTGCCGGTGCTGATGATAGTGTATTATTAGCACATAAAAATGAGGCAGCAGAACTCTTAGCAAACGAAAGTTCTACCAGTGCCGATGCTGCTGATTTAATCAATGAACTTACTGAATTATTAAAACCATATCAATCCACAGAAGCTCCAACACCATCCATACCGGACAGTACAACAGCTTCTAAACCAAATACAACAACTGCTGCTAAACCAGCTACAAAACCTGCTACTACAGCAAAGAAGCCAAACACAACAGCCACAAAAGTAAAACTTGCAAAACAGACTACAAAAGTAAAAGCAAATGGAAAGAAAAAAATCAAAGTATCCTGGAAAAAAGATAAAAAAGCTTCCGGTTACGAAATCACATATTCCACAAAGAAATCTTTCAAAGGAAAGAAAACAATTGTAGTAAAGAGTAACAAGACAACAAGCAAAGTAGTAAAGAAATTAACATCTAAAAAGAAATACTTTGTAAAAGTACGCTCCTACAAGCAGGTTGGAAAGACTAAGACTTATGGGGCATACAGCAAAGTGAAAACTGTGAAAGTAAAATAAGTTTCTCTTAAACATTTTATATAATTGGTATTTTTATAAATAGTATTTTGCCTCAGGCAGGGAGAGACGCTCCCGGAGAAAGTAGAATAATAGTTGCCTCTGCAAATGTGAGAAGTAATAACCATATCTTCTGGTTTATACATTCTATTATTTCTTACTATTCAAACTCTATTTAGTAAAAACCCCACGAAGCTATATTCCGTGGGGTCTTTTTTATTATTTGAATAGGATTGGCTTAGATTATAAATAATTCTCATACTTCTTAACACACCCGATTCCAATCGCATATGGTCCGGTATGTACCGCAATGGTTGCCCCAATCTGGCAGATTCCCACCTGATCTACATGGCTCTCTCCATAGATATGGTTCGCAACGGTATTATAATATTCCTTGCCTTCCTCTATATCGTAACCAAAACCAACGCGGAAAGAATAGTCTTCCATCGCATCTCCGGTTTCTTTAAAATAGTCATCCATTAACGCAATCGTTTTGGCAACTGTCTTCTTACGGCTTCGTCCGATTCCTGAAGCTTCGATCTCACCATTTACTAAAGTAATCAGAGGCTTTAAGGAAAGGGCGCTGCTTGCGATTCCTGCAAGCTTTCCGATTCGTCCGCCATGTTTTAAATAATCTGTGTTACCGACTGTAAAGAAGATTCTATTCGTCTTTTTCATCTTCTCAAGAATATCTACACATTGTTCATAAGGAACTCCATTCTGACACATTCTTCCTGCTTCAATAACCATAAGACCCTGACTTACTGTTCCTGCTTCAGAATTAATCACCGCAATTTTGGCATCCGGATAATCCTCACAAACAATTTCTCTGGCATTACATGCACAGTTGTAAGAACCACTCAAAGATGGAGTAAAACAAATACAGACTACCGGTGTTCCTTCTTTCACATATTCCGTAAAAACGTCAATATAATTCTGTACAGATGGAAGAGAGGTCTTCGGATATACATCTGGATTCCCTACCATTCGCTCATATACTTCACGAATTCCGATTTCTTCAATCTCTTTATAATATGTCTCCTCATCAAATGATATATAAAAAGGTATAATACGTAAATTATACTGTTCAATGATCTCTTTTTCTAAATCACAACAGCCATCACTAATAATCTTGTAATCCATTTCATCCTCCAGTATGCATTATTATATTACTATACACAGAAATTAATACACTGTAAATATCACTCAAAATGAAACATTCTCTCTTACTGCAATGCAATCTGTGTTCTCATTTCCATGTAATGTAGTTTTCATATCTATATTTTAATATTATCAAAACTCTTTGTCAACTATCTTCTCTATATAGTCTCCGGTAAATTCCAGATTCTATGGCTGTCTTGATAATTTATTTCATTTCCTTTTCCAGAAATTTTACCACTCCCGCATTCAGATTGGTATCTAAAATATAGTCTGCCCTTTCTTTTACTTCCTTATGTGCATTTCCTACCGCACAGGAACGATCACAAGCTTCAAATAAAGGAATATCATTCAGATTATCACCCATTCCGGTAATCGCGGCCGGATGAAGAAGCTTTCGCAGCTTCTGTATTCCATAATATTTTGAAGCATTTTTATGCGAGATTTCTAAATACCACAGACCATCTCCATAAACATCCTTATAAAAATTCAGATTCAGCCGCTCATCTTTTTTCAAATATTCATAAAATGGCCGTAACACTTCTTCTTCATAACAAATGGAAAAATAAATGATATCTTCACCTGAAATATCTTCTAATCTTTCCACTTTACTAAATGGCTTATGGTATAAATCTCTTCGTTCCGTATAAAACTTTTCCATATGCTGTGTCGCAATTTTTTCATAATAGGTTGCCATCTTTCGTCCAGACTTGCCGACTCGTCCGGCACTATCTACAACAGATGTTTCGCCAGACTTTGAGCAATCTTCGGAAATTTCAGGGGACAGTGCATATGCAAATCCTGTCACTCCAAACTTCTTTCTTCCTTTTAAAATATATTCCACAGAATCTCTTTCAATAATTTCCGCATGAATACAGCTTTTTTTCACCGGATCGTAAATCATGACTCCATTCATCAAAATCATAGGACAGGTGAGATTGACATCTTTCATAATAGAATTCACAGTTGCATAGGTTCTCGCTGTAGCAACAGTAAAACAAAGTCCCTGCTCAATAAGAGCATTTAATCGTTTAGGCACGTCTTCGTTAAGTAAGGCATCACTATTTAATAATGTGCCATCTAAATCCGATACATATAGCATTTTGCCAGAAAGATTATATTCTTTCTTCTCCTGCTTTCTTAAAACTTCTTTTGATACATTTTTTCGTATCTCTTCTGGCTTTTCTTTTTGCATCTTATCTGCTTTTACTTCCAAGCAGGCACGTTTTTCTGCTTCCTCACGAACTCTGAAAAAAAGATACTGCTGCATCACACCAGCTATCCCTTCATATCTTTCTACTGGAAAATGCCCGTTATAATACATTTTTTCCACTTTGGCAATCCATGTATCAATCGGAAATAAGGAAAGCTGATGTAAACCAAAAAGCTGAATACAAGATGCTACCTTTTCTCCCACTCCATGAAGTTTTTTCAGCATCTCCTTTCCCTCTTCCGGCGATGCCCCTTTTGCAACGGCTGTTTGAAGTACACTCAGTTCAAACTTCCCAGTTAAAATATCCTCTGCTGTCTGCCGAATATACTTCTCCCGGTATCCAAACTTAAACTCCGACAAATCGGCCTTTGCAAGCACTTCTGGTCCCGGAAAACTATAACCAATAAGATGCTCCTCTTCATAATTAAATACTATTTTTTCTCCAAGTTTCTCACATAATGCATCAATACTCTTCATAATACGTGGAATATTATTTCTCTGACTGATGATAAAACTAACAATCATCTCCCACAGATCCTGACGAAGAATCCGAATCCCTTTTCCCATCTTCGCCGCTCCAGAAAGAAAACGATCTTCCGGATCAATCTGTTCTATTATTTTCTCGTAATCTGTATCTAAATCCAAATACTTTCTAAAATATTCCTCATCCTTCTCATGACACAAAATACGGATTCCTGTCTTTTCCTGAAAAAAACATGCCGTCCGTCCATCAGAAATAACAAAATATCTTCCCGGACATATTTTCTTCCAGCGGAAGCACTGTCCACTCTCTGCAATCTGCTTTAAATCTATATAATCGTTTTTTATAAAAATATCAATATAATCCATCGGTGGTTTCCTCTTTCGAAAATTTCTACTCCCATCTTAACAGGTTTTAGGGTAACATTCAAAGGAAATAAATCTTTCGGTTCTCTGCGGTTTGGGAGACGGAAATCAGCCTTTTCAAAAAAATCAAAATATTTTCAAAAAAGTGAGAGATTCTCATCCCTTATTTGCGAATATATAATGTAACCGATATAATTATCCATATATTTTTTACATTCGAATGTACATAAAGGAGTAACCTATGAAGATAAAAGAATCGAATTTTGTGGAAGCGTTATCCCACAGAAATGAGAGAGCTTTAGAATATGTGATGGTACATTATGGTGGACTTGTAAAGTCTGTTGTGCATCGTTATCTGAATGTTCTTTCTCAATACGAAGAGGAATGTATGAATGACGTTTTCTTCGCTGTATGGGAACATATCGACTCATATGACTCCGCCCGTAATCCATTTGCAAACTGGATTGGCGGAATTGCCCGATTAAAAGCTCTTGATTATAAAAGAAAATACGCAAATCATCTTTTGGAAACAAGCTGGGAAAATGCGCAATATACTAAAGGATTGGACGATGCAATAGAATTACACACACAATTTGAAGAAGAATTTTCTGAAGAAACAAAGCAAATGTTATCCTGCCTAAAACCACAAGATAGAGAGCTTTTCATCAAACTATATGTAGAAGAAAAACCATTTGATGAGATATCCAAAGAAATGAATACAAACAAGCCTGTACTGTATAATCGGCTTTTCCGCAGTAAAAAGAAGCTGCGTTCTCTTTTCCCTCAAACAAATTCAACTCATCTGACTGGAGGTACGAGTTATGAAAAATGATATTTATGATTTATTAAATGACATTGACAATCAGATAGATACTTTTGAAACTGTCGATATTACAAGTACTGATTTAAAAAACTGGAAACAATCTTTTGCTTTAAAGAAAAAAACTTCCGTTAAAAAACACACCTGGAAAAAATATGCTGCTGCCGCAGCTGCCTTTATTATTCTTCTTGGTGGAAGCAGTGCTCCGGTAAGGCAGAACGTATACGCACAATCCCAACAGATTATGGAAAGTTTATCCACACTTTTAGGCACCAAAGAAGACCTTAGTCCTTACAGTACTGTCGTTGGTAAATCTATATCCAAAAACGGCATCACTATCACATTAAATGAAGTAATTCTTGATGGACATAGCCTTATCATTTCCTACAAAACAAAAATAAAAGACAGTTCTGTATTGAAAAAATCAAATATCAAAACTATCACTGAATTGCCAATTGATATAGACCTTACTATCGCTGGAGAACCTATTGTAGAAAGTGTCGGCATCTGTTCTACTCCTATCGACAAGCTAACTTCTATTTCTGAAAGTGAAATACAATTAAATGATTCCTCCATTTTATCAGAGAAAGCTGATTTTACGATCAACTTTTCCACATTAGATAAATCAAATACCTCTATTGGAAAATTAAAATTTGCGGCATCCGGTAAAGAATTAAATGCAAAAACAACAAACGTAGCATTAAATCATTCTTTTACCTTACCAAATAAAACAAAAATAACTTTAAAAAATTATAGAAGTAATATCGTAAACCATCAAATCTCATTTACTATTTCAAAAAATAATACTGGACTCTCTGGGGACATTATATTGAAAGGAAAAGATGACCTTGGAAACCCTGTAGAATTCTACCTTGATACCGCCGATGGAACAAATGGTACTTTTACAGTAGACAGAATGACCGGCTATATTTCCCCTAAAGCCACCTGCCTCACTTTAACTCCATATTATAATGACTTTCCTCTGTCTTCCTCTGTTAATAGTACAGAAGAAACGGCAGAATCCACTGAAAAAACAGTAGCAGAATCTACTGAAATTGAAGTCAGCACCACAAACACTGATGATGCTCAGGAAATCTCTATCTCTAACTATAAATCACTAGGAAAGGCTTTTACTATTACTATTCATTAGAGAAAACAGACGAAAAAAGAAATAATACCATAGTAAATGTAATGTGAGAGCAAGTAAAAATGCCGGACAGACATTTTCTACGCAGTGATATCTTTACATTTACTATGGTCTATTCTTTTTATTTTCGTCTGTTTCCCCTAATGAATCAAATAGTTAATTCATGATTTTCATTCATCTGGATAAACCGGGTTCCAAGCTCTTTCGCAAGCTGATTATTATGGGTAATGATAATTAGTGTTTTCCCTGCTGCATGAAATTTCTTCAGAAAATCTATAAGCATTTTCTGTGTACTTTCATCGAGTCCAGCGAGGGGTTCGTCTAATATAAGAACTTCGGGATTCATAGAAAGGATGCACGCTAATGATACTTTTCGTTTTTCTCCACCGCTTAAATGATACGGTGGGCGTTCTCTTAGTTTTTCGATTCCAAATAAACGAAGGCAATCCTCTGTTCTTTGTTTGACTTTTTCTTCGGAAAGTCCCATCTGGATCGGGCCAAATGCGATTTCTTCTTCTACGCTTCCACAAAAAAGCTGTGTATCTGCATTTTGAAAAACATAACCCATCTGCTGATGAAACCATTTGGCAAAGCGAGAATCTTTTAATGCTTTTTCTGTTATTTCGTGATCTTCATAGGTATAACTGCCTTCCATCGGAAATATGATTCCGTTCAATATTTTTATCAATGTAGATTTACCACATCCATTTGGTCCCTGTATTATTACAGATTCACCTTTTTGAATATTTAAATTAATGTATCGTAATGCAATTTCATTCCCATATGCATAACATACATTTTTTAATTCTATCATTTTGAATCTTCCTTTTATTTTTGTTATTCTTGATTTTACTTTTGTTATTCTTGATTTTACT
>UMJI01075132.1_pt1 | contig 21245 bp, 20 predicted proteins | sample 1965991 | NCBI WGS metagenome assembly UMJI01 (sample SAMEA4836140, study PRJEB28245) | human gut metagenome | biome: gut microbiome; material: fecal sample | place: Denmark | collected 2008
GAACTTCTCGAGAATGTGAAAAAATATATAAAATATTAAGGAGTATAAGATGATTAAATATAAAGATTTAGTGAAAAAAACAATGCCAATAGAAAAAAAGAAAAAAGCAAGTAAATGTATAGTTGGACATTACCTTGTTAGACCGATATCAAATATCATCAGTATTCCTTTAATTGAAAAAAAAGTTAATCCGACTACTGTGACAATTATTTCAGGCATTTTTCCGTTAATTGCCATCTGTGCATTTTGTTTTTTGAATGATCCAATTGGTTTTTGGATAGGTTGGGTTTCTATTTTTAGTTGGAATGTACTAGATGGTGTCGATGGAAACATAGCTAGATATAATAACCTTTGTTCAAAACATGGGGAGCTATGGGATGCCACAGTAGGTTGGGGGGCTACTATATCATTTTATGTGGGGATGGGATTTACGTCGTATAGAAATCCTGGTTACATAATGGAAGCTTTGGGTTTTAATCCAATATATTATTTGTTGATGGGATTTGTTGCTTCTATGTCATGGATTTTTCCTCGTTTAGTAATGCAAAAGAAATCTGTTTTGTTTGGAGAAGAATCGATAGGTAAAGTAAAACAGAGAGAAAATTATTGTTTCGTTAAATTGGTGTTTTTTAATATAACATCAATTAACGGGATGGCAGCTGTCATATATTTATTAAGTTTTATTTCTAATATGAATGGCATATGTATGGTTTGTTATTTTGTTTTGAGTCTTGCAGTTATGGTAGGAAGTTTGTTTTCGCTATTGAAACAATAAATTATAGGTGAACAAGGGGGAGAAAAAATGGCTAATATTGCATTAATTATTGCTGGTGGAATTGGCGCAAGAATGGGCCAAGACATTCCAAAGCAATTTATAAATGTACATGATAAACCTGTGATTGTATATACAATGGAGGTGTTTCAGAAACATCCAGATATTGATTCTATTGAAGTGGTTTGCTTGGAAGGCTGGCATGATGTTCTTAGAGCGTATGCTAAGCAGTTTGGAATTGCTAAATTGGAGAATATTGTATCTGGTGGAAAAAATGGACAGGATTCAATTAGAAATGGTCTTATGGATATTCATGAAAGATATAATTCAGATAATGATGTAGTACTTATTCATGATGCGATTCGTCCTATGTTGTTGCCGGAAATTATCACAGATAATATTAGAGTTTGTCGCAGATATGGGAATGCAATCACAGTCGTTCCGTGCACAGCAGCAATGTTAAAAACGTATGATTCATTATCAACGGAAGAACAGGTGGCAAGAGATAATCTTAAAATTACACAGACTCCACAAGCCTTTTATGTTAATGACATAATCGATGCGCATAGGGAAGCTTTAAGCAAAGGGATAACTAATTCTGTGGCTTCGTGTACCATGTATATTGAACTTGGAAGAAAACTTTATATGTCTAAAGGTTCTGAAAAGAATCTCAAATTGACAACTACTGAGGATATAGAAATATTTAAAGCGCTTTTACAAGCAAAGAAAGATGAGTGGATGCACTAATGAGTTATAAGAAAAGTATACATAATTTATCAAAAGAAATTTTAAAATATGATGGAAGCTTTTTGATAACAGGAGCAACTGGGTTAATAGGATCTTGTATTATTGATGTTTTGATAGAGGCAAATAGGAATGGGGCACATTATAGAATTTATGCAATGAGCCGTTCGGAAGAGAGGATAAAAAAAAGATTTTCGGATGATGTTATTCCAGTTGTTCATGATGTGGAGGAACCGATAGAATCAGAGATTAAATATGATTATATTATTCATTGTGCGAGTAATGCGGATCCTAAAAGCTATGCAAATTTTCCTGTTGAAACTATATTAACAAATATCTTAGGGAGTAGAAATATATTGGATTATTGCAGAAAACATTCTAACACAAGAATGTTACTTACATCTACATTTGAAATTTATGGTTCAATTGATGGGGTATCAGTATACGAAGAAAATATGTCGGGGGTAATAGATCAAACCATTTTAAGAAATGGATATCCAGAAAGTAAAAGAAGTTGTGAATTGCTTTTAAGAAGCTATGTTGATGAGTACAATGTGAATGCAGTTATTGTAAGACTTCCTAGTGTTTATGGGTCCACAATGGTTCAATCAGACTCTAAGGCTCATGCACAATTTATTAAAAATGCGCTGATGCATGAGAACATTGTGCTTAAAAGTAAGGGAGAACAAACTAGAACATATAGCTATGTTATTGATGTAGTTAGCGGAATCTTTAAAGTTTTATTTGAAGGAAAAAAAGGAGAAGTATATAATATTTCCAATGAAAGATCGATAGCTTCGATTTATGACGTTGCGAAAACCTGTGCTGATATTGCAAATACAGAAATTATTTTTGAATTGCCAGATGAAATTGAAGAGAAAGGCTTTTCTCACTCGATGGACTGCATACTGGATAACAAGAAATTGAAATCATTAGGTTGGGAAGCAAAGTATTCTTTATCAGAAGGGTTAAAAGAAACAATAGAGACTTTGAAGGAAAAGGGAGGAGTTAGAAGAATATGATTGAAGATAAAATGGTTTCTGTTATTATTCCGGTTTTTAATGTGTCTGATTATCTTGAGAAATGTGTGTTAAGTGTGATAAAACAAACATATAAAAATATAGAAATAATTCTTGTTGATGATGGTTCTACAGATCAGTCAGGAATAATTTGTGACAAGTATAGAGAAAAAGATAATAGAATAAAGGTGTTGCATAAACAAAATGGTGGATTGTCTGATGCTAGAAATGCTGGGATAAGAATTGCGAAAGGAGAATATATTTCATTTGTAGATAGTGATGATGTTATATCTCCGATCTTTATTGAGATTTTTTTGAAGGTAGCACTAAAAGGTGAGTGCGATATTGTAGCAATGAGTTGGGGGACAAGTTTCTGGGATGGAGATAGTATACCAAAACTTACTACAAATCTAGATGAATGTGAAGTTGAATACATGAAGTCGGATCAAGCACTTGAACGCATGTTATATCAACAAGTTGCTACTGGAGCACCATTTAAATTTTATAAAAGCAGTATTTTTGATGACTTGACTTTTCCGGTAGGTTATCTATATGAGGATGTTGCAACTACTTATAAGGCATTTTATTATGCAGATAAAACAGCGATAATAACAGCAGATTTATACGCATATAGAATGCGTAAAGACAGTATTATTAGACAGAAATTTTCAGAAAAGAAACTTGTAGCTATAAAAATTTTTGAACAATTATATAATGATGAAGAATTATATAAGAAAGGATTACATAAAGCAGCAGTATCTAGAGGCTATGCAATGTTATTTTCAGTATATTTACAAATACCATATAATCAAATAGCGTTGAGAAGAAATGTTTGGAGCTATTTAAAAGTAGGTCAACGGATTGTGATGTTTGATTTCAATAAAATGGTACGTAAAAAAAATAGATACGCAGCGTGGATATCGTTGCTTGGAATGAACATTGCATATAAAATTGGTCGAAAATTTGGGCAGAAGGGATCAATGAATTAAATATGAAGAAAGATTTGAGGGAATGATTTTTGGGATGGAGAGTCAGCACCAGATTTTGCAAAAAATAGTGATGATTATAAAGTTTCATGTATGCCATCGAAAAAAGCATTAGAAATGATGTTATATCAAAATATAGCTACAGGAGCCCCATTTAAGGTATGTAGGAGAAATGTTTGGAATAATATTAGATTTCCTTACGTTTTTTTATATGAAGATGTGGCTATAACGTATAAGCTTTTTTTGAGCCTGACAATTGTGCTGTTATCGATGCTGATTTGTATGCGTATAGAAAAAAAGATAGTATTATCAGACAAGAATTCAATGAAAAAAATTGGTATGTTTGAAAATCTTTGATCAATTAATTGAAGATAATACAATAATTGATAATGGACTAAAATTGGCAACTGAATCACGAGTTTATGCAATGACATATTCGATTTTTTTGCAGGTTCCAGCGAAAGATAAAGAGATAAAAGAAAAAATATGGAAGAAGCATAAATCAATTCAAAAAAATATTATATTTGATAAATCGCCGATGATGAGAAAGAAAAACAAGTATGCAGCATGGATTTCCTTGTTTTTTTAGAATGGAATTATCTCATTATATAGGAAAAAGGTTTGGACAAAAAGGTTTAAGGAGAAAGGAGCTTTAGATGAATAATGCAATTATAACATTGTCATTTGATGATGCAAGAAAAGATACATATCACGTTTTTAGGGACATTTTGGCTCCATTAGGTTTAAAAGCGGTTGTTTATGTGCCTAGTGGATATGTTGAATGTGGTTTTAATGATCCGCTTGATATTGGATATAATGGATTAATGTTAAAAGACAATTTAGATTGGATTTTTTCAAATGATTTGTTTGAAATTGGGTGTCATGGATACATGCACAAAAATGATTTTGACGATTTAGAGAAAGGAATAAATAAGATACAGGAGTGGTATCCAGAATATGTGAAATATGGACTTGCTAGTCCGCATTCGGAAATCAAAAGACATGATGTGAAAAAAAACGAGGAAGATTATAAAAAATTAGGATATCAATATGTTCGAGGAGGAAGAAATTTTGATAATTTTACTACTATTAAAAGATCAATATCTCTTTTGGCAAGAAAAACACAGTCTCCTCGTTTTTTTGTGAAATGTTACGCTTCATCTACAATGAAAACTGTTAACTATTATTTAACTGCTGTTCCAGTGCATAAGCTTACAACATTAAGTCAGTTACAGGCAATGGTGGATTATTGCGTAAAAACAAAAAAATGGATGATTTTGGAATTTCATGGAATTGACAAAAAGGATTCTAAAGAATATACAGAACCTTTCTGTTGGTTGGAGGATGATTTTGTTAGTTTATGCGAATATATAAAGAGTTTGCAGGATGAAGGAAAACTAGAGGTCAAAAATCCCATCGAAATGTTTATGTAAGTTAAAAAGTCACTATACTATTACTTGGGAGGCGCTAAATTGAACATAAAGAACAAAATGAAAAATAAGTTGCCGGTTAAACTGGTGTCAAAATTAAAAAGTATTTCGCTTTGTAAAAAAAATATTTTAAAGGAAACGAAAGAGCCACGATTACTTAATGAAAATGGAGAAGAAAAAAGGACTTTTTATTTATGTGATGTTAATACAGGACATGATTTAAGCTTGACCGATGGAAGGGAGTCAAAGTTTGTTAATTGGGATAGGACAAGATATACCCTGCCTATTCATTTCTATACTGATGATATGATTTGGATAAAGAGAGGCAATCCTCAAAAGAAGTTTGCAATACTATTAGAACCGCAGACGCTTCAGCCGGCAAAATATAAACGGATTTTATCTCATCCTGAAGAAGTTTCTGATTATGAGGCAATTTTCACATATTCGGAGGAAATATTACAAAATGTGCCAAATGCAAGACTGTTTATTACAGGTGGAGTATATGTAGGAACTGAATTTGGTGGAGGAGAAATCTGCGAAGAACAATATAAGAAGAAAACCAAAAATATATCTATGGTATCTTCGGACAAGCGCACGTGTGAATTACATGAGATAAGATATAGATTAGCCCAAAGATTAGATGCTGGAGAAGATGTTGATTGTTATGGAACATTTAATGGAACATTTATAAAAATATGGGATTCATTAGGTGCTTATAGGTACAGTATAGTTATTGAGAATGATATAGGAAATTATTGGATTACTGAAAGAATATGTAATTGTTTCGCCAGTATGACAGTTCCTATTTATCTAGGTTCTCCTAAGATAGGAGATTTCTTTAATTTAGATGGTATTATTCAAATTAATAAAGAGGATGTAAAAAATATTGATAATATCATTAAACAATGTAATCAAGAAGATTATGAGAGACGTGTTGATGCAATAAAGGATAATTTTGAGAGGGTAAAAAAATTTTATTGTGTAGAGGACTGGCTTTTTAACGAATATGGAGAGTTGTTTTTATGAAAGACATTGCACTGGTGTGTTGCTATAATAATGCTGAGATGTATAATAATATTTTGAAAAGAACATTAGTAAATCAAAAAAATATTGACTATGAGTTGATTGGTATTGATAATTCTAATGGTATGTTTCCGTCTGCTGCCTCTGCTCTAAATTATGGTATAGGAGAGTCTGATAGCGAATACATAATTGTTGTACATCAGGATTTTGAATTTATAAATGAAGATGCATTAGCATCTTTTTTTCAATATAGCAAACAAGTTAATGATAATGATATCTTAGGAGTTGCTGGCGCTGTATTGGCTGATAATGCCAAGATTTTAAAAAGATTCATAGGGCGGAATCGTATAATTTATTCATCTTTAATTGATTCAACTAATAGAGTTAAAGGGTTCAAGAAAGTTGAATCTTTGGATGAATGTTGTTTTGGATTTAAAAGAAGTTTTTGGGAAAAACATCCATTTGATGAAATTGCATGCAACAAATGGGACTTGTATGCAGTAGATATGTGCTTAGAGGCATACAGAAATAACGGAAGTGCCTATGTTATTCCTGTTGATTCATTGCATCATTCTGGAGGAAATATAACTAAAAATTTTTATGATTCGTTAAATAATCTTATGAAAAAATATAAGAATGATAAAAAAAAGATAATAACCACTTGTGTGGTTTCTGATACGAGACATCCAGATTTTGAGTGCTTAAAACTTAACTTGATCAATGAAGTTCGGATGAGGAGAAAAAGATGAAAATAACCTTTTGTTTACCAAATCATAATTATAAAAGTCCGATTGGTGGCTATAAGATGGTGTATGAATACGCTAATAGATTAGTAGAAAGGGGACATTCAGTAAATATTGTGTTTTGCACGAAAGACTCTTTGAAAAAATATTTATTGCCATCAAGTATACGACATGTTCTGAGCCAATATATCGTATCGAAATCTCCTAAATGGTTTGCTTTGGATGAGAGAGTGAATAAAGTAGCTGCACAGGAAATATCAGATGAATTTATCCCGAATGCGGATATTGTAATTGCGACAGCGGCACAAACTGCTTTACCGATTTCTAGATTAAATCAGGATAAAGGGAAGAAAGCATATTTTATTCAAGATTACGAAAAGTGGGTAGTAACGGAAAAAGACCTTTTGATGACATATCAACTAAACATGATTAATATTACAGTATCAAAATGGTTGTACGAAATAGTATCAAAGTATCAGAAAAAAAATACTTATTGTATTCAGAATCCAATTGATATTAGAGTATATAAAATATATACAAAGCCAGAGAAAAGATATAAATTTTGTATCGGAATGCTATATCATGATGCGGAGTACAAAGGTTGTAGATATGCACTTGAGGCAATAATGAACTTAAAGAAGAAATATACAGAGATAGAATTGTTTATGTTCGGTAATCCAGAGTTGCCGGCTGAATATAAACTCGATTGGATTCATTATACACAGCATGCTACAACTGAAAATGTTGTGGAAATTTATAACAGATGTGCTATTTTTGTTTGTGCAAGTGTTGAAGAGGGATTTGGCTTAACTGGGTTAGAGAGTATGGCTTGTGGGTGCGCTTTTGTTACGACAGATTATCGAGGTGTATATGAATATGCAGAAAACAATAAAAATTCACTTATTTCACCAGTGAAAAATGTTTTTGAATTAGAAAAAAATATCGAGCGTATGATAGAAAATGATGATTTAAGAATAAAAATGGCAAAGCAGGCAAACGCTGATGCACAACAATATTCATGGGAGAGAGCAGTGATGTTGTTTGAAAAGTATGTAAAATAGGTTCTTCATTTATACATGTAAATGAACGGAAACTTGGATGATCGAATGGCTCTCACTTTGATGTGTGATAAAAATCGCCTAATCATATAGAAATTAGAAAAGGAGTGTTAAAAAGTATCCCAAAAGAAGAACCAGAACAAGCAACAAAAGCTGGCAGGAATGGGACTTGTGGCGTGTAGTTCAGGAAAGCATGAGGGGAAAACCAAAATCAGTCACAGGGGACGCAAACGACTAAGGTATTGGGGTTCTTCATTTAGATGTGGGGCAGAATATCACGAAAGCCTTGAAAAATAAGGAAGGGCAGCATTTTTTAAATTGAGTAATGGGAAAAAGGTGTAACTTTAATAAACTGACCATGTGATTATCAAAAAAGAAGTGGATATTTGGAGATCATCCTGAAACATGCATAAGAGGATGGCATAGTCTTTTTTTAGTAGAAATTTATAAGTATTTTTTATGTATCTACCTCCTGACTTTTTGATCATGACATGGGCAGTTTATTACTGCCAGATCTCCAATTAGCTGTAAAACTTTGAAAATGAGATTTTGTTTTTTTAGAGGATATCTTGAGGGATGTCACAACAGTAAAAGCGGACTATTAAAGGATGCTTATTGATACTGTAACAGGAAGTGAGTCAGTAATCATAAAAACAAAGAATGAGCCAGTAGTCGGCAGGAATATTATCCATGGGGCATGATCCCGCAAAGGAGCATAGCTGACACCCTGGTTATGGGCAGGCAGGACGAAGGAAGTTAGGACCTCTGGAGACGGAGAAGATTCTGGTGGATATAGGAGGTTAGCTGCCATAGAGGGAAGGGTATACACAAGACCAGTAAAGCGGAAAAGCAATGATGTTTTATTTCGTATACCTTAAAACCGCTATTTCAGTACCTGATACATCGAAATGCTCATAGCTATGGTTTATTCGCTGAGATAAAAAGGTTGAGAAACCTTGAATTTTCAATAAAAAACACTTGATTATATGAGGAGGTCAATGCTCTTTTTAATTGCAAACCTCCGAAAATAAAGGTTTTAGAGCAAAAAAAGAGGTAGTTATTTGACACTACCTGACATTATAGGAGAGATAGTGTGAAAGAAAGTAGAGGAAAGCCATAGATTGGCACACTTAACTAAGCTGTCTAAGGCAGACAACTTTTTGAAGTGTTATTGAGTTAGAAAATTCGATTAAGAAGCTACTGGCTCATCAGGAGGAAGTAGTCCCTCTCATTGCAATAGTTTCTTGGCTTGCTTGATAGCTTTTGTCTTTTGTTTTTCAACAAGAGCTTCAGGCATATCGATTTTATAAAGGTCGCTCGGATTCCACTGTTCGCCAGTAGACAGCATCTGGTAGATGGCAGTAAGAATCATACGGGCAATAGCGATAATGGCTCTTTTCTTGCCACGACGTTTCACAAGAGATTCATATTTCTTTTTGTAGTAAGGAGATTTGTCAGATTTTACGGCTGCATGAGTGCACTGTACTAATGCAGGTTTGAGGTAGACTCCGGCACGTGTAATCCGAACAGAATTCTTCTTACCAGCAGATTCGTTGCTGCCAGGCGTTAAACCAGCCCAGCAACATAAATGTTTGGAACTCGAGAACTGAGACATGTCCGTACCAATTTCGGAGATGACAGTGATTGCGCTATCACGTTTGACACCCGGAATGGTACAGAGGAACTGGACAGCATTTTCAAAATCAGGATTAGAAGAAATCATATTTTCTATTATTTTATCAACATCATTGATTTCGGCTGTGATATAATCCATATGTGCGCGGACGAGGCGCATACGGTATTTTTGGGCATCAGTCATCTGATATCCTTCGATGGATTCTATAACAGCATCTTCTTTGGATTTGAGGCTCCGAAGGAGATTAGATGCGATTTCTTCGTGGTTAATGGATGTACCCGATTGTTCAAGTAGACAGTCGATAATGGATGTGGATGACTTCCCAAAGATATCGGAAACAACAGAATCTAATGCAACATTACAAACGGTAAGAGCATTCTGATATCGATTCTTTTCACTTGAACGGCAGGAAACAAGCTTGTAACGATAACGAGTGTATTCCCTGAGAATACGGACTATCTTACAAGGGATATAGCTGCCTTTGACAAGTCCGAGACGGAATAAATCTCCAATCCATTTAGAATCTTTGGTATCATCTTTGTTGCCTTTTACAGCCTTTACCCACTTGGGATTGGCAATGACAACATTGATCTCATCTTCCAGAAGATTAAAGACAGGAACCTGGTATTTACCTGTGGATTCCATGCAGACATCACGACAATCATTGTCGAGAAGCCATTGCTTGAACTCAAGAATTGAATTGTTAAAGGTGGAAAAGCACTTCTTTTGGTAAGATGGTTCAATGCCACCCGTAGTTTTTACAATTGTGGCAACGAAAAAAGATTTGTGAACATCGACACCACAACAGGTTTGGTAAGTAACTTTCATAGTCAGACTCCTTTCGTAAATGATAAGAAGCCATTGACTGAACTGCCACACAATTAAACTAAGGCGCTTAAACAATTCTTGGTGTACGGATTCGTGATGCCACTTATTTGTGCTTGATAAGGCAGAACTTACACTGATTTATATGCTGTCTAAAACGAAGAAAGTTGTTACAACTCCTCCTCACGTGCTTTGTAGTATAGCTTCTTACAAACTATTTTAAAGCATAATGTAGAGAGTTGAAACACTTTCATTATTATTTGTGCCGCCAGCCGAAGGCGGCGGAATGGAGATTTATATGAAAAATTCAGTTTTAAATATATATAAATATTTATTTTTCTTAATTTATGGAAGTATGATTTATGTATATATTTATAATCTAGTAGATACAGGATTATCCATTTCTAATGGAAGAATGAATTTAATTATGTTGGTTGTTGGTATAGTAGTTTTGGGTACAACAAGTAAAATGTTAAAGTTGTCTAAGAGAACAAGTATTGTATATGTGTTTTTGTTTTTATTTTTGATATGGTGCGTTATTGGAGGATTCTTTAGTCGCTATGAAAATGTGATTTTTGATCATTTTATTTTTTATAGCATTTTTGTCATAGATATTGTTATTATTGGATTATGTATTAGTCGCTTTCAAGTTATTGTTGAATCGATTGTAATTCCATTTTGCATAATTGGTTATATGTTAATTGAAAGAATGTATGCATATAAACAATATATAAATAGTAGCAGTATGAATGTTGTGAGTGCATTTTTGAGGCAAGGAAATTATGTACGCTTACCTTTTGGCTTTGCACATGTTAATTCATTAGGCAATATATGTTTATTAGAAATATGTCTTTTTATTACTCTGTTTAGCTATTTGATGGAAAACAAAGAAATTAGATTTTCTTTGTTTTTAAAATTGATTTTGTTAATAATTGCTTTTTTAGATGTGTATGTTATGTTATATACAAGTACTCGAACTGCAATTATATGTACCTTGATTTTGTTTTTGATGATTTTGGTTGTATCTGTTTATAGAGCCAATAGTGCAAGGTGGAGAATTCTTTTTTCGTTTTTGGGGATGTTTTGTGCTATTATGTTGATTGTATATATGATAATACAAGGAAAGTTTTCTTTATCAACATTTGATGCAGTAAGTGGTCGAAATAATAGTTTAAATTTGAAAATAATGAAGAATGCAAAAGATTTAATATTTGGAATAGGATTTGTTAACCCGGGGTTATTTGGTCAGAAAGCATTAGGAGAATTAACAACGTGGATGGATAACTATTATATCTATATATTTGTAACAACAGGTTTGGTGGGAGCTATATTAAATTTTGGATTTATTTATTTGACAGGTCGGCAATTGTTTCTTCGGATTATTGCAGAAAACAATAGATTCAGTTTGTGCATTTTCTTTATGTTTATTGTCAATTGTATATCTGGTTTTTTGGAAACAAGTGTGGCATATCCTCAGTTTTTATTTAGTCTAGTAGGTTTTTCAGTTTTTTGGGGTAATATTAATGAAAGTCTCAGCACTCAGATTACAACTACTCTGCGGACTAAAACACAAGTTAAATTTTCACAAAGATAGGAGAGCTAGTTATTGGATTTTGATGGTAAATGGATATTCTGGCTTCATAAAACTTTAATTCTGGAAATGTGGAACCTGGTGTTCCGGAACACGGAAACCGTCTTGATTGGCTTAAAGGATATTTATTGGATACAACTCATTTGTCAAGCCCAGAGCCACTTTGCAGTGCGAAGCAGGTTTTACGATTGAAATGAAACTGATAAACTAGTATTACTCCAATCACACACTTATCTTGGTTCCCCTATGCTGGACAGCAGGGACATGGCAGCCGGATTATTCGGCAAATTTATAGAAAGAGGAAGGGAATTTTGATGGAGAACAAATCATTATTTAAGAATACAATATATAATGCTTTATATAACGGACTTAATATAATTTTTCCGTTAATTACAATTCCATATTTGTCAAGAATATTGCTTTCTGATGGATTAGGATTAGTTAACTATTCGAGATCCATTGTTAGTTGGTTCTTGATATTTGCTTCGCTCGGAATACCAAGATATGGAGTGCGAGAAATTGCAAAAATAAAAGACAATAGAAATAAACTTAATAAAACTTTTACAGAGTTATTTTTATATAATTTACTAAGCACATGTATTTGTGCTGTAATTTATATGTTAGTGATTTCGGATGTAAGTTTATTTAGTAATCATTATTTGTTATATATGGTAACTGGAATACAATTATTTCTAAATATATTAAATGTTGATTATTTATATCAAGGATTAGAAGAATACGTTTATATAACAAAAAGAAGTTTTGTTGTGAAAGCAATTTCATTATTATGCATGTTTATATTTGTGAAGGAAAAACAAGATTATATCATTTATGCACTGATACAAAGTTTGGCTGTTGCAGGAAATTATGTGTTTAATTTTATTCATTTGAAAAAATATGTACATTTTTCTGCTAAAAATCTTGAACTGATGAAGCACACGAAACCAATCATCATATTATTATCCACTCAGTTAGCAATAAGTTTATATTCACTTTTAGATACTACGATGTTGGGCGTTTGGTGCAGCAATTCGGTTGTAGGTTATTATACGAATGTTCAAAAAATAATAATTACAATTTCTACAATTACCGCTTCTTTAGGAGGAGTAATGCTACCGAGATTAGTTTTTTTATGGAATCATAATGAATTAGATGTGGTGAAGGCGTTGGGAAGTAAGGCATTAGAGCTAATAATTGTAATATGCATTCCGGCATCAATTGGCATTTTTGTATTAGCTCCACAAATTGTTCGTTTGATTTTTGGGATGGATTTTCTTCCATGCATTTTGACGTTACGAATTTTTTCACCATTTGTTCTTATTTCTACTGTAGGAAATTTGTATGGAACACAGCTCTTAATGACATTTAATGAAGAAAAAATATTGTTTATAACAGTTTCTGTTGGTGCTTTGTTAAATATGACGATGAATCTTTTTTTGATTCCTAAAATGGAACAAAATGGTGCAACTATAGCTTCGATTGTAACAGAAGCTATAGTTTTATGTTTACAAATTTATTTTGTAAATAAACGAGTTAAGTTGAAATGTACATCACATTTCTTAAAGACACTTTTTATAATGATGACAATCATGATATTGTATTTGATGATTGTTACGAAATTTCTAGATAATGATATAAGTGTTATTGCATGTTCAATATTTGGATCAGGTTGTATTTATCTAATTCTGGGTATTTTGTTAAAAAATGAAGCAATACTGTACTTTGTTGGATTGATAAAATCAAAAATTTTATCATGAAATAAAATTTGATGTTTGATATATAAGATTACAGAAGGGAAATAATAATATGTTAAATGCTCAAAAAAATAAAAGAATGTCATAGCAGTAGAAACGGACTTATACATGATGATTATAGCATCGAACCGGTGAAAATAATGGTTTCGAGAGCCGTAAATTCAGGACTTGTAGAGTCCTCCAAGAAAAAACAGTAGAACTACAGGAAATGTTGGGGAGTGTAGAAGCCCCCATGAAAATGAGGAGAATTTGTGCAACCCCACATTTGGGAGAAGAACTACTGGAAAAGATGGGGAATTTCGTGAAAACCCCAGAAAAGAAAGTAGAAGCCCCAAGAAAAAAGGAGAACCGTAAAAAAGGAGAACCATAATTTCAAGCCAAAGGAGTAAAAATTATGTGTGGAATAGTAGGTTTTATAGGAAACAAACAGGCAGCACCAATCTTATTAGATGGTCTATCAAAATTAGAGTACAGGGGATATGACTCTGCTGGAATTGCAGTACGTGCTGGATCAGACAAAGTTAAGGTTGTAAAAGCAAAAGGTCGATTACAGGGATTGATTGATAAAACTGACGGTGGAAGAGCAGTAATAGGAACTTGTGGAATTGGTCATACGCGATGGGCAACACATGGAGAACCGTCGGAGATTAATGCACATCCGCATAGCAGTGATGATAGCAATGTAGTTGGTGTCCATAATGGAATCATCGAGAATTATCAGGAGTTAAAGACGAAACTGGTCAAGAAAGGGTATGAGTTTTATTCTTCTACAGATACAGAAGTTGCTGTGAAATTAGTAGACTATTATTACAAAAAATACGAACATACACCTGTAGATGCTATCAATCATGCAATGGTTCGTATTCGTGGATCTTATGCATTAGCATTGATGTTTGCAGAATATCCAAATGAAATTTATGTGGCACGTAAGGATAGTCCAATGATCATTGGAGTGTCAGATGGAAACTGTTATGTGGCATCTGATGTTCCGGCAATTTTAAAATATGCACGGAATGTATACTACATAGGTAACATGGAGATTGGTCGTTTGGCAGACGGTAAGGCTGTATTTTATAATTTGGATGGTGAAGAGATTACAAAGGATCTTGTAGAAATCAAATGGGATGCAGAGGCAGCAGAAAAAGGCGGGTATGAGCATTTCATGATGAAAGAGATCCACGAGCAGCCAAAGGCAATCTTAGATACGATGAATTCAAAGATTAAGGATGGAAAAATTGATCTTTCGGATGTTGGCTTAAGTGAGAAAGATATTAAAGAAATTGGTCAAATTTATATTGTTGCATGTGGATCTGCGTATCATACCGGTGTTGTCACACAATATGTGATGGAGGATTTGGCACGTGTACCGGTCCGGGTAGAGTTAGCATCGGAATTTCGTTACCGTAATCCGATTTTACAGCCGAATGATCTAGTGATTGTGGTGAGCCAATCCGGTGAGACAGCAGATACGTTGGCAGGTTTGCGTTTGGCAAAAGAACAGGGAGTGCGCACACTTGGCATTGTGAATGTAGTCGGCTCATCAATTGCACGAGAGGCAGACAATGTCTTTTATACGCTGGCAGGTCCGGAGATTTCCGTGGCAACAACGAAGGCATATAGTGCGCAGTTGATTGCAGGATATTTACTTGCAATTGAGTTTGGTAAAGTTCGTGGACAGTTGAGTAAGGAGCAGTATCAGCAGTATATCGAAGAATTACAGACACTTCCTGAGAAAATCAATAAAATAATTGAGAATAAGGAACGTATCCAGTGGTTTGCGTCAAAATGGGCCAATGCAACAGACATTTTCTTTGTTGGTCGTGGTATCGATTATGCAATTTGTTTAGAGGGAAGCTTGAAGTTAAAAGAGATTAGCTATATTCACTCAGAGGCATATGCTGCAGGTGAATTGAAACATGGAACAATCAGTCTGATTGAGGATGGTGTTTTGGTTATCGGGTCGTTGACGCAAAATGATCTATACGAGAAAACCGTAAGTAATATGGTAGAGTGTAAAAGTCGTGGGGCTTCATTAATGGGCTTGACAACATTTGGCAATTATTCGATGGAAGATACAGCAGATTTTGTGGTATATGTGCCAAAGACAGATCCGCATTTTGCAGCAAGTCTTGCAGTTGTTCCATTACAGCTTTTGGGATATTATGTATCAGTTGCCAGAGGTTTAGATGTGGACAAACCAAGAAATTTAGCAAAGAGTGTGACCGTTGAGTAAATTGGAAGTATGATGCATAATATATGGGATGGTATACCGTGTAGTCCCTGCCGGAATCCTTGATTGTGCAGTCATGAGAGCCGCAGTGAGGACAGATCCGTTCTGATTCCGGGAAGGAGATTCAGTGTTCCTCGTAGTTAGAGCAGTTTATCAGTTCTTTGACGGTTACCTCTGCCGGGTGGTAACCCCAGAAAAAAAGTAGAACCGAAAATCAGCCGTGTGTATGCACGGCTTTTCTTAAAACAATGAGTTAGTGACAACTAACTGTAAAGCAGGGAGATAGACATATGACGAACAAAGAACATAAAAAGCTGTCAATCAAGGAGTTTACCCAAGTGGTTAGTACATAGGAAGACAATAAAGCCGACATCGCCGTTCTCGCTGTTGTGACCTGCAGAGAAAGTAGAATATTGTGAGATATGTACATAATAATCTTATAAATATGTGAATATTGCCAATGGTAATCCCTCTTGAAAGATGATATATTATCACGTACGAAACAATATGTGTAAATGCGTAATAAGAAAGAGGGGAGTACACTATGGCAAGAGAAATAAAACCATACGAAGAACTGGAGCTAAAAGACGACTTTATGTTTGGATTGATCATGCATGATCCCAAATATGTTAAACCATTTTTGGAGATGATCTTGAAGATCAAGATTCGAAAGGTCGTATATCCGCAGTCACAGAAGAGTATTGATCTGTCTGCAAATGCCAAAGCAATACGGTTAGATGTGTATGTGGAAGATGATCAGAACACGGTCTTTAACTTGGAGATGCAGACGTCAGATAATAGGAATCTACCAAAACGGATGCGGTATTATCAAGGCGTGATAGACCTTAACATATTGCAGAAAGGTCAGGATTACACGAAATTAAAGAAAAGTTATGTGATCTTCATTTGCACATTTGATCCGTTCGGAGAAGGCCGGCATATTTATACATTTTGCAATACCTGTCAGGAAAATACGGCATTGACATTAGATGATGACGCAGTTAAGATAATCTTAAGTACGAAGGGGACGATGGATGATGTGAGTCCCGAAATGAAACGGATTTTGGATTATATTGATGGAAAAGGTGCGTCGGATGAGTATACGAAGCAGTTAGAGGAAGCAGTGCGTTCGGCCCGCCAAAATGAGACTTGGAGGTTGGGATATATGACGTTAGAATACGAATATCGGCAGCGTTATGAAGAGGGTCTGAAGGAAGGCGAAGAAACAGGAATAGCCAAAACCAATGAACGGTTTATTCGAAAGCTATACGAACGTGGAGAAAGTATAGCATCCATAGCGGAATTTGTAGAGCTGGATGAGGAAACAGTGAAGCGGATTATTGAAGCAATGGGATTAGAGTAAATAGTAAAAAATAAAGGTGTGTCCTTAACCATGAAATGCAATGCTTAGAACGGGGAGGTGTACTATGCGTTTAGCATTAGTTCAAATGGAAAATGCCAGTAGCATGAGAGTAAATTTACGGAAAAGCTGCAAGGCGATACAGGAGGCAGCGAAACAGGGAGCAGATTTTCTATGTGGATGTTGAGCTATGTGATGTATCGACAATAAGAACACATAGGCCATATACACAGTTAAGACGACCTGAGTGGTATGTGTAAAAGATCTTTTGAATAGGAACTAAGATCCCTTTTGGAAAAGAAGAGGTAGATGATGAATAAACAGTATTTGATAAAGGTCTATCCTATCGGATTAGGCCGTGAAGTTTACAGAAACATTGAGATTAGTGGAGAGGACACACTCGACCGATTGTGCCAGATTATTCTTGAATCATTTGATTTTACAGATGAACATCTGTATGAATTTTGTATGGATAATCGAATGTACCAAGAATATAACTATCAGTCTGATCCGGAAGAGGATGAACCTTCAACAAAAATAATACTTGATGAACTTAGGCTGGTTGAAAAACAGAAATTTTCACTTCATTATGATTTTGGAGATGACTGGATGTTTGTGATCACAGTAAAAAAGATCAGTAAGGTAGCAGAAAAAATAGAAGCTTGTATAACTAAATCGAAAGGCTATATTCAACAATATCCAGTTTGGGATGAAAACGAATGGGATATAGAGTAAGAAAGTAGGATGAAAAATTATTATGATTAACAAGTTGCACGCCGAAATGATTAAGTTGTATGCAGGGGATCCGAAAAGAATACAGCATTTTTGCAAAGTTCACAGCTATGCAAAATTAATAGCAGAACTGGAGAATGTGGATGAGAAGACTAGGTTTATTCTTGAGACAGCAGCATTAACGCATGACATAGGCATTCATGTATGCGAACAAAAATATGGCGACTGCGGGGGTAAATTACAGGAACAGGAAGGTCCGGGACTGGCGCAACAATTGCTTGCCAAGTTGCGGTTCCCGGAGGATGTATCGACCAGAGTACAATATTTGATCGCACATCATCATACCTATGAGGATATGGATGGGATCGACTATCAGATTTTGGTTGAGGCAGATTTTTTGGTGAATATGTATGAAGATACATTATCACAGCAGGCAGTACAGCATGCGTATACAACGATTTTTAGAACAGAGACAGGGAAGATGATTTGTAGGGATATGTTTGCACTTACTTAAAATCGTACTTGAAGATCATGATTCGTCCTGCGGATGGATTACAGGGATAAATAACTGCTTGGGATATATGATGTTTTGAACATGCAGTATTTCAGGAAAAGGAGTAGTATGTGATGGATGAACGATTAAAAAAACAACTTGCATTTGCATTGGAGATTGATAAGGAGAAGAATATTTTTCGGCAGACGCATCTTTCCGGACATGGAAGAAATGAAAATGATGCAGAGCATGCTTGGCATATGGCGATTATGGCGTATGTACTTCGGGAATATTCGAATGAAAAAATTGACGTTGCAAAGGTGATGTTAATGTGCTTGATCCATGATATTGTAGAGATCGATGCAGGGGATACTTATGCGTATGATGCAGAGAATCTGAAGACGCAGACAGCAAGAGAGAATGCTGCAAAGGAGCGGATCTTTTCGCTCTTACCGGATGAACAAAAGGAAGAACTGATCGCATTGTTTGATGAGTTTGAGGCGTTTGAAACGCCGGAATCGAAGTTCGCACATGCTATGGATAATTTACAGCCGTTAATGTTAAACAACAGTAATGGTGGTGCGGATTGGAAAGAACATGAGGTTACGGCGCAGCAGGTATACGGACGGCAGAGTAAGACGCGTCTTGGATCAGAAACATTGTTCGAAGTCGTAGATTCGATCATACAGCAAAACATTGCAAATGGTCAGATACGTGAGGATTGAGTCACATCTGGACCAACTATTGCAAAATAAATCATCGTGATCCATGGAGGAAAGGTGTAAAGAATAGAATGATTATTTATGATAAGAAACAGCATATTTTCCAACTAAATACCAAGAGTACCAGTTACATGATCGGCATTACACCGGAAGGATATTTGGGTCATATTTATTATGGGGAGCGTTTACAGCACATTGACGGTGGATATTTGCTTCGGATGGAGGAATATCCATATACACCAGAGCGCAACAAACGCGAAAAATGCGTTTTTTTGGAAAGCTTTCCGATGGAACTGCCAACCGGCGGCATTGGGGATTTTCGGGAAAGCTGCTTGGATATTCGAGATGAACATGGATGCCTGGGAACGGAAATTCTTTACAAAGAGCATCGAATATATTCCGGCAAGACACCACTAGAGGGACTTCCGGCTTCTTTTGTTACTGCTTCACAGATGGATACGGAAGATGCCGGTACAGCAGTACAGACGTTAGAGCTTATTTGTCAGGATCGAGTGCTTGGTGTAGAAGTTGTGCTATCGTATACAGCTTTTGAGAGGGAGGATGTGATCACTCGTTCTGTGCGGGTACACAATCGGGGAGAGCAGACGCTTACCATTGAAAAAATATATAGTGCCTGTCTGGATATGGATTATGAGGAAGATTATGAGTTGCTGACTTTGCCGGGCGCATGGGCCAGAGAACGACGTATACAGCGCCGGAGAATTGGATATGGAAGACAGTCAGCGGCGTCGATCCGTGGGGAATCCGGGCATCAGGAGCATCCGTTTATTGCACTGGTCACACCGGGTACAACGCAGACCCAAGGAGATGTGTATGCAATGCATTTTGTCTATTCCGGCAATTTTTTGGGACAGGTGGAAGTGTCGCAGCACGACATGATACGTATGACAATGGGAATACACTCCTATGAATTTGGATGGAAGCTGACACCGGGACAGAGCTTTCAGGCACCGGAAGTAGTTCTCACTTACTCGTCGGAAGGCCTTGGCAAGATGACACGTTCACTTCATGATTTTTACCGGGAGCATCTGATCCGCAGCCGCTACAAAAACACAGAGCGTCCGATTCTGATCAACAATTGGGAAGCAACGTATTTCGATTTTACAACGGAAAAGTTATTGGATATTGCGCAGACCGCGAAAGACTGTGGCATAGAGCTATTTGTGATGGATGATGGCTGGTTTGGCAGACGTAACAATGATGAGTCTTCGTTGGGAGATTGGTATGTGAATGAATCAAAACTTACCGGTGGTTTAAAATATTTGGTAGACAGCATTAATAAAATCGGCTTGAAGTTTGGCATATGGTTTGAGCCGGAGATGATATCTCCGGATTCGGATCTGTTTCGCGCACATCCGGACTGGATGATCCAAATACCGGGACGTGAGCCGACTCTTAGCCGGGCGCAGGGAGTGTTGGATCTATCGAATCCGGAAGTTGAGGAGTATGCTTATGAATCGGTGGCACGTATTTTGCGCAGTGCACCGATCATGTACGTAAAATGGGACATGAACCGCCAACTGTCGGATCTTGGAAGTGCATATTTGGACAAAGAGCATGGGCGGGAATTACTTCATCGGTATGTGTTAGCAGTATATCGTATGCAGGAGCGGCTGATTACGGAATTTCCGGATCTGTTGTTGGAAAATTGTTCCGGAGGCGGGGGGCGATTTGATCCGGGAATGCTATATTACAGCCCACAGATCTGGTGCTCTGATGACACAGATGCCGTGGAGCGTTTAGGTATTCAGGAGGGAACAGCGTTAATTTATCCATTATCCACGATAGGGGCGCATGTTAGCGCCTGCCCAAATCATACGGTAGGACGCAATACTCCGTTTGTGACTCGTGGACATGTCGCATTGGCGGGAACATTTGGTTATGAGCTTGATGTGACAAAGTTATCCGAGGAAGAGAAGGCGTTGATCCGTGAGCAGACAGAGATGTATCATACCTACCAATTATTGATCCGAAATGGGGATTACTATAGACTCGCATCGTATGCAGAAAATCACTACTATGATGCTTATATGGTTGTGTCAAAAGATCAGAAAGAGGCTTTAATGACATTTGTACAGGTGCTCGCGGAACCGAACCGCCGAAGCC
>UMJI01005677.1_pt1 | contig 21198 bp, 41 predicted proteins | sample 1965991 | NCBI WGS metagenome assembly UMJI01 (sample SAMEA4836140, study PRJEB28245) | human gut metagenome | biome: gut microbiome; material: fecal sample | place: Denmark | collected 2008
GTTGATTTTAGCTTTATATCCTAATTTATTAAATGTGTCTTAACGAAAAAGAATTGAATAGTTATAATAAAGAAGTTTTAAAAGTTTTTCTAATCTGTAGTTCATGGCATCATACGGGATCATATTTCAATGAAACTAATTTCTATAGTTTGGATCATGATTTTATAGAACTTTCAAAGAGCGAAATAATCCTGGTACTAGAAAAGAAGAAAAAAGATCTTGAAAAAGAGAAAGAAGAAAAAAAGAGTTTAAAACTCCAAAAATGTTTATTTAAATATATTGAATGGGCCGGCACGCGTAAGCATCCAAAAGCAATAGAAAAAGAATCATACGGCATCATAAAAGGATCATGGATATACTACAAAGACGGAAAAAAGTCATTAAATGGTAAATATGTTCATGTGGTTGAAATGTTTGAACGTGCACCGCGCGGAACTGCTGCACTATTTAAACAAATTGAAAAGGACTTGTAAAAGTCCTTTTTTTAATGTCTTCTAATTTCTTTTTGAATCAGCTTTTTTTTGACTGGATTCGATGCAAAAAAGTTCATGAAAAGTTTAGTTTTAAACTCATATTCTTTTTGATCCATTTCTTTTATATCCAAAACTCTTTTAAATATCACTATCGCGATAAAGTTCGCAAACAAGTTTGCATCTTTTTCTATTTCCTGATTCTCATAGTGTTTGCATCTTGAATCCTTATAACTTTCAAGTTCCTTTTTCCATATAGGAATACTTCTTTCATCTATAGAAAACACTTTTTGATTCTTCTTATATACACATGCATATTGGTATAAATGTCTTATTTCATGTGCAAGATATATATAAACTACACTACTATCTATTATGGATGTATTCAGGTTTACACAAATTACATTTTCTTTTGGGTATGATGTGCATATGCTTGTATCTTTTACTTGAAAAAGCTCTTTATTGACTGGTTTACGTTTAAGATCATAAACCTTATCATTTGCTTTAAAGTAAACTTTTGGAATCTTTATATTTAATAGTGTGCATAGAAAACTTATATAATCATTCATGCATTCATTATATCTTAAAAACTTTCTTTTGAAAACTTATTTATCCAGGATTAGAAAAACTTTTTCTAATTGTTCTTGAGACGTTGGAAAAAACTTTTGAGATTCTTTTTCGTGTTTGCATAGAATCGAACCGTCAAAAAACTTTTCCAGCAACTGAGAAAACTTTTCTTTCTTAACATAATAAACATAATTCACAGGCACATCTTCATCATCATGCGCATTGTATTCAAAAACTTTTTCAACAAACTTAGAACAAATAACACCAATCTGTACATTATCATACTTTACAAAAACTTCTTTATAAGAAAACTTATTTGTATCCATTTCATCACTCCTAAAAAACTTTCTACATATCAACTAATATTCTCATAAACTTTTTATATTCTTCTTCTGAGCTTAGATAAAACTTATTGCAGCCATTCATTACATCTTCAAAGTTTAAGTACTCAATTTCATAATCTAAAAACTTTCTATATAAACTTTTGAATTGCGATTCACAAATATAATACTTAATAACGAGTATACCGTTCTTATCATAATTACACCTATAAAACTTTTCATCTGACATATAAACGCATATAATATGATCTCCGTATTGTACAAATAAACTTTGTGTACTATTGATCATAAACAGCTTATTAAGCTCATCACCTATATTTATATATTTTTTATTGCTCATAAACAGATTATTAAGTTCATCACCTGTATTTATATATTTTTCTGTTAAAAACTTTGGTAATTTGTATTTCATTTTTTTACTCCTAAAACTTTTCATAATACCGTTCCTATTTATCTGCAATCGTTTCTACAAAACAATTATAATAAACATATCTTTTTCCATCATAATCAAATTTTACATATCCACCATCATTTGTTTCAATATCAATTCTACCTTCATAGCTTGCTATAATTTTTCCATCTGCTGTATACACATTAATTATTCTATTCAATCCGCCATTCAAATCTGATTTAACATCAGTGCCAAAACGATCCATAGAAGCACATCCAAACAAGGAAATGCCAATCATTCCAACCATTAATAATTTGTATATTTTATTCATTTCATTCCTCTTTTCTATGTCCGATAACTATATATTATCAGACTTATAACAACCTTTTAAAAGCCTAGTAAATAGGCTACTTTGTAACTCTTTTCTAAAATAAAAACTTTATGAAATTTTCAACCATGTATTTATGCAATTAATCTCATCTTATTTGACCTACTTCAATGAGCTTTGCCGCTTGTAAAATTCCTGTCTTAACCCACTCTGTTTGTTCATCGTTTCCATAAAGGCTTTTTGCGTTTTCTCTTAAACCTTTAACAATAACATCAATCGAGACTTCTTTGTCTTTCTTTTCAAGAATGTATTCAATAGCATCATCACATTTTCCAACCTTATTTGCCATAACAACAACATAGCCTTCATCTAATGCTTTTTGCAATTCTTCAAAACTTTTCCCATCAAAAATGTATGATCTGATTACTTTCTGCATTGTTCATCCTCACTTATTTATTCAAATCTCCATATAATTAATAACATCTGGTTATTGGAATTAAAGTAGTTATTCTTCCATTGTAGACAGGTATCAACGTAGTGCTGCAATGTGATGATGTATTAGACGATGTATTATTTGAGTCATCAGAAACAACAGCTGCACACAACACAATTAAAACAATTGTAGTAATAAGCGTACCAAACAATATTATTTCACAGATATAATCTCCAATCCATTCACCTATTCTTTTTAACATATCAATCATTTGCTTAAATCTCCCATAACGAGCTTTTTAAGCTCTTTTTTCATTGCGTAATACATTTTCATTCTGCTACAGTACTTTTCTCCTGAAAGCTTCTCAAACGACTCTCCATTGATATAATGACGCTTCATATATAAACGAATATCATCATTTGGAATAAGATCAATAATTGTTTCAATTTCTCTCATCTTTCCGAAGATTAGATTCTTATCATCTTCAAGTGTTTTTTCTTTTGAAATAAACTTTACAAGAACATCATTTGTAATGTCCTTATTTTTCTTTGAATCTAGTCTTTGTTCAAATGATGGTGACTTTGGATCTGAAAATTCTTTTTTGCGAACCTCCAAATCCTTTAAGATTCCATCCAACGATTTAAACTTTCTTTCATAGATCTTGAACATTTCAAGTTTTTTAATCAATGTATCCACCTGAATATTTATATATTCTTCATAATCCGTTTTACTCATCTTCTCTCCTATGCAATCTCTTCAATTTCCTCAATGCTGCATGATGGAAATTTCATATAAAATTTGTACATTGCCATGCTTTTTGATTCCTCCATAACTTCCATCACACAAATATTATTGTCTTTGATATACTTAATCCTGTATTTCTTTAACATCCTTTTTTTCCTTTCTAAAATAAATCAAAGGAATTTGTATATTAAAAATGCTCCATCCATTATTCAATAAATATTCGATATACGCTTTATTACGTTCATTAGCCCACGCTACCTTGTATTCATATTCAGGCTCTTTATTTTTTTTCAAATATTCAGGCACTTTTATTTTGCTTCTATCAATTTCTTTTGGTTGATATCCCTTCATATTAACCATTTCACTTTCTCCAATCTATTTATTTTTTCAACAACAGAACCTCTATGCCAGGACTACTCACCACTACGATATCTTCTTTCGTTTGCTCTTTCCTGGTTTTTCTTATATTCTTTCAATCCTAGATTCTCGCGTTCCAATTTAACAATGTAATCAATGATTTTATTCATACTATCAATTGATTCAAAAAAATACTTTGAGTATGGATGTCTGTAAATATGAGCTTTCAATTGAATGCATCCACTCTTAATTGATTCATCATGAATATCATATTCAGTTATGCTCATTCTCATCATCCTTCAAATAATCAAATTCTTTTAGCAACTCATTCTTTGTTCTTTCAAACTCTGATTCAATTTGCTTTTGTACATCGATCTTAGTTTGTTTGAACCATTTCTTTTTGAACTTAGTAACTTTTTCACGATAACGTTTTTCATCACAATCACATGATTGCCACCATTCTAAATCATGTAGAACTTCAACTAAATCTTTCATCATGCTATTTAATTGCGAATCAAACATTCTACCTACATATTCTTCTTCAATTCGGTTAAACATATAACAATAACTTCCACCACTCATTTTTTATCCCTCTTTTTTGCCATTTCTTCATCTTCTCTCATTTCTTTTGAGTCTCTGATATTTTGCTTGATAATGTCAATTTCTAAGATAATCAATATGACACACAAATTACTTATGATAAATATATAAATCCATTCACTTATAATATCTCTCATTTTGTCTCCTCAAATCCTTCATAAGAACTAGCATACATACATCTGTATGCTACTAGCTCTTTTTTCTTACTTTCTAACTCAAACATCAATCTTTCATTCTGGTACTCTAAATTGTTGATTCTCTCAGATACAACAATCGAATATAGTATCATCGCAGCAATGCTACCGAAAAAGAATCCTGCAATAAAATAAATCATCACTCATTCTCTCCGACAAATTCAATCTGTTCTCTGTCTACGCAAAATCTAGCACCATCATCAAACTCAATGTCATATAAATATTCATTTGAGCTGACAATTCCACGTATATTTTGTTTGTGTACTACGTTTCCAATCTTACCGACATAATAACTTTTGTATTTTCTAGTACTGCTAATCAATTCATTTTCGTATTTATCAACTAAATATAATAATCTAGCTTTCTGCATTATTTGATTACCTCACAATTCAATAAGATTTCACCAATCTGCTTTTCAATATTCACATCTTTAAAATGACCTTGTTCTTTCAATCTCATTAAATGATCAAAGCATTTAAAATACCACTCATGTATTTCTTTATCTTCGTTTAGTAAATCATATTCAAACTTTGTAAGATGATAAATAGCTTTTCTTTCTGAATCTAGCCAACCCAGTTCTTCCATCTGTTTGTAAATAGCCTTCATTAATTTTCCGTCTATGTTATACACATAATTAGCTAATTCAGTTACACGAACCATGCCATGTAGGAATCTCACATATAGCACATCTCTACCATCACATATATTTTTTTCATAAAGCAACGTTTCGCCTTCTCTATAAACTCCGTCACATTTTCTGAAACCTAATTCAGTAAACATCTGTTCTGCGTTCATTATATCAACCTCAATCTACAATCTTGCTTCCACAATTTGGACAATACTTTGGTTTGTATGCGAAATAATATTCTTCTCCATCATCTTCACCAATTGCACATTCTTTATGCTCCACTAAAGTAAATCCACAATTAGAGCATTTAAATTCATCCGATGAATCATATTCTGATTCGTTGGTGCAAGTTTCTTCTTCTAGCCATCCAAGTTCTATGCATTGTTGGATAATCGCCATTAATTCATTTACCGATATGTCGCTTATTGTTATTAATTTATCTCCTAGTACATCTTTAGCTGCTATACGTCTAGATACTTTATCAAACACAATAACTCGTGATGTAGTAATATTCACACATTCATACATTATAAATTGTTTGAGGTTGTGTTTTTCTGTGAATCTTAACCTTCTAAACATTTCTTCAGCTGTCATATTCTTCTCCTAATTTACTAATAGCCAAATACTCAACATTCTGCTATTATCAACTTCTGATAAGCAGTCAGATTCTTTTAAAACATTCTCCAACTCATCTTTATACTTTTTTAGACATTCTGTGTCATCTTCAATTTCTATAGTGTACATTTCAATTAAAGAATCAAGTCCTTCTTCAATCCTTGTTTTAATCATTGTTCTTGCTCCTTTAGCTTTTTAACAAATTTATCTAAATCTTTTTCTGTCATACTTCCACCTCTTTATTCACTTGCTTTCTTATGTTTCTTTTTAGAAATACAATCGTATTTTTTAACGATTCAATAATCTCTTTATCGTCTATATCATGTATATCATAAATAAACCTAAGAGCCATTTCTAAGCCGTCCGATACTCCATTTCCATAAGTTGTACATCTACTTTCGTATTCTTCCATTTTAAGAAACACAAAGCTTTCTATTTGTTTAATTTCTTCTTTTGTCATACTTCAACATCCTCATCTTGTGGCATTTGGAATGTTTCACCGTATGAACATTCGTACCATTCTTGAATATCGTTTAAAACCCTTAAAGCTTTTTCTTTTGTTGAGTATGTACCTAAACTAATGCTTATACCACTTTTACCACTTAATGTAATCACTTCATATTTACCACTGTGGTCTTCAACTGCGAAAGAGTCGCAATCCATTAAAATTGTTCCGCCTTGGCTTCTAATCCACATATCCTAGTACCCCTCTTTCAATCTCTGATAGTTGATTTTGTTCTTATCACAATAGCATTCATATACTTGCTCAATTGTGAAACCTAAGTATTCTGAGATTGCAATTAATGGTTCTACTTTCCACAACGAAAAGCTTGATAAATCTGCTAATTTTATGACAATACCATTTCTACAGTTTTCGATTGACCACCGATTTTCGTCATTTTTTTTCATTGTTTGTTCACATGTTAATAATCCTTCTTTACCAAGATTAAAGTTATTTTGCCAGCTTAATACAAAATGCCAAATATCAACTAATTCGCCTAATACCTTTCTGTAATCAACAGGCGCTTGGGTCTTTTTCCACCAACACCATTCACCTTTTAATTCGTGAGTTAATTCGCCTACTTCATCAAGGATTGCAAAACTCAACTTCTCTTCATCAATTTCAGTTAATCCATATGCACTCATGATTGATTTATCTAATTCTGCTTGCTTATGTAACATTTCTTTAATTAATTCATATTCTTTACTTGTCATGTCTTTTAATCTCTCTTTCTATAAACCACTTTGCTTTTTTTAAATCTTCTAACTCCTTACCTTTGTAAGGTGCTCTAGCAATGTATTTGACGGCACTACCTAAATTGAAATTAAGGTTATGAGATTCGATAAATTCAATTGGCTCAATTCCATGTTGATAATGTGGTGGATGATTTACCATGTCGATTTCATCAAATCCATAATCTTTATTCTTAAATTTTCTGTCCGATATTGTACAATTTGATGAATGTTCTTTTTCTTCTTTAGGCTCAAAGTAGTTTATGTTTCCTAATACAACTGATTTTCTGTCTTTAAATCTCCATCTGCATACACTACAAGGATGTTATTCTTTTGATAAATATTCGTATTTACATTCATCACATTTATGTTCTTTATTCATTTTTATACCTCTGCGTATCTAACGCCTAATATATTTGTTACTTCTCCATTTAACATTTTTGAAATTGCAGGTCTTGTGTAACCCATTGCTCTTGCACATTCTGCAACTGATTCATATTCAATTCCATTCACCACAACTTTCTTTGCTCTCGCCATACCCCCATCAATTCCTCTACTGACTAGATATAGGTTCTTTACATCCTTTTTTCCTTTTAATCTAACTTTGACTCCATCACCGATATTTCCAATGAATTTCTCATATGCAAGTCTGTAAAGCTGATACATATTTCTATTTATACAAACTCTGTATACTCCTTTATCAAGCGATGGATGAATCTTTCTTTTAACTCCATCTTTGCTAACTGAAATTACATTTAAACGATTTGAAATGTACCATCTTCTTCCTGTTTTGGACGTTTCAATTAATTCATACATTTCTGTGTCGCTTGATTTCTTTTCATCTGTTTCATCTTCAATTAATACACATCCTTTATATAGCCTTTGATACATAACGTGTGCGTCAAATTGTGCTTTTGTTAACCCTAACTCATCCATTACCCTTTTATCGCTTACAAACCCTTTAAATTCATTTGTACACGGTTCTAACATCATGTAATCCATTAGTCTATTTCACCTGTTGCTAAATATTCTTGCAAATTTCTATAAATGTTTTTTTCGTCTTTTTCATACGCAACATTACTTGCTACACAACATGCTTTTTTTAAATAATCCAATTCTTCTTCTGTCATAACATATCCTTTAACAGATACCTTACAAATAAGATTTTTCTTTTCTTCGGCAACAACTTCCAAATTATCTTTTTCTGTTCTTTTATGTTTTACATGATCTTTCCCGGTTAATAATCTATATAAACACTCTTGCCCACCAAAGAAATCAAGATTTCTAGAATCAAATTCAATTGATCGTAGCTCTAAATCTTCATTAAAATACAGTGGGTTGCATTGCTTAAACTCACCATCCACATCAAATGCATCATATGGTTCTAAACCATTTTCTTCCATGAATTTTTCAATAACTTTTGATTCAATCATTCTATTTCCTCCAATTCCAATTCTTCACATATTTTTACGATTATAAATCCATTCCTTGAACGCTTTATTTTTCCTTTTTTCTGTTTGGAACGCATGGATCTAAATGTATTGATTGTTGTTTCTAAAAACAATGCACATTCATATTCTGTTCCAATACAAACAGGAAGATCATCCTTGTATATTCCATATATTTTTCGTGCCATCAATTCAACCTGTAATTCTTTCCAGGCTCTTTCTCGATTTCAAAGAAGAAACCATTGCACTTTTCAACAATTCGTCCAACTACCGCTTCATTTATATCGATCATTTCCTGGCTTGTTCTTTCGCAGGATATGATTGTCTGCATGTTGTTGTTATAGCGATAATCAATCAAATCAAAGATTGCTTTATCATCTAACCGATTGGCAGATGATTTAAACAAATCATCTAGATACAAGATTTGAGCGTGTTTAGCACGTTCTAAAAGCGAATAATCAAAGTTGCTAATAGAATTGCTCAACTCAATGTATCTGACGTACAAAACGCGTTTATTTTGTTCTAACAACCAATTACTGATTCCTGAACATAGATGTGTTTTACCACATCCACTCTGTCCTAAAAACATCAGCCAATTGCAAGGAGTATGTTCTGCAAAATTGTTTTTACAATCCTGGATGTAATTCACTGCCATTTTTTTGATTGCTTCCTGCCACGGATCAGATGCAACGAAATCATTGATTCGTTTGTTTAACAAATCTTTTAAGCCACTGTTCTTTTTGTTCTTCTCAATCCATTCACTGCGATAGCTTGATAGTTTCTCACAGTCATTTCTTTTTGAACAGAACACCTTTGTTGCAGCCACCAAGTATTTCCCGTCATAATACGCTGGCTTTTCCCAAATACCACATGCACCGGCTGCCATGCATTTATCACAATTGCTTTGGCAATGTTTGCTTTTAAGATATTTCTCACTGTTCGCATCATTTTGTTTTTGGATTATTTCACTAACTGACTGCATTACATCTTCATTCCTTTCGTGATCACAAAATTATTTGTTTTTTGTTTAGGTGCTACACTGTTCAGATAAATTTCAAACTTAGATCCAAACAACGTATCTGGTCTTAGATACTTGTTCATCTCTGTATCGTTTAACCATTCATGCGATTTCACATCAATCACAAGCTTAAAGTCTTCTAACCTGAATCCTTCATTCCATCTAGCATGAATCTTATCTCTAGCAATACGATTACTGTGTTTGTAATTCTTTGAACATTTAGAATTCAAGTAGTCAATAATTTCAACATAAGGGATTGTTTCTGATGCTGATAAATCAGTGTCGTCGGAACTTTCTTTTATATTTCTTTTATTAACTGTGTTACTAACTGTGTATATAACTGTCTTAGATTGGTCATTTTTGACCATTGTACATTGGTCATTTTTGACTATTCTACAATTGCCATTTTCGACCGTTCGATTAGTCACTTTTGACCAATCGATAGATAAAGCATTTTTTAACTTTTGTCCTACTTCTCCAAACGCATACCAAGTTGTATGATTCCATGGATTTTCGTTATAGTTTTCCTTAACTAACAAGTCCAGTTCAACCATTTTATTTAAGATTCTTTTTATCTTTTGAACATTCCAATAAGGGAACATTTTATGCAATCCTTCATATGTATTGAACGTCCAATATTTCCCGTCCTGGAAGTTGTAATTATTCGCTTCGTTCTTGCTGATCCAAAAACAAAACATATCGAACATGATAGCTATTTCAACTCCATATTCATTCGCAATTTCTGCATCAAAACTGTGTTTCATTTTCTATCCTCAGAATAAAGATATTTCCTTTATTCTCTTTCTATTCCTTGTATTACTTTTAGGTAGAATCACAAGCTCATAAAGCCTTCCATCTACCTGATAAAAACGATATGCTGCACCCATGCAAGAAATGTTTTTTCTTTGTACAAGTGCAGCTGTTATTCCATATTCTTCAAACATATAAACTGCATCAGGAACTACTTGTAGAACCTCGTATGATGCATTTTGAACCTGAATAACATCTCCTGTATTAACATTAGTAGCTTCTTTCATTTGTTCACCCCGTAACATCACCTGCTTTCTTGAGTATGTGATGCTTTTTTATCTTTTAACTTTGTTACCATTTTTTCTATTGGTTCTTGTATCAAACTTAAATCATATTGATCCAAGATTTTTAAATCACATAGATACGTTATTAGATCGTACCAACTTCCTATTCTTGAAATCACTTCTAATTCATCCATTGTTAAATCAAAATAATTGAATACAAGATAAGGAATATTGTCTGCATAATATGTAGTATTATGAATTCCTTTATCTTCTTCATTCAATTTCTCGTAGATTTCTTCTGTTTTTAAATCAATAAAAACCCTTCCAATTACATCAATCGGTTCTCTGTAACATTGTGGTTCATGTTCCTCACACTTAGTTTTCTTTTTCTTGAAAAGCATCTTTACCTACTTCCTTTTCGCATAACTCAATGATTCAAGATTCTGCTTTTTCATTTTCCTTGTTGTACGAACATAGATTCTTGTAGTTTCTAAACTAGAATGACCCAAAATGTCAGCTAGTTCTGCAATCGCATTTTCACCATTCTGCATCAAATACTGAATCGCGAACAAATGTCTGAATGCATGTGGATGTACTTTGCCAAGCTTAATCCCTCTGCATTTACCAGCAATCATCTTTAAGTCTCTAGACAACACACGAGCGTTTACAGGGTTTTTCTTATCAGAAGAAGTAAATATATATCCTTCTTCAATTTTGTTGTCCTTGCAATATTTTAGAAGCTCTCGCCGCAAGTCTGAACGTAGAATGATTCCTCTTCCTTTTCCTTTGTTCATAACATACACATTGTCATCCGTTACTGCTTCTACAGTAAAGAACTGTAGTTCGCTCAAACGAATGCCCGTATATCCAAATACCTTCATGATCTCGTATAAGTCCATACGATTGATTTCCCGAGCTTTTTTCAATAGCCTTTGAAATTCATTAGGTTCTAGAATATCATCCAAAGAATCATCTTTCTGGACTCTTACGTTCTTCAATAAATTCTTTGAATAATATTTTTTAAGTTTCAAGAAATTGAAATCACCATCTGAATCTATGATCTCTGCATATTTAATAAATTTATTAATTATCACGATATAGTTGTTTACTGTACTGATTTTATAATCGTGCAGCAGTTTATCTTTAACACCAACTATATCGCTCTTTTTTATTTCACCATCAGGCAATGAGTTAACAAACAAGATAGCAACATGCTTGTATTTACGAATGGTATTCTTACTTTTTTCATCCGCTGTTTCTTCTTCAATAAACCCGTTAATTTTTGTTTGTAACTCATCCTTAGTCATATTACTTAACTACCTGGATGATTGCTGTAGTCAACACCTTAGTAGATAAAAATACGCATACATTCAATGCAAGTAAAGCAATATTAATGAATGTACATGCAACTACATAATTCTTTGCCTTAGGCTTCAAATTAATGAGAAACCCGTCATCTAACTTATTAATCTCATAGTTATCGAAATCGGGAATCACCCAATTTTCTTTTTCTTCTTTTTTTGCCATTTTCATTACTCCTTTAATTTTCTGTGATATAATAATCATGTGGTTAATTTATGCAGGGCTGCTGCCCTAGCACTCTTGTCCAAGAGTGCTTTTTATTTGTTCCTTCCAAATGTCATTAAGCGCACTTTTAGTCTCGGGAAAATACTCAACAAATATTGGAGTGGGAACTGCAAGAATCTTTCCAAGCATAGTGTCTCGATATGATCCTTCAAATATTTCACCTTTTTTGTCTTTTTGTTTGCGTAGATTACGTAAAATCTTTCTAGCTTGTGTATCTTTTACAGGTAAAACAAGCACCACATCTTTCACAGTCACATATGCTTTCATTTTTCTTCGTTCTCCTTTCCTTTTGAATCTTGAATTTTGCTTCGATCTAAAATACACGCGATATATCCTTGGTCATACTCTTCGATGTCATAACCCATCTTCTCAAGCTTTTCCAAGGCTTCTTTGACATTTTCATCAGCTGACATCACATCCCTCCTTTCATAATACATTTTATGTATTAAATGTATTATCTGTAAACATTATAGCATTATCATAATACATTTCAATGGATAAATAATATTTTTTTGTATTATTTATATACATTTGAAAGCTAAAACGCTATAATACATTTAGATTGAGGTGATGTAATAATGGATGATAATATCGGTTCAAGAGTCAAAGAGATTCGACAAGAATTGAATTTAAGCATGGAAAAATTTGGTGCTCCTATCGGAGTTTCAAGAAGTTCTATTAATAACATCGAAAAAGGACTTCACCATCCATCAGAAATCGTTATTAGATCCATATGTCGTGAATATAATATTGACTATGCTTGGTTAACAGAAGGTATTGGTGAAAATAAATTTATTTCCATTCCTGAGTCAAAGATAGATCAAATCATGGAAGATTATGGCTTAACTGAAAAAGAACGGCCACTTGTTCGAGGATATTTGGAAGCGCCTGAAGAAGTCAGACAACAAGTTGCCGATTATTTAAATTCAATTGTTGAAAGAGAAATAGCAAGAAGAGAAAAAGAAAAGAGTAACAAGAAATAGCTTGTTACTCTTTATTGTTATAAAATAGGTATGTACACAACTTATTTATGGAGGAACAGTAATGGAAAAAGTAGTTTATTATTGCCCTAATTGTGGAAAAACAGTTTCTAGATTAAAAGGAAATAAAGACAATTGTTCTAACTGCAATGGGAAAATGGTTCAAACACCGATTGATGTAGAAAAATGGAAAGAGTTGTCTGATGATGAAAAAGCGAAAATCAAGTCAGAAATATCATCTTATGGAGTACCTGAATATAGTGGAGAACCATTAAGTGACTTAAAACATAGACATGACTTAATTCAAATCCAGAAGATTTTCGTCACCACAACAGATATAAAACGTGAATATGATATTATTGGCCCCGTATTTTATCAAATCAATGATGCAGGATCAGGGAAAATGATTTTTCAAAAGCAAAAAGAATATCGTAGTGTAATCAATGCATTAAAAGATCAAAATCAACTAGTTAATCAAAACGTATCCATAACAGAATCGATAGGAGCATTATCGGGGATGATTGAATTATTCAGTACAGGTGATATTTCAGCATCCACAAAAGATTTGTTAGGAAATGGCCATAACCAATTTGATGAAGCCTTTTTTATTTCAGTAGAAGAAATAAAAAAGCGTGCATATTATATGGGTGCAGATGCTATTATTGGCATGAAAGAAGAACTAAATCTAGACACTAACGGATTTCAACATTTTTATATGCAAATGTACGGAACTGCCGTTAAATTTAAATAATAATAAAGCTAGGGTAAATTCCCTAGCTTATATTTCTTCTTTGCCAACTACTTCATCAGACCAAATTTTAGTCTTAATAGCATTCAAATCTTTCCGCAATTGAGATTCTCTTTTTTTCTTAAATTTAGTATCCTTCTTTTAAATTTGCGCGTAAATACCTATAGGTATTAGTGTTATTCATTTTTAGGTGGTAACAGCAGTCTTTGTGCATGATTATACAGAATTTGCAGATCATCCACGTTAAGCTTTTCTGCCAGGATAATTAATTTTTTTATCCATAAATCCCTTTCCATAAGATCATCCCTTTCCATTCATTTTCTATGAATAAAAAGAAAAACGTTTTCCTTATTATAATATATAATAAGTCTTAAATTTTATATGTCAATGCCTGTTTTGTATTAATTTGTGCAAATATAATACTAAAAAGTGCAAGTGGTTATATATCACATTATCAGTATTGAATTTTTTTCGGGGGGGGGTAGAATTTTTAATGAACTTTTGGTTATATTATTAACTAATTTTGTTTTATAAATATTTATTAATATTTTGCATTTTTCATTACCATTTTTAAAATGTAGTGTTATTATTCATGTGTACATGATAAATATTTTAGGCTTTTTTCTATTTCCTCAAGAAAAGATTAGCAGAGAATGAAAAACAGATAGTGGTGTTGAGCAGCATACACTATCTGTTTTTCTTTTTATGTATTTGTTATGTACGTGGTGGGGCGATAGTTCCCACATCTCATCGGGATTTACATCCCTACCCTTGACATTTTCATGTGCGATAGCCATCTTTCTATCCTCACGTACATAATCAATCGTTTTTATTCTTATTGTATAAAAATGATCCTATCAAAAAGGCAAGTGGAGTGAATATAGCCACGAAGCCTTTGTTATTCATGCCTTTTAAAACAAAATATATACCAGCTACCAAAACAATTACACAAATACTAAAAGCCATTATTTGCCCAATCAATGTACTACGAACTTCGCTTTTTAGCATTTTCATTTCTAGTGATTGTCTATGTTTTGCCTGATCTTCGGCCATCTTTAATATACGATCACCTGCCCCAGGTGTTACTTGTTCATATCTTGCAAAATCCTCAGATGGTGGTAATGGGCCACTGAATGATTTTTGCATAGCCATCTGAACGAATTGTATTTGTTCTTCTTTTGGCATTTTGTCAAACTCATTTTCGATGTTATTTAACTCATTACTTGACTTTGAATTGAGCTGGGTTTCTTTCATAATCCGACATAGCCTTTCTAATATCATTTCCAATAGTAATCCAATCATTTGAAAGGCTTGCAGCATCATCCACAAACGTTCCTATCTTTATTTTTTTTATATTACTACCATTTATATCCATAACTTTACTTATTCCATATCCAAAACTAGAAGTAGCAAACGAAAACACATTCTTTTTCATAGATTAACTCCTCCTATTCTATCTAAATATTACTTTAAGTGGAAAGAAAATACAATACTTTGTTAGTTGAAACTAACACTTTCACAACAATTTATTCATCATATCAACAATGCTCTTATCTTTTGTATCAAACCAGTGTGCATATGTATTGTGCAATGTTTCAACTGTATCTCCTAAGCGTTTGGCTATGTCAAAATCTGAGAATCCAGCCCCTGCCATGTTATTAATTAGAAATGATGCGTGTGAATGTCTAAAATCATGAATTCTTATTTTAGGCAATCCATCATCTTTTTCTTTTGCCCTATTATATGCATCATCAAATCTTCTTTGTACTGTCTGAGGTGATATTGGTTTATAATATCCAAACACAAATTTATCTTTTGTGAAATCATCCCATTTAGAACATTCTAAAAACCATTCTCGAAGCATTTTAGACAATGTATTAGGCATTGTGATAGTTCTATAGCTATTGTTTGTTTTTGGCGGTGTAAGCCATTTATTAGGGTCTTTCTCTTTGTATCTATATGTTTTGTTGATGTCTATCGTTTGTTTTCTAAAATCAATGTCCTTCCATTGTAGGGCCATGGCTTCACCTTTTCGTAATCCCATGTAGAATAAAACAGAATAAAAACATTTCATCATTTGTTCATCTACTTCTTCAATAAATAAATCAAAATCATATTGCTGCCATATTGTCATTTCTTCTTTTCTTTCATTCAATCTGAGATCTCGTTTTACATATGTCATTGGATTTGATTGGATGTATTCAGAAGTAACACCAAATTTATATAGCTTATTTAAAAAGAAATATATTCTTGATACGTATGCTTTTGAATATTTCTCATCAAATTTGTTGATCAAGTTTTGCATTTGTCTTTTATCTAGAAAATCAATATCTTTCATTTCCTTAGAAAGAACATTGTACAAATATTCATCTGATTTTAGTGTTGATTCTTTGACATACTTTTTATTATATTCTTTAAAAGCTTTATATAGTCTGTCAAAATTCATGTCTGATGGAAGCATAAAGAAATCTTTTCTGAATTCAACCTCAGCTTTCTGTGCTTCCCATTTAGAATCAAAACCACGCTTACGATATCTCTTTATACATTTACCATCTTTATATATTTTTCCGGCAAACATATATTTTCCTGTCTTCTTATCTAATTCCACTGCCATTTTTTGCGCCCTCTTATATGTCCATAATATGCAAAAAAGGGGTATAATTCAATATTTTAATATCAAATTATACCCCAATATACCCCAAGACAAATAAAAAAGCCTTTAAATAAAGGCTTAAATTTCAATGGAGCAGATGAGGGGAATTGAACCCCCGTATCAGCCTTGGCAAGGCTGTGTTCTACCATTGAACTACATCTGCATGAATGGCGGTCCAGATGGGACTCGAACCCACGATCTCCTCCGTGACAGGGAGGCATGTTAACCACTACACCACTGGACCATAATTTTCCAAAAATAAGATGGCGGAGAAGGAGAGATTTGAACTCTCGCGCCAGTTTCCCGACCTATACCCTTAGCAGGGGCACCTCTTCAGCCACTTGAGTACTTCTCCAAGAATATTTCCAGAATACTTATTTTTTAGAACAACCTGCGTTATCCGTAACGCTCGTTTATAATAACATGGATAAAAACTTATTGCAAGCAAATTTTTTAAAAAAGATAAAAAAAATTTAGAGGTCAATTTTTGACCTCTAAACTCTTACTTACCAAACAATGTTTTGTTGTCTACTTCAGCTTTAAATTTAGCTAAAGCTTCATCTAAAGATAATGTAACACTATCCTTTTTACCACTCTGACGAATTGTAACTGTATTGTTTTCTTGCTCTCCATCACCAACTACGATTTGGTAAGTAACCTTTTGTAGCTGTGCCTCACGAACACGATAACCCAATTTTTCGTTACGAGAATCTACTGTTGCACGCATTCCTAATGCTGTTAATGCATCACATACTTTATTTGCGTATTCAACATGTTTTTCGTGGTGTACTGGAATTACAACAAATTGACGTGGAGCTAGCCATAATGGGAAGTGTCCACCAAAGTGTTCGATCAAGATACCAATGAAACGTTCAACTGATCCATAAACTACACGGTGTAACATAATTGGAGTTTTCTTTGTTCCATCTGCATCTACATATTTACATTCGAATCTTTCAGGCAAGTTCATATCCAACTGTACAGTACCACATTGCCATACACGTCCTAAGCTATCTTTGATATGGATATCCAATTTAGGTCCATAGAATGCACCATCTCCAGGATTTACTTTATATTCTTTACCTGCATGAACACAAGCTTGTGCCAATGCTTTTTCTGAAGCATCCCAAATTTCTTCAGATCCAATATATCCACTTTCTGGACGTGTTGATAATTCAATTTCATATGGTAAACCAAATACAGAATAAATACGATCTACCAATTGTAATACTTTTTTAACTTCTTCTTCCAATTGATCAGGAGTTACAAATAAGTGCGCATCATCTTGTGTGAATGTACGCACACGGAACAATCCATTCAATGCACCACTTGCTTCGTGACGGTGTACTTGTCCTAATTCCCCTAAACGCAATGGTAAATCTTTATATGAGTGCAAAGTTGAGTTATATACTAATAAAGCTCCTGGACAGTTCATTGGTTTGATTGCGAATTCACGATCATCGACCATTGAAGTGTACATGTTGTCTTTATAGTGATCCCAGTGTCCACTCAACTCCCATAATTCTTTTGACATCATAATTGGAGTCTTAATGAATTGATATCCTTCTTTTGTGTGTTCTTGGTACCAGTATTGTTCCAAGATGTTACGTAAAATCATTCCATCTGGCAAGAAGATAGGCATACCTGGCGCAAATTCACTAATTGTGAATAAGCCCATTTCTTTTCCTAATTTCTTGTGGTCACGTTTTTTAGCTTCTTCTAAAGCTTCTAAGTGAGCTTCCAATTCTTCTTTTGTATCGAAACAAATACCATAAACACGTTGAAGCATTTTATTGTTTGCATCACCTTTCCAGTAAGCACCAGAATGTTTCAACAATTTAAAGTTTTTACACATCTTAACAGTCTCAACGTGAGGTCCACGACATAAGTCCGCAAATTCACCTTGACGATAGATTGTAATATTTCCATCTTCTAATCCGTTGATCAAATCAATTTTATAAGGATCATCCTTGAACATTTCTAAAGCATCTTTTTTAGAGATTTCTTCACGAACAATTCTTTTTCCGTCTTTGGCAATTTTCTTCATTTCTTTTTCGATTTTTGCCAAATCCTCTTCTTTTAATTTTACATCCCCTAAATCCATATCGTAGTAGAAACCTTCAGAAATAACAGGTCCTACCCAGAATTTAGCATTTGGATATAAACGCTTAACAGCTTGAGCCATCATATGAGCACATGAGTGGTTCAACATAGATAAATGTTCATTTTCTAATACATTCACTAATTCCATTTTACTTTCCTCCATTTTTCCATATAAAAAGCGACAGCCATCAAAGGACGTCTGTCGCACGCGGTACCACCTTTGTTTATACAATTACTGTATACACCTCAAACCTTTTAACGCAAGAATTACGGCACACTTTTTCAAGGGCAATTCAAAGGGAGTAAATACATACATTCGCAAAGTGTTTTCACCAACCACACTCTCTCTACATTTGAATAGAATGTATTCATATCCTTATCACTATTGTTGCCTAGATTATAGACCGGAATACGAGGTGTGTCAAAAGAAAAACTCAAGAATTAATGACAATGTCCACCACACGAATGACTTTCGCCAGAATCATGTTTTGTACAAGTCACATCCGTTGTAAATTCTAGTTTTCCACTTAAATATTTCTTAACAGCCTCATCCGCATTTCCGGTTACTCCACCAAATGAATGAATCCCAAAACTAGCCAATGCAGTTTTAGCCCCTTGTCCAATACCACCACAAAGTACAATGTTTACATTTTGTTCTTTTAGAGCATTCGAAACACTAACATGTCCATGTCCTTCGACTGTAATCACTTCACTCTTAATAATTTCATTATGATCGGTTTCATAGATTTTAAATTCTGAGCTATGTCCAAAATGTTGGAACACTTCTCCATCCTTATAACTGACTGCAATTCTCATACTATACCTTCTTTCCATTCCATTATATATGGTTTATCCAAATAATTGAAGGCATGAAAAAAACGCCCTGAATAGGCGTTAATAGTCTTTGGTGGAGATGAGGAGAATCGAACTCCTGTCTAAGCAAAGTCCCACGAGACAGCGTTTACAGCTTTTTCCATCTAGTTATCCAAAAGTTTCGGATGGAAACAAAAATTCTTTTGGGTTAGCTATAGTTGATTCAAAATAAGAAGCTAGCCAATACTTATTTCTATCTTCTTTTCTTTAACACTCAGTCTGAAATAAGAAAGCGAAATTTCAGAAAGGGGCTGCGAAGCCAAACGTAGGCAATAAAATTAAGCAGCGAAAGCCATGCTTTGGTTCATACCAAATACATTAGCAAGTTTATTTTTAGCAATTAATTTAAGTTGGTTATTACACGTATCCTTCGTGGCTGTGGCTGAATCCAAACATTTACTCATCGAATGCCTGAACATCCCCAAGGAACATCAGTATAATCTATTAATACTGATTTTTCAAGGCCTTTTGAATCTCTCTTTGCGCATCCTTCGCCTTTTGAGACTCACGCTTATCATGAAGATTTTTACCTTTCGCCAAAGCAATTTCTAACTTTGCCAAACCTTTATACAAATAAATTCTCACAGGTACAACCGTATACCCTTTAACACGCGCAGATTGCTCCAATTTTTGAATTTCCTGCTTATGCATTAAGAGTTTGCGATCACGCGTTTCATCATGATTAAATCGGTTTCCAAATTCATAAGGAGAAATATGCATACCTTTAATAAAAGCTTCCCCTTTTTGAAAACTGATATAGCTGTCCTTTAATTGAACTTTTCCTCTTCGAATACTTTTAATTTCTGTTCCCTGAAGCACTAAACCTGCTTCAAAACGATCATACAACTCATATTCATGTCTTGCCTTACGATTTTCGGCTATTGTCTTTTGATTTTGACTCATTCTAAAACCACCTCTACTCCATCACAATCTTGCATTACAGACTGGACAAATTGTTGCACCCATTCTTTTGAAAGATCATAATTCGAAGCTAAGTTATGTGTTTGTGCAAGCGAATCATTGTAATCTTCGATTGGGTAAGTCTTCCATGCATTATACCCTACATCAAACCATGTAATCAATGGAATAAATTTAGTATCTGTAAAAGAAGTCTTTTTTGTATCTGGATCATAGTTCAGTGTAAAGCTCGCCATTCCACCAACCATAGTAATATCCATATCCTGGGCACTCGTATAATTTCCTAATGAATAATACACAAGTGTATCTTGCTTCTTTCCTTTAATAACTTTTGCCGGTTCAATAACGTGTGGGTGTGAACCAATCACAACCTCGGCACCTAGTTCATTTAAATAATTTGCCAAATCTTCCTGCTCTTCAGTCGGCTCCATCTGATATTCTTCACCCCAATGCATAGAAACCAATTGGACATCGCTCACTTTACTTAAAGCTTCCATATCTTTTTTCATTTGATCCTTATCAATCAAATCCACAAGCCATGGCTTATCTTCAGGCACACTAAATCCATTCAATCCATAGGTATATCCAAGAAATCCTACTTTGATTCCATTGATTTCTTTTACTAATGTACGCTTTTTATCCTTTTGAGACGTATGCGAACCCGTCGTAATAACATCTGGATAATTCTTTCGAATCAAATCAATCTGTGTTAATAAACCCTCAGCCCCTCGATCCATAGAGTGATTTGAACTTAAACTCCACCAATCAAAGCCAGCCTTATTGACTGAAGACAGAATTTCTGTAGGTCCATTAAAAGTAGGGTATCCACTCAATTCATATTCTTCGCCAATACATAACGTTTCAAAATTGATATATGCCAAATCTGCATTTTGTGTATATTTATTTGTCATTTCATAATAGGAATCAAAATTGTA
>UMJI01009851.1_pt1 | contig 21069 bp, 20 predicted proteins | sample 1965991 | NCBI WGS metagenome assembly UMJI01 (sample SAMEA4836140, study PRJEB28245) | human gut metagenome | biome: gut microbiome; material: fecal sample | place: Denmark | collected 2008
CCTGAATTTGGACCAGCCGGTAGACAAAAATCAGACATTCCCCCTCGGTTTTTGTCTACTTTCGGATCCGCGCGCTAAAGCAGGATTTACGGGCAAAGCCGCGATCAACAAAATTACTCAAAGGCAGACTGCGGTTACGGGCAAAATGCCATTTCTTGCGATTTGACCGCGAATGCCGTGAACGTCGATTCAAGAGGCATCAAGTCATCGTTCGCTGCCGTCAGCTCTGCATTTTATAAAAAAATCGGATGCATGAAATATGCAGATGGCGGGTCGCTACGTTTTTAATATCCACACAAATGCATAAAAAACAAAAAAATCACTAAAAATTGCATAAATATATTGACAAACCCCGTATATAAGTTTAATATATGCAATATCGAAACAGTTAAGGAGTTAATTGCTATGAAAAAACGACGACGAAAAGGGCAAATGACGTCTCGTAACTTATCAGGATTGGTTGTGCATCTGTCAGCATGGAATCAGGCACAACGTTAAATATTGGAGGAAATTGATATGAAAAAGAATATGATTAAAAAGTTTACGTTTGGGATTGCTTCAGTTTGTGCGCTTGGTCTGATTCTTTGCGGATGCGGAAAGAAATCATCAGATAATTCTGTGCAAGAGGTCAAGGACAACAAGACTTTGACCATCGGGACTTCGGCAGACTTTGCACCGTTCGAATTTCCGATCGTTAAAAACGGCAAAAAAGAAATTACCGGTTATGACATCATGATTGCGCAAAAAGTTGCCGATAAGCTTGGCGTTAAGCTTAAGATTGTCAACACGGAATTTCCGTCGCTCATTTCTGAACTTAAAAACGACAAAGTCGATCTTGTTTTGAGCGGCATGACGAAGACGGCCAAGCGTGAAAAAGTCGTTGATTTTTCAAAGCCTTATTACACGGTTGAGAACGTTATGCTTGTTCAAAAGAAGGATGCTGACAAGTATAACAAGATCAGCGATACGAAGGGCAAGCAAATCGGTGCTCAGCAATCAACGACGCAAGAAGACATCATTAAAAAGCAAATGAAGGGCGCAAACCTCGTGACGGAATCCGTGACGACGAGTCTTGCAACAGAGCTTAAGAACGGCAAGATTGACGGTCTTGTTTTGGAAAATGCAATTGCCAATAATTACGTAAAGCAAAATCCTGGCAAGTATGCGATTGCCAAGGTAAAATTGACAACCGGCAAAGATATCGAATCATACAGCGTTGCTGCTAAGAAGGGCGATAAGAAGCTGATCAAGGTCGTTAACAAGGTTATCGACAAGATTCAAAAAGACGGCACTTCAGGCCAAATGCTTCAAGATGCTCAGAACTTGCAAGCCAAGTACGGCAAGTAATGAGGAGGATCTAAGATGTTTGACTTTTTAGGGCGCTATTACCCAGCCTTTCTTGAAGGTACCGCACAAACGATTATCATCTCGATCATCGCAAGCATTATCGGGATTTTGATCGGCTTGCTGCTGGTTTTGATGAGGATTTCCGACAACAAGATTCTGGAGACGATTTCTCGCGTCTATATCTCGATTGTTCGCGGAACCCCTTCGATGATTCAGGTCATGCTGATTTATTATTCGTTGTCAAAGGTCTTGAGCATCCCGCCGATTCATATTCTTGGCGCCAGTCTTGATCGCGTTTTGCCAGGTTCGATTGCTCTTGGGTTAAATTCAGGGGCTTATACGGCGGAGATTTTCCGTTCAGGGATTATTTCGATTCCGAAAGGACAAACTGAGGCTGGTCTGTCATTAGGGATGACGCGTCATATGGTAATGTTTGAAATCGTTTTGCCGCAAGCGGTCAGAAATGCTCTTCCGGCAATGGGAAACGAGTTCATCTCTTTGATCAAGGAATCTTCCGTTCTGTTTTATATCGGCGTTCAGGAAGTTACGGCACAAGCTTTGGGCGTTGGCGGAACGTTGTATGACTTTGTTCCTCCTTTGATTGTCGCTGCTGCCGTCTACTTCGTATTGACGTTTACGTTATCCTGGATCATTGGATATTTTGAAAAGAAAATGAGTCGCAAATATACGCGCCTGGCCTGAAAAACTCCCTAACACATATGATGTCGGCGGGCGCAACTGCAAAACAGCGCCATGTTGCCCCATGGCGCTGTTTTAATTTGTTTTTTAGGTTCAAAAAAGATTCGCCGGCTAACGTTTGATGTGAGCACAAACGGAGATTCGGGCCAAAATTCAGCTAGTGAATAAATAATCATTTTTCAACCAAAGTTCATAAAAAGTTCACATCAAGCTTGTACTATAAACTTACAGCTTGAAGGAAATTTCAAGCTAGTTCCTTTTCCCAAAGGAACTATTGTATTGCACGCTTCCCCAGTGCTGCGATATAATCGAATACTCCATATAACCTTTTTTCTCCCTGGCCTTTCCCCGGCTAGGGAGTTTTTAGTTGTGTTTCCAAGGGAAAAAGCATTATTTGGAAACATTCTAATTATTGTAGGCACAAAAATAAAGAGAATGACTAAAAATCGCTTTTACTCAAAGATGATTGTTATTCTATAAAAAATATATCTCGAACAGTTATTATGATAAAAAATACTATAATTACACTATGAAGTTGTTAATTGAGTAAAAAATAAAATTTGTGCATAAATATTAATAATAATCGTTTAATTTCGAGCAGATTCAGAGGACACGTAAAATGGAAAAACATAAACATACATGAATCACAATATAAGGGAGAGATAAAAGGCAGCTTGCGACTGAATTCGGTCGGTGTCTGGGAGCTGAATCTTGTTACTCTTCCTTTGGTTGTTTCCGTCATAACAGGAATTTGGTCCCATATACACAAAAACCCGGCCGGAATTTGCAGTTAATGCAAATTCCGGCCGGGTTTTCAATTGAGATCACATTCTCCTCAACCTCTTTGAATCATTGCTTAATTTACGTGAACAGCAAATGAAGGTTGGAAGTAACTGATATTGCCGATTTTGACGCTTTGTCCGGGTTCCGGAGCAGCAATATACTGTCCGCCGCCAAGATAGATTGCAACGTGGTAAGTATTACCGCGTGCACCCCAGAAGAGCAAATCGCCGACTTGAGCCTGGCTGACACTGATCTGTGTTCCGGCGCTTTCCTGAGGAACCGTCCATCCTCCGATTTCCTTGCCGAAGTGTGCATAGACGTAATGTGTAAATCCTGAGCAGTCAAAGCCGCTTGGCGTCTTGCCGCCGGAAACGTAAGGCACGCCGATGAATTGTTGAGCGTATGCTGCAACCGCACTGCCGCTGATTGAGGATGAAGCGACAGGAGCCTGAGTTGTTTGTGCTTGTTGTTGTGCAGGTGCAGACTGCTGCTGGCTGCTTGAGCTCGATGGTTGAGCCTGTTGCTGTGTTTGCTGCTGCGTTTGTTGCTGTTGAGCATTATTGCTGCTTGGGGTTGCCTGCTGTGTTTGAGCTGAAGCTTCCGCCTGAGCAGCTTGCGTTTGTTGTTGTGCAGCCTGTGTCTGCTGCTGTGCAGGAGTCTTTGTCGGATCGTTGATCGTCAAAGTCGTGCCTGCGACAAGCGTTGCACCAAGGTTGTTTGACTGGCGCAATGAATCAACGGTCACACCGTAAGCTTGTGCGATCGACCAAAGAGATTCTCCGGAAACGACCGTATGAGTCGTATGGTTTGCAGAAACGACAACTTGAACATGTTGCTGTTGAGAAGCTTCAGAGTTCGCAGCAGTCGAAGCTTCTTGTTGAGTCTGAGTATTCGTTGCAGCTGCTTGCTGAGTCTGATCAGCTGAAGCAGTTTGTTGAGCAGACTGTTGCGTTTGAGCTGAAGCTTGTTGCGTATCGGCGGACGTCGTTTGAGTTTGAGCCGCTGCTTGGGCAGCACCGGAAACCTTGAGCGTTTGACCAGGGTAGATCAAATTTTCGTCTGCTGCAAGGCCGTTCAATGAACGAAGCTTGCCAACCGTCGTGTTTTCAGCCTGCGCGATCGACCAGAGAGAATCACCGTTTTTTACTGAAACCTCATGCGTTGCTTCCGTTGTCTTGTCTTCTTGTTGTCTGGCATCGTTTTTTGCAGGAATTTGCAATGTCTGACCAGTAACGATCAAATGACTGTTCTGATCAATCTTGTTAAGCGTTTCGATTGATTCGACGGAAACGCCGTATTTTTGGGAAAGATCCCAAACAGTGTCGTTTTTAGCAACTTTATGTGCTGTATCGGCATTTGCTGTTGCAGCTGAGGCCAAAAACAAACCTGCAGCACCAGCCGTACCGATTAAAATATTTTTAGCTGTATGATTCAAATAACTACAACTGCTATATAAAACATAGGATGATGCAAAAACTGCATCCGTTGCGCTTGCCGGCTCAAAGACCGGCATCAAGGCCAGCGCTCTTCCTAAAGCGATTGACCAGGGCAAACAGCCTTGCCCCTGATTGGTAAATGCTGTTGCGCAACGTTCTTCAATTCTATTAACAGTCTCTATCCTCCCGATTCAAATACTATGGAATAAGCTCTAATAACACCAACGATAAACAAAGAAACATACTTATCATGTTTCACGGATTATGTCAACAGGGTAAACTTCCCCCTGAAACCCTATACGTACTATTCTAACTGGTAAATGTTGCAAATGTGAGCTAAAAATATTACAAAATGAGTTGCTTTTGTAACAAACATCTCAGTATTGTTGATATAACGGGATTTAAAGGTGAACGTGAAACTTTTGTGAGATATTGATGAAATGACGAAGAATGCCTTTTTATAAAGGCTTTTGTTTGTTGGAGTCATGGATTTCAAAGTTCTCTTTCATTCTAATGTTACATGAATGTTACAAAAGGCTTAAGGGAATCGATGCCAGGGGAAACTCTTGTAAAATACAGGGTTTTGAACGTCAAAGATTGTCAATGAAAGTTCGTGAATGTTACAGTTATGTTAATTATTAAAATCTGAATTTGTCAATCCAATAATTGAGACATTAAATAAGAGTTGGAATTCAAACATTTCTTTAATTTTTATCACTGAAACTTATTGCATTTTGCGTGATAATAGCCTAAAGTTAAAGGGTAGCAGAAACTTTTCTGTTTATTAGAAATATATTAATTTAATTCAAACAAGAAAGAAGTGGGTAATGTGACAGAGATTTATAACTTTTCAGCTGGACCGGCGGTGATGCCAAAGTCAGTCGTCAAGAAGATCCAGGCGGAACTCCCTTCATATAAGGGAAGCGGTATGAGCATTATGGAGATCAGTCACCGATCCTCACTTTACGTCGACATGCAAAATGAGGCCGAAAGCGATCTGCGTCAGCTGATGAACGTGCCGGACGATTATGATGTCCTGTTTCTTCAGGGGGGCGGGACGCTTCAGTTTGACACGATTCCCCTGAATCTGGCACGCAGGGAAAAGACCGTTGCCGTTGTCGATTCCGGACATTGGGCAGTCCGTGCCAGGCAGGAAGCGGATTTGCTGCCGGGAATCTCGACATACGCGGCAGCATCCGGAGAGGCTGAAAATTACACGAAGCTGCCGTATTCTCTGAATTTGGACAGACCTTGCGACTATGTTCACGTCACGCTCAACAACACGATTGAAGGAACGATGTATCGCAAGCTGCCGGACGTAAAGGGAAACGTCGTTGTGGCTGACATGTCGTCAAACATTCTTGCCCAAAGATATAACGTTGAAGATTTTGGACTTATTATGGCCGGAGCACAGAAGAACATCGGCCCGGCCGGATTGACCGTCGTGATTGTCAAGCATTCTCTGCTCGATGAAAGCCAAAACCTGCCTTCAATGCTTGATTACGTCAAGCTTTCAAAGAAACATTCGACGCTCAATACGCCGCCTGTCTTTGCGATTTACGCGGCTGGCCTCGTCTTTAAGCAGCTGCTTGAAGAAGGCGGCGTTGATGCCGCACAAAAGCGCAATGAGGAAAAATCACGCTTGCTTTACGAATTCTTGGACAATTCCAAGCTGTTCAAGTCGCCGGTCTTTGCAAACGACCGGTCAACGACGAATATTCCGTTCGTTACGGGCGACGAAGAATTGGATCGGCGCTTCATCAAGGAGGCAGATGAGGCAGGGTTCAAGAATCTCAAGGGCCATCGACTGGTCGGTGGCATGCGGGCCAGCCTGTATAATGCGTTCCCGCTGGAGGGCGTCAGGGCATTGGTTGAATTCATGGAAAAATTTGAAACGGAAGTCAAGGGGGAAAACTAATGACATTCGATGTTAAGACTTACAACGTAATTGCTCAGGAAGGGATTGACGTTTTTCCAAAGGACTCATATACGGTCAACCAGACGGAAAAGCCGGATGCCTTGCTGATAAGAAGCCAGGACATGCATAAAACTGCTTTTGGAACGAACGTGCTTGCAATCGCTCGGGCAGGGGCCGGATTCAATAATATCCCGCTTGTAAAATGCACGGATCAGGGCACCGTCGTATTCAATACCCCGGGCTCAAATGCCAATGCCGTCAAGGAGCTTGTCGTTGCGCTTTTGATCTTGGCAGCCCGTCCCGTTATTCCTGCGATTCAATGGGCCAAGAAGATGGGCGGCGCAGATGTTTCGCTGCAGACTGAAAAGGGCAAGAACCATTTTGACGGAACGGAACTTCAGGGTAAGCGCATCGGCGTTATCGGACTTGGTTCCGTCGGGTCAAAAGTTGCCCGTGCAGCATATGATTTAGGGATGAACGTTGTCGGATACGATCCCTATATTTCCGTTGAGCATGCCTGGAGGCTTTCCAACGACATTCCGCGCGCGGAATCCCTCGATGACGTTTTGAATGACAGCGACTATGTCACGATTCATATTCCGTATACTGAACAGAACCGCAATCTGATTTCTGCAAAGGAGCTTGCAAAAATGAAGGACGGGGCAGTCCTCCTGAATTATTCGCGCGGCGGAATCGTCAACGATCATGACGTCTGCGAAGCGCTTGATTCCGGCAAGCTGAGGCTTTTCATGACTGACTTCAGTTCTCCTGAAGTGCTTAATCATGACAAAACGGTCGTGACGCCGCACCTTGGCGGAACGACGGAAGAAGCCGAGGTCAACGGTGCCAAGCAGGCTGCAAGAACTTTGCGCAAGTATCTTGAAACGGGAAACATCGTCAATTCGGTCAATTTTCCGACGGTCGAAATGCCGTTTGAGGCACCGCTTCGCCTGACTTTGATTCACCAGAACATCCCCAACATGGTCGGGCGCATCACGACAATCTTGGCAAATCGCGAAATCAACATCGACAACATGATCAACAGGTCGCGCGATAAGATTGCCTATACGGTAATTGATGCGGCCGCTCTTTCCGAAGAACAAGTCGAAGAGCTTGAGAAGGAATTGATGACGATTCCTGAGGTCATTCGCGTCAGGGCATTGCACAATCACGCCTAAGGTATGGTATAATTAAATTCCTTGGCAGGGGCAGACGGAAAGTATTTCCGTTTCCTTAGCGGCATCCGAGTTGCGCATGCGATTTGGACGTCGCTTTTTTAAGATGATGCGTTGAATGCGTTTTCTAGTGACGGTGGCTTTATTTTCTGATTAAACGTTATTTCGGAGGCGCAAGTTCCGATGTTTATCGCAAAAAGACCGTCGCTATGAGCACTGCATTTTTCATGAAGGAAAGCATCGGTGACTTGTTCTATACATTCTGGACGGATGATGTTAGAATGGGAATAACAATTTCTCAGAGGTGAGAATTTATGAGCAAAGCAAAGGTTCTTGCTGCCTGGTTCGTTACGGGTATTTTATGTTTTACGGCCTTTTTCATGTTCAGGAAAAACGGTGCGGAAGTCAAAGTTTACGGAAGCTCAATGGCCCCGACGATTGATTCCGGGCAAAAGGTTTTTATCGATTATCATAAAAAAATCAAGCGGTCGGACGTCGTCGTCTTTGATACCAAAAAGATGTCCGTCAAACCGGAAGAAAGCGGCTATTACATCAAACGCGTCATTGGACTTCCAGGCGATTTCATCGAATCAAAAAACGGAATCATCTATGTCAACGGCAAGAAAATTGATGAAAGCTATCTGAATGAAGAACAAAAAACGGCGGCTTCAACGGGTGATTGGACGCTGCACGATCTCGGCGTGCGCAATCACTGGAAGACGATCGTCGACAGAGTTCCTGAAAACAGTTATTTCGTTTTGGGGGATCATCGTTCGACTTCGGAAGACAGTCGGATGTTTGGCTTTGTTCCCGAGCAGGCTGTCGTAGGCGTAATGGATAAGTGAGAATAGGAGGCTTTTGATGCGTTCGTGCGTCAAAAGCCTTTTTTGAATTACGGATTTTTTGGAGGAAATTAAAATGGGACCGGATTATCCGATCCCATTATCTTTAATTATTGTTCAAAGATTTGATTGGCAAGCGTTCGATTGCGTTCATGAGGAACAGCAAAACGATGACTTCAATCGGCCAGCTGATGATTTCTTTTGGAATTCGCTGAGCCAAAAGGCCATACAAGGCACCTGCCGTTTTGGTCTGGAAGTACATCAAAAAGATCCACATCGTGTTGAAGAATACGTTTGAAATCAGGATCTGAAAGAAAGTGTATATTGCCAGACGCTGCCAGGTAATTTCCTGACGGTGCAAAAATAATCCGGCGATAACGCCCGTGACAAATGCAGAGAAGGTAAATCCGATAAAGAATGACGATCCGGTTGAAAAAACGGTGTTGCTGATCAGGTCGTTCAAAACCAATGCAACCCCACCAAGCCACGGACCGAGGAAATACCCGATCATTGCGGTACCGATAAAGCCTAATCCGACCTTGACGACGTTTTCGGGACCAACCGACAGTTTTGACAGACAAAGCTGAATCGCAATCAGCAATGCACCAAAGGTCAAGGTTCGAGTCGTCAGTTTAGGACTGCTCCATGTAAGTTTTGTCATTAGATAAACATCTCCCTAAAGTTTATTGGGGGAGACAAGCACCAAAAATTATGAAATTGTAATTATGGTGAATGCGGAAGAACCACGCAGGCCAATGACAGGACCTTTCTGCTGACGTTCACATTCCGTTCCGTCAGCCCTTGACGCAGGACTTCCTACCCCTGTAACGAATAATATACCATAGATCGGGTGCAAAATCCACTATGAAACACGAATATTACTGAAAAACTTGACGGTTATCGTTCACTTGCAGCCGGATGTGGTCACGGACGCAGGGAAATGACGTTGTCTCTTATTTCCCTGAATTTGTCATCGTGAGAAACGACAATCACGGTCTTGCCGCAGTCCTTCAAGGCGGAAATCCTGTTTCAATGTCTCTGTACGGACAGATTCATCCAGCTTGTCACTCTGGACATGACGACGAAGAATACCGGAACTGCAAAGAACATCACGAAGCCTGTTGCGAAGTCTGCAGGGAAGGCGGCGAGTGCAGTTACGGCAGCCTTGCCGAACGGAAGACCGGCATCGATGAGACTTTCGGCGAGATAGCGGAGATAGCCGGAAAACATCTTGACGAGGCCGGAGACAATGCCGATTGTAATCAGTGACGGGCTGGAAAGACCGTCATTTCTGTTCAGCAGCCTGTAGGAAACCGCAACGGCCGCCGTCAGCAAAAGGACTTCCATGACGGTCAGGTAGGCATGATTGGCATAGCCGTTCAGAAGATCGAAGACGCCGAGACCGACGGCACCGGAGATGAAGCCGTATTTGAAGCCGAGAAACATCGTGCCCAGGGCAACAAACGTGAAGCCGAGGTCAACGAAGGGATGTCCGACCGGTGACGGGACGTGAATCTGGAACATTGCGAAGACATAGTCAAGCGCAGCGAAGAATGCTGCCCGAATTACTGCGTAAAGCTTTTCATTTCTCATAATAAAACCTTCTTCATAATAGCGTTAAGTGAATTATAGGTTTCGGATGGTTAAAAATCAATTAATAAACGATGTTTTATTTAATTTTCTGATAATGTATCGATACAATTTTGTGCTTGGATGAGATGCCGACTGTGCGGACACAAAAAAACGGATGATTCGCAAAACAGCTGCGAATCATCCGCTGACATAAATTATTTTTGATATGTGTCAAAATGTTCCTTCAAGATGGCGCTGCCGTAAATCAGTGCCTCAATGACGGTGATGAAGAAACTGACCGGAAGATCGGTCACCCAGCTCAGAACAAGGCCGAACCAGATTCCGAACAGGGCGAACAGGAAGTTGAGCACGATCATCTTTTTCAGCGTGTGTGCAAAATACTTGGCTGCCGATGCAGGAATCGTCAGTAAAACGAAAATCAGCAATGAACCGACGATCTGCGCCGTGATGCTGATCGTCAGCGCAAGCATGATCAAGAAGATGATTGAAATCGACTTGTTGAAACGCTGATTATATTCGGCGCCTTGCGAATCAAACGAGTTGTAGGCCAAGCGCTTGAACAGCAGGAAAATGACCAAAAGCAAAAAAATGCTTAATCCGACCAGAATGTCAATGCTTGAGCGATTGATTCCGACGATGCTTCCGAAGAGAATGCTCGTTGCATAATTGGCCTGCTTGTTTGAAAGGGATAGAAACAAAATTCCGAGTCCGAGGAAAAGACCGGAGAAGACGCTGATTGAAGATTCGCGCCGGCCGAGCTTTTCGCCTGAAAAACCGATCAGGAGGGCAGACGAGCAGGTAAACAACAGCATCCCTGAAAGCGGTGAAATGCCGGCAAAGACGCCGAACGAAGCACCGGAAAAACCGATTTCGGACAATGTGTGCGTGAAAAACGAAGTCTGGCGCGCCACGACGAAGACGCCCATGACGCCGCAGATCAGTGCAATGAAAATCCCAGCAATAAAGGCATAGCGCATGAAATCATATTGGAGCATCAGTTCTTGTCCCCCTTGTTGATAAGTTTTCCCGATTTGTCTGCCAAATGCAGTTCGTAGTCGGCATAAGCGGCAATCAATTCAGGATCGTGCGTGATGAACATGATGGTCAGGCCATGTTCCTTCATGACGTTGCGAAGCATTTTCAAGAGTTCGTGCTTGCTTGTCTGATCAAGGCTCGCGGTTGCTTCGTCTAAAATCAAAAGCTTCGGATCGGCACAAAGAGCCTGGGCGAGATAGGCGCGTTGCTTTTCACCGCCGGAAGCGCGTCCGAGCGGTCGGTCGGCAATTTTTGTCAAATTGGTTTCAGAGAGGATGGCGGCCAGTTTTTCTTTGGCTTTTTTGTTCAAAAAAATGCTGCTGGTCTTGAGCCCGAAAGCCGCAAAATCACGAATGCAAAGCGGATATTCGTCATCAATGCTTCGAAGCTGCGGCACGTATTGAACCTGATCTCTTGAAACCATGAACTTGGCGTGTTCTTCGTAGTCATGCGCTAAGTCCGCCAGGAGATGTTTGATCAGAGTCGTTTTGCCGACGCCGTTTTCACCCGTGATACAGGTCAGTTTTCCGCGCGGAATTTCAAATGACAGATTTGAAAAAAGCGTTCGTTCGGGGATTTTCAGATTCAGGTCGGTCACTTTCAAAATAGAATCCATAGTTGTTCTTCTTTCCGATTATTTTTCGATTTCTGCAATTTGACGATATTCCGATTGCAGCCAATTGAAATAGTTCTTTCCTTCTGGCAGTGTCTCCGTTACCTTGACAACCGGGATGTCGTGTTTTTTGCAGAGATTTACGATGTTTTTGACGGTCGTGCCGTCGCTTTGAACATTATACACGAAAAAGGCGATTTCTTTTCGCTTGATTTTATTTTGCAGATTCTTGATGTCCGTATATGACGGATCGCTTTCTTCTTCGACTGCCTTGGCAAAGTGAGCGTTTGCGACTTTGTAGCCCATTTTTTCAAGCGAGTAGTCAAAAACCGGTTCCGAAACGGCCACTGGCTTCTCGATTCTTTCAGCTCTGATTTTTTCGAGTTCGCTGTTCAGTCTGGCGACTTTTTTCTTATAGGCTGCGGCATTTTGCTTGAATTCGGCTTTTTTTGACGGCATTTTTTTTGAAAAAACATTGACTAGTTCGTCCGCAAGCCTTGACATCGTTTCAGGATTGTACCAGAGGTGTTCGTTTTGACCGTCCTTGACGTTCATCAATCTGGCAGCGGAAATGCTCTTTTTGTCCGAAAGTTTTTTGATCCAGTCGTCATATCCGGCTCCGTTTCTGATGATGACGTCGGCATTTGCGGTTTGCTTGGCCGTTTTGGTCGTTGCTTCAAAGTCGTGCGGGTCGATGTTCGGGTTGTCGATAAGGGACGTGACGGTTCCGTTTTTGCCAAGGACTGCCTTGGCCGTTTCGCCATAAAAATCCAGAGTCGAAACCACGTTCAGTTTGTCAGAACTGCTTTTTTTGCTTTGATTCGCGCATCCCCCAAGAATAAGCAGCGTACAGATCGTCAAAAGACATAATGAGAGCAAACGAGTTCTTTTATTCATGCATAATTCCTTTCTTTAACAGCGTACTTGAGTTTTATTTAGTAATTGTTACGGTTAAAATCATAAACGCCCAAAATATGACTGTCAAGCAAGAAACGTTGGTATATCAACCTTATTACGATTTAGCGAAAAATAGTATTACGATGTTAATCGTAATACAAGGCGGAAGATTACGATTTAAAATTTTTTGAATTTTTGCATGAAACATTCGGTGATTGCGGAACGGTCCTATATTCGAAAAGTCGTGTTTTCGTCAAAGAGCGCCAGGCACGTCAATTGCGTTGAGGACACAAAAAAACCTCCGTACGGGGAAATACGGAGGAAAAAAGGAGTATGTGTTGTAGCTGCAGACTGGGGAAAGTCCGCAGCATTATCAGCTTTCCGACGCATCTGAAAGGGGAGAATCAGATGCGGGTGTATTCAAGTTTTGGTGTTCTACTTCAAGCTGTAATTTAATTGTACACAATGGATTTAAAGAAAATATATCGAATTATTTAAGAATTATTTAAGGCAATAATCAGAATCGCCTGTTTCGAAATCGGTACAATACTGCATAAATTCCAAAGGGGTCATTCCGAGTCGTTTCAACAAAAGAATCAATGACAAAAAATCGATGTTTCCGGATTCTTCAAAGCGAGACAAGGTTGATTGCGAGACGATGCCTGCTGCGACCTGCTTTTGCGACAAGCCCTTTTCTTTGCGAAGGGATTTAAATATTTTCCCATAATTCATAAATCTGCCCCCCAAAAAAATAATATGCAAATATGAATAATCAAAACAACAATTGAGTTAATTATAGTATAATGACCTGCATGGCAATATTACAAAAAGATTAAAAAATAGGGGGGTAAAATCGTGTATTTTGTAAAGCGTTCCTTTTCCGGAAGGTACCTTTCGGGTTTTTTGCTCGGACTGATAGTCGTTTTATTGCACGTTGTTTTTGCAGTCGGCTTTCTCCGCATGCAAATCGGCGAATTCCAAAACAGTCCGGAAGCATTTTGTCCATACTATAAATGGATTATGGCAGACACGTTTTGGAGCCTCATTTTTTCGTTAATGATTCCGTTCATGGCAGCGCTCGGAAACAGTCAGATGACATATGATGACGCAAACAGCGGCTTTATCATGCACGTGCTGCAGAAAAAGGGCAAAATCGGCTATGTGCTCGGTTCGCTGACTTCGGTTTATGCGGTCACGTTTATCGAGACCGTGCTTGTTTTGGCGGAAGACGTCATGTTTGTTTTTTTGCTGCTGCCGAACGTTTTGCCGGATCAAGTGCTGAATTCAGGCGAAGGCTACAGTCGTTTGTTCACGTATCACGTTGAATGGATGTACTCTAAACCATTTAAATTGATTTTGTTTTATATAGTTCTGTCAGGGTGTGCGGCAGGATTGTTCGGAATGCTGACGGCCGTTTGCGGACTTTATTTTTCAAACAGGTTCATGGTCATGTTCAGCGGCTTTATCATCGGGTTGATCTTCTTCGTGTTGGCCAATCAGCAAATTGTCAATCTGCCGTCGTTTTTGCTGGTGCTTCCGGTCATGTCGCAGATGTACCTGCCGTCGCTTGGATGTTTGGCGGCCTTTTATCTGGTCTGCGTCGCGCTGCTTTTTGTCTTTCAGATTGTCGGGGTAAGAAAGCATGCAAGCATATAAGTATCTCTTGAAAAAAACGTCGAAAAAATCGCGCATCAAGGCTCTTGTTTTGGGATTGGCCGTTTCGGTTTTGACTTTTGCGTCCGTTCTTTCAAAATGCAGAGCCAATATTGCAATAGGGAGTAAAGGCGACACTGAGCTCGGCAGAATGTTCGTTGCGAGTTTTTCGAATCTTCAGTATTGTGAATTGGGACTGTTTCCCGTTTTTTCGGCCATTTTTTTGCTGTTGTTGACTGATTGCGGATTTGAAAGGGAAATGTTTGTGTTGAAACAGCCTGAAAAGATCGGACGTTTGACAAGGTCGAAGGTCTTTTTAGCCTGTTTCATGCTGACTTCCGGCGCCATTTTGGGCCTGTTGGTTTTTGCAATCTTTTTTGGCGGCAGATATCAGGTGCAAAAAACAACCTTCTTTTGCCTGGCAGGGGATTTGAGCTTGTTTTTTTTAGCCTGGTTTGCTTTCGGGTGCATGACGTTTGCTTTGGAAAACGTGCTGTCAAAACCTTTAACGTGGCTGTTGTTTCAAATCGTGTTTTTGATTGAAGCCAAAACGTTCGAATTTTTTGGCATTTCCGTTTGGATCATGCACGGTTTGCTGATTCCCGATGCAACAAGCTTTGGTTTTTTTGAATTTGCATTGGACTGTTTGATCAATGCAGGCTATGCCGTTTTGGCGTCTGAAATTTTCAAGAAGACTCTTTTTAGAAGGGAGCGCTTGAGTTGAAAGCTTTTGGAAAACTTTTTTCAAGAAACATGAAACTGATGCTCGGAAATGTTTGGCGCCGCGAACTGATCATGCTTGTTTTGTGCGTCATTGCCGTTTTTCAGTATGCCAAAATTGGACAAAGGCCGCTTTTTAGCGACGTGATGCAGGGTATTTCCGATTTCAGAGGCAATCCGTACTTTCCGATGTCATGGTTTTTGATCGTGATTTTTAATCAGGTCGTCATCGGTGATTCCTTTCGCAAATTGATTTTGCATGACTATCCGTTGGTCGCAAGCATCAGTCTTGGCAGGTATCTTTTTTGTTCGGTTCTGAATCTGTTTTCGGTCGGAGGAGCAAACGTTTTGCTGCTGTTGGTTATGACGAGGCATCATTCTCTGCATTTTACATGGACCGCAGCGTTTTGCCTGCTCTTGTTTTTAGCGTGCTTTGCCTTCCTGACGCTGATTTTTTCGCCCGTAATCTGCGAAGGGCTAGTCGTCATCATTGCGGTTTTGACAATTTTTGCCGACGGGATGCCGTTTTTTGGCCGGTTGATGTTTGTCAGAGGAACGGCGATTTTGCCAGGGGATGTTTTGGCAGCATTGCTGATGCTGATCATCATCGCTTGGTGCGGTTTTAGAATCAAGCAGTTGGATTTTATTTGAGGTGATTTTTGATGAGCAGCATCGTAAAAATTGAACACGTAACTAAAAAAATGAAGAGCCTTGTGGCTTTGGACGATATTTCGCTTGAAATTTCCGAACCGGGCATTTACGGCTTCGTTGGTCCGAACGGGTCCGGTAAAAGTTTGATCTTCAAGACGATTCTTGGCTTTTTGAAACCTGATTCGGGGCAGGTTTTCGTGCACGGAAAGAAGCTTCGAAAAGACGTCCTGTTTGCCGAAGACACTGGGTATTCAATGGTCGAATATGCGGCCTTGGCCGACAAGACCGGCAGGCAGAATCTGGAACTGATGGATATTTTGGCGTCTGAAAAACACGATTTGGACAAGCTTTTGAGATATGTCGGGCTCGATCCGAACAATCAGAGAACGTACAAGGAATACTCGCTTGGGATGAAACAGCGCCTGCTTTTGGCGATGGCGATGCTGTCCGATCCGAGTCTTCTGATTTTTGACGAGCCGACCAATGCTTTGGACGAAGACGGTCAAGAATTTTTGAAGCGACTCGTGCTTGAACAAAGAAAACGCGGCAAAACCTTGCTGATTTCCAGTCACGACAAGACGTTCATCAACGACGTGGCGGATAAGATCTATTACGTGAGCGAAGGCAGGATCAAAAAAGAGGTGGTTAATTGCGATGAAAAAATTGACGAATAAAGGCTTTGTCGGCATCGGACTCGTCTTGTTGGCTTTGGTTTCGGCAGGTCTCTTGTTCGTTCGGCATGAAAATGCAGCGCTGGCCCGACAGTATAAAATCGTTCGCTGCAGCGCAAAGGCTGGAACGAAAATTTCCGGCAAGCAGATTGAGATTGAACGCTACGTCGAAAAGGTCGAACCGAAGAAAGTTTGTTTCAAACTGATCGTGAACAGCCAAAAGGCGCAATCTCTGAAAAATCTGCAGCTGGTCAATACGCCTGACGGAACGGTTGATTATTTTGACTCGTACAAAGTCAACGGCAAGGTTTCGGAAGGACTCAAGCTCAAGCCGGGCAGAAACGTCATTGAAGGAAAAATAAATAAGGAAGATTTTGGCAAAAAAGGCGTCAAGACCGTGCTGTGGTACAAGCTCGGCAAAATGAAATATGCTGAATATTTTTTTGAATGATGAGGAAAATATGGCTCGAAGTGAAAAACCGGTTGATTTGCAGTTGATTGCAAATCTAAACCGTTTTTTTCGTATGCATGACAAGCTCCTGCTGTGATGAAAATAAGCAAAAAGAGTCTGAGGCCCGATTTTACGGGCAAATCCCAAGAATCACCGTTTTGCCCGTAAGGACGTCTTGGCGCACGGATTGAGCAGCACTGCATTTGGCAAAATCGGCCGCATTGATGAAAATTGGAACTTTGTTCGTAAACTTCTTTGCAAGTATTTTCACTCTTTGCCGTCAATTTGACTTGCTTTTTCATGAAAATATTTTAAAATATTTAAGTGTATTTTTGAAAAGAGGGGGGAAGAGAAATGTTTTCCAATAAGCATCCCGGCACGCCTGGCTTCTAGCTCAAGCAATTCCTTGCTTAAGTCAGGTGATTGCTTGAGTGACTGAACCGATTAAACTAGTCATAAAAGCAAAGGATGAAAAAAATGAATACTTTAGAGCAAAATGCAAGCAAGAAATATACGCCATGGCTGATTTTGACGCTGCTCGACTTCGTCACGATCATCAGTTTTGAAAACATCTTTTATCCCTTTCAAAATCAGGGATTATCGGTTGTCATCTCATGGATCTTCATGTTGTTTGCCTACGTTATCCCTTATGAACTGATCGTCAGTCAGCTCGGCTTGACGTTTGATCAGCAGGCCGGCGGGTTGGCGTCCTGGATCAGGCGCGGAACCGGCAGCGATCTGTTCGGATATGCGACGTCTTGGATGTACTGGGTTCAGACGATTCCGTACCTCGTTGACGTGTCAAACTCGGTCATCGTTTCGTTCAGTTGGATTATCCTCGGGGATGCGACGCTTGGAAAGCACATGTCGACGTTTACGTTCGGCTTGCTGACTTTTGCGATTATTCTGGCATTTATCTTATTGGAAAACTTCTTCAAAGACTCGCTTGAAATCCTGTCTTTGATTGGCGGCGGCGCAATGTTCATCATGTCGATGCTGTTCGTCTTGATGACTTTTTGGGCAGTGACGCACGGTGCGCACATCGCAACGCAGCCGTTTAATCTTGAAGCCTTCAAGCCGAGTTTTTCTCTTCACTATTTCTCAACGACCGGTTTGCTTATTTTTGCGATGTCCGGTGCCGAACTTGCGGCTCCTTACATCAGCAAAATGAAAAATCCCAAAAAAGAATTTCCGCGCTCAATGTGGGTGCTTGCGCTTATGACGGGTGCTTTGACGATTTTTGGAACGTTGTCGCTTGCGGTCTTCTTTGATGCCAATCACATTCCGCAGGACTTCAAGATGAACGGTCCGTACTATGCATTCAAATTATTGGGCGAAAAGCTCGGGATGGGCAGCGTTTTGATGTACGTGTTTGCTGTCGTTCAGGCATTCTTCATGCTGGCGCAGCTTGCAATCTTGATCGACGCCGCCAGCCGTGTATTTGCCGGGGACGTCAACCAAAAGTATATGCCTAGCTGGCTGACGAAGAAAAACAAGAATGGTCGCCCGATTCACAGTTATACGCTGACGGCCGGAATTTCGCTTGTTTTGCTGCTTTTGAGCGGAACGCTTCCAAGCATCAACTCAATCTACAATTGGCTGCTCAACCTGAACGGCATCGTTTCACCGTACAAGACGTGCCTTGTTTTCGTGGCTTTTTTGGCCGTGCGCTATCGCCAAAACGAGTTCAGCTCGGATTACGTCTTCATCAAGAATCGGAAAGGAGCGTTGGCCGTCGGCTTTTGGTGCTTCATATTCACGTTCGTGTGCGCAACGATGGGCTTTATTCCGCAAAATGCAGAGTTTGGAACCAAGCAGTTCGATCATGAGCTTCTGATGAACTTCTTCTTCGTCTTCCTGATCTTCGGCATGGGCTTCATCTTGCCGCTTTTGCGCAAGCTTGAGCTCAAACGAGGGCAGGCAAAATGAGAAAGTATTTGAAAATCGCCGTGACCGCTGAAGTGAAAGCTTTGGTTGAAGAGCCGTGGGAAACGGTGCTGCTTTCAGAAAAATTGAACGGTGCGGAACTTGCCTGCATCGCTTTTATGAAAAACGATGCCGAAGCAATGAAAATTGCTGAAAAAATTAAAGCAAAAGCGCGCCTTGAAATTCCGATCGTTGAAGTCGATGCAGGCGCCATGAATCAAAGCACTGCATTTATCAAGGAAAAAGCAGAAAATTACGAGCAAAAAAACGTCCCCGGCTTCTTGCTCGACCTGGTCAACTTTGCGGATGAAAAACGGACGACATTTGCGACTCCCGGACATCACAACGGAAAGTTCTATGCGATTCATCCGGCGGGCGCCGTGTTCAAGAACTTCTTCGGGGAGCGCATGCTCTGTGCCGACACAAGCGATACCGTGCCGGAGCTTGGCGACACGCTGACGCACGGCGGAACGCCGCTTGATGCGGAAAAACAGGCCGCGCGTGCCTTCAATGCCGACAAGGCCTACTTCTGCACGAACGGAACGACAAGCTCCAACACAATCTGCGCGAGTGCCTGCTTGACGCCTGGGGATCTGGTGTTGTTTGACAGAAACAACCACAAGTCGCTTTACAACAGCGCGCTCGTGATGACGGGGGCCAAGCCCGTGTATCTTAAAACGGATCGCAATCCGCTGGGACTGATCGGACCGCTTGTCGCAGACGAACTGACCGAAGAAAAGATCAGGGAACAAATTGCCAAGGTTGATCCGAAAAAGGCGCAAGCCAAGCGGCCTTTCAGGCTGGCCGTCCTGCAGCTTGAAACGTATGACGGGATTTTTTATGATGCCAAGTGGATCCTGGACAGGATCGGCAAGTTGTGCGACTATGTTTTGTTCGACTGCGCCTGGGGCGGATACGAACAGTTCGTTTCCTCAATGAAGAAACTGTCGCCGCTTCAGCTTGAGCTTGGTCCGGAAGATCCCGGCATTTTGGTTACGCAGTCCGTTCACAAGCAGCAGGCCGGTCTTGCGCAGACGTCGCAGATTCTGAAGAAGGATGCACACATCAGGGGACAGGAGCGCTACATTGACCACAAGCGCTTCAACAATGCCTACCTCAAGTATGTGACGACCAGCTACTCCTATCCTGTCTACGCTTCGCTGACGGTCAATGCGGCCATGGCAGAAGCTTCGGGCAACAGCGCATTTTGGCAGGATACCGTGGATGCGTGCTCTGCATTTTGCAGGAGAATGGAGGACAGCAGCCTCTTCACGACGGTCCGGGACGTTGAAAGCTTCAGGAGATGCGGTGCCGGAGAAGCCATTCAAAGCCCCGTCAAGATTGTCGTGAAGTGTCCCGGAATCAACATCGAATCCGGTGAATACGAAGAAGGTGGCATCCCGGGGCCGGTTGTCGGAAAATACCTCATGGAACACGGCATCGTGCCTGAGAAATCCGACCTGTACTCGCTTCTGTTCCTGGTGACGCCGGGAAGTCCCGCCGCAGACCTTGACGTCCTGTACCGCACGCTGATGGAATTCGAGCGGCTCTACCTGGACGACGTTCCGGTCGAAACGGCGCTGCCGCGTCTGTACGGGATGAACCGGGAACGCTATGAGGGCGTGATGCTTCACGGCCTGTGCGACGAAATGCACTCATACTACAGCAGTCGGCAGACGTGGCATCTTCAGCGCGACCTGTTCATCAAGAAGACGTTCAACGACTATGAAATGCTTCCTTATGATGCGGATCTTGCTTTCATGCGAAACGAGGGCGAATTGGTCGATCTTGACGACATCATCGGACGCATCGCGCTTGAAGGCGCGCTTCCCTATCCGCCCGGAGTCTTCATCGTCGCTCCCGGCGAACGCTGGCAGCAGCTTGACGTCGATTACTTCAGGCTGCTGATGGGCGCAATGGACGAGTTTCCGGGATTTGATCCCGAGATTCAGGGGATATATCTTGAGAAGGATGAAAACGGAAAACACGTGGCGAAGGGATATGTGCTGAAAAACAAGGTGTGAAGCCGAACGGTCATGACCCCGTACGCAAGCTTTGGACGACCGAAGGCGAGCTTGTCTCGTCTAGGGAGTCCTTGCTTGCGATAGGGGGAATATGAGGCGGAACCCGATTAGGACAAGGTGTGAAGCCGAACGCTCAGCCCCCGCGTATCCAAGGCGCGCTTGCGACGGGTAAGCTCGTCTTGCCCGAGCGAGGGTGCTTGGGACAAGGGGGCTATGAGGCGAAACCCGATTATGAAGGTGTGAAGCCGAACGCTCATGACACCGTACGCAATTGAATAATGATTTGAAATCCGTGCCAATGATGGCGCGGATTTTTTCTTATTCTGGGCTGTGCGCCAAGATATCATTCAAATTTTACGGACAAAGCACCATTTTTTGCTGATTTGTCCGTAATCGGCATTTTTCTGGCAGGCCATTTACGGACAAACTCTCAATTTTCAGCGATTTGTCCGTAAACGGCAGTGATTTTGACAAATGCAGTGCTGCGCATCATCTGCTCAATTACTGCACCTGACCTCGGCTACGGGCAAAACGTTGATTTCTGAGATTTGCCCGTAGTCTGAGATCACACTGCTTTGGCGAAGGTAACCGAGTAGAACATTTTTTCAATTTTGGATGATTTTGTTCTACTTTCG
>UMJI01010520.1_pt1 | contig 21014 bp, 13 predicted proteins | sample 1965991 | NCBI WGS metagenome assembly UMJI01 (sample SAMEA4836140, study PRJEB28245) | human gut metagenome | biome: gut microbiome; material: fecal sample | place: Denmark | collected 2008
CGTAATCAGTACCACTGCCATGAGGCACATCACTGCCACTTCTTTCCATACATACACCAGTGGTACACCTTCAATCATCAGTCGGCGGACGGTTTCTACGTACCAGCGTGCGGGAATAAGGCAGGAGAGGACCTGCAGAATGCCCGGCATACTTTCTATCGGGAAGATAATGCCCGACAGGATGATGGTGGGTATCATCAGTACCATGGCCGACACTAACAGGGCAGCTACTTGCGTATGGGTGATGCAGGAGATAAGCAGTCCCAATGCCAGGGATACGAAAATGAACAATAGGGATACGCCTAACAGGGCAGGCAGGCTTCCGGCTATCGGTACATCGAGCACAAAGACGGAGAGCAGCAGGATGGTCGTCAGGTTCAGCAGGGAAAGCACGAAATAGGGAACTGCCTTCGACAGAATGATGAACAGCGGGTTAACAGGAGAGACCAGCAGGACTTCCATCGTGCCTGTTTCCTTTTCGCGTACGATGGAAATGGAGGTCATCATGGCACAAATCAGCATCAGAATCAATCCCATGACTCCCGGAACAAAGTTGTAGGCACTTTTCATCTGCGGGTTATAGAGCAGTTTATTGTACACCATGGCAGGCTGCTTATCCGGTTGTGAATAGGCTGGGGTGGTTGTAGTTTGTCGGAGAGTCAGCATGGCTTGCCTCAGAATTGTCTGTGCATACGTGCTCCGTGTGACGGCCAGGTTCGGGTCGGTGGCATCGGCTAAAATCTGTATCTCTTCCGAATCAAAACGCAGGCGATGCAGGTCGGAGGGAAAGACTACAGCCAGTTCGATGAGGTTGCGTCGGAACAGCCGTTCGATTTCGTCGGGAGACTGGACGACATATTTCACCGTGAAATACTCGCTGGCATCCAGTTGCTCCATCACTTTCCGTACATCCGTCTGGAGGGAAGGTGCAAGGATGGCAGTCTGTACATTGCGCACTTCGGTCGAGATGGCAAAGCCGAAAAGGATAATCTGTACAATCGGCATGCCTATCAGTATCAGCATGGTACGCCGGTCGCGCAGGATATGGTGAAATTCTTTTCTGACAAAAGCGATAAACTGTTTCATGGCTGTTCTGTTTGCGTGTGAGTAAAGGCATGTTCTCCTCGTTGGGCTTCACGTGCTAATTTTTGGAAGACTTCGTCCATGTCTCGGGCATTAAAACGGTGCTTCAGTCCGTCGGGAGTATCCAGTGCCCGAATATGTCCGTCCACCATCATGGAAATACGGTCGCAATATTCAGCTTCGTCCATGTAGTGCGTCGTGACAAAAATGGTAATCCCCTGGTCGGCAGCCTGATAAATCAATTCCCAGAACTGACGGCGGGTAGCCGGGTCGACTCCTCCGGTCGGTTCGTCCAGAAAAACCAGTTCCGGACGGTGGAAGATAGCTACCGAAAAGGCCAGCCGTTGCTTCCATCCTAAAGGCAGCGAACGGACCAGGGTATGCTGCTCTTCGTAAAGCCCGATACGCTGTAAGGTTTCTTCTGTGCGCTTGCTGATTTCCTTGGCATTGACACCATAGATACCTCCGAACAGACGAAGATTTTCGCGTACGGTCAGGTCCTCATAAAGTGAAAACTTCTGGCTCATGTAGCCGATTCGCTTTTTGATTTCTTCGCTTTGTGTCCGTACGTCAAACCCCATTACTTCAGCCTTTCCTTCGGAGGGGAGACTTAGCCCGCACAGGATGCGCATGGCGGTAGTCTTTCCGGCCCCGTTGGCCCCTAGGAAGCCGAAGATTTCTCCCCGTTGTACAGAAAATGAAATGTGGTCTACGGCCGTGAACGAGCCGAATCGTTTGACGAGGTTGTCCACCTGGATAATGGGCGGAGTATGTTTATCGACGGTTTTTCGTTGCAGGCCGGGAGGGCATAGAATCTCGCTGAACTGCTTCAGTATGGCTTCCGGACGGTCAATGCCTTTAATTTCTCCTTCGTAAAGAAACGCCACCCGGTCGCATCGCAAGGCTTCGTCCATGAAAGGAGTGGATACGACGAGGGTAATGCCTTCCTGCCGGAGGTAGGCTAACATCTCCCAGAACTCCCGGCGTGAAACGGGGTCTACGCCGGTAGTCGGTTCATCCAGAAAGAGGACTTTCGGGGCGTGAACCAGTGCACAACACAAAGCCAGCTTCTGCTTCATTCCTCCCGACAATGCACCTGCCCGACGCTGCTTGAAGGGGGCAATCTGTTCATAAATAGCGCGTATCCGCTCGTAGTTTTCTTCAACGGTCGTATGGAATACAGTGGCAAAGAAACGCAGGTTTTCTTCTACCGTGAGGTCCTGATACAGAGAGAAGCGCCCCGGCATGTAACCTACGCTCTGTCGTATCGTACGGAAGTCGGCCCGTACATCCGCATCCAGTACCCGGGCACTTCCCTGGTCCGGCAGCAGCAAGGTGGTCAGGATGCGGAACAGGGTACTTTTCCCTGCTCCGTCCGGACCGATGAGGCCGAACAGTTCTCCTTGCTTTACGCTGAAGGATACATCGCGCAGGGCTTGCACCTTTCCGTAACTTTTGCTTACATGACTGACTTCTATGAGGTTTTTCATGTCACTTTCGGTTTTCAGAATTTGACTTTCCCGTACATGCCCAGTTTGATGTGTCCGTCGTTTTCGACGGCTATTTTGACGGCATATACCTGGTTGGCCCGTTCGTCGTTGGTGAGGATGGTTTTGGGCGTAAATTCCGCTTCCTCGGAAATCCAGACTATCTTGCCGGGATAATTCCTGAGTTGTGCATTGCCGAAATCGGCAAAAACGGTGACCTCGTTACCTAATTTCACCGACTCCAATTGTGAAGAGGTGAGGTATGCCCGCAGGAAGATGTGCTCCATATCGGCTATCTTGAACAGCGGTTTTCCTATTGTAGCCAGTTCACTGGGTTCGGCATACTTTGCTAAGATGGTTCCGTTGATGGGAACGGTGATATGGCATTTTTTTAATTGGTCTTCCACTTGTGCCACCTGGATGGCGACTGATGAACTTTGTTCTGTCAGGCTGGCGGTGGTATTCCCCAACGAAGAAAGTTGCGCTTCCAGTTGCCGGTTGAGTACCGCCAACTGTGAATCCCAGTCATCCAGTTGTTTGCGGTTGGCAGCTTGTGCTTTAAGCAGCTTCTCCACCCGGTCGCGTTCCCGCTGTGCCGTAGCAATCTGTGCTTTTGTGGCAGCTATTTGCCGGTGGATGTCGGGGCGCTGGCTCTCCACCGATTTCATCTGTGCCTCCAGCTGTCGTTTCTTCAAATAAAGCTGCACCGTATCAATCAGTCCGACTTCGGTTCCTTGCGTAAAGTGCATACCTTCTTCCGCATTCAGGTAAAAAAGTTTCCCGGTAGCCTCGGAAGATACCACTATTTCCGTCGCTTCGAAGGTACCGGTGGCATCAAATTCGTCTTTGGAGCCGCAGGCAGTCAGGCAAATCAGCAGCAAAGTTTGAAATACATATCTTTTTTTCATACGCTTGAGTATTTTAGGGTGAAACGGGTTAGTTGGTCAGGTGTTTTCTTTGGTGTAGATGCATGAGCAATTGCACTTCATGTACGGCTTTGGTTTGACGCGCGAGATTCTCGGCTGTAATTTCTTTCAGCATGTCACTGACGCTCATCGTGCCGTTAGCTACTTTGGCCTGGGTAGACCGTCGGATGTTTTCCCGTAATCGGATAATCTCCTCGTCTTCTTTCATTTGCTGGCGAAGACTTTGGATGGTGCCGTCTTCTTCTGCCAGTTGTAAGTGTGTGTTGAATAAGAATAAGTCGCGTTCGTTTCTAATTTGCTGGATGCGGTTGTCCAGATTTTTCCGGTCGTTCTTCAGGGTGTACAGGCTTCCGAAATTCCAGGTAAACCGGGCTCCGACCAAGTAGTAGGTTCTGAACTTGTCTTTCAATATATCCAGTCCCGGATTGCCGTAGGCTCCTTGTGCAAAAAGACTAAAAGCAGGAAGGTAACCCGTCTGTAACCCCTTTCGTTGTACAGAGACAGTCTGTTCTTGTGCCTCATACCACCGTAGTTCAGGACGGTTGAATTCAGATGCATTCGTTGCCACAGGGTCTGGACGTACTAACCGGGTTTGTGCCGGAAGTTCTTTTCCTGTAAGTAAGGACAGCATGCGCAGATAGGCCATACGGTTGTTTTCTAACTGGATACGCTGCTGCTTGGTTTGAAGAATCTCTACCTTTACCGCGTCTACGTCTGCATCATTGGCTGTGCCGTTTATCCGGTAAGCCTCTACCGTTTTCTGGTTGCGTGCGAGCTCTTCTTCTAATAGTATATTCTGTGCCAGTTGCTCGTCCAGTAACAGGATACCGAAGAATACCTGATTCACCCTTTCTTCCAGTGCATATAGGCTCGTATCAAGCTGTCGCTCGTGTTCTTCGGCTTCGGCTTTGACCTGAGCTTTCTGGTTGCGGATTTTCCCTCCGTCCCATATATTCTGTTTGATTTCAATCAATGCCTGATACTGGTCTTTGGGTAGCCCTTTCATGCCCAATCCCGGAATCTCGAACGGAAAGGTGGTGGCTTCACTTTGATAAGAAATTTTCCCGCTCACGCTGATTTGGGGCAGATTACCTTTTGCCACATTTGATAGCGTATATTGTTCAGACAGTTGAATCAAGTCGTATTGCCGTACCAGCGGATAGTTCTCACGGGCCTGCTGTTTGCAACTTTCCAAGGTGATTTGTGCCTGACTTATCACACTCAGGCTCCATGCACACAAAAGGAGAAATGTTCGTATCATAGGCATTGGGTCTTTATTAAAAGGTTGTACGACAAAGATAGAGGGTTTTATGTAATCTTTCGGTCCTATATGTGTGACGGAATGTTCTTTTTGTTCGATAAATGCTTGTTTATGTCGTAAAAAAGGCCTGAAATATTATCTTTGCAGGAAAACACGGTGTCAAATGAAATCGAATCATCTGTTGCTACTGACATTGAAGAAAGTGCGTGAACATGTGGGAGAAGGGACGAATACCTCCCGCTTTCTTACTTCCGAATTGGGGTTACTTCGTTCCATTCAGGGAATAGCCAACGTAATTCATTTTATCCCGATGGAAGGGCAGCCCTATCGGTTGACTGAGGGGCGAGTGGTGTTTTTTCGTGCGGGGACGCTTCGGCTGCGTATCAACCTTCGTGAAGTGGAATTTAAGGCGGGTGATTTGCTGGCGGTATCTCCGGGAACGGTATTTGAGTTCCTTTATATATCATCTGATTTGGATTTAGCTATGCTGGCCTTTTCAAACAGCTTAATGGAGAACTGGCAAAAAGAGGATTTGTTGCAGACCTATTTGCAGGGTAGATTGTTTTTGCATCTATCTTTAACAGTGAAGGAAGTGCAGCGCATGGAGCAGTTGTTTGCCTTACTGTGGGAAGTCGTACACGACCGGCCTTTTCCGAGAGCTTCCGTGCAGAGCTTGATTTCTCTGTGCTTTCATCAACTGGATTTTGTCAGGAAAATCAGTCAATCCACTGAAAGTCAGCAACACACGCGGCAGGAGGAAGTTTTCAATCGTTTTTTAGAGTTGGTCAATAAATATGCGGCTCGTGAGCGGAGCATTACGTTTTATGCCGATCGGCTTTTTCTGACACCGCGTTATTTGAGTACACTGGTCCGTCAGGCCAGCGGACGCACAGTGATGGACTGGGTAAATGAGGCGGTGATGCAGGAGGCCAAGCTGATGTTGCGTCACACGGATAAGCTGGTTTATCAGATTGCCGATGAGTTGAATTTTCCTAATGCGTCATTTTTCAGCAAGTATTTCCGACGCATGGCAGGAATGACTCCTAATGATTATCGAAGAAAAGACGAATAAGGAGTTTCGTGTTTATCAGGCATTTTCTTCTTTCATGGGAGTTCTGTCTATGCGCAGTGATTTCAGTACCGGAATGGTAAGAGGAAGCGCTAACAGGAAAGAACATAAATCGGCTGCGGCCTGACACATTTCCACACCTTGTAACTGCAGAAAGTACGGCAGAATTAGTATTAAGGGGATGAAGAATAAACCTTGGCGGGAGGAGGAAAGAATGACGGCTCGGCGAGGTTGGCGAATAGTTTGTAGCAGCATGTTACACAGTATCACCCAGGCTCCTAATGGGAGCGTGATGAGTTGCCAGCGCAGGGCTTCGGCTCCTACGGCGATAACTTGCGGGTCTTCTTTTCGGAACCACGAGACTACTTCCGGGGCATAAATGTAGCCGATGAGGGAGCAGATGGCTAAGAAGATAACGCCTACTTTCACACAGTACCAGAATCCCTGGCGGACACGGCGGTTTAATCCTGCTCCGTAGTTAAATCCGCATACTGGCTGAAATCCCTGTCCGAAACCGATGACAAAGGAATTGATGAACATACAGATGCGGGTTACAATGGACATTCCGGCAATGGCAGCATCTCCAAAGTTTCCGGCTGCTACATTCAATAGGATAGTCGATACACTGGCCAGTCCCTGACGGCAGAGAGAAGGACTTCCTCCGTATACGATTTCTTTCAGATAGGCTGGAGTGGGAGTAAAATGTCGGTAATGAATGCGGATGTTTTCTCCTTTCCAGTCCATGAAAAGCAGGATGGTGAAGCTGCATACCTGACTGATGAAGGTCGACCAGGCGGCTCCTGCAATTCCCATGTCGAATACGAATATCAATAGCGGGTCAAGTCCGATGTTGAGTACGGCCCCCACAATGATGCCAATCATGGCATAAACGGCGTTCCCTTGGAATCGCATCTGGTTATTGAGCACCAGAGAGGAGGCCATAAAAGGGGCTCCCAACAGGATAATTCCTAAATAGGTCTTGGCGTATGGAAGAATGGTGGGGGTAGAACCCAATGCCCGGCAGATAGGGTCCAGGAAAAGCAGACCGACAAGCGCGATGGCACAACCGATGAGGAATGCACTAAAGAAGCCCGTAGCCGCCATCTTTTCCGCACTGCGGTAGTCGCGTGCGCCTAATCTTCTGGAAATAAAATTGCCTGAACCGTGTCCGCAGAAAAAACCGAATGCCTGAATGATGGCCATGATGGAAAAAGAAATACCTACAGCCGCAGTAGACTGGGTATTGATTTTTCCGACAAAATAGGTGTCGGCCATGACATAGAAAGAAGTGACCAGCATACTGATGATGGTCGGAACGGCCAGTCCTCGGATAAGGCGAGGTACCGGTGCCGTGGTCATAAGCGTATATTTATCTTGGGGCATAGGTTGTCTGCTTGTAGATGTGGGCAAAAGTACGAAAAAAATCCCCCTTATTTTCCTAAAAATGGGCAAATAAGGGGGATGAAATGTAAAAAATAAGTACTGATATAGTCTGCTGAAAATTAGAATCCAGCCAGTTCAACCACTTTGTCAACTGCGGCATTCAGTCCGTCAGGGTTCTTACCACCGGCAGTAGCGAAATGAGGCTGACCACCGCCACCGCCCTGAATCAGCTTAGCAGCTTCACGCACCAGTTGACCAGCATTCAGTCCAGCTTTCACCTGGTCTTCGCTCATGGTTACAGTCAGTAACGGCTTGTTTTCGAATACACTACCGATAACCACAAACAGATTTTCTGTGAACTGTCCTTTCAACTGGAAAGCAATGTTCTTCACTGCATCTGCCGGCATCGGAAGTACAGCTTTGATAACTTTCACGCCATTGATTTCTTTTGCACCTTCAATCAGCTTGTTCTTAACGGCAGCTTCTTTCTCTTTCATGAATTCTTCCATCTGTTTCTTCAAACCGGCGTTTTCTTCGATGTACTTGGAGATAGCAGCCTTCAAGTCGGGTGCATTGTTGAACAATGCTTTCAAGTCGTTGATGGTATCTTGTACGGTATCGAACATTTCTTCTACTTTCGCACCGGTAACTGCTTCAATACGGCGTACACCTGCAGCTACAGAGCTTTCAGAAATGATTTTTACCATACCGATTTTTCCGGTAGCCGATACATGTGTACCTCCACAGAATTCGATAGATGAACCGAACTGTACGACACGAACTTCGTCACCGTATTTTTCGCCGAACAGGGCAATAGCACCCAGTTCCTTAGCCTTTTCAATCGGCAGGTTACGGTATTCAGTCAAAGGTACATTTTCACGAATCTTGGCATTTACCAGGTGTTCTACTTCACGAATCTGTTCCGGAGTCACTTTCTGGAAGTGAGAGAAGTCGAAACGCAGTGAATCAGGAGTTACCAGAGAACCCTTCTGTTCTACGTGAGTACCTAATACCTGACGCAAAGCTTCGTCCAGCAAGTGCGTACAAGAGTGGTTAGCAGCACAAGCAGCACGCTTATCTGTATCTACACATGCCATCATCGGAGCTTCCAAGTGTTCCGGAAGTTTCTTGGCAATGTGAATCGGAAGGTTGTTTTCCTTCTTTGTATCAATGATGTCGATAGTTTCAAATTCGCTCACCAATACACCGGTATCACCTACCTGACCACCACTTTCTGCATAGAACGGAGTCTCGCTCAATACAATCTGGTAGAGAGTCTGGTTCTTTTGTTTAATCTGGCGGTAGCGCAGGATGCTGGTTTCATATTCTGTATAATCGTAACCTACGAAAGTAGTTTCACCTTCTTTCAGGGTAACCCAGTCACCAGTTTCTACTGCAGCGGCATTGCGGGCACGTTCTTTCTGTTTCTGCATTTCAGCTTCGAAGCCTTTCACGTCGGCTGTCAGACCGTTTTCACGCAAAATCAGCTCTGTCAAGTCGAATGGGAATCCGAATGTATCATATAATGTAAATGCATCCACTCCACTGATTTCGGTCTTGCCGGCAGCTTTGGTTTCGTGCATGGTCTTTTCGAGCAGACGGATACCTGTTTCCAATGTACGGAGGAATGATTCTTCTTCTTCCTTCATCACTTTTTCAATCAAAGCCTGCTGAGCTTTCAGTTCAGGGTAAGCACCACCCATGTTTTCAATCAGCACCGGAACCAGCTTGTACATGAATGGCTGTTTCTGTCCGAGGAATGTATAAGCATAACGAACTGCACGACGCAGGATACGGCGGATGACATAACCAGCCTTTGCATTTGAAGGCAACTGACCGTCAGTGATAGAGAAAGCGATGGTACGGATGTGGTCAGCAACTACACGCATAGCCACGTCTGTCTTTTCATCGTCTCCGTATTTCTTGCCAGACAAATCACCAATCACTTTGATGATAGGCTGGAATACATCAGTATCATAGTTGGATGTTTTTCCTTGCAGTGTACGTACCAGACGTTCAAATCCCATACCGGTATCAATCACTTTGGCTGGAAGCGGTTCCAGGGTTCCGTCTGCCTTGCGGTTGTATTGCATGAACACGAGGTTCCAAATTTCGATAACCTGCGGATGGTCTTTGTTCACCAGTTCGCGTCCCGGAACGGCTGCTTTTTCTTCGGCTGAACGGGAGTCGATGTGGATTTCAGAACATGGGCCGCAGGGACCTGTATCGCCCATTTCCCAGAAGTTATCGTGCTTGTTACCGTTGATGATGTGGTCTGCAGGGAAATACTGTGCCCAGTAACCGGCAGCTTCATCGTCACGTGCCAAGCCTTCTTCCGGACTTCCTTCAAATACAGTAACATATAAGTCTTTCGGGTCCAGCTTCAATACCTCTACCAGGTATTCGTAAGCCCAGCCAATTACTTCTTTCTTGAAGTAGTCGCCGAACGACCAGTTACCCAACATTTCGAACATGGTGTGGTGGTACGTGTCGTGTCCTACTTCTTCCAAGTCATTATGCTTTCCGCTCACACGCAAACATTTCTGTGAGTCGGTTACGCGTTTGTATTTAGCAGGGTGGTTGCCAAGTATGATATCCTTGAACTGGTTCATACCGGCATTGGTGAACATCAGCGTAGGGTCGTCTTTGATGACCATCGGTGCAGAAGGCACAATCTGATGTCCTTTTGACTCAAAGAATTTGACGAATGAGTCGCGGATTTCATTTGCTGTCAACATAATCGTTATATTGTCTTGTAGTTAATATTCTCAAAATTGATTTGCAAAGATAATTGGTTTTATTATTTTTGTCTGTATGTTTGGTGCAAAAACTTGATGTTTTGTTGCTTAAAAATTTCCAAAATCGAACCACATGCGTAAAGTCTATTATATCTACAATCCGAAAACTCGTACTTACGACCGTATTTATCCCACCGTACGCCAGCGGGCTTTGAGTTACCTGCGTCAACTCTTTGTCGGTATGGGACTGGGGGCAGGTAGTTTTATCCTGCTGTTGTGGATTTTCGGTTCTCCTTCGGAAAAAGACCTTCGTACGGAAAACTCCCGACTTTTGTCGCAATATGCCATTCTTTCTTCTCGTTTGGATGAGGCGGAAGGCGTGATGCAACGCCTGCAGCAACGTGACGACAACATCTACCGCGTAATGATGCAGGCCGACCCGTTACCGGATGAACAGCGTTCGGCTACTGCAAATAATGCACGTTATAATGAACTGATGGACATGGCCAACAGCCGTCTGGTTATCCATACACTACAGAAAATGGATGATTTGGAGAAGAAAATTTATGCCCAGTCCAAATCTTTCGACGAAGTGGTGGGGCTCTGTAAACAGCATGACAAGATGCTGGCCTGCATTCCCGCCATCCAGCCGGTTTCAAACAAGAATCTGAAACAGACTGCTTCGGGGTACGGCATGCGTGTTGACCCGATTTATAAAACCGTGAAATTTCATGCAGGGATGGACTTCTCTGCCAATATTGGTACGCCGGTATATGCTACAGGAAACGGTAGGGTAAAGCAAGCCGGATGGGATGGACTGTATGGGAATTGTATTATCATTGACCATGGGTTTGGTTATGTGACCCGTTATGCTCATTTGAATAAGATAGAAGTGAAAGTGGGTCAGAATGTGGCACGTGGAGAAGTGATTGGTCAGGTAGGCTCTACGGGAAAGAGTACTGGTCCGCATTTACATTATGAAGTGCGTGTAAAGGGAAAGATTGTCAATCCGGTGAACTATTATTTCATGGACTTGAATGCTGACGATTACGAAAAGATGATTGAACTGGCTGCTAACCACGGTCGTGTATTTGATTAAAAAAGAATTGCTTGTTATGGCTTTGAAAACAGATAAAGAATTGAAACTCTATTATTCCATCAGCGAAGTGGCAAAAATGTTTGATGTGAATGAATCATTGCTGCGCTATTGGGAAAAAGAGTTTCCGATGATTTCTCCTAAGAAAACAGGGGGAAATGTACGTCAGTACCGCAAGGAAGATATTGAGAACATTCGTCTGGTGTATCATCTGGTGAAAGAAAAAGGGTTGACGCTATCCGGCGCCAGACAACGGTTACGGCAGAACAAGGAAGGAACCATGCAGACAGCCAATGTGGTAGAACGCTTGAAACGAATCCGCGAGGAGTTGGTGAGCATGCGGAATGAGCTGGATTATCTTACCTGATTTATAAAGGTTTTTTAAATGGAATAGGCTGCCCGAAATGGGGCAGCCTATTTTGTATATGGACTTTTGGTAAGTCACGATTGATGATACCTGTTGAAAAACTTCCTTATTCAAAATCGCTTTGTTGCTTTTCTACTTCTTTCAGTTTTAGTCGGCTTTGTTGTTGTGCTTCCTGGCTTACCTTGTTAAGCGGCATCAAGCTTTTGCTATTCTTGGACTGGTTTTGTAAAAGCTTCAGTTCATTAGGGGCAGCAACAAGCGGATGTGGGGCTTTTACCGTTTGAATAGTGATTTCAGCCGGTGCAGGAGTATGCACGCCATTATATACAACCGATGCCTTTACCTTTATTTCTCCTGCCTGTGTTTTGGCACGAACCAATACTGGAGCAGTTCCCCATTGGATAGCACGAGGATTCGTAAAGGTCTCATTATTGGCTACCAGCTCGCCCGGTCCCTCAATCTCAAACTGGATATGGTAGTTGTTTAGCCGCTTGATATTTCCGTTGTCATCAGCAATTGCTGCTACTACGGTAATCAGATCAGAACCGTCTGCCATGGTTTCTGTCTGTTCGTTGTCTACCCAAAGAATTACTTTAGAGGGACGTCGGGTAGGAACAACTTTATGAGTTGCTACCAGTTTCCCGTCGACAAAACCTTCTGCCAGCAGGTATGATTCTTCATGTTTATTGGCTCTGGCCAAGGCTTTGTCGTGCATTACGTCCCATACATCGTTGAATGTAATGACGGGTGAAGGCATACCTTCTCCTTTGATTTCCTTTTTGTAGATATATTGTTTTCCTCCTTTACAACAGGTAAGGCGTACTTCCTCACAATTACTGTATACGGTTACATCCTTAGGAGAGAACGGAGTCATGGCATTGGCAATGAAAACCATTGGTCCGTTTTCGGCAATCAGTTTGTCATTTTTTTCAGCCGGACGCTGTGAACAGAACATGTAGTAGGACAGCTTGGGTTGGCGGAATGCATCCATGATACCTCCATAGAACGGGTCTGGGTGATACCCACGCTGATGGTCAAAAGAATGCCATAAACATCCTCCCATGTGCTGGCGTGGATTACGATATAACGCATCGTAACAAGTGTACTGGTAATCTGTTTTAGCATATCCTTGAGCCTGTATCAGCATCGGAACTTCTCCCCAGGCGCGGTTTACCCGGCTGGGAGAATTGTGAGAGTTCCAGTCGTCTACGTTGTCTCCCCATTCACGGGTGAAATACGAAATGTTAGGGTCCAAATTGGATGTGTTAAATGCTCCTCCAGCCCCGTTAACAGGATGCGTAAAATGAATGGGAAAATATTCATGTCCTTTAGCGGTGACATCGCAACCTGCATAGCAATAAGGATAGGGGTATTCCTCATGGAGAATGCTTACTACATTCTTGGCAAAATCTTCTGGATACCATGTTTCGTTGAGAATCGGCTCCCACATCCAGACAGAAGGGTGATTCCGATCGCGTCTGACCATGTTACGGATGTCGCTGTATACCCTTTGTGCAAATACAGGTTCATCGTTCCAGAACTGCCATCCAGGAGTGTTGACAATGACAAACAGTCCCAGCTCATCACAGGCATCCATAAATGCCGGGTCTTGTGGATAATGTGCGTTGCGGATGACTCTTAATCCTGCATCGCGAAGCTTTTTGGCATCTCTCCAATGAAGGCTGTTTGACAGGGCGTTACCAATAACGGCAAAATCCTGATGTCTGTTGGCACCAATTAATGGATAAGGGTAGGGTTTTCCATTCAGCCAGAAACCGTCTTTCCCTTTGAACTCAATGCTTCTGATTCCAATACGGCGGCGGTATCCGTCGATGATGTTTCCTGCTTTATCTTTTATCATGACGTGAAGCTGGTATAACGTAGGAGAATCAGGTTCCCATAATTCAGGCTGGTTCACGTGCAGCACAAGGGATGTCTGCCGTCCTTTTCCTTTACTTACAGAAAATGCTTTTTCCGCTTGAGCAACCAGTTTTTGTGAGGTGTTAAACAGCTGGTATTCTACCTTTCCAGAGAATGATTTTCCGGACATGTTCCGGATGTGTGCATCCAGCTTTACATCGGCAGACTGCTCGGATACATGGTTGAAGGAGACAAACAACCCTCCGCCGGCAGTTTCATTTTCATAATTAGGATCGGTGAGGAATATGTCGTTGTGTGCAATGAGCCAGCAGTCTCTGTAAATACCCCCAAAATAGGTGAAGTCAAGTGCATCCTGTGGCTTTCCGGGAGGATAAGACGGATCGTTGCTGTTATCAGCCCATACCGCTATTACATTGTCTTGTCCGTAGTGCAGGTATTCGGTAATGTTTGCGATGACAGGCAAGAAACCACCGAAATGTTCTTTGACGAGTTTTCCGTTAATCCATACCTTGGATTTTCCCATAATGGCTTCAAAATGCAGAAAAAGTTGTTTGCCTTTCCATGCTTCTTCTGGAGTAAAGTGTTTTCTATACCAAACCTCACCTTGATAGTTGATGCAGCCGCTGGCTTCGGAAGGCACATATTCTATCCCGTCAGGGAGAGAGACTAGATTCCACTCCTTGTCATTGAAATCCGGACGTTCGGCTCCATCCGCACTGCCTTTATGCAAACGCCATGCAGGGTTCATACTGTAAACGGTTCTTCCGGTGTTAGGAAGCTCAAAGAAACCGGCTGTAGAGAATTCCGGTTGATGGGCAAATCCTAGTTGGGTAATCATGAGTATCAAACTACATAGGGCAGTTCGAATGTCCAAAAATAGTTTCTTCATACGATATGACTTATTTTTAAGGTTAATAATTAATAATCTCCTTTTTGATAGGAATTCTTTTCATGATAGAAATTGATTCTTTCTGTCCATGTTTTATCTTCTAAGGGGAAAACTTTATGTGTATTTGCCCACTCAATCCATTTGCTTTCCAGTTCCTCTACTTTATCTGGATATGTGGCAGAGAGGTCATGTGTTTCAAACGGATCTTTGTCGAGATCTATCAGCTCCCATTGACTGTTTCTGTCGGCCCTTACCAGTTTCCAGTTGCCTTCTATGATAGCGCATGAACTTTGGTGCTCAAAGTACAGCGTTCGCTTGTGAATGGATTGGCCGGTTATAGCCGGAAGCAGGTTTGTCCCAGGTAGGTCTGCATGTGAGAATGTTTTAGGGTATGACACGTTTCCCAATGCCATACAAGTAGGCATTATATCAATGATATGGGCTGGTTGATTGCATACTCTTCCTTTTCGTAGATTCTTGCTTTTATTGCCATAACAAAGAATCAGCGGACTACTGGTTCCACCTTGAAATACCCACTTTTTATAACTTCTATAGGGAGTGTTTGACAGGTCAGACATCAGCTGTCCGATAAATCCTCCTTCGTCAGTAGCTCCATTGTCACTCATGAAGAGAAACACAGTGTTTTCATACATGTTTTTCTTTTTGAGTTCTTTTATGACCTGTCCGATACCTTCGTCCATGATTTCAATCATGGCAGCATACGTAGCCATGTCTTTTATCCATTTCTCTTGCTGTTCTGGTGTCAATTCATTCCATGACGGACGTTTTCCGTTGAATTCTTTATTGAAGACAGGCAATTCCATATTGTCAGGAATAAGTCCCAGGCTCTTTTGTTTTTCAAATCGCTGCTTTCGTAGCACATCGTATCCTACTTTATATCGGTCCATACATTTTTCAACATACTCTGCTGGAGCCTGAAGAGGCAGATGAGGTGCATAATGGGCCAGATACAAGAACATGGGCTTTTCTGTGTCATGGGTATGGATAAAACTTACCGCGGAATCGGTAATGGCTTTTGTGTAGTAATAATCGTCGGGCAATTGAGTGATTCTTTTTAAATCATTGTATACCGGGTCGGGTTTATAGTAGCTTCCTCCTCCGTGCAGACAACCGTAATACCTGTCGAATCCTCTTTGCACAGGATAACTGCCGTTGGGAGCATCATATCCTCCAGTGGTAGTGACATGCCATTTCCCGCTCATGTAAGTACGATATCCTCCTGCTTTCATGATTTCAGCGATGGTCGGGTATTCTTTATCTATTTGTCCTCTGTATCCCGGACGGTGCTCGTCCACTTCTGCCATCCATCCCATTCCCACTTGGTGCTGGTATCTGCCGGTAAGTAGGGCTGCTCTGCTCGGACAACTTCTTCCCGTATTTTTGAACTGACTGAAGCGTATGCCATCCTGAGCCAGCTTATCGATATTGGGGGTATGGATTTCACTGCCGTAGCATCCTAAATCGGAAAATCCCATGTCATCGCATAGAATAAGCACGATGTGGGGTTGCTGTGTATTCTGAGCATGTGATGAAAGAGGGGTAGCGCACAACAAAAATGGGATAAGCGATATTTTGTTCATGGTGAATTGAATAAAGTTTATATTGATTGGCGATACTTGGATATAAGTATATTAATAATGAGAAGTTATATCGTGAGGAATTATAATTCATCAGGATAAGGTATAACTTTACCCGTTGCCTTCATGGAAGGTCTTTGGGCATTTCTTGCTCTCAAATAATCAGACATTTCTTTACTCAACTGATTTACGATTTCTGGGTGCTGAGATGCTAAGTCTTGTTGTTCACCGATGTCATTTTTGATATGGTATAATCTGAGTTTTTGAGTCTCCCAAGTATAAATCAGATGATAATCTCCTTTCAAAATAGCTGAATAAGCACCATATCCCTCTTCCTGGTTTTGTGTTTCGCCCCATAAGTTAGGGAAATGCCAAATAAGTGTACGTTCTTTAAGATTGTCCGGATTTTTTAATGCATCTACAAAGCTTACTCCATCAATGGTTTGTTTGGTCGTATAGTTCTTTATACCCGCCATCTCCAATATGGTAGGGAAAAAGTCTTCGATAATTACTTTTTGGTGGCAGATGCTGTTTCCTTTTGTTATTCCAGGCCAGTATACCATCATGGGTTCACGTACACCTCCCATGAAAGCCGAACCTTTTCCGGCACGGGCTGGAGCATTCGCATCACGGTTCTCTATGCCTTGGCGAGCATGATTCAATGCCAGCCCTCCATTGTCGGACATGAAGAGGATAATGGTGTTTTGAGCTATTTGTGGGTGTGAGTTTAAATAGTCAAGAATATCTCCCAGACTTTTGTCCATACCCTCTACCAGTGCCGCATATTTGACTTCTTTTTCATCGAGTATAGTCTTGAGCTGTTTGTCATATTTATCTCTATAATTACTACTGAACCTTTTATCTTCATCGTAAGGGGTATGTACTGCATAATGTGACATATACAGGTAGAATGGTTTATTCATTTCTACAGATTGGTCAATCTCTTTGAGCGCTTCTCTTGTGAGCGCTTCTGTGATAAATATATCCTGACCGTAATATTTTTCCAGTCCTTTTACGGCAAATCTGCTGCCTTCTCCGAAATTTCTTGTACCTAAATAACTTCCAGGAGCGCCATTCGCACCTCCTGCAATATTTACATCAAATCCCATGTTGAGTGGATTTTCTCCAGGTGTAGTGCGTGCACCGAAATGTGCTTTTCCGCAATGAATTGTTCGATAACCGTTTTCTTTTAGTAGTTGGGGAAAAGAAGTAATAGGAGTAGAATTGTTTATGTTAGATTCAGCTGGCTGGATGCCGTTGTAATGCCACTCGGGTAACTCTATTACATCGCTTGATTCGTCTGTCTTTTGATTGAGTTCCAGCGTCCAGTTAGTGACCTTATGTCGGGCTGCATTCATTCCTGACATCAGACTGCAGCGGGTAGGGGAGGAAATTGCACATGCATAGGCTTCCGTAAATCGTACTCCCATTTGTGCCAGTCTTTCCATGTTGGGTGTATGGTAGCGTTCATTGAGCAGGGTTCTGTTGTCCTCAAAAAATGGAACGGAAGTATCTTGCCATCCCATATCATCCACTAAAAACATGATAATGTTGGGCTTATCGGTTGTTTGTGCACATAGAGTGCTGCTTATCAGGCTACAAGTACTTAGGAGGATTGTGATATTTCTCATAAATATTCTTTGGTTAGGTAAAAGTTTGGTTTCAGTAATAATTGTTGGTCAAAGATAATGGAATAGTTTTAGTATATGGGTATATACACAGAAAGAATATTCTTAAAGTATCTTTTAATCTCTAAGAATATTCTTTCCATCTGTATTAACGTGTATGATTTTTAGAATCCAATAGCTCCCTGATTAGCTTCTGTTGGCCATCCTGGGTTTTGATATATGATAGATGTACTTAAATCGTTGGGGTTACCTGCTGTAATACGGAAGTGTTTAATTCCGATAGGAGTAAGATAATGAGCCTCACACCAGGTATATCCTTTATCATACATTAAATTGTTTGTTTTAGTTGCGCGATAGGGGCACAAGTATTTGCCACTATTGCTATAACTGGATACATTGGATTGTTGCCCTTCTGTTCCTTCTTGAACAAGGAGTGAAGTACCAGGAATAGGTTTTCCCTGTTCATCTTTCTTCGGATACATATCCTTTAGTTCTCCTTCCCAAAGATTTACTCCTTGAATCACCACGTTCTTGACTTGGTCTAAAGCTCTCCAGCGGCGTAAGTCATTCATGCGGAATCCTTCTTCTATTAATTCACAACGGCGTTCGCGTCTGATATTATAAAGTAACGACGTTACTTTTTTACCGGCAGAATAAACAGCCCAGTCGTTTTCCAAATCTAAATTGGTGGCGTTTATTGTAATCATATAATCTTCTGGCAGACCTGCTCTTTTTCTGAGGACTTTCCAATAATCTTCTGCCTCGGTTGAGATGGATTGACCATTATTCAACATGCAATCAGCTTCAATAAAATTGAGGTATGCTTCGACAGCACGGTATACAGGACATCCTTCAATTGCTGTGTTACCATCACGATACCAGTTGTCTGAGAGTCCTTTGCGAAGCTGATAACCGGTAACGCATCGTTTTTCTTGTATTTCAAGGATATTGGGAGCATCAGCTAATGTATCTGGAATTCCATTCATTACATTGGGACTTAGTATTTCTCCAGGTGTCATCATAAATAGTTGAAGACGGAGGTCACGATTTTTTCGTACATCTAATAATGTTTTGTCACCTTTGTAACTGTTTGAGGCATAGATTGGTTTTCCATCTCGGCAAAGGAAGGTTTCTACATATTGGCGAGTGAATCCGCTATTGCCACCCACTCGTACGTAGAAAGGTGCAGAGTGGGTGATGCTCCAATCTGTCATGTTATAAGATCTCCACAATATAATCTCAGAATAACTTTCCAAACTATTAGCTGAGAATTGCGCAAAATATGGATTTTCCATTTTATATTGTGGCTCATCTGTTGGAACGATTTCGTCCAGACAATTTACAGCTGTGTTATTTACAAGAGGTACTTCTTTAATAACAGCTTGTGCAGCTTCTTTGGCTATTCCTAAATATTCTTTTATTTTAGCGTCTATATCAAACCCTTCTATATCTTCGGCTTTACCTGGCCATCCAGGTCCGCCTGGAACTAATGCTGTTCCCTTGTGATATTGTAGCCAGGAAGCCTCATAAAGTGCTACACGTGATTTTAATAGGCAAGCAGCATATTTTGAAATGCGATTTTTACCTCCATCGGGTGGAGTTGTAGATAGTCTGTTAATTGCTTCTTTTAAATCTTCAAGAATGAAATCTACTACTTTATAGCTTGGTTCACGTTTGCTGGCTTCTGTCAGAGGTTCCATTTCTTCAGGAAGCGTGGTCTTTATAATGGGGAAATCACCAAATGTTTGTACCTTGTCAAAATAGTTTTTTGCCCGTAAAAAATACATTTCTCCAATATAGTGAGATACATTAGCTCCTTTTATTTCGTTTTCTTTCGGAAGTACTTTCTCAAAGAAATAGTTGGCTTCGCGAATGGCAGTAAAATCCCATGGGTCGTTATCACTTGTTTCAATTGTTTTCCATTGTCCTGGAATCCACTTATTGTCATACCCTGTAGCCGCTTGATTGTCTGTGGCATTATCATTGGCCCAGATTCCTAATCCCCATCCGCTATGAGTTGTGAAATTATAATGTTTTACAGCGTATGCGGCTAAGTTTCCTTCTGTTTGAAAGAATTTGTCAGGAGTCACGCTGTCCAGAGGTTCTCTGTCCAGAAAGTCATTGCAAGAAGGAAGTACGATGCAGCTTCCTGCCATTAAAAATAAATATTTAGCAAAATTTTTCATACTGTGAGCATTTAAAAGTTAACACTAATACCTGTTGAGAAAGTACGTGATAAGGGATAAGTCTTGGAAGACCACATATCGTCACCGCTTCCATAGCCAGTGTGGATAGTTTCTGGGTCAAACCCATCAGGAAGTCCTGTGATTGTGAATACATTTTCAGCTGAGAAAAAGATTCTTACATTAGACATCCCTATTTTCTGAGTGATGTGGTTTGGTAATGTATAACCAATTTGCAGGTTCTTCAAACGCATATATGCAGCGTTTTGCAAATATCCTGTTTGTACTTTTTGGTTTTTAGCATAATTGTCGACTAAAGGACGTGGGAAATATGCATCCAGATTTGCTCCCATTTCGTCTCCTTCGGGACGGAAGAAGTCAAGATGTGAGGTAAAACAGCTGGAAGACCATATACCACCTGTTGCTCCCCAGAACATGTTATCGTTAAGCCATGCATCACGCTTCATTACTCCTTGGAAGAAAGCACGGAAATCGAAGCCTTTATAACTTGCGGTAAGGTCAAGGCCGAAGCGGAAACGTGGAGAGCTGTTGCCAATGATTCGTTTATCACCTGGTTCATCCAGTGTTGATCCATCCGTAATCTTTCCATCACCATCTAAATCTCTGTACATAATGTCACCTGCAGCCCATTTAGAGCCAAGATCATCTTGATTGGTTGTTGCTAAATGTGCGGCCATTTCTTCATCACTTTTTGCAATACCAATTGTTTCAAATCCCCAGATTTCTCCCATGTAGTGTCCTGAATTGTATTGGCTTAGGTTTTTGGTAGGATTAGGGTATTTTAATATTTTCTGTCGGTCGTCAGATAAAAGGAAATGAACTCCATATCTGAAGCCATTGATATGGTCTTGCCATCCCAAGTCTAATTCAAATCCGACAGATTGCATATCTGTATTGTTGGTCTTGGGCACAGCTGCTCCTAATGTGACAGGAAGTTCTGGAGCCGGACCTACCATATCGACTGTTTTACGGTTAAACCAGTCAAAGCTTAATGTCAGTCGGTTGTTTAACATGCCAAGGTCTACACCGATGTTCCATGAACGCATTCTTTCCCATCCTAATAATGCAGAAATTAGGTCTGGCGCATTAGCTGTATTAGGACGTGCATTGTTAATAAGCCAATGTGACTCTTTATCTTGTGCCGCAAATTTCATCAGCTGGATGTATGGGTATAGGTTATCCGTATTTTGATTTCCTAATTCTCCCCAAGATCCACGAAGCTTCAATGTGTTGATAACATTGGAAATGTCTTCCATAAATGATTCGCGGGCAACATTCCAACCAGCAGAGAATGAAGGGAAAAGGTTCCAGCGTTTATTTCTGGCAAAACGTGAAGTCCCGTCATAACGCAAATTTACTTCAAATTCTTATCTAATTGATGGATTTACTTGAAAGACAAACGCT
>UMJI01029459.1_pt1 | contig 20982 bp, 16 predicted proteins | sample 1965991 | NCBI WGS metagenome assembly UMJI01 (sample SAMEA4836140, study PRJEB28245) | human gut metagenome | biome: gut microbiome; material: fecal sample | place: Denmark | collected 2008
ACTTAAAACTTTAATAACATGGCATTTAAAGCGTCATTTAAGTTTTCAGACTCTAGAGAGTTTGATGTATTGAGATGGGATGTCAAGTTTAACCGTGATGTAGATCCTAAAGGACGTCCGGCATCTGACATTTATGGAGGTACCATTAACGTGGAAGTCGAATCTACTCCTGACACAATCGTATTGGACAAGATGTTCAAACAGTACCAGCCAGTAAACGGAAACATCGTCTTCAAGAAAGCTGATGAAGATGCTAAAATGAAAGAACTGGTATTTGAAAACGGTTATGTCATTAAGTACGAGGAGGCACTAAGTGTAGCTAATGATTATCCTATGACAATCAAGTTCACTATTTCTGCTCAGACAGTAAAGATGAACGAAGTTACATTTACACAGGACTGGCCGGAAAATAACTAATGGTTAGTTTTGGGTTAAAGTTTTGAGGTGCCGGGATATACCAATTCCGGTTATTTTGGCACCTCAAAACATACCGACTGGTCGGATTATTTTATATAATAACCTTATAGAAATAATAATATATGGGAGCAAGTTTTCTGAATCTGGTGGCTACAAAGGTGACGATAAAAGGAGAGGAACAGAAGTTCGTTTCCCTTCGTCTCCATCAGTCTTTCAACAAGCATCACGATTTTACAGTGATTGTCAACTATCTTTCACCAAACAATACCTTCCAGCAGACTCCGGAGAAATTCATCAATTTCATTGGAGAGACTATCACTATTTCGTTTACCCATCGGCAGACTAGTGATAGTTATGTATTTGAAGGAGTGGTAACTAAGGTTGAAATGATTGGAAGTGAAGGCGAGGCAGGTGGTATAGCGATTCATGGAGAAAGCCCCACAATTCTGTTCGACAGTAACTGCACACTAGATTCATGGACTGAACAATCATTATCTGCAATCATTAATGAAGCGACACAAGAATATGGCAACGAGAAAATAGTTATTGCACCTAAATATACGAACCCGATTTCATATCTGGCACAATACAACGAAAGCGCATTTGCATTCATGAACCGCCTTTCTTTGTTATATGGCGAGTGGTTCTATTATGACGGCAATAAAATTTACTTCGGTAAACCGGAAAATATTAATACGGCAAAGCTTCAATATGACGTAGATCTTGAGGAAGTTCGCTTGATAGCCAATATGGTTCCTGGAAAATCTGCAAGATACGATTATGTAGCGCAGGAGAACAAAGAACATAATGCGGATACACCAGCCAAACCGGAAAGGATGAGCGATCTTCAATCTATCGCACATGCACGTTCAGAAAAGGCATATCCAGTAAAAGTCATATCCCCAGCCAATCCACATATCAAGGATAAGGCAGAACTTGATGACCAGATGAAAAGAGTACGAAATGCTTCTGGAGCAAGACTGCTCAATATAAGTGGTACAGGAAAGACTTGCCGTATCAGAATCGGCGAAATAATTGATGTTTCGTTCCCCGACAAGATGAAACTTTCTCCGCTCGGAAAATATCTTGTAACAGAAATTATTCACGAAGTACACCGGGACGGTCATTACTCCAATACATTTTTCGGGATTCCAAGCGATACAACAAATCTGCCCGTATCTGATGTCAGGTTTCCTACAGCAATGCCGGAGCTGGCTACAGTTCAGGAAAATAAAGATGAAAAAGGGCAAGGAAGAGTTAAGGTGCACTTTCAATGGCAAAAAGGCAGCAAAACTACAAATTGGATCAGAGTACAAAGCCCTAATGCCGGAACCAGTGATGCCGTAAGCAAAAACCGCGGACTTGTATTCGTACCGGAGGTTGGTGACCAGGTCATGATTGGCTATGAACATGGAAACCCGGACCGCCCCTATGTTTCCGGAGCCATGTTCCACTCCGAATCGGGACAAGGAGGAGGTGATAACAATCAGCTTAAAACAATCATTACCCGTAGTGGTAATGCTATCATCTTCAATGATGAAGCGGGAAGTATTACCATAACAGACCAGACAGGAAAACAACTGATTCTTCTTGATGGAAAGGACAGCATTACCATTATGGCGAAAAAGAGTGTGATTATCACAAACGAATCGGAATCAATAATTGCAATGGAGGATAAATCCATTGGCATGAAGGCCGAAACAATCTGTCTCGAAGCTGAAAAGAACATTGCATTTGTTTCCGGTAACGAAAATCTGATTATCAGTAAAGAAAAGACAGCCATAGCTACAACCGGGACAAATATAAAGGTTGAAGCACAAAATCAATATGAGCAAACCAGTAAAGCAGGTACAGTTACAGCCAACAACATGTCCATAGAAGGTACAGCCGATGTTACCGTAACAGGAGGCATCGTAAAAATAAACTCTTAAACAAACTAATATGGGAGCATCAGCATCTGTTATACAAGAATACTATAAAGCGGTTGATTACTGGGCTGAAATAGAAGTCCGTAAAGACTGGAAGCTGGCAATATGGGTTGTCGAAGCTACAGACGTAGATTTGATTGATTGTTTTTTTGAAATAGAGCGTTCCCCGGTAGGACAGTTTGATGACATTTTTTTCCGCTTTGACTCGATATATGAGGGCAAAGATGAGAAATTCACAGAGCAACTTTGGAAAGAATATGTCAGCTGGTTTACAGAAGAAATTGACGAAAAGTATGATGTTCTCAAGGCATTGAAACAGGACGGACTATTAACTGGAGAGTATTTTCCCCGGACAGACATTCCTCACACTACTATTGCCTTATGGCAGGAGATGCTACGGCTAAAATCCTGTATTTCCGGACTGGAAGACACCAACTTTTGCATCTATTTCCCTCCCGGACAATTGAAAGGTCCTCAACGTGCAGAATGGTTTTCAAAAGTCTTATCAGAAGGTGTACCGCAAGGAATTCGGTTAGCTACTATCGATATAGCTGGAAACCGTAGCATACGACTTGACAACTCGCGGATGGTAGCCTGTATTTATCCCAAATTCAATCTGGTTCAGGCTTTGCGCAACCGTATGGCACAAGGAGATGCCGGAGGAGACCTTACAGCTCCCGAAAACAAGTTTAAACAACAGGTTACCGTTGTAATGGACTGTACCCAAAAACAGGATAAAAAACTGTTAGGAAGGGAAGTCAACAAACTTTTGGACATAGCCAAAGAACTAAAAGACAATGGTATCTATATATCTTCACTGTTTATTGTATCTGAAGCATTCTATGCCATCAGAGAATATAAGGACAGCATGAAGTACAGTGAAATTACTCTTAATGAAGCCCAAAAGGCTATGATGGGAGGTGATACGACGGGATATAGCTACTGGAAAATGGCGGCTTCCATGAAGGCTGCCATACTTACCGCAGAAAAAAAGCGTGACGAAGCGATTTCACTATATAAGGAGATAGCCTTGAAAGCTGTTGAGCAAAAAGATGCCTATTATGTGATGGAAGGTTACCGTATGTGTGGATTCCTGCGTTATGAAGAGGGCAAGATGGAAAGTGCTTTCGAGTTCTTTTTACTATCACTGGCAGGCGGAAGTTATCTTCCTGAAAACATTAGAAGAAACTCGACATTTACCTATGCCGCTTATCTCGCTTTGCATACAGGCAAACAAGTAAGGGCTCCTTCAGACATAGAAATACTCGAAAAACAATTACAGGAATGGCTTGGCAAAGATTGGAGGGAACTTGTTGATAATCCATCCATGCAACAAGCCAAGGCCAGAAGAAAGAAGAATATATTCAGTTAGAATATAGAGAAATAGTTAACATATTTTTAATTTAAAATTAGAATAGTATGGAACTTGGAAATTATGGAATCGGCGGAAACGAGGTAAAACTCGAAGCATCCGAAGGTATTGCGGATATTCCACAAAACCGAACTTTAATGGTTGAGCAATTGACAAAGGACGAACCGGTAGCACCTGAAGTTGTAACAGGTCTTACCAACATTGACGAAGTATTTGCACATTTCCAGCCGGAAATAGATATTGAGTTCTCTGATGCGGACGGAGCACCAGTCGAGGAGAACTTCCGTTTTAACAATGTTGGTGACTTTTCTGTTGCCAAGATGACAGAACATAGTCCTTTTCTATCCAGTCTGAATGCTGAAAAGCAATTTGCAGACAGAATGGAAAAGTCTTTGCGTTCAAACAAGGTTCTGCAACGGGTTCTAGAGAATCCCACTACACGTGACGCCTTTGTCAATGCACTTTCAGTCATGCTGGACGAACTGAAAAACAACGAAAAGTCTAACTCTGTAAATGAATGATAGTTATGAGTGAACAGAATCCTAAAATAGAAGCTGCGGAACAACAAGTTGCTGCCGTACAAACCAGAAACTTAAATACTGAGTTACAGGCTCTTGCCAAATTTGGTGGTTTCAATGTATTGGAATCTTCTGTAGATGGAATACAGAACCTCAATCCAGAGCGTAAGGCAAGACGCAATATCTATTTGACCAGTAATGAAAAAGCGGCTGAACGTAAAGAACTTGCAAAGAGTATTGAAATGTGGGTAGAAATGCTGAAAAGCGGCAAAACTATCACAGAAATGATTGATGCTTGTCAGAAAAAGTCAGCAGCTGTATCAGATTTACTTTCACAAAACCAACTTAAAGCGGTAGAGGAAGTCAAACAATTGGAAAAATCGTACCGTACAGTCATGCTCTTCTACAAGAACACTGACTCGGACAAGATCAAGAATGTTTCCATTGTCAATGCATCTATGGCTCAGCTTACAGATCTTGACAACTCATTCTTCATTGACGCGATTGCCAATGAACTTCGCGCCAACTATGACCGCCTTGACTTAAGAACAAACTACTCATTATTGGTTATCCCTGGTTTTCTGGGTTCAAACAAGGTTGTTGAGAAATGGGCAAAGATTGCACACGATAACAAAGTAATGATTTACACAGACTTTGCCGACCTTGAAAAGCCGGATGATGTTATTGAAATGTTCTTTGACTCAAATTTATCCGGAGGTGACATCTATAAGTCAAATGTATGTATGACTTGTAACTATTTAGTGGGTAGAGGACGCTATGCAGAATTGGGTGAAACCGAAGATCTGCTTGTACCTCCTTCTGCTGCACTGGCAGGCAGTGTCTATAAGACAGTAATGGCACAAGTAACAGCCGGTAAGAAATATGGTTCAATGAGTGAAGTTGACGGAGTTGCTTTCAATCTGAAGAAAAGTGAAATTTCAGAAATCGAGAAGATTGGTTTGATTCCGATGGTTAAGGAATACGGTAAAGTAATGGCATTCTCAGCCAAGACACTTTTCAATGGTGACAACTTAGGTTTACAGACTTATTCGGTAGTCCGTGTTTTCGACTGGGTTACAAAAGTATTAATGGACTTCCTCAACCGCCGTGCATTTGAAAACTGGAACAGTAAGGCCGAAAGAGATTTACGCAGCCAAATCAGCAAGTTCCTTGATAGCATCCAAGGCCCTGGCCGTCTTATCGAAAAGTTCAAGATTCTCCGTTTTGAACGTGATCCGAAACAGAAAGACCGCATCTTCCTGGATATTCACCTCACTCCGTACTTCCCCGCAAAGAGTTTTGTAATCAAACTTGAAGGAACCAAGGGTGATGATGAAAATGACTGGAACAGCGACTATGCTCAGGATGCTTGAATTTAATAACTTTTTCTGAAGGCAACTGGGATTTCTTTTCTGACTTCCGGTTGCCTTTTCACTTCAAAACTTACCTGTATGCCATTCAATGATTTAGCTCAAAGCAGCAGTGCCAAGCGTGGATTTGCCGACCTTTTCGCAGACTCCAAAGCAGCTTTGGATAATATTCAGGCAGGGTTGGGTGGAATGCTCCCTTCCATGCCAGGGATGCCTGTTGCCAAATTTGGCGACCTTTCCATAGGTATTGATATGCATCCCACTGTTACGCCGCCTTCTCCTGTTATGCCGGTTCCGCATGTCGGGAAAATCTATGACCTTATGGCGGATATTATGGCGGGAATTGCCGCTGCCATACCACCTGCAACCTCTGGTATAGCAGGTGTAGCATGCAATGTATTGAAGGGAATGGCTCCTTCCGTAAAGGTACATAATCAGTGGATTGCGCAGGCAGGAATCAGTATTTTACATCTTCCGGCTTTTGTACTTCATCCGGCACCTTTGGTAAGTGGTATGTCGGAATCTGAAATGTGGATGGGAAGTTCTACAGTCTTGGCAGACGGTGCTCCCTGTTCCACACTTACCCATCCTTCGCTTTCCTGTAATCTTGTAGGTATCCCCACCATTCCACGTAAAGGAAAACCTAAAAAGGTAAGCAAAGCTCTGATGGCACCGACTTCCATGCTTTCAACCATAACTTCTGTGGGAAAACCTGTGCTTGTAGGCGGCCCTCCTACCATTGATTTGTTTGCCCTAACCATGAAATTGGGTCTGAAAGGCATTGGCAAAATATGGAAAAAGATTGGAGATAAGTTTCAAAATCTCATAAACAATTTACGCAAAAAAGGGAAAAATAAACTGGCAGATATTCTACAGCCCATCAAGTGCAAGACCTTTGGCGAACCTGTAGACGCAGCTACCGGAAGAGTTTATCATACAAATGTAGACTTTGAACTTCCTGGTCCAATTCCAATTAAATGGGAACGTACCTATTATAGTGATGCAGCTGTCGATGGTCCATTAGGTTATAATTGGCATCATAGCTATAATATGGGAGTAAAACAAATCAATGATAAAGCTTTTGTAATTCGTCATGCGGATGGACGTGAATCTTATTTGCCCATACTTCTTGCTGGTGAAAAATGGATAGACCGAAAGGAACAACTGAAATGGGAACTTGATTCGCAAGGTTATCAACTCACTGATAGTCGTGGCTATCAATACCGTTTCAACGGATCGGAAAATAAGTCCGGATATCGTATGGTATCATCCATTTCTACACGTGACGGTTTTTCTGTCATACTTAAATATGCTTCTGCTGGACGCTTGGTTGAAATTATTTCTTCTCGTGGTGAACATATTAAAGTAGATACAGATGAAACTGGACGAGTTACCTGTGTTTCTATAAAACAGGATAATGAAGAAGTTAAGCTTGTACGCTATCGCTACGATGAACAAGGAAATATGATTGAAACCATTGATGCCCTCAATGTCAGCAAATATTTCTTTTACAAAGAAAATCATCTATTGATACGGCTTGTCAACCAAGGCGGTATGCCCTTTCATTGGGAATATGAGGGTAATGGCGAAAACGCACGCTGCATACATACATGGGGTGATGGCGGTGTAATGGAATACTATATCCATTATGGCAAAGGAACAACCCGTATCCGTAATGGCGAAAATGCTGTCACTGAATATTTCTATGGCTCTGACAAACTTATCTATAAAATTATCGATGCCAATGGCGGAATAACCCGTTATCGCTACAATGCTTCTGAAGAATTGGAAGTTATAGTCAACCCGGAAGGATACACCCGAAAGACTATTTATAATGATTTTGGATTTCCTATCCGTATAACAGATGAAAACGGGGAAGATACCTGGTTGCAATATGATGACAATTACAATCTGACTTCTTTGCGTACACCGGAAGGAAGACAACTCACATGGAAGTATGACGAACAGGACAGACTTGCAAGTCGTACTACCATGAATGGTCAAACCATCAGATATTCTTATAAAGATGGCTTACTTCATACCATTACAGACGAGCAAGGACGTGTATATACATTATTATTCAATTCCCATTATGAACTTGAATCACTTGTTTTTCCAAACGGACTTTCCCGCCACTGGGTTTATGATAACCGCGGACGTCTTATAGAAGCAACAGATATAAAAGGTAATATCACACGTTACGCATACGACCGTGCAGGCAACCTGATACGTTTAGAGGAACCTGATGGCAACGTACACCTTTTTGAGTACGATGCTATGGGCAACATGATTCATGCCAAGGACAACATCCGTGAAGTCAAATTTACTTACGGAGCTTTAGGCATATTGAAAAGCCGGGAGCAGGAACGCCACCGCATCACCTTCGGTTACAACAGCGAGCTGCAGCTCCGCCGTATTGGGAACGAGGCTGGTGAAAATTATTTCTTTGAGCTGGACGGACTGGGACAAGTCATTACTGAGATAGGCTTTGATGGATTGAGGCGCGAATATGAACGTGATGGCTCCGGTCGTGTTACACGTGTAAATCGTCCCGGAAGCAAATGGACAGAATACTTGTATGATGGACTGGACAACATCCTAAAGGAAGAACAATATGATGGCGAAACAGCATTATATGCATACGACAAGGATGGATTGCTTATCAAAGCGGAAAATAGCGAAAACAAGCTGAGGTTTGCACGTGATAAAAAAACAGGATTGATTATCCAAGAAAAGCAGGGAGAATATACCGTCAACCGTACTTATGATAACGAAGGTAACTGTACACACATAACCAGCAATCTGGGAGCTGACATACGGCACACCTACGATCAGGAAGGCAATCTTCAAAGTATGCAAGCAGGCGAAAACTGGCAAACTTCATGGGTACGTGACGATACAGGGCTGGAAATCCAACGTACTTTTTCTGGTAACGTCACTGTCAGGACAGAACGTGACCGCTTTGGACGCGAAGTACACAAGTCTGTGCGTACAGGCAACATCGAACGTGGGGCATACCGCTATGAGTGGGGCGTCGCTAACCGATTGCTTTCAAAAGAGAACGAGCTGACGGGAACGGTCATGCGCTACGACTACGACCGTTTCGACTTCCTTATACGTCAAGATATAACAAAGGGGTCTGAAACGGACATGATTTACCGTGTGCCGGATTTCGTGGGAAATCTCTTTGAGACACCGGAGAAGAAAGACCGCAAGTACGGTCCGGGAGGAAGGCTGCTGGAAGATCCGTCATCCTTCTACCACTACGACGACGAGGGGAACCTCGTTTTCCGTGAGTACAAGGAGTTGCAAGAAAACAGTGTGGCCCATGACCACAAACGCATGGAAAAGGAACGCGGTATCCGCTGTCTGGCTACGGGCATTGGATGGCTCTACGAGTGGGCGTCCAACGGCATGCTCAGGCGGGTCGTGCGTCCGGACGGCAGACCCGTGGACTTCCGCTACGACGCGCTGGGACGACGCACCACCAAGCAATACTTCGGAAAGGTAACACGCTGGGTATGGAACGGAAACGTACCTTTACATGAGTGGAGCTATAAAGCCAACGGCTTGCAGTCGGACGAAGAGGAAAACACCCCTCCCAAGGAACCGGCGGAAGATGTTACCACCTGGGTGTTCGAGGAGGGCACGTTTGTGCCTGCGGCAAAAATACAGGGTGATAAACAGTATTCCATTGTGGCCGATTACTTGGGTACCCCCATCCAGATGTACGACGGGCAGGGAAACAAGACCTGGGACTGCACGCTGGATATTTACGGAAAAGTGATTGCCGTTGACAAGGGAACGGAGTTCGATTGTCCGTTCAGATTCCAAGGGCAGTATGCAGATGAAGAAACTAATCTATGCTACAACCGCTATCGTTATTACTTTCCTGAAATAGGTAGTTATCTATCACAAGACCCAATCCGATTGGCTGGAAATAATTCAACCTTATACGTTTATGTGCCTAACCCCAATATATGGTTAGATCCGTTTGGACTAAAAGGAGACTATTATCAGATACCGCAGATGCCTGGATACCAAAAGCATCATATTATACCACAATCCATGAAACATCCATTATTGGAAGGATTAGGTTTTGACGTTCACCAAAGTAATAATATAATACAATTACCAACAAATGCTCAAATAGACCCTACAAGGACAGTACATAGTGGGAGACACAATTCTGCTTATGATGATATGATAAGGCAAAGACTTGATGCTATTGATGCTTTAAATGCAAATGATAATATAAAGCGAATGCATTTAAATAATTTAATAGAAAATATAGGAGATGATTTAAGAAATAAAAGAATAAAATTAAATTGCAATTCATAATGAAAGGATATATTTTAACTTCTGTTAGTAATACAAACGATTGGGTTATGTATGACAATACTAATTCAATAGATTATAAAGAGTTTTTTAAAGGTCAGATTTTTCCTGAAAAGGAGTTACCTCTTTTTTATCATATTCAAAAAAAAATAAATTTAAACAAGGTCAAATCATCATTTTTATTAAATTCATCAGGCGCACCACTTGTAAATAAAACTCTAAAAGAAATACTAGAAGCAAATACCCAAAAAGCTCAATTCTTTGAAGCAAAATTATATTGTGGTAATGAAAAGATAGAGGGTTTTTATGCCCTAAATATACCTTACAAAATTCCTTGTGTTGATATAGAAAAAAGTGAATTTCGTATTATGAATTTTGATAATAATAACCCTGATTATATGTTTTATTATTTAAAATTAAAAGACGATATTTTTACAAATGATATTAATGACGATATCGTTCTTTGCAAAGAAATGCCTCGGTATTTGATTGTAAGTGAAAATATCAAAAAGAAATTATATGAGGCAAAACTTAAGGGATTACAATTTAGTGATAGTATTGATATAACACCACAAGATAGAACCTTTTATGAGAAAATATAATTTTTCTACATTCTTTCTGATAGATTGACTTAAAAAGAAACAATAGAGCAAAAACTTGTAATCAAACATTAAAAACAAAAATCTCCTGCTTTAGCCCTTGTTTATTTCAATTATAGGACTAAAAACAGGAGATTTTATGCTGTAACTTATAGATTTGTAAGTGAGCCTATCTCTATTTTTTATTTTGAACCTCCTTTTTTAACAAACTATAATCCAACTTCTGACTGTTTAAATTATCACCGTAACATTTCCTTTTCTCACTTGCATGAAGTCTATTTGCAATAGACCGATTAGTCTATTTTAATCTATAAATAAGCGAATATGAAACATTTGGCAGAGAAAATAAAAAGAATAATGACCGCATTCGACCGTAGCCACTACGATTATATGATGTTTAATGAATACGGAATACCTGATTTTTCCAAATTATCACAAGAAGAACGCGATGTGTATGAAACGGAAGAACAAGAAAAAGAAGAATCTTTGATTTACATGGCTGAAAAACTGCTTCCTTTGGTACAGGCTTACATTGAGGCAAAACATCTCCCTAATTATTATAATGCTTTCTTGGCAGAAATTACACCGTTCTACGAGACAAAAAGAAAAATACTATCAGATACAGGAGATACGGATAGCGAGCTGATGCATGTTTACAGAAAATATCTGGATGCTTTCGATGATTTCAGCATTATAGGTGCTCGCAAAGAATTTGACATTTTGGAAAACATTTTAAATAGTACAGCTACGCTGCTTAAAGACTTTGGAATACAGCCAAAATCCAAGCCAGAGGTCTATAAACCCATGATACAAATCTATAAGACAGCATTTCCTGACAATAAAGATTGTAGCCATTATAAATTTCAGCAAACAGCCAAATGTTATAATCCGGATATATTGATACCTTCATTAGAGTGTGCAGTCGAATTCAAATATGTGAATGATGAAAAAGAACTCAATAGGACTATGGACGAAATTCTGGCAGATGTCGAAGGCTATAAAGGGAATCCTTCCTATTCTGTTTTCTATGCTGTTTTTTATGCGGCAAATTCCATTTGTTCACCCAAAAGATTCAACTGCATGTGGGCAGAAAAACACTTCCCGGGAAATTGGAAAGGCATTTATGTTCAGGGGAAATGAGACCCGCCATCTATCAGGTCATCTCGCTCAGAAACACTATCTTTACATAAGCCTATACAACAAATATATGAGTAGAATCAAAATTAAGAATTTCGGTCCGATAAAAGCAACAACATCAGCAACGGACGGATGGATAGATATAAGTAAGGTGACTGTCTTTACTGGCAACCAAGGAAGCGGTAAAAGTACGGTTGCCAAGCTGGTTTCCACCTTTACATAGATGATAAAGATTCTGACATTAAGTGATTTTAAGGAAGAAAAATTACCGTCTTCGTTATAATCTGCTTGTTATGAGCATTAGGATTTGTAATCCTCAAATTTCCCTCTGAAAGTATATAGAGAAAGCAAGATGCTAATCTTATAAATCAGCGATTGTTTGCTTAAAGCAAAAGGACTTTAAAATAAGAAAGGTATAATCAAGCTGCCCAAGAACTCTTATCTAAAACATAGCATAATACATACGAATAGAATATGAGTTTTTGGACAGCCGCCTACTATCCTTATTAAAAATAACACCAAGACTGTACAAAACATTACCCCATATCACTCAACTCATGGTCCAAATCAAATCTAAGTACATAGAAAACACCATCCTCCACATAGCCGAAGCACCTATTTCGCTGAGTAATTCTGAATTTCTTTATTCCCTTTCTCCATTGCTCATCGGAAAAATAATGCCTGCTTCTCCTGTTCTTATTATATGTCTTATAATCCAAGCCTTTGTCCGTTACAATCGCGCTCCAGTTCAGTTCTTCAACCTTGCGGAATGAATCTATAAACTCGCTTCGGTTTTCATCGTCAATAAGTGAAAATCCATAGGTGTCATCAATAAGGCTGAAGTCAAGTTTGCCGCCGCTGAAGCGAATGGTAATATACTTTTCAAGAGACAGTTCCCCCCTTTCAAACAGGATAGAGTACAGTTGCTTCTCTTTCCAGATATTTCCTACCTCGGTTGTTTCTTCACCTTTGGTTACGACAATCGGATTCTTTTCATACGGAGACCTTATGAATGACAGAAGGCAAACAGAACGGGCAGCAGCCTCGGCAACGGAACTGCCGGACACTTCTTTTTCATCTACCCGATAATGCGCATCAGGGTCTTGCCGGGGGTCGTCATCCCAAAACGGATTGCAGATGGCACGTGCCAATATGCTCTTATACCGCTTGGCTTCATCAATGATACGGGCCTCCGGTGCTGTCAGCAAATCGTGAAGGGTCTTATCGGGAGTGGCTTGCGCCCCGTAAAAGTTTCCTTTTTTGAACAGATACATGATACCGAATGACTGAGCGTCCTGTAGCACCTTATGGAAAAGTGGAATTCCGTTCTTCCAGAAATCCTGACTGTCACTGAACTGGCCGTTTAATGACAATTCGTTGATGATGATACCTTCCATAGTTTATAGCTTCAAGATGGCGTCCAAATCAATGTCAAACTGTTCAAACATACCGGGAATATATGACTTGATTCCTCCTTGTGGGGTAAATTCCACAGGCTCGGCATGTGTCAGTCCGTTTTCGCCTTGCCTGAAATTATACACACCGGCATCGGCCAAAGTCAGTTTCTCCTGGCTGATCAGACGCCGGATGCCGTTAAACAGGTGGTCGCTATGGCTCTCTATGATGATTTGCACGCCGGCCTTCGCAATCTGTGCCATAAAGTCAATCAGGTCGGCCTGTGCTTTCGGATGCAGATGGATTTCCGGATTCTCCACAATCACCGTACCGCCTTTCGGAGTTGCGAAACAGGCAATGATTACTTCCGTAATAAAGCTCACCCCGGTGCCGACATGATAAGGGTAGAGCCGTTTGCCGCTGCGCGTCTCATATTTCACATAGTGATTGTTCCCTGATGTCTCCACCACCAGCCGATAGCCGGTCAGCTTTTCCAGTTGGCGGTTCACCTGCCCTTCCAGTGTTTGGGTGCCGGGAGCCAAAATCAAAGCGTCATCCAGTGTATCCAGACGGTGCTTGGCATAATAGTCTATCACATATTCCCCATTGCGTCCCAGCTTGTTTTCCGGATCGGAATTGACGGGTTGCATATATGCCCCGCCAGGACGTGTGGCCGGCAGGTATAACAAGCTTCCCAAAACTTTCAACAAATCCGGGGATGCTCCGGCCGCTTGTTCCACGAGAGTGGTTTGAAACGAATCATCCCCCGGAGTAAAACAAAGCGTAGTCTCTTCTCCGTCATTGCACGAGATACTGATTGTGTAGGACTTGGCGTTGGTTACAAAGTTCCTCACATCATTGAAATTCGATGCTTCCAGCCAACGGTTCTTTAAGCCGTGTTTCCCTTCTTTTTCCGTCACGTTATCCGAAACGGTCAGCAGGGCTTGCAATACGGTAGATTTTCCCGACGAGTTCGGACCGGCGAGCAGATTCAGGGGTTTCAGCTCCAGCGAACAATCTGTCAGGCATTTATAATCCTTTATTGTCAAATTCTTTAGCATAAATTCAATTCATGAATAAATCGGTTAATGATTTCATAACGTTTCTTGGTCTGTACGCCACTGTCCACAGAGCGGGTAAGGGTATCCAGATAGGCAGCGTTGCTCATTAATTGTGTATAGACTTCCTGAATCTGATGATGGAAGCGTTCCCCCTCTCCGTTTAATTTAGACAGAAGATAACCGAAGCTCTCAAAAAAAGCCATGTTTATAGGTCTTTTTTTACCCGGAGACGAAGGTAGGCGGAAACCTCCTGATGGAAGCAGCCGTATGGCAAGTTCCATGGCACGCGTAAATCGGGCGTCCAGTTCTTCAAACAATCTGTATTCCGGAGACAGACGGTTAAGAAAACGCATCGTCTTTCCCAGAAAATCTTCCACATTGCTCCTGTATTCCAGCAGTCCGTTGGTGTCAGGATCTGTGGTAATATGCTCCTGCCACAGGTAAAAAGCCACAAACCGAAGTACCAGATACTTGTCTTTCATATGGTTGGCGGGAACGGAATGTTCCGTAGCCGCAACAAAAACTTCTTTTTCAGCCAGCCGGTTGATCAGCCTTGTTGCATTTCCCTGATAAAGCGCGTTACGCATTTCCTGATTGTTGAGACGTGTCCCTCCCCGGTTCACGCGGTCAAACAAGTCAAAAGTAACCCGGTCGCTGGTAGGAGCCTTAATCACATGCAAGGTCAGCGAGCAGTCTTCTATCTTATTCTGCTCCAACGGAGACAGGTCATCAAATCGGCATCCGTTTTTATCTTTCAGAATTGTGAGCTTTCCCAGCGCAAACTCATTGTTGATAAAGCTGAACAAGGTGTTCAGACGCTGTTTGCCGTCCACAATGATATATACACCTTTTTCATCCTCTTTTACATAAATCAGCGGCAGGGGGATGCCCATCAGTATGGATTCTATCAGTTCGCTTTTCTGCTTGGGGTTCCACACCAGACCTCGCTGGAAGTCGGGAGCCAGGTTCAGCATCGGAGGAGTCTTCTCCCATTTCCGCTTCAGTTGGAATACCGAAGCCGAATCGCGGGCTATGTTCAGCACGGCATCCGGATATACGGCATCCGGATATACGGCATCCGGCTCACGGCTTTGTTGATTAGAGGCTGTCCGCAAGGTATATTCTCCTTCAAAATCCATTTATAAATCCTTTCTTTTCTTAATTGTAATGCAAATATACGATGTTTTTCCGACACACTCTCCAAATTATTCATCTTTCATGTATTACGCTATGAATTTTGACAGAAAATAACAAGTAAACGCTCCCTTTTTTTTGATTTAAAATCATATATTTGCAAAAACAGACCAAATGGTTTGTTTTTTTTGAGCTTTTATTATGTTGAATATATTAAACGCTAAATCATGAATCATATAATAATAGACACTAATGTCATACACCTTGATTTCAAGTTAAATAAAGCAAGAATAGTAACGCTTTGCAACACATCAACCATTCTCGGACATGAGATTTTTATACCGGAAGTAGTTATCGACGAAATTGTAAAACAATACGACGAAAAAGCTGAAGAATATATTAATTCATTTAATAAGGCTCTCAAAAAACTATCTGATCTTTCAACATCACCAATAACTCAAACACCTATAGATGCGAAAGGTTTTATATCCAATTATCGAAACGAACTTAATAATCGTATAAAACAACTTGGTATTGGTATAATTCCATACCCAAATACAGGACATAAAATAATGGTTGCACGAGAACTAGGAAAAAAGAAGCCTTTTAAGGATAGTACAAAAGGATACAGGGATGCATTGATTTGGGATAGTGTTATGGAGCATACACAAAAATATTCTTCTAATTGCGGAATTATTTTCCTTACGGCAAACTCCAAAGATTTTGCCGATAAAGACAAAAAAGACCTGCATACAGATTTAATCGCCGATTGCATCTCTAATGGTATACCACCTACTTCTATCAGGCTAGTTGCTGACATACAGAACTTTATCGACAATGAAATAATAAGCAGATTTACCACTGAACTTAAAAGCAAATTAAATCAATTGCAAAAGGATGGAAGTCTTGGGAATATAGATTTCATACAACTTATACAAGATTACATTTCTAAAGATATGCTTGATAATCTTGTATCTGGTAATGATTTCGAAGGCTATCATGGTTATGCTCCAGGCATATATGATAATCCTGAAATTACATCCTTTGAAGAACCGTTATGCCGATTCAAGAGCATAAGAAAAATATCGGACGATACGATACTGATACAATCCGAAGTTTCTGTTCAAGTTGATTTAGATTGTTTTATATTCCGCGCAGATTTACCGTTGATTGATGATTCTAAATTCCCAACGATTATAGATTATGAATGGAATGATCATTATGTTCTTGCAAGTGATTCTGCAACATTCAAATTTCAATTTAATATCTTAACAGATACTAACTTCAAAAATGTAAAAAGCATTGAGGATAATTTGCAGCAAGTAAAGTATTCAACAGGTTATACCTTTAATTAGTTTAACTAATATTAAATTAATTCTTTATTTATATTCTATTTTATTTTTTCGCCATTTACAAAAAGATATCAATATGTCTTGAAAAGAAATCAAAAAAAATTACATACAAAAAAAAGAAACTTATGACAATACCTAAAGTACAATTAGTAATGCTCCCACTTTCAAATTGGAAAGTAGCCAGAGTAATTAGATTTAGATTCAAACATCATTTATGTGATTGTGGAGGAACAATAGTATATACTCGTCCTTTTACGACAACATACAACAAGAATAGTCTAGATAAAATTGATACTTGCATTCTTGAAGCGATTGAGAATCTCTATACTAATGTGCAAGTTTATAGCGAAGACCTAATATGGAATACAAGTTACTCTAACATACAAACTATTTATGATGGAGGTAGACCTAAAACGAACCTTACCATCAGAATGACACCATCGTTTGACTCTGCCTTACTTCCTCAATTTGTAGGACATACTGTATATGCTTATGATGTCAATTTGCATATCTTCCTCAATTATATTGGTGATGCTGCAAATATTCCCCCAGAGATCTTTATAACTCAGGGATTCCCTCATAATGAAGATTCATTTTTCCAATCCAACATTCAACAAATCCAAACTTTATAAATACTATGGCTAAAAAAGCATTCTATAAACACTTGTAGAGTGCTTTTTTTAAATATACATAAACATAATAACAGAAGTCTCTGATATAGTTTATCCCAATATATAAACAACAAAATAGGAGTATTGAAGTCTATGATTATTTTCAGATACAAACTATATATTTCGAATAACAAGTTAACCTTGCAATGATTTTTATCAAGATTTGGAACTCATATCCAGAATCCAACCCTTACATTTGTACCGTTAATAATATGTTCAACTTAATTACATAACAAATTATGAATGATAGCAGAAAAATTGAGTTACTGAACGAACTGGCTTCCAAATTAACACCGCAAAATGTTGATTACACACCACATAACGGCAATTACTGTGTAACGTTAGTGGCAGTACAGCCTGTTGACTTTTTCAGTAAAGAAGAACGTAATTTCAAAATTCAAGGCCGTTTAGACGAAGGCAAGACAATTTCAGCTGATTTAATTGTGGAAGGTGAAAAGCTCTTTAGCATAAATCATCTTCCTTACGTGGCACACGAAGGCGACAGAACCCCTATATACAAGATTGTCCGTGATTCCATTTTCTGCGCTTACGGAGCCTTGCAGCTTCCCAGCTTGCACCGTTCTATGAGGAAAATCGCTTGGCAGGATTATCCATTTATGAAAAAGGAGCATGAGGAACAAGCCAAAGCGGAAATCCGGTTTATGAAAAAACTGACAGCTATAAACAACAATTCCCAATCTTGTACCGGGGCACGGACTGCACTGATACATCATACATCCTCACGTTTAAGAGATTGTCTAATATACTATCTAGAATACGAAAACCAGACATATGAAAAAATACAGGATTCCATGAAAGTATTGCAGCCATTCATCCCTTCTAAGGAAGACAATGAAAATGCTGTTCCAGACATGTTTGTTTGGGAATATTATCCGGATTATCCACGTGAAACCTTCCATAATCAGGTAGTCATGCTTAACGCCAAAAGTAAAAACAAGAAGCAGTTTTGGTGGGATTATCTGAAATTCAATATCTTTTTGGGCGATCCGGAATATCGTTTTGGATACTATATGCTGATGAACAGATGGCAAATTCCTGTAATTCAAAGATGGATTGCTGAATACCATGAAAAAGGTCTGTTCGAATCTCAACGTGCAAAAGATTATCTTCTTTTTTATCTGAAAGCAGGCGAAAAGACTCCAATCCGCATCCTGAACTCTCAAGGCACACAGGTCAAGATAAAAATGACTCCAAGATGATTCGATAACATATTGTTCCTCACTGGGAAAACCAATAATGTATTTTATCCATATATCTCAATTGACAAGATGCATTATTGGCTTTTCCCTTTGTTTTTATATGGAATATTTATATTTTTGCAATAAAAAAACCGTCTGGTCGGTTTTTTATTGCAAATAAAAGGATTTATGCAGAAAATGGAATACAAAAAGACATAGAGGAACATCTCAATTTGAAATTCCACTTTCTGTTTGGGTCCCTCTATGCCAAACAAACCGACTAATCGGCTTATTTAAAACAAATATAGCGAAAAAGAATTTGAAACAATAAATTAAGGACAAAAAAGATGGTGCGGTAAAATGTCACCAAAAGTTTATTGATTGATAAAAACCTTTTATTCATTTAGTTCCTACAAAGTTACACGTATAATAACATTAAAATCAAAGTGTACTTTCATTTAAAAAGATTACTTTTGTAAAATACAAAAAAGAACATCATGAAAGGAACAAAAGGTTCAGAAACAAAAGCTTTAATAAGGGAGGCCGCATTTAAACAGTTTCTGACAAATGATTACAGCATGGTCCCCCTCAAGGATATAGAAAGTAGTCTCAATTTGTCAAGAGGATGTATGTCATATCATTATCCGACAAAGCAAGAACTATTTATTGATGTTATTGATACCTACATTTTAGATGTACAAAGGATAAAGCATGCATCAGATAATCTATCTGATTTATCGTTATTCGAATATTTCAATCAATATGTTGATAATATCATGAATGCGATGGAACGGCTTTCGCTATTTGTTATTCCTGAGACAAACATTAACGGTACACGTGCGTATATGACTCTAATTCTGCAAGCAGAAAAACATTATCCTGGGTTTCATCAAAAATTGAGTGAAATAGAAAAACATGAAATGATGCAGTTAAGAGAAGTTGTTATTAAAGCAAAAGAAAAGGGTGAAATACGTAGTTCTTGCAATACTGAATTGCTTGTCCAGCAGGTCAGATTGATTTTTTTGGGTAAATCATATCAAGATGCATTAAAAAATGGCTTAGATGTGAATGCCCTAAGAGAGCAATTTTATTTTATATATTTTCTAATCAAAAACAAGTAAAAATGAAAAATGATGTTTTTATTACGGGAACATCTAGTTATTTCCCTAATAACCCTGTCTCTAATGAAGATATGGAAGATTTCTTAGGATTGATTGCTGGAAAACATTCAAGAGTCAAGCCTATTATTCTAAAACAAAATGGTATTAAACAACGTTATTATGCACTTACAAAAAGTCAGGAAATAACGCATTCAAATGCAGAAATGGCAGTTCTTTCAATACGACAGTTATTACAAATTGCTTCCATTTCTGAATCAGATATTGAACTATTGACATGCGCAACATCAAGTCCAGACCAAATGCTTCCATCTCATGCCTCAATGGTTCATGGATTACTTAAAAACAAGCCAATGGAAATATTCTCTGCTTCAGGTATTTGTTTATCATGTATCCAAGCTTTCAAAACTGCTTTTTGGAGTATCTTGTCAGGAGAGAAAAAAAATGCAGTATGTAGTACATCAGAATTAACTTCTGCAACTCTACTTTCAAAGAATTATGATATTGAATACGAAAAATGTGCAGATTTGGGAACACAACCTTATATGGCACTCGAAAAAGATTTTCTTCGTTTCATGTTAAGTGATGGTGCCAGTGCTGTATTACTCCAAAATAATCCGGGAAAAGGGAAAGCCTTAAAAATAGAGTGGGTTGAGATGACTTCATTTGCAAATGAACTACCCACATGTATGTTCATGGGAGCAGAAAGTAACGATAACGGAGAACTGAAAAGCTGGAAATCATTCAATAATCAAGAAAGGATAGACCGTTCATTATTTGTAGTAAAACAAAATGTAAAATCATTAGGTAACTATGCAATCCCATATTGGGCAAAACATATCAAGTATTGCTTTGAAAAACACAACATATCACCAGATGAAATATCTTATGTATTACCTCATGTTTCTTCCATGTTTTTTTATGATAAAATAATAAACGAACTGAAACAGGTGGGAATAGGTATTGATGAAAGCAAATGGTATACAAATTTATCAAAAGTTGGCAATATCGCTTCTGCCGCTATTTTTGCAATTTTAGATGAGTTCTGGAATACACACGAACTTAAATCTGGCGAAAAAATACTGCTGATTGTTCCGGAAAGCGGACGTTTTTCTTATGGAACAGTACTATTAAGTGTGGTTTAAGTTTGGAAATAAACAATAAATCACTTATTTTTGCACAGATAAAAAAGACATAGTATAGTATCATATATCATCTTTCAAACGAAAAGTGGAAAATTTCAAAGAGATAAGATGGGATATGACAGCTTGCGCTATATTCATATATAGCACAGGTGCGTCAGCTTCATCTCTAAGGTATTCCACTACCGCGTTTGGGTTGTTGATTGCATCTGTGCTATTATTTTATATAAC